>Ga0302178_10003385_pt1 | contig 12048 bp, 12 predicted proteins | sample I_Palsa_E1_3_FD_198790 | JGI IMG/M metagenome (GOLD analysis project Ga0302178, IMG submission 198790) | Peat permafrost microbial communities from Stordalen Mire near Abisko, Sweden - I_Palsa_E1_3 | ecosystem: Environmental > Terrestrial > Soil > Palsa > Peat permafrost | place: Sweden... | reverse complement strand
CTCGGCCGGCGGGGTTTCCCGGTCCCGGCGCGCAACACGTTCGCCGGTAGCGACGATCCTGGCGATCCAGCCCAGGATCGCGCCCATGTGGCCGACGAGGTCGGCGGCATCCCAGCCTGGGCAGTGCAGAACGGGCCGTAGCCAGTCCGTTTCGGCGGCCGTCAGCAGGTCGCGGCCGTCTGCTGTGGTGATGGTCAGATCGAGTTCAGGCATGACGCGTGGTGTCCGACCGGTGCCGCCGGTGCTCCGTACCACCGTTGCGGGCTTTGGCGCCGGGCAGCATGAGGACGCCCAGTAGCACTGCCATCGCGTACCGTCCTTTCGCGGGCGCGCCGGGGCCGGCGCTGTTAGAGGCGGAGCTGGTTCAGGGCGCTGAGGATCTGCGCCGGTTCGGTGCGGGTGCTGTAGTCGGGGTGCACGTCGATCCACCCTACGACGTGGCCCGCGGCGGCGATGACCACAGCCGGTTCTGAGATCGTGAGCTAGAGCGGCGCGCGAGAGAATCCTAGGGTGACCGAACCCGACGCCGCCCCCTCGCAGTTTTCGCCGCGCACCGTGTGGGCGCGGCGCCTGGAGACGCCGCTTCGCCAGTTCCTGCGCACCGAGACCGGCAGCGCGGCGGTCCTGCTGGCCGCCACGCTGGCGGCGCTGGGCTGGGCCAACATCGACCCGTCGGGGTATGCGGCGACGTGGCACACCGTGCTGATGATCCGGTCCGGCACAAGGGGCCTGGCAGATAGCTGGCAGGGCTGGGTGAACTCCGGGCTGATGGCGTTCTTCTTCCTGGTGGCCGGCCTGGAGGCGCGCCGCGAGTTCGACCTGGGCGAGCTGCGGGAGCGGCGCCGGGTGGCGCTGCCGCTGGTGGTCGCCCTGGGCGGGATGGTCGTGCCGATCGCGATCTACCTGGCCATCAACTTCGGCCGCTCATCAGCGTCCGGCTGGGGCACGGCCATGTCCACCGACACCGCATTCGCGCTTGGCGCGCTGGCCCTGGTCGGCCCGGGCGTCCCGGACCGGGTGCGCACCTACCTGCTCACGTTCGCGCTCGCCGATGACGTGGCGGGGATCGTGGTCATCGCGCTGGCCTACAGCGGCCACATCGACCTGACCGCGCTGGCTGCGGGCGTTGCCATCCTCGGCGCGGCGGGGGTGGCGCGCTGGCGGGGTGTCCGCAACGGCCCGGCCTACCTGCTGCTGGGGGTAGCGGCCTGGGTCGCGTTCTTCGAGTCCGGCGTCGATCCGGTGGTGGTCGGCTTGGCGATGGGCCTGCTCGCGGTGGCCTACCCCGCCGCGCGCAGCGACCTGGAGCAGGCCTCGGAATCGTTCCGGCTGTTCCGCGAGCAGCCGGTCCCGGAGCTGGCCCGCGACGCGCGGGAGAGCGTGCGGCTGGCGCTCTCGCCGAACGACCGGCTGCAGCAGCTGTTCCATCCCTGGACGAGCTACCTGATCGTGCCGTTGTTCGCCTTGGCGAACGCGGGGATCACGGTCAGCGGGAGCTTCCTGGCCCGCGCCTACACCTCGCCGGTCACGCTCGGGATCCTGCTCGGCTACGTGGTGGGGAAACCGGCCGGGACCGTCGGCGCGGCCTGGCTGCTGGCCCGGGTCAGCCGCGGCGCGATCCGCCCGCCAGTCGGCTGGGCAGCGGTGACCGGTGCCGGGGCCGCCGCGGGCATCGGCTTCATCGTATCGCTGCTGATCGCCTCGCTCGCCTTCGGTGGCAGCCAGCTTGCCGAGGCGAAGGTGGGCGTGCTGTCCGCCGCGCTATGCGCCTCCGCGCTTAGCTGGGTCGTCTTCCGGCTCACCGCGATGCTGCCGAAACGGCTGCGCGCCCGCGCGCTGCTCGGCACCGCCGACACCATCATCGACCTGGCGGTGCCCGTCGACGCGGAGCGCGATCACGTGCGCGGCCCGGACGGGGCACCGGTCACGCTGGTGGAGTACGGCGACTTCGAGTGCCCCTACTGCGGCCGGGCCGAGCCGGTGGTCCGGGAGCTCCTGGCCGACTACGGTGACCTGCGCTACGTATGGCGGCATCTGCCGCTCACCGACGTGCACCCGCACGCGCAGCTCGCGGCCGAAGGCACCGAGGCCGCGGCCGGCCAGGGCAAGTTCTGGCAGATGCACGACCAGCTGCTGGACCACCAGGGCGCGCTGACGGGCAAGGACCTGATCCGGTACGCCGGCGAGCTCGGCCTGGACACCGGCCGGTTCACCCGCGACCTGCGCAACCACGCCGGGCAGGCCAAGATCGCTGCGGACGTGGACTCCGCCGACCTGAGCGGCGTCTCGGGCACCCCCACGTTCTTCGTCAACGGCAAACGGCACCAGGGCGCCTACGACATCAGCACCCTTTCGGATGCGGTGCGGACGGCCAGGACCCGGACCCTGATCAACTCCCCCCGGCCGCCACGGCGCACGTCCTGATCAGCTCAGCCCGCAGGCGCAGAATGCGCAGATCCGGAGGGCCAGCGCCTTGACCGGCACCGAGCGTCGTGCGCGCACTAAGCGGATCTATGCACTGGTCGTTACCGGACGATCCGTAACTATCTACGATGGGTGCAGCTCGTTTGGAGTGAGGTGACCGGTCAGGCGCCGAGTGCGTACTGGCCCTGCGTGGTGCCGGGGTCGAGTCGCTGGTGCTCGCGGGCGAGGTGGAAGCGCCAGTATTCCTCGAAGTCGCCGTTGCTGATGACCGCGCGAAGGGTCAGGACGGCTTCGGTGCCGTCCAGCCCCCATCTGCCGCTCCTACCAGTACCGCACCCTGGCCGGAATGGTCAGCGACGCATGTCACCACGCCGGGCGGAGCCGACCCGGTGGTACGACCGCCTGAAGGGCTGACTGCAAGGCGCCCATAGCGGCGGTGCCGAGCTGGCGTCTCCAGGCGTCGGTGGTGTCGGCGGCGGCCTGCTCTGCGGCCCGGGTGCACGCCCAGCCGCGTTCGGTTAGCTTCAGTATCCGGGACCTGGCGTCACCGGGGTCGGCTTCGCGGATGACGTACCCGCGCTGCACAAGCTGCTCGACGAGCTGGCTGGCAGCCTGCTTGGTCACGCCCAGGTAGTCGGCGACGTCGATCATCGAGGCGTCGCCTGCACTGATCCGGACGAAGGCGAACCCGTGGGCGGGCCGGACGTCAGCGAATCCCCGCTCGGCCAGCCCGTGCTGGATCCCGTCAATGACCTGCGTCGCGGCGCCTAGGACGAGCATCGCTACGGCTGCGCCGCTGTCGTCAGTCATTATTCAGTTTGACATGCAGGTCAAGATGCTTGACCATGTAGTCAAGCCAATTGACCATCTGGAGGGCCCATGCCAGTCATCCGCTCAGCCGACGCCGCCGTACACCAGGTGCACGGCAGCACATTCAGTTCGTTCGTGGCGCCGTCGCGAGGCAGCGCGCAGCTTTGCGCCTGGCAGCTGGATGTGCCCGCTGGCCTGCGTGGAGTCGCCCACCGGCCCACTCGGGAGGAGGTGCTGCTCCTTCTTGAAGGGGAACTCACCGTCACGCTGGACGGGATAGCCGCGGTTCTCGCTGCGGGTGATGTCGTCCTCGTGCCAGCCGACAGCGAATTGCGCCTGGACGGTGGGACGGCCGGCGCCACGGCCTGGGTGACAACGACGCCCGGGCTTGAGGCGGTCATGGCCGACGGCAGCCGGACCGCGCCCGCGTGGGCGAACTGAGACCCGGCCGGAATACCGCAGATCAGGACCAGAACCAAGGGCCCAACGCAGCGGCGGTCATCGCCCCGCCGAACACCGGAGATGGGCACAGTTCTTCTGAAGGGACTTCTGACCTGCGGTTTTGCCTGATCTCCGGTTGATCGGCGATAAGGTCTTCTACCGTCGTGTGCAAGGGGAAGGAGGCCGTGGATGGGCTCGCTGATCGAGGAACTCAGGCGGCGGCCCTGGCCGGGGCGGACCGTGTGCGCTGCCGGATTCAGGAGCTTGCGGAGGAGCTGGCCAGGGCGGAAGAGCAGGTCTCGCGGCTGGTGATCGCCCGGGAGGAAGTCACGCGGCTTCTGGAAGGGCCGGCCGTTGCTGATCCGCCTGCCGGGCAGCAGGCTGGCGGGTTCGCGGGGGAACCGCGGCAGGCCTAGCCGGCCGGGGCGGTGACGGTGCCGCCGTGGCAGGACGGCGCTAAGGCGTCGTAGGGCTTAGGGTCGATGGCGAGCCACGGCCCGCGCTACGCGGCGAGGACATTGCCGGCGTGGAGACCGGTATGAAGGAGCAGGGCATCGCCGGTCCGCGGCAGCTCACGGAGCAGGCGGATGCCTTCCTTCGCTAGCGGCGCCTCCAGGCGGCTCCGTTCGGCCGGGCTCCGCTCCTCGTACCGGCTGGCCCAGTAGTCGCACATATCCGAAAGTGGCCTGAAGCCGTGGCCGGGAGGGGGCTTCATCCACAGGCGCCGCAGCAGGCCGGCGATCACGAGATCGTGCTCTTCGGGAGGCGAGGCCCGCAGCTGTGTCCCCGGCCGGCACCGCTCCAGGAGAAGCACCATCGCCTCCGCCAGCGCGCTTACCTGGCAGAGACGTATTGCCCCGGCTCCGTCCCACGTCCGAAGGCCGTCGGCCTCATGTGCGGCCTCCGGGTGCGGCCAGCCGACCTTGAGTACGAAGTCTTTGCCCGCCTCATCGCGGGCGGGGGCCACCCAGGCGGTCGCGCCGCCGGGAAGGAAGGGGTCGCCAATCTCGATCTGCCAGTCGGCGGCGATCCGCGTGACCAGGGCCGGCAGGCCGGCGAGCCAGTCGTCGCGTCCCTGTCTGGCGGCCGCCCGCGCCAGGTCATCGGGGATCACGAAGCGTTCAGCCATGTCGGCCATTCTGGTGCCTGGAAAGCGGCCACGTGCCTCACGTCTCCGTGAGGACTCATGAAGCGGATCGGGGGACACCCAGAGCAGTCCCGCAGGATGCCGTCGGCAACCGAGTCGCTGTGGTGCCGAATTGGGCGGCTACGCGTGCGCAAGCTCGGCCCGCGGCGGCAGCGGAGCGTCACGGGTGCCGCGGATCGCAGGCGACGTGACCGCCGGCTCTGCCCTTGTCAGCTGCGTGCTGGTGAGCTATGCGCCGTGCGCGGAAAGAAAGGCGCCGCTTTTGATCTGCTCCGGCGCGGCTAGCCGCCGGGGACTGCCTTATGGGGGTTCAACTCGGTTTTATGGGGGTTCAACTCGGTGGCAAGGTCATCTGGGCCGGTTTACCGGGGCTGCGGCTGCGGTGCGGGGACTTGCGAGCAGCAGCGGGAGGCTGTCACCGTGCTTCCCTGATGATGAAGCGTCGTGCTGCGGCTACCGCGGCCCGGCCCTGCGCGCGGCCCGGTCCCGGCTCACCGCTCTCGTCGTTTCCGCAGGTCACATGCCTGGGCCGGCCGGGCAGGCCGGTGCTGCCGCCTCTTTTCGCCTGCGAAATGCGGGCCCGGCCGGCCCTTGCCGTGTTAGCTTGGAGTGGTGATGGATCCCCCGTTTGGGGATGTACCACCACGAGCGGGGATCAAGTCCCTCGGACACATGATTTCCCCATATCCGCTCGTTTCCGGGCATGACGGATCGTCACCTCGCGCGCAGGCTTCCGCCAGCGCCGGGCGATCGGCGTTCCGAGCTTTCTTATCCTTCCTGGTCAGGGCTTTGCAGCCGAAGTTAGCTTGCTTTCACGGTGACGGTCTTGGCAGTCTCGGTGGCGTGTGCCTGCAACGCTGCTACGGCTGGGTTCCAGGTGAGGGTGATCTCGTTCTCACGCAGGTACCCGATCACCTCGTCCGGGCTGGCGGCGCTCGTTACGTCGGTTCCGGCTCGGGTGCGGCGCCTGGCCCGCACGGCGGGAGTGGTGAGCAGTAGGTGCAGGGCGGGCAGGTGCGGCAGGAGCTTGTCCTCGCGGATGTAGGTGTTCTTCGGCCGGAACGGGTTCGGTGCCATCGCGCTGGTGCGGCCGTGCCGACACCGGTACGCCGCCTTGCCGTTAGTCCAGGCTGATTCCATCCGCCGCCCGCACACGCCGCAGGCCAGCAGCCCGGCCAGCAGGTACCGGCGCAGCACGGGCTCATCCTGCGGGACCGGACCGCGCACGGCGTTGATTCCCTGGACGGCGACGAAGTCGTCCTCGCTGACCAGCGCCGGGTGCGCCGGCCGGTTCGAGATCACCCACCCGTCAGGCAGGTTCCACCGCTGCACGGATCTGTGCCCGAGGGTCACGTTGGCGGGGTCGGCCAGCTCGCTGTCGGTCCGCTGCCGGTTCCACACCTGCCGGCCTGTGTACCGGGGATTCTCCAGGATCGTGGTGACCGTGCCGACTGTCCAGCCCGCGCCGGTCCGGTGGGTGTTGCGGCCGGGGTCGGCCGCGGACGGGCACGGCACCCCGGCCTCGTTCAGTGCCCGCGCGATCCGCGCGACCGAGTGCCCGGCGAGGCGCTGGGCGAAGATCCACCGCACTGTCGGCGAGGTCGCCGGATCGGGATCCAGACGGTGCGCGCGGCGTCCCCACGCGGCGTGCGCCTTGTTCGGGTGCGGTCCGGCATCAGCGAGCCGGTACCCGTACGGCGGACGGCCGCCCAGGTAGCGGCCCTGCTCCCGGGTCTGGACGGCCATCGCGGTACGGACCCGGATCCTGGTCCGGGTGATCTCCCGCTTAGAGGACAGACCTAGCACGGTCATCGTCTTCTCGTCATGCTCAGAGGCGTAGTCGACCCGGCCGCCGGTCTCCGGCATCCACAGCTGCACACCGTAGTGCTCGAACAGCGGCGCCATCGCCGCGTACTGGCTGCCATAGAACGCCCGCTCATATTCGCCGATCACGATTGCGTTCGCCGCGCCTCAGTCGGCCGAGGCTATGCGTCCGCAGCCCTAGACGCCGGTGACGAGCAGACTGACCCCGGCCGTCATCAGCGTTCTGGCTCCCCAGCGATCTTTGTCCTGGTCTCGCTGACGCTCTGCTCAAGACCTTGCGTCATGAAATTCACGTCCTGGCCTTCGCCCTCATAGGCAGTTCGCCGTGCATATGCGCGCATATCAGGTAAGCGGCCGGCCGCACCGCGCCGGGTTACCCGCGAGCCCCAGACTGGCATGGGCCGCCGGTGGCCCGGGCGGCCCATGCCGGTGATGCCTGCGGCTGCGGCTAGGCGGAGACGGCCTGCTTATGGTCGCGGCTGGTGACCTGGATGCTGCGGGGCTTGGCGGCCTCGCGGACCGGGATGCTCAGGGTCAGCACGCCGGCGGTGTAGTCCGCGCCGATATGGTCGGCGTCCAGGGTCTCGCCGAGGAAGACCTGGCGGGTGAAGGTGCCGTAGGGCCGTTCGGAGACGATCATCTCGGCGTCTTCGGGTTGCGCGGGCGTGCGCTCGGCGCGGACGGTGAGTACGTTCTGCTCGACGGTCAGGTCGATGGACTCGGCCCGGATGCCGGGCAGGTCCAGGCAGATGTAGAAGTCGTCGCCCTGGCGGTAGGCGTCCATCGGCATCGCGGCGGGCCGGGCGGCGGTGCCGAGGACCTGCTGGGTGAGCCGGTCCAGCTCGCGGAACGGGTCGGTACGCATGAGCATGATCGGAACCTCCTTGCCATGTCGTCGTGTCGTGTCACGCTCACAGGATTTATCTATCATGCCTCCTAGTTATCTGACAAGGATCGACTAAGGTTTTTTCATGCGGCATACTGGAGAAGATCGCGCAGCTTTACCCGGGCGGAAGGGAAGGTGACGGTCATGGCCGGTGTGGATCACGGCGGGCCGGACCCGGATTTTTACCAGCTGCTCGGAGTGCCCCGGCGGGCCTCCCGGGAGGAGATCGTCCGTGCCTGGCGGCGCCGGGCCCGGGCCGAGCACCCCGATTCCCGGCCTCGTGACGCCGCCGCGCCAGGCCGGTTCCGCGTCCTGGCCGAGGCCTACCAGGTGCTCAGCGACCCGGCCCGGCGGGCCGCCTACGACCGGGCGCTGCGGTCCGGGCCGTTCGGGCCCGGTTCCACGGCACCCACGGTCCGGGTGAGGCTGCGGCACCCGGCCGGGCCGGGCGTCAGGCCCCCGGCGCGAGCGCCGGAGCCGCCGCTGTGGGCAGGCCCGGTCCGGGTGGAAGGCCCGCACCAGACGCCGGCTGCGGGCGGCTGGGATGAGCAGGAGGCCAGGCTGGCCGTGCTGGCCCTGTGGTATCTGGCCGGGGAGTGGGGCCGACCATGGTGAGCCCCGGGTGGTCGGATCTGGACCGGGGACTGTTCTCCATCTCGGTGGCCGCCGAGCTGGCCGGGCTGCACCCGCAGACGTTGCGGATCTACGAGCGGGAAGGGCTGGTGGATCCGGTGCGCAGCGCGGGCGGAACCCGTCGGTACTCCCGGCGGGACATCGACCGGCTGGAGGAGATCTGCGCGCTGACCGCGGACGGCCTGAACCTGGCCGGCATCCGCCGCGTCCTGCAGCTGCAGGAGGAGACCCGTCAGCTGCAGGCCGAGCTGGCCAGGCTACGGGACCTGGCAGGCGAGACTGCGCCCCGCGACGCCCAGGAACCCTGACCCGCCGGGGCGGCGGTGATGGCGCGGACGGCGCGGACTCCCCCGGGTCAGCCGGGTCAGCCGGGCTGCCGGTCCTAGTGACCCGGCCTCGAGTTTCCGGGTTACCACGTGAGTCATTTGCGTCACTGTCTTGCCTCCCCTCAAAAGGTCACCTGGGTAACGGCCGTCCCGGCATGGCGGGCACAGCCCTGGCCGACGCGGCCCGCGACTACCTGCGGCTGCGTAACAGCCTGGGCCACGACCTGGCCGAATATTATCGCGAACTAACTCGGCTGGCGCCGCTGCAATGCCGTGATGACGGCCGGTTTGACCTGGCACGCGCCGGGTAGCCGTCCGCCCGCGCAACACAGCACCAAGCCTCGAAAGGGAATCTTCGTGTCGAGTAAGTCCCCGTCATTCGGGTTTTTCGCCTCCAGCGAGGAACTTGGCCCGGACGAGATCATCCGGGTCGCCAAGGCCGCCGAGGCCGCCGGCTTCGACCGTCTCTGGGTCTCTGACCACTATCATCCGTGGATGTCGGAGCAAGGCTCCAGCCCGTTCGTGTGGTCAGTGCTCGGCGCCCTGGCCAGCACGACTCAGCTCAAGCTCACGACCGCGGTCACCTGCCCTACGTTCCGTATCCACCCGGCGGTCATAGCCCAGGCCACGGCGACCACGGCGGTCATGGCCCCGGGCCGGTTCACCTTCGGAGTCGGGACCGGCGAAGCGTTGAACGAGCACATCCTGGGGGATGCGTGGCCACCGGTCAGCGTGCGACAGGCCCGGCTGACCGAGGCCCTCGAGATTATCCGGCAGCTGTGGACCGGTGAGGTCGTCACGTACGAGGGCACGTACTTCACGGTGCACAATGCCAAGCTATTTACCCGGCCCGAGACACCACCGGACATCTTGGTCTCCGGCTTCGGCCCCGAAGCGACCAAGCTCGCTGCCCAGATCGGGCAGGGATGGATCAGCACGTCCCCTGACGCCGAGGGCATGAAGATCTACCGCGACGCCGGCGGCACCGGCCGCACTCAGGCGGGCGCGAAGATCTGCTGGGCTGAGACGGAGAAAGAGGCCAAACAGACCGCGCACCGGCTCTGGGGCCATCAGGCCGGCGGCGGCCAGCTCTCGCAGGACGCGCCCATGTGGATGCAGTACGAGGCCGTCGCGGAGCTCACCTCGCCGGACGACATCGCCGAGACCGTACCGTGCGGGCCTGATGCGGCACACGCAGCCGAAGCCATTGCCGAGTACGTCGAAGCCGGGTATGACGAGATTTACGTCGCCCAGATGGGACCCGACCAGGACAGCGGCATCCGTTTTCTGGCCGAGGAAGTCCTGCCACTCCTGAACACCGGGACCTGAGACCGCCACGCGCCGCCTGATCGCGAACGGCCAGCGGGCTGCGGCACCGGGCGGGGGGCCGAGGGCCTGCGCTGGTCACGATGTCCGCCTGGAGGAACGATAGTACCCGATTGATGTCAAGCAGATTTGCCGCCCTTACTCTGGGCGCTCGCTGGTGACTTCGCGGTGAAAGCTTCTCGGATCGTGCCGAAGGCTGCGCCGGCCAGGCCGAGTCCCCCGGCGGCCAGGAAGGCGGTTTCCGTGCCGGCGCCCTGGATGACCACTCCGCTGATGGCGCTGCCGGTGGCCATGGCTACGGTGATGACGGCGAAGGTCCAGGCGAAAGCCTCGGTGGAGCTAGCCGCTGGGACAGCGCGCTGAACGGAGGCGCTCAGCGCTCCCAGCCAGGGCGAAAGCGGCACTCCGAGCGGAACCATGAGCAGAGCCAGGAAGATCAGGCTACGGGCGGCCGCGAGGAGCATGAGGGTGGCCCCGAACAGCGCGAGGCAGCCCATGGCCCGTCGCTCGACCGAGCCGCCCCAGTCCCGGCTGCCGTACAGGAGCCCGCCCGCCAGGCTGCCCAGTCCCCAGATCGCCACGAGGACGCCGGCCCAGGCTACGCCGCCGTGCGCTCCGGCGAACGCGACCAGCGCGAGGTTCAGGATCCCCGCTGCGACGCCGTAGCAGGCGGCCGAGATGAGCAGGATGCGGAGTCCCGCCTGGCGCAACGGGCTGGGTGCTGCACTAGCGGCGTTCCGGTTACCGGGGGCAGGCAGGCCGGTGCTGTAAAGGCTGGTGCCCGCTAGGGTGATGACGGCGCAGGCCATCAGACCGAGTCCGGCCAGCTCACCGGCCGACAGCGGCTTGGTTATGTCCGCCAGGCTCGCCGCACCGGCGTCTTCCAGCACGACTGAACCGGGGTACCGCGGTGCCTCCGCGAGCTGCGCCACTGAGGACATGCGCCACGGCCGTTCGGCATATTAGGTCTTTATTTTCCGAACGGGCCTTGGGTGCGAGTATCTCGACCTAGCGCTCTCTCACCCGGGTGCCGAGCGCGTTCAGTTGGCAGTGGCCCGGATTGGCGGATCTGTGCTCGGCGGCTACCCCACGCTCAGTCTGATAAGGACACACCGATTCGGCAGGCGCCCTCACCCCAGAAGGCATCCATCACACTTTCAGTGACGCACACCGAACTTAAGCTGTGGACCCGTTCGGGTATCAGTCAAATCCGCTTCCTGGTGCGGGCCGGGTCCGGCGGGGTGGCGGGTGCCGTGGAGGAACACTGAGGTGACGAGGGCGGCCGTCGATGCCGCGGTGCAGGACGTTGTGGATCATGGTCCGGATCTGCTGTTCGGCGTCGCCTGCGTAGTCCGAGGCGCCGAACCGGGCGGCGACGGCGGCGTATTTGCTGCCGCCGGCGGCGATCACGCGGGCGATGCGGGCGATGGCCTCGGGGACGGGGACGTCGTCGAGGTCGGCTTCGGCGATGCGGGCGGCGGCCGCAACCAGCCGCGGTGGGCAGGCAGGGCGTGTCCGGGGTCTCCGGCCGCCGGCCCGCGCTATAGGAGCCGCTGCAGCTCATCGACGGTGAGGCTGGTATCCCTCAAGATGCTCCGCAGCGTGCCCGGGCGGATGTCACGGCCAGCGTGAACCGGGACGGTCGTCCGCCTGCCATCGGGATGGTGCATGATGTGGTGGCTGCCGCGGATGGCGGGAACTGGTGGCATCAGGCCACGTCGGGGACGGTGACCGTCAGCTCCTCGGGCACACCGAATTCCGCGAACCAGCCGTCGAGGGCCTGACGGAGGTCGGCGACAGCCTCCTCCGGGGTCTGGCCCTCGCCGTTAGCGCCGCCACCGGGCAGGGGCGCGTGCGCACACCACCAGCCGGTTTCATCCTGCTCGACGGTGTACGGCACGTGTACGACACGCTCCACAGAAGCATTGTACCCGTGGCTTTCCCCAGGACACTGGCCGCCGCCAAGACCGGACACCCGCAGCCTACTGTCCTCATACCCGCCGGTCCCACGCGCCTCCGCCGGGCTGGCCGGGCCGCCTCAAGCCGGCTTCCCGTGATCCGCGGAATGCCGGCCGAGGAGCCGCGGCGTGCTAGCTTAGGCGGGTGATAGATCACCGTTTCGGTGACGTACCACTCGGGCACGAGACTGAGTCCCCCCTCGGACACATCGCGATCATGCTCTGACATGGCGATATGTCATGTGATAGGACTTGGACAGGCTTGGGCGCTGC
>Ga0302178_10003383_pt1 | contig 12049 bp, 10 predicted proteins | sample I_Palsa_E1_3_FD_198790 | JGI IMG/M metagenome (GOLD analysis project Ga0302178, IMG submission 198790) | Peat permafrost microbial communities from Stordalen Mire near Abisko, Sweden - I_Palsa_E1_3 | ecosystem: Environmental > Terrestrial > Soil > Palsa > Peat permafrost | place: Sweden... | reverse complement strand
CCCCAGCGCACGATGCGCGGACAGCTGCGTGTGCAGGATGTTCTCCTGGGGCACCAGGCCGATCCGGTGCCGCAGTTCGGCGTAGTTGGCGTAAAGATCGCGTTCGTCGTAGAAGACCGAGCCAGCCGTCGCTGGCCGCATGCCGGTGAGCGCGCCGAGCAAAGTCGACTTGCCGGCGCCGCTGGGCCCGATCACCCCCAGCAGGCACCGCTCGCCAAGCGGGAAGCTGACATCGTCCAGCAGCACCTTGCCGTTCGGCAGCGTGACGGTGAGTCCGCGGGCTTCGAGTGAGACATCACCGCCGTCGACGAACTCTTGCAGTTCGTCCCCGACCAGGCGGAAGGTAGCAGGGCCGATGCCGATGACGTCGGCTCCGGTCACCGTGGCCTTGGTGACCCGCTGGCCGTTCAGGAACGTGCCGTTGTGGCTGCCCAGGTCGGCGATCTCATACTCGCCGCCGGGCAGCCTGCGCAGCTCCGCGTGACGGCGTGATACGCCCAGATCCGCCACCACCACGCCGTTATCGGCGGAGCGGCCGATCCGCAGCACCTTGGCCTGCAGCGGCATGACCGCGCTCGGGAACCGGTCGCCCCCCGTCCCCTGGGCAGACCAGACGGCCGTAGCCAAAGGTTGCGCCGAGGCGCCGCGGTCCGGCATTTCCGTGATCGAGCAGGAGACGATCGGGCCCGCGTGCGGGTGGCCGAGCCGGACCTGGCAGGAATCCGTGATCTCGACACGCCGCACCCGCTCGCCGTCGGCGAATGTCCCGTTGGTGCTGTTGGTGTCCAGAAGCAGCCACCGGCCGTCCGCAATCCGCAAGACCGCGTGCCGCCAGGAAACCAATGGCTCATCGACGACGATGTCAGCCTCCGGATCACGGCCGATCCAGTAGGCGGGCCCCGGCTGCAGCGTCCGGCCGGAACCCTGCGCTCGCACAATGAGAGGCGGGGCGGCCCGCTGGGAGACCCCGCGGGAGGCGTCACTGGAAAGAGCGTCCTCGGCGGTCATCTGCTCCCCCTCTTATCGGTCCACGTTGCGCTGGTCAGACCACGGCTCGTGGCACGTTCTCTATTGTCATCCGCTCAGGCTCACCGTTACCAGGTCCCTGTCGATCGGGGCGACCTGGCGCCGGTGGGCGTACGTCAGGGCGGTTGGCGGGCTGGTCATCGATCACCTGTCCCAGTCGGGGCCAGCATGCGATAGAGGGACTCCCACTCGTCCAGCCAGCGCTGTCGTTCATGGCCGCTGATGATCCGCAGGCTGGCCGCGGACATCCTGGCCCGCAAGCACGGGTCCGAACACAGCTGGTCCAGGTAGGCCGCGACCTCGGCGGCGTGCCCGGGACGGGCCAAGAACCCATTGTGCCCGTGGCGGACCAGTTCGGAGAGGGCGTAGGCGTCCACGGCCACCACGGGCAGGCCGGTCGCCATCGCTTCCATCGTGGTGAGGCTCTGCAACTCCGCCTCGGACGCGATAGCGAAGACGTCGGCCAGCCGGTAGAGGCCGGGAAGATCAGGCCCGGGGACGAAACCAAGGAACAGCACCTTCCGGGCGAGGCCGAGCCGCTGCGCCTGCGACCGCAACCTGGCCTCGTCCGGCCCGGCGCCGGCGATGGCGATGGCGATCTGCGTATCAGGTCCCAGCCTGGCCACCGCCTCCAGCAGGACGTCGGTGCGCTTCTCGGGGCTGAGCCTGCCGACCGACAGGATCAGCGGTCGGCCGGCTGGCAGCCCGTAGCGATGCCGGATCCGGACATCGGCCAGGCCTGGCGAGTACGCGTCCAGGTCGACTCCGTTCGACAGGACCCCGGACGGCACGCGCAGCCCTCGCTCGCGCAGCAACCCCAGCGCAGTCGCGGTGGGCGCGGTGACATAGCTGCATTTGTTCGAGAAGCCGACGACGTGACGATAGAAGAGGGCGTCAAGGGCTCGTGCTCGCGGAGCCGCGGACGCGCGAACGTTGGCCGGCAGGTAGTGGTTCGTGTACACCACCGGAACGCGCCGCCGGCCCGCCCCGATCCGGGCCATGACCCCGAGCGTCACCGGGGAATGAATGTGGGCCACGTCGGGCGCGAGCGAGGCGATCAGCTTGCCTGCCGCAGCGGCCGGAAGGCAGCCCAGCCGCATACCTTCGTACCACGGCCAGCGCACTGAGCCCCGGTATATGACGCACACCTGCTCGGCGGTGGCGCGCCGGCCACGCCAGCCCGGGCTAGGCACGATCAGCGCCACTTGGTGCCCGCGCTCGGCCAGGCCCCGCGCGAGTTCCCTGGTGACCGTCGAAACACCGCCGACCATGGATTCGTACTGGTCAGTGACCACCATGATGCGCATTTTCCCTCCGGCGAACACCTCGCTTGCGCCGTGATCATCGCCGGGTCCGGCGTACGTAAAGCCACACCGCCAGCGGCGCCATCACGGCGAGCAAGGTCAGTGACCACAGCGCCGACGCCAGCTCTGGGTGCTGCATCGGCCAGGCGTGGATCGCGGCGGCCGGATTCGGATTCCCGAGCAGCTGGCGGCAGGCGGCAGCGAGCACGCTCACGGGATTCCAGTCCGCGATGGTGCGCAGGCCGGCCGGCAGGCTGGCCGTGGATATGAAGGCGTTGGAGGTGAGCGACAGCGGCACGATGACGGTCAGTCCGACGGCCTGAGCCGATTCCGGTCCCCGGGCGAGTATGCCGACGCATGCTCCAGCCCACGCGGCGGAGTAAGCGAAGAGCAGCGCGAGCACAAGTGCGAGGAGGATGCCGGTGAGACCGGCGTGAATTCGCCAGCCCACGGCCAGCCCGGCCAGCACGGTAACCGTGGCCCCGAGCAGGGTCGTGATGAGGTCGGCGAGGGTACGGCCGACGATGACGGCCGCGCGCGACATCGGCAGCGAACGGAAACGGTCGATGAGGCCGGTGGACAGGTCGACAGCGAGCCCTATGGCCGCCCCTTGCGCGGTGCCCCCCATGTTCACCGCGAAGATGCCGGCGATGAGGTAATCACGATAGCTGTCATGCCCGGGGAGGACGATCGCGCCGCCGAATACGTAACTGAACAGGAGAACAAAGACCAGCGGCAGAACGGTGACGTTCAGCAGCTGCTCCGGGGTGGTGGCGATCCGCGCCAGCGTACGCCAGGTCAGTACCCGCACGTCGCTGAGCGCCCAGCGCAGGCGATCCATCCAGCCCGGGTCGGCCGCCTCCGAGCCCGGCCAGGCCAGGCCGGGCTCGGCCAGGCCGCGGTCACACAACTCAGGCGGGAGGCTAACTACGGCGCTCATGCCGCCACCGGCCGGGTCAGGGAGGCGAAGACATCATCGAGACTAGGCGGCTGGACGGCGATGTCATCGACATCGATCCCCGCCTCGTCGAGCATCCGGACGATCTCGGTGACCAGCCCAGGACGCTGGACGACTGGGATCTCCAGCCCGCGGTGCCCGGCCAGCCGCCGGACCGGACCCGCCGCGTAGCCGGAGATCTCCGCCGCGGCGCGGGTCAGCGAGGCCGTGGCGGGGACGGTCAGCCGCAGGTGAGAGGTTCCGACCCGGGCCTTGAGCTCGGCCGGGCTTCCCTCGGCGGTAACGCGTCCGCCGTCAATGACGCAGATCCGGTCGGCCAGGCGGTCGGCCTCGTCAAGGTACTGGGTGGTGAGCAGCAGCGTGGTGCCCGCACTAACGAGTTCGGTGATGAGGCCCCACAAGGTCAGCCTGCTCTGCGGATCGAGTCCCGTCGTCGGCTCATCAAGGAACAGGACGCTGGGCTGACCGAGCAGGCTCGCCGCCAGGTCAAGGCGGCGCCGCATGCCGCCTGAGTAGGTACGGACGGGCCGGTCAGCGGCCCGCTCCAAATCCAATGCGGCTAGCAGGCCGGCGGCTCGGTGCTTGGCTTCCCGCCGGACGAGGCGGCTCAGCCGACCGATCATGACCAGATTGGCGCGGCCGGTCAGGCACTCGTCCACGGAAACATACTGCCCAGACATGCCGATGCGACGGCGCACAGCGGCGCCATCCGCGACGACATCATGACCCGCGACGCTAGCCCAGCCGGCGTCGGGACGCAGCAGCGTACTGAACACTCGCACCGCTGTCGTTTTGCCCGCCCCGTTGGGCCCGAGCAAGCACATAGTGGTTCCGGCGGGGACAGTCAGATCCAAGCCGGCCAGAGCCCGGGCGGAGCCAAACGACTTGACCAGGCCACGGGCTTCGATCATCACGGGTGTAGGCACAACTGTTCCCTAACGCAACAGATGAGTAGCCCGCCGCGGGCCGCGGCCGGGTCGATGACGGAACTGGGCTGGTGACGCAGCTCCGAATCGGGCGCCCGGCGGCCACGTCGGACAGCAGGCGGCCCAGGGCTGAGGCTCCGTGTTCCCAGCCGGCGGCCGCTGCGACGGCGCGACCAGCGCCAGTCAGCCGGCCAGACAACGCCGCGTCGGCGAGCACCGCCGTGACGGCCGACGCCCAGCCGGCCATGTCACGTGGCCCCACCATCACGGCCGCCGAACCCGCCACCTCAGCCAGGACCTCGATATCGCTCATCACCACGGGCACGCCAGCCGCCATGGCTTCGAGCACCGGGATGCCGTACCCCTCGGCTAGGGAGGGAAAAGCGAACACCGACGCCGCCCGGTAAACGGCGGGCAGCCACTCTTCGGCCACCTCCGGCACCAGCTTCACCCTGGACTCCAGCCCCAGCTCGGCGATCAGGCCGGGCAGCGGGTCACGGAAGTTCGGGTCGAAATAGCCGACGATGACGAGCCCGACGTCACCAGGGACAGCGGCCAGTGCCCGCACCAGGACCTCGTGATTCTTGTGCGGGCGGTGCGCGCCGACGGCGAGGATGAACCTTTCTGGAAGCTGGTAGCGAGCTCGCGCCGCGGCCACCGCGGTCGCGGTAACCTGCCCGAACTGCCGGACGTCGACACCGTTCGGTATCAGCGTCGGGTTCGGCGCAGCGGGATAGTGACGGCGGATTTCGGTCAGGCTGGCCCGACTGGGCGCCGTCATCGCGGCCGCCCGCCGGAGCGCCATCCCGGTTACCGTTCTCATCGCCGCCTGGCGGAGCCAGTTGCCCGCGAAGCCCACATTGCTCTCGATCGTGCAGTCATGAAGCGTCACCACAAACGGGCATGGCCGGACGAGTGGAGTGAACGTCGGGTAGGGGACGTACAAGACGGCCGCATCGACCGCGCGGATCAGCCTGGCGAGCTCCCAGCACCGGTGTTGCGCGAATACCGTGACGTCGGTACCGATCACGTCCGCGTAGGCCGGCAGCTCAGACAGCGGAAAGATCTGCTCATGACGAGGATTGACGAGCACCCGCAGCCTCAGGCCGTCGTCCGGCTCGCTCATGTGCCCGACCAGCTTCATCACCGACCGGGCGAGCCCGTGAGCACCAGGCAGTGCGTTCACCCGCGCGTCGATGAGGATCGTACGATGACCACCCGCCATGTGTCCCACCCCGGACTGATCCTAGCCTCTGCGCCCCCGTTCGCACCTGGGCGTTCGCTCATGCGGCCGGGTCGCGGCCAGCAGGGCCAGCAGGCTGGCGATCTCAGCCGCCGCCTCGGGCCGGCTGAGGCTGGCTGAGGCTGCCCGCATGGCGGCGAGCGCGGCCGGATCACGGCGCAGCCGGCCGACCTCGGCGACCAAGTCGCCCAGCCGCGGGGCGTACCGTCCCGCGCCCGCGCTGACCACCATGTCCACGTTGCCGTCCTCGTTGCCCGGGACGCAGGAGGTGAGTACCAGGGGCGCGGCACAGCAGGTGGCCTCGGCGATCGTGCTCGGCCCCGCCTTGCCGACGACCACGTCGGCGCAGCGTAGCCAGTCCGCCATGTTGCTGACGAACCCGCGCACGACCAGGCGCCCGTCCGCCCGTGCCGCCAGACGGCCCAGCCTGCGCTGCAGCACGCGGTTGCGGCCGCAGATGACGGCTACCTCCACGTCGTCCAGGTGGCGCAGGACCGCGGCGGCGCGCCGGTAGAGGCCGCCGGAACCCTCGGCCCCGCCGGTCAGCACGACCAGGAACGGGCGGCCCGCCAGGCCCAGTGACCGCCGCAGGGTCAGCCGTGCTGCCTCCGCCCCGGGTGCGGAGGCGAACTCGGCGGCGACCGGCAGCCCGATCTCCAGGTAGCGTCCCTCCGGCATGCCGTCCTCCGCGCAGGACCGGGCGACCTGCGCCGAGGGCGCGATGATGCGGTCAACCGCAGGGTCGCGCCAGGCCAGGTGCGCGGAGGCCAGGTCGGTGATGACGGTGACCACTGGCGCGCCGGGGACAGTGCGGTCCCGAGCGCGCACGGCGGGCCCCGCGGTGAATCCGTGGAAGGCAGCGATCAGCACCGGGCGGTGGGCCGCCACCGCCCGCGCGACACTACGGTTCACCGGCCGGAACAGCGTCTGCTGGTACCAGCGGAGGACGCGCGGTGAGCCGAAACCGCGGAAGAGCAGGCCCCACAGCCACGGGGTCAGCCGGATGCCGGGACCGTACAGGGCGGTCTGCCAGCGCAGCATCAGGGGAGCACCCGGGCCGCGCAGCGCGTCGTGAATGACGGGCGCGAAGCGTCCCGGGTAAGCGCGGCCGAGCGCCTGGGCGACCGCCTGGGCCGCGCTCCGATGGCCGCCCCCCGTGTCGCCGATCAGGAAGAGCAAAGGCAGCGGTGCCTCGCCCGGGCTGTGCCGGGCCGAGTCTTCCCCCGGGTGGATGGGCACGGGCTGCTCAGCCCGGCTCGCTGGCTGCGGCCAGCTTGCGGATCAGCTCGGCCACGACGTCGGGAGCCTCCAGCGGGGTCACGTGCCCAATGCCGGGCAGTTCGGTGACCCCCTCGCAGCGCGGCAGCAGCCGGGCGATCCGGCTAGCCTGCACCGGCGGCGTGAGCCGGTCGGCGGTGCCCACCAGCACGTGCGTGGGCACGTCCAGGGCGCCCGCGCCGACCGTGACGTCCAGGCTGGCCAGGATGCGCCCCCAGGAACCACGGGCTCGGCGGTCACAGGCCTGGATGATGGCCGCGTTGACGGCTCCTACCTCGGCAGGCGCGTCCGGGCCGAGGGTCAGGTAACTGAGCAGCATCCGGCTGAGGGAGCTGACCAGGCCCGGGCCCAGCGGGACCGCCGATCGCAGCAGCCAGTTCTGCAGCGCCACCAACGGTGGGATAGAACCGGTGAACGGCAGGTAGAACCCCTCGGCGAAGAGGTTGGACGCGCCCGTGGAAGCTAGTAGGGCTCCGCTGGTTCGGCTGAGCACCCGGTCCTGCAGGGCGACGGCCATGACCACCATCCCGCCCATGCTGTGCCCGGCGAGCACGGCTTTCTGTCCGGGCCGCAGCGCCCAGTCCAGGACCGCGGCCAGGTCGCTGGCCAGCGCCTCGATGCTGTATCCGTCACATCCGGGGGTGTCGCTGGCGCCGTGCCCACGCTGATCGTAGGCGACCACCCGGATCTCATCGCGCAGGGCGCGAATCACCGGCGCCCAGCTGAGGATCGAGCAGGTCCATCCGTGCAGCAGCACCACGGTCGGGGTGGCGGGGTACTGCGGCCCATGCAGTTCGACGTTCAGCTGGATGCCATCGGCGGAGGTGATCCACTGCTGCTGGGCGGGCTCCGGCGGCTTGAGCGATTCCTGCAGCGACTCCGGCGACACGCTCATCTCGGCGGGCAGGCTCCGATGCGGGCTCGCGCTGTCAGCTGGGGATAGTTCCATGTCTAGGCTCGAAGAGTTCTTCCGTGCATGGCCGTCGCAGGCCCGCTCAACTAGGGCGATGCCGTCGGCATCGGTGATGATCATAATTTAGCAATAATCGAATAAAATTACTGGTGTTGCGAGGGAGCGGCAGGGATCGGCGGGAATGGCCAGGTGGGGCTGGGCTGCGTTATCGTCCAGACATGCCAGGGATCGTGATCATCGGCGCCGGATTCGGCGGGATCGGGATGGCTATCGCCCTGAAGAGGGCCGGCTTTGGTGACTTCGTGATCTTGGAGAAGAGCGACGACCTGGGCGGGACCTGGCGCCACAACCAGTACCCGGGGTGCGCCTGCGACGTGCCGTCCCCGCTGTATTCCTACTCCTTTGAGCTGAACCCGTCCTGGAGCCGGGTGTTCGCGCCGCAGCAGGAAATCTGGGACTACCTGCGGATGTGCGCTCGCAAGTACGACATGGAAGGGCACATCCGCTACGGCCGCACGGTCGAGCAGATGGACTGGGACGAGGGCACCCGGCGGTGGAACATCGCGACCAGTGCAAGCGCCGGGCAGGGGCAGCCGGAAACCTACCGGGCTCGGGCGGTGGTGTCCGCGGCGGGCGCGCTGCACCTTCCGTCGCATCCGGACATCCCGGGCGCGGGACGATTCGGTGGGACGTCGTTCCACTCGGCACAGTGGGATAAGTCGGCCGACCTGGCGGGCAAGCGGGTCGCGGTGATCGGGACCGGCGCTTCGGCGATCCAGTTCATCCCCGAGATCGCCAAGCGGGCCGGGCACCTTGACGTGTTCCAGCGCACGCCGCCGTGGGTCCACCCTCGGCCGGACGTTCCGATCCCGGCCCGGGTGCGCGAGGGGTTCCAGGCGTACCCGGTGACGGCCCGCATGTCTCGCGACGTCATCTACCTGCTGATGGAGGCCAGGGCGCTCGGCTTCGCGGTGCACCCGAAGCTGATGGCGCCGTTGCAGCAGATGGGCAGGCGGCACATTGAGCGGCAGATCGCTGACCCGGGGCTGCGCGCGGCCGTCACGCCGGACTACACCATCGGCTGCAAGCGGATCCTGCTGTCCTCCAACTACTATCCGGCGCTGCAGCGGCCGAACGTCGACCTGATCACCGACGACATCACCGGAATCAGCCAAACCGCGGTCATCACGGCGGACGGCGCGGCCCACGAGGCCGACGTGATCATCTACGCCACTGGCTTCAAGGTCGTCGACTCCGTCCCTTCGCTCAACGTGACCGGCCGCGAAGGCCGCAAGCTCACGCCGGACACGCTCGAGGCTTACCAGGGCATCACCCTGGCCGGGTTCCCCAACTTCTTCATGTTGCTCGGCCCGAACACCGGGACGGGACACACCTCCGCCGTCTTCATGATCGAGAGCCAGATCCAGCACGTGATGAGCTGCCTGCGGATGCTGGCGAGGAACCGGGCCGACACGATCGAGGTCCGCGAGCCCGTGCTGCGGCACTACGACCGCGGCCTGCAGCGCAGGCTGCGGCGCGCGGTGTGGAGCGCGGGCGGCTGCCGCAGCTGGTACCTCGACGCCGAGGGCGTCAACCGGGCCCTATGGCCGGGCTTCTCCTTCGAGTACTGGGCCCGCACCCGCCGGGGTCGCCGGTCCGCCTACGTCGTCACGGCTGCCAGCACGCCCGCAGTTCCCGGCGTCATGGCCGCCGAGGCTGGCCGTGAGCCGTGAGCTGGTGACGCCGGTCGTTCGGGGCTGGGAGAGGCTGGAAGCCCGGTCGGCAAGCAGGAGTCCCGGGATGCCTGACCGGGCGGCATGCTAGCCATCGTGCTGGCACTGGCGTCCGCGATCGGATACGGCAGTTCGGATTTTGCCGCCGGGCTCGCCTCGCGCCGGGCCGGGATCATCCAGGTGACCCTGCTCGCCTCGCTGGCCAGCACGGTGGTCGTGGCGGCGGCGCTGCCCTTCGCGGCCAGCCATCCGCCGTCTGCAGCCGCGCTGGCCTGGGGCGCCGGAGCCGGGCTGGGCGGTACCGCGGGCGGGCTGGCCCTGTACTTCGGGTTCCGGCAGGCGGCGTTCAGCGTGGCCGGGCCGCTGAGCGCGGTGGGCGCCGCGGGATTCTCCGTGCTCGCCGGGCTGTTGTTCGGCGAGCGGCCGACCGCGCTGGCCATGACGGGAATCGTGCTGGCCCTGCCGGCCATCGTAGGGGTGTCCGCGAGCGCGGCCAGCGCGGACCGGAACGCGGAGGTCGTGGGGGACGCGGTCGTGGGAGACGGGGAGAATTCGCGGGGGGCGAGGGACGCACCTGGTCCTGGTCTCTCGGGGACGCTGGGACGGCCGGCGGCCGGGGTGGTCGCTGGGCTGATCGCGGGGGCCTGTTTCGCGCTGCTGTTCATCGGGCTCGACCGGGCCGGATCGGGGAGCGGGCTGTGGCCGGTCGCGGCCGCGTCGGTGGCCGAGCTGGCGTCGGCGTTTGGCGTGGCCGCGGTCACGGGGAATGTTCGGCTGCCCGGGGCGGGGACGCGCAGGCTGGCGGTGATCACGGGAGCGACGGGGGCATTGGGCACGATCTTGTATTTCTTCGCCACGCACGAGGGGTTCCTGGCGGTGACCGCGGTGCTCACCTCGCTTTACCCGGCGGTGACGATCGTGCTGGCCCGGACCGTGCTCGGTGAGCGGCTGACGGGGCTGCGGCTGACCGGGCTGGCGCTGGCGGGCGCCTGCGTCGCGCTGATCGCGGTGGGCGGGGCCGGATGAGCGCGGGGCGGACGAGCGCGGGGCGCGGGTGGCTTCAAGGGGCGGTGGGCCAGGTGTGGACCGGCTCATTGGTGTGCATGTGCTCGATGTAGCGCTGGGTCATCTGGCGCAGCGCCTCGCGGCGGTCAACGCCGCTGTGCCGGGTGATCTCCGCCACCGTGTTGATCTGCCAGGCGGCGCCGGTCTGGCCGGTCAGGCAGCGCTGCTCGATGATGCCGAGCAACCGGTCGGCGTCGACCGGGTTGACGCCCCAGCGGTCGAGACCCTCGCGCGCCAGCGGCAACAGCCGGCGCAGGATCAGCTCGGTCACCGGGGTGTCACCAACGCCGGGCCAGTAGAGGTGCGCGTCCAGGCCGTGGCGCGCGGCCTCGTGCAGGTTCTCCGCGGCGGTGGTGAAGGACATCTGGGTCCAGATGGGACGCTGCGCCTCGGTCAGGGCTCGCACCAGCCCGTAGTAGAACGCCGCGTTCGCCACGGTGTCGGCGATAGTAGGGCCAGCTGGCAGGACCCGGTTCTCCACCCGCAGGTGCGGAATGCCGTCGACCACGGCGTAAACCGGGCGGTTCCAGCGGTAGATCGTCCCGTTGTGCAGGCTCATCTCGGCTAGCTGCGGGCAGGCACCGCGGTCAAGGACCGCGAGCGGGTCCTCGTCCTCGCAGATCGGCAGCAACGCGGGAAAGTACCTGATGTTCTCCTCGAAAAGGTCAAACACCGAGGTGATCCAGCGCTCGCCGAACCACACCCGGGGTCGCACGCCCTGCTCCTTCAGTTCATCCGGCCGGGTGTCGGTGGCCTGCTCGAACAGCGTGATCCGGGTCTCGTGCCACAGCTGCCTGCTGAACAGGAACGGAGAATTAGCCGCCAGCGCGACCTGGACGCCCGCGATGGCCTGGGCGGCGTTCCAGTTGTTCGCGAAGGCATCCGGGCTGACCTGGGTATGCAGCTGGACGCTGGTGCAGGCGGATTCGGGCGTGATGCTGTCCGTATGGGTCAGCAGTTGCTCGGGGCCGTCGATCGCGATGCGCATGTCTTCGCCGCGGGCGGCGAAGATCTGCTCGTTGAGTACCTTGTACCGCTCGTTCGCCGACATGGTCCCCTCGTGCACGTCAGCTTCGCTCAGCGTGGGCAAGATGCCGACCATCACGAGGCGGCTGCCGACCGAGCGCGCGTGGGCGTCGGCCGCGTTCAGGTCGGCGCGAAGCTCGGCCTCCAGGGTGGCGAGTGCGTCGCCGTCAAGATTCCGGGGGGGCACGTTGATCTCGAGGTTGAACTGCCCGACCTCGGTCGCCCAGGCCGGATCGGCGATCACCTTGAGCACGTCGTCGTTGCGCATGGACGGCATCCCGCGCTCGTCGACCAGGTTCAATTCGATCTCCTGGCCCACCGTCGACGGATGTTCGTCGAACATCCGCTCGCGGAGCATCCGGGCGAAAACGTCGAGCGAGCGCCGCAACTTGTCCCGGTAGTTGCGCCGGTCCTCGCCGCTGATCTTGATGGCCTGGATGTCACGGCCCATGGAGGCCTCCGCTCAACGAGATAAACAGGGCGTATACCCCTTTAGGTGCCTTAGCTACACACTCGCATGCCGCCGGCCTCGGCGCCAGCGACCGCCCGCGGGCGCTAGCCTCCGCTTTACCTCAGA
>Ga0302178_10003377_pt1 | contig 12062 bp, 9 predicted proteins | sample I_Palsa_E1_3_FD_198790 | JGI IMG/M metagenome (GOLD analysis project Ga0302178, IMG submission 198790) | Peat permafrost microbial communities from Stordalen Mire near Abisko, Sweden - I_Palsa_E1_3 | ecosystem: Environmental > Terrestrial > Soil > Palsa > Peat permafrost | place: Sweden: Abisko... | reverse complement strand
CCTGGCTCAGCCGTCTCGACCCGGGAGGGTTTATCCGGGAGGATTGGGGCCTATGGGTGGTTTTAGGGGGGGTCTATAGCGCCCAAACCGCTCCCGCAAGCCCATATCCTCCCGGATCTTGACGCCGGGCGGACGGAACGACCGCATGCAGCACCGGGGGGCCAGAAATCTCCGCTCAGGCCAGACGGCACCAGAAGGCAAATGACACCACGCCTCCCGCAGTCGCGTTACACGCTCTAGAGCTGGTACAACGGCACCATCGACACGGAAACCAGCACGCTCAGGCCCGCGTCGATGGGGCGGCTGTGACTGGCGGGGCGGCGGGGTGCAGGGGGCCTGCGCGACCGCAGCCAGGCGGTGATTACCGCGTACGAGTCCGGCCTGGTCGTGCCGACCCGAAAGCGCTAGGTCCAGCGCAGGTGATTCGCGGTGGGCTGCCCGGGGTCAGGAGTGGATGGGGAGGGTGTACTCGCAGCGGATGCTGCTGCCGAGGCGGGAGATGTCGGTGCCGTAGACGTGCATGGAGATGGCAACGCTGTCGCCGCTGTTGCGGACGCGGTGGATGTCGCCGGGCGGGGCGAAGCCGCTCACGGTGCCGGGCGGGTTCACGTTACGGGCCGCGAGCCGCAGCGCGCGGCCGTCGTCGGTGAGGGCGAAGATCTCCTCGTATTCACGGCCCTCCAGGACGCCGGTGACGCACCAGGTCACGTGGTCGTGAATGACCGTCTCCTGCCCGGGCAGCCAGATCATCGCTCCGATCGAGAACGATCCGTCGGGCTCGCTGTAGAGCAGGTGGCTCTGGTAGCGGGACGGGTCGCCCTGCCGCAGCTGGGCGGGGAGCAGGTCGGTCGGGTCAGGAAGGTTGGCGCGCAGGGCGCACGCGACACGATCGGCGGTTTTCTGCCAGCCCAAGCCTTGGCCCACTTCGGCGCGGACCGCTCGCACAAGGCGGTCCGGGCACCTGCCCGCGACCGTCGACGGACGCGCGACGGGAGTATCAGTGCTGGTCAGTGACATGACACCTCCCTGGTGAGGTTCCCAGGTTAGCGATCAACGGCGCATCAACACCAATGCCAATCTTGTGGTCAGTCCATAGACAACGTCGATGAATGCCGCGCGGCTAGTCGGCGACGGCAGAGTAGGCGATCACGCCGCGGCGCATCGCGTCGATCGCGGCCCGGGCGGTCGCGGACAGGCTGCGCGGCGCGGGGGCGGGGTCCCGATCGAGGGAGGGGGCGGGGTCTGGATCAGGGGAGGGGGCGGGGTCTGGATCGGGGGCCGGGGCAGGGGTGGCGGAGGCGATCTGGTCTAGGAGGTCGATGAGCTGCTTGACGGAGCGGACGAAGTCGCCGGGGGTCAGGTCTGGTGCTTCGTCCAGGACGCTCTCCAGCTTGACGCCGCGCGCCCAGCGATAGGCGGCCCAGGCGAAGCCGAAGTCAGGTTCGCGCAGGAACGACAGGTCGTTATCCTTCTCCAGCTGATCGAGCTCGCCCCAGGTCCGGACCATCTCGGCCAGTACCTCGGGCGTGCGGCCCTTGGGCAGCCGGGACGGACGGGTGTCGTCCGGCTGCCGCGACTCGAAGGACAGGGCGGACACGCAGGCGGCGAGCTCGGCCGGGGACAGGCCGTCCCACAGGCCGCGGCGCATGCATTCGGCCGCCAGCAGGTCAAGCTCGCTGTACAGGCCCGCCAGCCGACGGCCGTCCACGGTGACCGTATCCCCGGCCAGGTAACCGAGCCGCTCCAGGACGCGGCACACCCGGTCGAAGGTACGGGCGATGACGTGCGAGCGGCCCGCGACCCGGTGCTCGATCGCCTCGGTCTCGCGGGCCAGCCGGAGATAGCGCTCCGCGTACCGGGCATGATCCTCGCGGTCCGGGCAGTCGTGACAGGGATGCCGGCGCAACCGGCGCCGGAACTCGGCTATCTCCTCCGGTCCGTCGTCGTAATCGGGGTACCCGTTGTCCGCGCCCCGGACCCGGCCCTTTCCCGTCCCGCCCGGGCCAGCCCGCCCGGCCAGTCGGTTCCGCATGGTGGCCGCGAGATCCTTGCGGTGCTCCGGCGACCGCGGGCTGAACCAGCTGGGAATCCGGATCTTGTCGACGACCTCTGGTGGCACCGGGAAGTCGGCGATGGCCAGCCGCTTGACCTGCCGTCCTTCAGTAAGCACGAGCGGCCCCGGCCCAGCGGGCCGCCCGTTCCCGTTGTCGGCGTCGCGGTCAGCGGGAGCCCGGTGACTACCGCCGTCGCGCCCGGCCGGGCCGCGGCCGACGCTGGCCCCGCGGGCGTGGTGCAGGCCGGGTTGCAGGACGACAGCCAAGCCGGCCCGGCGGCCGCCGGGCACGCGGATGATGTCCCCGGGGCGCAGCAGCGCGAGCGATCGGACCGCCTCGGCCCGGCGTGAACTGGCCCGGGCGCGGGAGAGATCGCCCTCGCGGTGCGACAGCGTCCTGCGCAGCTGTGCGTACTCGGCGAAGTCGCCCTTGTCGCAGGTCATCGCCGCGGCGAGGTCGGCCATCGCCTGGCGGTTCTTGCGGACCTGCCGGGCCAGGCCGAGGACGCCGCGGTCGGCCTGAAACTGCGCGAACGAGGACTCGAGCAGGGCCGAGGCCCGGGCCCGGCCGGCCCAGCCGGTCAGGTTGACGGCCATGTTGTAGGAGGGCCGGAAGCTGGAGTTCAGCGGGTAGGTACGGGTGCTGGCCAGGCCGGCCACCGCGCCGGGGTCCATCCCCGGCTGCCACAGCACGACCGCGTGCCCCTCCACGTCGATGCCGCGCCGGCCGGCGCGCCCGGTCAGCTGCGTGTACTCCCCCGCGGTCAGGTTCGCGTGAGTCTCCCCGTTCCACTTGTCGAGCCTCTCAATGACCACGGTCCTGGCCGGCATGTTGATGCCGAGCGCGAGCGTCTCGGTCGCGAACACGGCGCGGACCAGCCCGGCGGCGAACAGCTCCTCGACCACTTCCTTGAAGGCGGGCAGCAGGCCGGCGTGGTGCGCGGCGATGCCGCGACGCAGCCCGTCGAGCCATTCGCCGTAGCCGAGCACGGTCAGGTCCTCCGGCGGGATGTCCGCCGTGCGCCGCTCCGCGGTCTGCTGGATCACCTCGGTCTCTTCGGGCGTGGTGAGGCGGAGTCCGGCGGCCAGACACTGCTGGACCGCCGCGTCGCAGCCGGCCCGGCTGAAGATGAACGTGATCGCGGGCAGCAGGCCGCTGGCGTCCAGCCGGGAAATCACCTCGGGCCGGTAGGGCGGCGTGAACCGGCGCGGCCGCCTGCCGCCACGGCCGGGCCGGTGCGGGGCCTTGCGCTCGATCCAGGTGTCGCGCTGGGCCACCCTGAGCAGTTCGGAATTGACGCGGGTGTGGTCGTCGTCGGTGAACAGGTCGTAGAGCCGGTTCCCGGCCAGCACATGCTGCCACAGCGGCACCGGTCGGTGCTCGTCGACGATGACCGTGGTGCCGCCGCGCACCTGGTCCAGCCACTCGCCGAACTCCTCGGCGTTACTCACCGTCGCGGACAGCGCCACCACCCGCACCGACTCGGGCAGGTGGATGATCACTTCCTCCCAGACCGCGCCGCGGGACCGGTCGGCCAGGTAGTGCACCTCATCCAGCACCACGTAGCCGAGGCCGGACAGCGTCGGCGAGCTGGTGTACAGCATGTTCCGCAGCACCTCGGTGGTCATCACCACCACCGGCGCGTCGCCGTTGATGCTGTTGTCCCCGGTGAGCAGGCCCACCGTGGCGTGGTCATAGCGGCGCACGAGGTCGGTGTACTTCTGGTTGGACAGCGCCTTGATCGGCGTGGTGTAGAAGCACTTGCGGCCCTGGGCCAGCGCCAGGTGCACGGCGTACTCGCCGATCACGGTCTTGCCCGAGCCGGTGGGCGCGGCCACCAGCACGCCGCTACCCGCGCCGAGCGCCCGGCAGGCGTCCACCTGAAAGTCGTCGAAGTCGAAATCGTAGAGCGCGCGGAAGGCGGCGAGCTCTGGGTCAGACTGCCGTTCGCGGGACGCGGCGTACCGTTCCGCCGGAGTAGTCATAGGTTAAAGCCTAGGTCGTGAACGGACCCCGGCCGTCAGTTGAACCGGTTGCGATTCTCTGTGTCGTCCAGCTCGATCGGGGACACCTCATCGTCGGCCAGGCCTGCGTAAGGGTTGGGATGCAGGCGGGCCCGGCGGCGGTCGTTGGACCACACGATGAACTCGGCCACCTCGACCAGGGCCACGCAGGCACCGCCGAGGATCAGCATGGTGATCGGGTCCGGGCTGGGGTTGGCGATGCCAGCGACCAGGAACACCGCGAAGATCATCACCCGGCGCCACTTCTTGAACGTGGCGTGGCTCAAGATTCCGGCCAGGTTCAGCATGACGATGATCAGCGGCAGCTCGAAGGACAGCCCGAAGGCGAGTTCCATCGTGATCACGAAGCTGAGGTACTGATCGAACTGGATCAGGTTCGAGACCCCGCCCGGCGTCAGGTGCAGCAGGTAGTCCATGGTCCGGGTGAGCGACCAGTAGGCCAGCGTGACGCCGATGGCGAACAGCGGGATGGCCGAGCCGAGGAAAATATAGGTCCAGCGCTTCTCCTTGGCATACAGGCCGGGCGCGACAAAAGCCCACAGCTGATACAGCCAGACCGGGGCACTGAGCAGCACCCCGACGATGAACGCGACCTTCACCCGCATGTAGAACGGGTCAAGAGGGCCGTCTAGGACCAGCTTGTCGACCCCGAGCGTCTTACAGCCCGTATGACCGCTGACCACCGCCGCGCACAGCGGCCGCTCGATGATATGAAACGCCCACTGGAAAAAGACGAACCCCACGGCCATCCCCGCGGCCAGCGCCAGCGCCATCTTCACGACGCGGTTGCGGAGCTCCCGGATGTGATCCATCAGGGGCATCCGCCCCTCCGGGTTCTGCTGCCGCTGCGACTGAACAAAGCGCTCGCCGACGATGCGAGCACCTTGTACAGCGGCGGGGAGTTTCGCCATTAGCTGCTGCTTCCCGCGATTAGGACCCTAGGTGGGCTGCTGGGTGCGCTGCGGCTCCGACGGCACCCCGACCGGCGCGGCGTCCATGGCGGACGCCCGCTGCAGATCACGGATCTGCTGTTGCAACGCGTCGATCTGGCTCTGCTGCTCTGCTGGTGCCACCACCGGGGCCGGCGTGAGCTGGGCCGACGGGAACTGGGCCTCCGGCATGCCACCCCTGTCGGCCGGCGCGTCCTCGTGGTGCAGGTCGCTGACCTCGGTCTTCAGGATGCGCATGGATTTGCCGAGCGAGCGCGCCGCGTCCGGCAGCTTCTTCGAACCAAACAGCACGATCAGCACGACGGCGACGATCAGCACCTTCCAGGGGCTGTCGAAAAGATCACCAATCATGTCCGTCCTCTGTAGCTGGGAGACATCGTTTCTCGGGGCCGAGTCTACACGCAGGTCCCCGGCGGAGACAGTTTGCGCCCAGGTCGGCCAGTAGCGGCTTCACACCACGTAATTCGCAACCGCCGCCGCAGCGGATTGGTGGATTTCTGCCACCAGTGCGGGAGGGGAGATGACCCGGCCGTCCTCGCCCAGCTGCAGCGCCAGCCGCCGCACCCACCCGGTATCCGGGGTACGCAGGACCACCCGCTGGCGGCCGTCGGCCAGGTCGGAGATCGACTCGCACGGGTAGTACTCCGCCACCCACCGCCCGGCCACGGACAGCTCGAGCTCCACCCGGACGTCCTGCGGTGACGGCCGGAACAGACCCTCGTCCAGGTCCACCGGCTGGGCCTCGGCGGGCGGCTCGGCGGCCACGTCGAGCACCTCGAGCTCGAGCACCCGGTCCAGCCGGAACAGCCGCATCGCCTCGGCGCGCCAGCACCAGCCCTCCAGGTACGGCCGCCCCTCCACCATATGCAGCCGCATCGGGTCGACGTCGCGTTCGGTGGCCTCGTCCCGGCCGGGCACGTAGTACCGCAGGTGCAGCCGCCGCCCGGCCGCGATGGCGGCGCGGATCCGGATGGCCAGCTTCTCGGACCCGTCGTCGGGGAGGTCGACCTGCACCGCGACCTGGGCGCTGACCGAGGCGGCTTCCCCGGCCGCGGCCTCCAGCTTGGCGATCAGCCGGGACAGGGCCGACCGGTCCTGGTCCCCGTCCCCCGGCATCTCGGCCAGCATCCGGAGCGCCACGAGGAGCGCGCTGGCTTCGTCGACCGTGAGCCGCAGCGGGCGGCCCATGGATTCGGCCTGGCTGACCACGATCTCGCCGCCCTCATAGGACAGGTCGATCGGGCAGTAGGGGTCGGGGGCGCGCAGCTCCACGCACCACAGCAGGTTCAGGTCGTCGACCAGCTCGCGCTCACTGACCCCGAAGGCCGCCGCCGTCTCGGCCAGCCCGACCACCTTCCTGCTGACCACGTACGGCACCAGGGCCAGCAGCCGCTGCAGCCGCTCCGTCGAGGTGATCGCGCTCATGCCAGGACCCCCTTGAGGCGGGCGATGACGGCTTCGCGCAGGTCGGGCGGGTCCAGGACCACCGCGTCGGGGCCGAAGCGGGCGGCGTAGTCGGCGAACGACCCCACGTCGGCGAAGCGGATCGTGACCAGATCCCAGCCCGGCGGCCCGGCTTCGTCGGCGCGCACCGAGACGGCGTGCTGGCGCAGGCCGACACCAGCCCCGGACCGGACCCGCAGGACGGCGCTATGCTCACGCGCGGGCGCCGAATCCCAGTCCCGGACCAGCTCGCGTACATCGGCGCCGTCCGGCACGGTCACGCTGCCCGGCGGACCGCAGAACTTCACCGGCCCCGCGATCCGGCCGAGCCGGAACACCCGGGTGTCATCGCGCCCGCGATCCCGGCCTGCCACGTACCAGCGGCCGTGCCGGTTCACCACGCCCCACGGCTCGAGTTCACGACGCTGCGCCTCGCTCCGGCCCGCCCCCCGGTAACTGAACGTCACCGGCCTGCGATCCCTGACCGCCTCCCAGAGCGGGCCGAAGGCCGGCTCGGGCGGGCCCAGCCGGGGCTCGATGGCCTGCGCCACGGACTGCTCGTTTCCCCCGTCCATGCCGGCCGCCCGCAACTTCATCAGCGCTCCCGCGGCCGCGCCGGCCAGCTCGGCCCGCTGCCAGACCCGCGCGGCCAGGCCGAGCACCGCCGCCTCGTCCGCCTCGAGCCGCAACTCGGGCAGCTCGTAGGCCTGCTGCCGGACTCGGTAACCGGGGTCGTCGTCGAACGGGTGGTTGAGGCCGGTCTCCAGGGGCACGCCGAGGTCGCGGAGGTCCTCCTTGTCCCGCTCGAACATCCGCTTGAATAGGTCGTCCTGCTCCGGATACCCGGGTACCGCCTGCCTGATCTGGTCCGCGGTGAGGTAGCGCCCGGTGGACAGGAGGCACACGACAAGGCCAAGCAGCCGCTCGGTCTTGCGCTTCGACATGAACCCTCCAAACCCCCTGCGGGTGGCTCCAGGCTATTGTCTCGCAAGCAGTGCTGCGCTGCGCCTAAGCTGCCCGGCGTGATCACATGGCGGAACGGCACGGTCAGCGGGACGCGGCGGGAGTGGCCGGGCGCGGTCGAGCTTGACGTGTCGGTGGACGGGACGCCGCCCCGACGAGTCCGGGCGCTGGCCTACCCCCTCCTCACCGGGCTCCCCCGGGCCGGTGACCGGGTCCTGCTGAACACCACGGCGCTCGATCTCGGGCTCGGCACCGGCGGGTACGCCCTGGTGGTCGCGATCCCCGACCGCCTGCCGCCCGACTCCGGGCTCGGCGGCCACCTGGTCAAGGCCCGCTACACCCCCCTGCAGGCGACCGTGGCCGGCGCCGACGAGCAGGGGTCTGCGCACTACGACGTGCTCCGCGACGCGGACGACGTCGCCGGGATGCCGGTCGTGGTGGCCGACCTGCACTCCGCTCTCCCGGCCGTGCTGGCCGGCGTCTTCGATGAGGCCGAACGGACCGGTGGTGGCAGCCGTCGGCCTCGTGTCGTCTACGTCATGCAGGACGGCGGGGCTCTGCCGGCCTGGTTCTCCCAGACCTGCGCGGCGCTCAAGGACGCGGGCTGGCTGGTGGCGACCGTGACCACCGGGCAGGCGTTCGGCGGGGACCTGGAGACGGTGACCGTGCATACCGGATTGCTCGCCGCCCGGCACGTGCTCGGCGCCGACGTCGCGGTGGTCGCGCAGGGGCCGGGCAACCTCGGGACCGGGACCCGGTGGGGTTTTTCCGGGGTGGCGGCGGGCGAGGCGGTCAACGCCGTCGCCGTGCTGGGCGGACGCGCGGTGGCCTGTCTGCGGGTGAGCGAGGCCGACCCGCGAGAGCGGCACCGGGGTATCTCGCATCACAGCCTGACCGCGTACGGCCGGGTAGCGCTGGCCCGGGCGGATGTCGTGGTTCCCGGCCTGCCCGGGCCGTTCGGCGCCCAGGTCGCGGCCGAGGCGGCCGAGCTGGGCCAGCGGCACGCGATCATCACCGTGCCCGTCGACGGTCTGGAGGCGGCGCTGCGGGCCAGCCCGGCCCGGCTGTCCACGATGGGCCGGGGGCTAGCTGAGGACCTGGCCTACTTCCTCGCGGCAGCGGCGGCCGGCCGGCACGCCAGCCGCCTGCTGCGCGGGGAAACGGCCGCGGGTCCTGCTCTTCCCGCGGACCCGGCCTAAGTGCTGGGCTTGAACGCGTCGATGATGTCGATCACGAAGACCAGCGTGTCCGTGCCCGTGATGCCGGCCTGGGATGCCCCGGTGGTCCCGTAGGCGTCCTTCGGCGGAATGACGAGCATGACCCGGCTGCCCACGGTCTGGCCCGCCAGGCCGGTGTCCCACCCGGTGATCACCTGCTCCGGTGAGGCGCCGATGACGAAGCCGAACGGGGAACCAGTCGTCCAGGAGGAGTCGAAGACCTTCTTGGTCCGCCAGATGTAGCCGGTGTACTGGGCGACGACGTACTGGCCCTTGACCAGCTTCGGGCCGCTGCCCTTGATCAGCGTCGTGGTGACCAAGCTGGTGGGCGCCTTGTTGGCCGGGATCGTGATCGTCGGCGCGCTGCCCGGATGGGCCGTGACCGTCGGCAGGCTACCGCCGCCGTTGGATTCCTGGGTGCCGGACGCGGACGCGGTGTCGGCGTAGGACTTGAGCACGTCGATGACGAAGACCAGCGTGGTGCTGCCGGTGATGCCGAGCTGGGAGTTCCCCGAGGTGCCGTAACCGTCCGCGGGCGGTATCACCGCCAGGACCCGGCTGCCGACCTTCTGGCCGATCAGCGCGGTCTCCAGGCCAGGCAGCATGGTGCCGCCGATCACCGTCGGGTTCTCGGTAAAGGTGTTCGCCTTCAGGGAGGAGCTGGTCCCAGACCAGAAATACAGGACGAAGTTCGCCGCCATGGCGTCCGCCTTGGTCACAGTGGAGCCAGTGCCCGAAATCACCGTCTTGACGGTGAGCTTGTTGTTCGCTTTAAGCTTCGGGATCTTCACCACGGGCGTGGCGCCGAACGTACCGGCCACCGTCACGGACGCGTTCGCGTTCGCGCTGACGGCGCCGCTCGAACTCGAGCTTGCGCTCGCGCTCGGCTTTGAGGAGCCGCAGCCGACGATGGCCAGGCAGACCAACAGGGGAATAGCGGTAAGCGCTAGAAGGCGTCGCATGAAAAACCTCAATGTGGAGGACGTCGGGCGCAGTTAGCCTACCGCGCTGGCCCAGGGGAACGGCCCATGCTTGCCCAGGGGGGAGCTTGCGGCGATCACATACCCGCGATGAGCTTTTCGACCCTTTCGTCCACCGAACGGAACGGGTCCTTGCACAGGACGGTCCGCTGCGCCTGATCGTTCAGCTTCAGGTGCACCCAGTCGACGGTGAAGTCACGGCGCTTTTCCTGCGCCCGGCGGATGAACTCGCCGCGCAGCTTGGCCCGGGTGGTCTGCGGCGGGACCGACTTGGCCTCGAAGATATCGATGTCACGTGCGGCCCGCTCCACCGCCCCGGCCCGCTGCAGCAGGTAGTACAGGCCACGGCCGCGGTGCACGTCGTGATAGGCCAAGTCGAGCTGGGCAACCCGGGGCGAGGACAGCGGCAGGTCATGCCGGGCCCGGTAGCGCTCGATGAGCTGGTACTTGGTGACCCAGTCGATCTCCCGGGCGATCAGGTCGAGGTTGCCGGTCTCGATCGCGCCGAGCGCCCGCTCCCACATGTCCAGGACCCGCTTGCTCACCGGGTCGGCGCCGTTCTTGTCGGTGAAATCCTTGGCCCGGTTCAGGTACTCGTACTGGATGTCCAGCGCGGACAGCTCGCGACCGTTCGCCAGCCGGACCCGGCTGCGGCCGGTCATGTCGTGGCTGACCTCGCGGATGGCCCGGATCGCGTTGTCCAAGGTCAGGTCCCGCATGATCGCCCCGGCCTCGATCATCCGCAGCACTAGATCGGTCGCCCCGACCTTGAGCAGCGTGGTCGTCTCGCTCATGTTGGAGTCGCCGACGATGACATGCAGCCGCCGGAACCGCTCGGCGTCCGCGTGCGGCTCGTCCCGGGTGTTGATAATGGGGCGCGATCTGGTCGTCGCCGACGACACGCTCTCCCAGATGTGCTCGGCTCGCTGGCTGACGCAGTACACCGCGCCGCGCGGCGTCTGCAGCACCTTGCCCGCGCCGCAGATGATCTGCCGGGTGACCAGGAACGGGATGAGGATGTCGGCCAGCCTGCCGAACTCGCCGTGCCTGCCGACCAGGTAGTTCTCGTGGCAGCCGTAGGAGTTGCCGGCCGAGTCCGTGTTGTTCTTGAACAGGTAGATGTCCCCGGCGATGCCCTCTTCGCGCAGCCGCCGGTCGGCGTCCACCAGCAGCCCCTCCAGGATCCGCTCGCCCGCCTTGTCGTGCGCGACGAGATCCAGGACGTTGTCGCATTCGGGGGTGGCGTACTCGGGATGACTCCCGACGTCGAGGTAGAGCCGCGCTCCGTTCCTCAGGAACACGTTGCTGCTGCGGCCCCATGACACCACGCGCCGGAACAGGTACCGCGCCACCTCGTCGGGCGACAGCCGCCGCTGCCCGCGGAAGGTGCACGTGACGCCGTACTCGTTCTCAACCCCGAAGATTCGCCGATCCACATGCCAAGGCTACGTCCCGTTGCCCCCTGACAACAGCATCCCGGCGCGGTAGCCCGGGCTCAGCCGCCCGCGGCGAGCAGGTTGGTGTTCCAGACCAGCACGGTGTACGGGCCGACATGGTAGGTCCGGACGGGCGGACCGAGGGCGGCCAGGGCCGCGGAGCTGGGCTCCCAGTGATTGAAGAACCCGGCCTGGCTGTCGGTGACGAGGAACGTCGCCCGCTGCGGGCCGGGGTCGTACCAGGAACCCTTGGCCTCCCACAGATACGGCCGCAGCGAGGGCTGTACGGCCCGGACCGCGACGGCCCCGTCGCTGCCGACCGTGACGATGCTCGACTGCCAGTACCCGGCGATGCCGTAGGTCAGGTGGTGTTCGGCCAGGAACGTAGCCAACTGGGCGTTGGCGGGCGGCGCCGACGGCTGGGCGGCGGCGTACCCGAGGCTGGCCAGGTAACCGGCCGCCAGCGCCGACGCGAGCCCCCTGCGCCAGCGGGCGCCGCAGAGCCAGCCGAAGATACCCGGTTCGCCGTCGCGCGAGCCGCAGGCGAGCGTCCGACCGGCCAGCACCGCGCCGAACGGCAGCACCACCGCGAACTCTCGCGCGTTCAGGTCGGTCGCGTTGGCCAGCGTGCTGGGCACGTACACCAGCACGTTGAGGACCATCGCGACCAGCAGGACCTGGCTGATCAGGTCGGGCCAGCTGAGGAAGTGCCGCGCCACCCGGCAGATGGCCCAGGCGACCAGCGCCACCCCGGCCAGGTGCAGCAACGCGAAGGCCATCTCGGCCGCGGGCCCCTGCGGCTTGGCGCCGAACAGCACGAGCAGGCCCTCTCCGGTCACCCACGCGTGCTTCGGCCAGGTGTGCACCGCGGCCAGCTGGTAGCCCAGCGGGTGCAGGATAAACCCGCCATTGGCCGACAGCAGCCGGTTCACCAGGTCGGCCAGACCGTAGGCGAGGATCGCCGCGGCCGCCAGGGACACCTCGTACCAGCTCGC
>Ga0302178_10003372_pt1 | contig 12068 bp, 15 predicted proteins | sample I_Palsa_E1_3_FD_198790 | JGI IMG/M metagenome (GOLD analysis project Ga0302178, IMG submission 198790) | Peat permafrost microbial communities from Stordalen Mire near Abisko, Sweden - I_Palsa_E1_3 | ecosystem: Environmental > Terrestrial > Soil > Palsa > Peat permafrost | place: Sweden... | reverse complement strand
CCTACTGGCGGGTCACCTTCGACAACCCGCCGGTCAACCTGCACGACGCCGAGATCGTCGCAGGCCTGACCGCCCTCGTCGACCGCCTGGAATCCGACGCCCAAGTCCAGGTAGTTGTCTTCGACAGCGCTAACCCTGACTTCTACATGGCGCACATCGACCTGGTGCGGCGCTACGAGGTCAGCCAGGAACCCGGACGGACCGGCCTGCCGCCCTGGCCCGATATCCTCACCCGTCTCGAGCACGCGCCCTACATCACCGTCGGGTCAGTGCGCGGCCGCGCCCGGGGTGTCGGCAGCGAGTTCCTGCTCGCCCTGGACATCCGGTTCGCCAGCAAGGAGAAGGCGATCTTCGGCCAACCCGAGATCGGCTTCGGGTTCTTCCCGGGCGGCGGCGGCCTCGAGCGCCTGCCGCTGGTGACCGGGCGGTCCCGGGCGATGGAGATCATCCTCGGCGGAGAAGACTTCGACGCCGAGACCGCCGAACGCTACGGCTGGATCAACCGGTCGGTCCCCGACACCGAACTCGACGCTTTCACCGACCGGTTCGCCACCCGGGTCGCCAGCTTCGACCGGCTCGCCACCACGGCAGCCAAGGAAATCCTCAACACCCGCAGCCACGTAGCCGCCGGAAGTGACCAGGCGGCCACCAACGCCCGATTCCTGGAAGCCTTCGCCCGGCCCGACGTCAAAACCCGCATCCAGCGGTTCATGGAAAAAGGCGGCCAGCAGAACGACGACCTCGAGCTGAACCTCGGCGAGCACCTCCCCGGACTATGAGCTCCGCCCGGCGGCCCAGAGCCACCCAAGGCCACGCATAGATAATCTGCGCGACTCGGCACACGAAGTACGTGAGCAAGCGCCGCGCAAATACTCGGCGATCCGTAATTGTTCGAGCTAATTACAATGTGCCCGCTTGTCACGCTACGCGACCGCGAAGAGCGCTATCGTTACGGACTTCAGGGCAGAAGGGTCCGCGCATCCGCGTGGTCGGCCGGACCACCGTGAATTGACGGCGGTCCAACGTCGCTACGTCGGTTAGCCCGAGCCGTCGGCGATATTCACCAGGTCGGCAATCTGCGCATAGTCGGCGCTCGTCAGGTCGACGGGCGCAAAGTCACCATCTGCCAGGACCGTAGGGAACAACGACTCCACGCAGGCACCGGCTTCGCGGGCCAAGTCAGCGCCGGGCGGGAAGGCTACTCACCGTGAGTCTTCTGCTTCCGAGTCAAGCTCTGCAAGGATCCTGGTGACAAATTCCTGGAGTTTCGGTAGGTCGCGTCACTGTGTTCCACACGACGTCGAGATCGATATCGAAGTAGCCGTGGGTCACCCGATTGCGCATGTCGGTGATCACGCGCCAGGGCACTTCAGGATGCGCGTCGCGGACCTTATCACTTACGCCTCGTGCCGCTTCGCCGATGATCTCTATCCAGAGAAGCACCGCGCTCTGCAGCAGTTCGTCGGTGTCGAAACGTGTCCGGTCGTCCTGGACGTAGCGCCTGATCCTCTCGATCGCGGCCAAGACGTCCGCCAGACGCTCACGGTCATCCCTCACAGGGCGACGGCCTCTGCCAGGACCCGGTCCCGAATGCGCGCCTTCAGGCCACGCGGCGTGGCCACGTCCACATGACGCCCGACGATCTCTTCAACGTCAAGCGCGAAACCGCTGAGGTCGAACAGCGTGGTGTCCGGACCCGGGGCTACCAGGAGATCCACGTCACTCGTCTCGGCCGCTTCCCCGCGAGCTACCGAACCGAATACTCGCACATCACGCAAGCCGCGCTGGGACGCGGCCGCGAGAATCTGCCTCCGAGCCGCCCGAAGGGACCCGAGATCCGGCGACCGTTCCTGCTGCGGTGGACCTGGCACGATGAGTCCTTTCCCCGGTACCACATGCTACTCGTGCCCTAGCCCACTTCACGGAACCCGAGGTCGGGCCTTTCGCGTCGCGTCATGCCGGGCTAGCCAACTGGCGGCAACACGCATTGCTCAGTCCCGCATGCCCTTGGCGAGCCAGGCAACCAGCCCGTCCAGTCCTTCCCGCCGTACGCGTTGGCACGCCAGACCCAGTCGACAGTACTCTACGTGACCGGACGGTTATGATGGCAAGATGAATCGCACCACCGACATCGGTCCACGGCCATCGCCAATCTGATATTGAAACCGCAGGTGGGGCGGGTGGGGCTCGAACCCACGACCGGCGGATTATGAGAAGTACGGCCCGGCGCTCCGCGTGCGCTAGCTGCACAGATACCACGAAGTCATGCCGCCGATAACCCTGATTGCACCGTTTGCCCGGGTGAGTCGGTCCACGAACCGGTCCGCGGCAAAGCGCCGATCTCCCCCCATCCTGCTACTGTGCGTAACGTCGCCAGGAGCGCCCAGCCCATCGCCACGCGAGCGAACTCGGCAGCCACGAAGCCGACAGTTCTACAGACCTGCTGCCGTAGTCCTGGAAAATGTACTCTGACCTGCATGTTTGCCGTGGGCGAGTCAGTGGTGGGGATGGCTGTCCCACGGATACCCACGGATCGCCTCTCATCTGCCGCGATCTTAACGGGCGTGCGCTGCTCGTTTAGCCAGACTTCGCCTCGAGGCCTGGGACGGTTATTTTCTTCCCGGAGCGGTCGCCACGGTCGCGCCGTCCCGGCCGCCGGAATTCTTCCAGGAAATCCAGGACGCCTTCACCCAGGCTGGCGACGAAGACAGTGTCTTCCCCATCCGTCACTTCTACCAGCGCTGGGGCGCCGCCATCGCCATCGAGCGGCGGCCCTCGGTCGCGCCCGGCTCCACGCCGCCGATCGCCAGGCTTCACAATGCTGCGATTGCTGAGGTAGGCGATCTCGTAGTCCTTGTCCTGGTAGAGGACATCATGGAGCAAGTTGAAGTCAAAGTCGAAGCGCGACTTAGGCATCCCGCCTGTAAAAAGCTCCAGCTCAGACGTTCGTCAGCGACGATCCCAGCTGCGGCGTCGAGCACTAGATGCAAAGCGATCTCTTTGGCCATGTTATGCGGGTCTGGCTCCTGGCCATCCTCAATGTCGCGGGCAATATCCTCAAATGCCCGGGCGAACTTACGGTAGAAGTCGCCGCTCTGCCACCAGACGGCTTCGGGAATAGGCCACAGATCGTCGTACGGCTTGAGCGGGATCACAGACGGAATGCCTTCAGCCAGGTCGTGGATCATGTCGCAGTTACTCTGGTGCCGTGCGACCGGTCAGGCTAAGGCGCGGTGAGTGATGTAGCGCCTTTCTCCCGGGTCAGGCGGGATCATGCCGGGCTGCGTGTCGCCTCAGCCGGGTGATCTCGGCTTGCAGGTGCCGGTTTTCCTCCTGGAGCAGCAGGACCTGGCGAATGCCGGCCATGTTGAGGCCAGCGCCGGCCAGCCCGCAGATCTCCTGCAGCCGGGTGATGTCATTGCGGCTGTAGCGCCGGGTGCCCCCGGAGCTGCGGGCTGGCTCCAGGAGCCCTTCCCGCTCGTAAAGTCGCAGGGTCTGCGGATGCAGGCCGGTGATCTCGGCGGCGATGGAGATGCTAAACAGGCCCTGGTCCAGGTCCGCCCAGCTGGGGTTTACCATGGCCAGCCCGGGCACTCGCCTCGGTGCAAGCGCGCCGCCGCCCAGATAGTAGGGGCCGGGTCCTCCGGCCGGTGCGGGCTGACATCCGCAGTGGTCCTGGGCAGCGGGTCTACCCGGACCGGGCCTGCCCACAGCGCGGGGGCAGCCGTCAGGTGCGGGCTGCCCGCGGCACCACGGCCAGCCGGTCGCACTCCGGCCGGGCTCGCCACCGGGCCGGGGCGTGCCGGGCCCGGCACTGCGTGTCCCTGTCGAGCACGGTCGTATCCGGCGCGCCGGGCCGGATCGCCCAGTACCTGGTAAGCCTCTGCCACGGCGCGGAACCGGGCGGCCGCGCCGGCCGCCGCCGGAGCCATATCAGGATGCCAGGCACGAGCCTGCCGCCGGTAAGCGCTGGTGATGTCCGCAGCGACGGCGTCGTGGGGAACCCCGAGCACGCGGTACAGGTCCGGTTCCGGCTTGCGCACGCCGATCAGCCTCCTGTCCTGTCCGCCCGCCGACCCGCTAGACGGTCTCGGCGGCCATCTCCATCTCAGTATGCGTGATAAGGTCACCTCCCGTCCAGTAGTGCGAAAATCTTAGTGATCACTTGTCAGATAATCGTCATCCTGCTATATATATGAGGGGCCGCGACGCCCCAGCAGTACGACAGCAAGACCACTAGTGAGGAGGCCACAGCCATGCTCATCCGCACCGACCCGTTCCGTGAACTAGACCGTTTCACCCAGCAGGTGCTTGGGACGGCCGCCCGGCCCGCGGCCATGCCGATGGACGCGTACCGCCAGGGACACACCTTCTACGTGCACTTCGATCTCCCAGGCGTGCAGGCAGACTCGATCGACTTGACGGTGGAGCAGAACGTCCTGACGGTCCGTGCCGAGCGCACTCCCGAGTGGCCGGAGGACGCCGAGACACTCGTCGCCGAGCGACCCGCTGGCACCTTCACCCGCCAGGTCTTTCTGGGCGACACCCTCGACCCGGACAGCATCGTCGCCGATTACAGTGCCGGCATCCTGACCCTGACGATCCCCGTGCGCGAGCAGGCCAAGCCCCGCAGCATCCAGGTCAGCACCAGCGACAGCCGACAGCCCGTCACTGCCGGCTAAGCGCCAGAACTGCCCGGGCCTTCATCGGTGATGCCGCCGGAGCTTGCGAGCCTTCGGCGGCATCACCGTCCCGTCGTGCGCGCGGCCGATCACGGCGCTGTCCGCGAGCTTCCTGGGCTCGTCGATAAGAAATCTGTAGCGTCCGACGTAGACATCTACCGCCGATTAAGATAGTCTTCCTGTCACAACAGAGGAACAAGTCCACGAGATGGGACAGTCGGCGGCCATGCGGGCCGCCGAAGCTTGGGAAGAAGCTAGGGAACACAGCGATTGCAGAAAGGAGAGTTGGACGCCATTAGGATCGCCCGCAGTCGGCTGGTCTCGCCGCTCGGTGCCGCAGCCCCACAGACAGGACGGTGGTCTACGGTCACGCTTACGCGATCCCCGCGACCCGCCCGTACGGCGGCTGGCGCGGGAAAAGAAGTCGGCTAGGCGGCCGGCAGATGGTGTTGAACCTCATCGGGTCCCGGTGTCCCCTGGCACCGGGACCCTATTCGTATTTCCGGAAGGACTTATGACCCGAGCCCGACCTGCTCCGGCCGGTACGGACGGCCACACCCCCGCTGAGAGACTCGATGACGACGACTACCCGGCATACAGCATGGGTCGCGCCGCGGAAATCCTGGGCGTTGCGCCCGCCTTTCTGCGCAGCCTGGACACAGCCGGGCTGATCGCGCCGCAACGTTCCGGCGGAGGCCACCGCCGATACTCCCGCTATGAGCTCCGCCTCGCAGCCCGGGCCCACGAGCTCATCGACCACGGCACGCCGCTGGACCCCGCCTGTCGCATTATCATCCTCGAAGATCAGCTCGCCGAAGCCCAGCGCATCAACACCGAGCTCCGAGGCACCGGCCGGGGTCCCTAGCCCGCCCCGGCTGGCGCACCCGGGCTAGCTCGACCTCCAGCTGTCCCGGCGAACCTCGTCAGCCAGCGGGCCGTAACGAGCGGCCTTCCTGGAGGTCGTCAGCATCCCGGCAGGTGATGCCCGCCAAGGGCACGCTCCTCTCAGGCGCGGCTGATCCGGCTGGTTGACGTGCCAGGCCCTGGCGCCTCGCCCCGGAGCTCGCCGACCCGCCATGCTCCGCCGTCGACACACCATCCATGGGCGCCCGCATCAAATCGACCACTGGAGGCCAGGCCATGACCATCGTGGAATTTCTCGAAGCACGGCTCACGGAAGACGAGCTGACCGCGCAAGCCGCCACTGATGCCTCACCTGAGTGGGAGACCCACTACGACTACCGTGACGTCAAGGACCTCGAGGGCCACTTCGTCGTGCAGGCTGACAGCCATCATCCGACAACCACGCAGGCCGCCCACATCGCGCTGCACAGCCCAGCTCGCGCGCTACGGGAGTGCGAAGCGAAACGCGCGATCATCGCCGACTTCCTCCGCCGCGACGCGCTCGGTGACCTACCCGGGCGCAGCGCCGTCGAAGACACCCTCAAGGCCATCAGCGCCGTCTACTCCCGCCACCCGGACTACGACCCCGCCTGGTCCTGAGCCCGAGCGAACCTGCCGGCCGGTATCCCCGGCACGCAGCGGCGCTGCTGGTGGGAACGGCCGCAGGGTTACCGATGTTCCAGCGGTGAGGTCTTCACGTTTAGGTAGGACCTGCGGAAGCGGTGCCTGCCTGGCTGGCTACCCATAGGTTAAGCGGGCTTAGCCCACATTTTCCGGGCCGTGGGTCTCGGGTTCCGGGATCTGGCGGGAGCTGTCCGTCTCGATGATCTCGAGGGTGAGGTCCTGGAGTTCGGCGAGCAGGGCGCGGAGTTTTCTGGCGTTGTCGAACAGGGGCTGGTATTCGGCGAGCTGGGCGGGAGTGAGCCGGCGGGTGATCGTCTTGCCGCCGATCTTGCGGGTCCATTCGGCGTACGGGCCGTGCAGGCGGGGCGGGTCGGGGTGGCAGCGGCAGCCGGCTTGCCGCAGGCGTAGGCGCGGATGGTGAGGGTGCCGGGCAGGGCGAGGCCTGCCCGGGCGAGCCCTGCGGCGATCCGGTCCCGGGCCGCACGCTGGGCTGCGGTTGGTTCCATGCGACACACCGTCTCAGATCCGCGGGCCTGACGTCTTTCCACAGTATTTTACTGTGGAAAGTTCATGTCCGGGAGGTCTCATGGAGCCGGCAGCTGCTGAGGTGGCCGCGTATATCGGGCGGTGGCGGCCGTCGTCGGTGTCACCGCAGGCGGCGGCGTTCGCCCGGGACGTGATCACCACGACAGGCCCGCAGGGCCGGGAGCGGGCGAAGAACCTGCTGTGGGCGGCGGGCAAGCTGGCCGATTACGCGATCGGACTGGGGCTGGAGACGGTGCCGGACGTGGTGCTGCATCCGTCGACAGCGGAGCGGTTCACCCGGTGCGCGCCGGGCCTGTCGCCGGTGGCGCGGCGGACTCTCCGCACGAACCTGCGGTTCATCGGCCGCCGGGTGGTGCCGCAGCTGTATCCGGCGGATATGCCGCTGCCCCGGGAGCGGGCCAAGGCGCCTTACAGCCCGGCGGAGATCGACGGCTTCCTGGCGCTGGCGGACGCCCAGCCCACTGCGGAACGCCGGATGCGGGCGGCCGGGCTGGTCTGCCTGGGCGCCGGCGCCGGGCTGATCCGCGGTGACCTGCGCGACGTGCGCGGCAGCGACGTGGCGTGCCGCTCTGGCGGGGTGATAGTCACGGTGCGCGTCACCCGGCCGCGCACGGTGCCGGTGCTGGCCCGCTACCATGCCCGGCTGCTGGCTGCTGCCCGGTCCGCCGGGAGCGGGCTGGTCTGCGGCGGCGCCGATCCCGGCCGCCGGAACCTGACGAACCCGCTGATCACCTCCCTGGACGGCGGCAGCGGCCTGCCGCGGCTGGACACCAGCCGCCTGCGGGCCTCCTGGCTGCGAGATGCCGCGGAGCTACTCGGCCTGGCCACCTTCATGCACGCCGCCGGGATCACCTGCTCCCAGCGGCTCGGCGACCTGCTCGCCGGGCTGGAGCCGGGCAGCGAGGCCGACGCGGTGAGACTGCCCGGGGCCGCCAGGCGATGATCCCGCTGGCGGTGTTCGAGCAGACCATCGATTCTTCCGGCATCGCGCCGCAGATCGAGGCCATGCTTCCCGTCGGCGTGCGCCCCCGGCAGCTCAGCGTCCGCACCCTGCTGGCCGGCATGTGCCTGACCCAGGCCGATCACCGGCCCGCCCACCTCACCAGGGTCCACCAGGTGCTGACCGGCCTGCCCGCAGACGAGCAGCGGCGGCTCGGCGTGATCGCGGACTGGAAGCACGGCCCGCACCTGCTGACCTACCGGCAGACCGAGTACACCTTCGGCCTGGTCGCCGGCGCCCTCGGTGAGGACCAGCCCGGCGGGCTGCCCTCCCGACCGCTGCAGGCGGCCTGCGATGGCCTGCTCGAGGCATCCATCCCGGGCGAGTTCAAGGACGCCAGCACGTCGCTGGCCGTGGACTGGACCGACCTGGAAACCTTCTCCCGGCCCCCGCCCGCCAGAGGCGGGCCCTGCGCCGACCCCGAAGCCTGGCGGGGACACCGCAAGAACAACCTGCTGCGCCGCCTCGACGAGCTGTTCTACGGCTACTACCTCTGCGCCGCGATCATGATGCGCGAGGAAAAAGGCCCCGCCGCCGCCGAGTTCGCCCGCCGCGCCACCGTGTCGTCCTGCCGCCACGACCCGGTCCGCGCGTTCGCGCCCGTCCTGACCGCGATGCCCGCCGCCGGGATCCCGCTCGGCGACGTCCTGGCGGACTCCGGCTACGCCCACCGCGACGCGGACGCCTGGGCCATCCCGCTCCGGCAGTCCGGCGCCCGGCTCGTCCAGGACCTGCACCCCCACGACCGCGGCCCCAAGGGCACCCACGACGGCGCCATCATCGCCAACGGCAGCCTCTACTGCCCGGCAACCCCGCGCTCCCTGCTCGAACTCGGGCCGCTGCCCCGCGACGCGACTCCGGAACAAGCCGCCGCCCACGACACCAGCACCGCCGAGCTCGCCCGGCACAAACTCGGCCGCCTCACCGCCGACGACCCAGACGGGTACCACCGCGTCCAGTGCCCCGCCGCCATGGGCAAGATCCGCTGCCCCCTGCGGCCTGCCTCGATGAACCTGGACCGGGACCGGCCCGAGATCCTCACCCCGCCCGGGCACCCCCAGGCCTGCTGCACCCAGCAGACCCTCACCGTCCCGCCTCAGGTCACCGCCAAAACAGCGCAGAAACACGACTACCCCTCCGCCGCGCACCGCCGCTCCTACGCCCGCCGCACCGGCGCCGAACGCGGCTTCGCCACCGCCAAGGACCCCGCCACCACCGACATCACCCGCGGCTGGTGCCGCCTCATGGGCCTGACACCCCTCATGCTGTTCACCACCACGCTGCTGATCGTCCGCAACCAGCGCATCCAGCAAGCCCGGGACACACGGCAGCAAGAAAACCAGCGCCGCGCAGCCGCCGGGCTACCCCCGAAAACCCGAAAAAGACGCCGCAAGACCCTCGCCGGCCTCGCAGCCGGGCCGCCCTGACGCGCAACCGCCACGACCACGAGCCCTGCGCCCGTCACCACCAGCCAGGACAGCCGCCGCAACCAGGCCAGAGCATGCCCCGGCACAGGACAAACCAGGAAACCAGACCCCGCCACGGCACCGAAAACCCCAGCACCAGACCACCCAGCCGACGGGCCGGAATGCCAGAGGCAAACGTGAAAATGGTCCCCACAGAAACGTGAGGACCTCGCGGTGGGGCGGGTGGGGCTCGAACCCACGACCGGCGGATTATGAGAAGTACGGCCCGGTGCATCGTACGCACCACCTGCACGGATACCACGGAGCCGTGCCGCCGATGGCCCTAATGGCACTCTTGGCACGGGTGGCTCGGTCCACGAACCGGTCCACGTTTGGTCATTGCGATCACCGGATGCCAGCTACGAAACGTCACCGCCGACAGAGCATGCGGCTGCACTGGCGGACTGACTTCGACTGGGGCGGCCTGCACATCGTCGGTGCCGCCATGACGAGGCACCCAGGGCTGCCGTGGCGGATGACTGCGCGACTGCCGCGACGGGCGAATCGATCCCGCTCGCCGACCGGAGACGGGGCAGCCCCGGGACTCGCAGCTCGCATCGCTGATGGCCGCTCGTGCCCGCGCCGTCATGGAAGAACACCTGATCGTCATGCTGATCACCGATCTGAAAGCGTGATCTTCGACATCACCTTCTATGGCCGCCTGTGCGGGGACGCAGCTAACAACAATGGAAAAGTTCCACAGTTAAGCTAAGTTGACAGACCCGTGACCCTGTCAACGCAGCAGGCCGAGGTGCCGGGACAGGCAGTGCTCCACCTGAGCCATGTCATCGTGGGACAGGTAGTCCACAAATTCGCCGGCGACATAACGGGTGTCGATGGTGCGGATCTGGTCGATCAAGATCTTGGTGTCCCGCCCCGCGATGACCACGTCCGGCCTGAAGATGGCCGCCTGAGCGCTGGTCGAGGTGGGGAGGATGGTCACCGTGGACCAGGCGTTCTGCTCGATGCTGATGACCAGGCCAAGGCGCCGACCTCGCTGCTCGTGCCCGCGCTTGGCGTCGCCCAGATCCACCGGGTAGACGGCGCCGCGGATCATACGGGATCGGCCGGGCGCGGCGGAACGGTGAGACTTGTGCCGGTGATCCGGATGTTGCCGTCGGCGTCGTACTCCCAAGCGTCCGCCGCGGCAGACAGGTCCTCGTCCCTCAGCCGGTGCATGTCGGCGCGCGCGCGCTCTTCCCATGCTTCGCGGTCAAGCAGTCGCAGCGCGCGGCGGATGACGTCGCTGGTCTTCTCGTCCTCGCGGCGGTTGGCTTCGATGACGCGGAGATCCTCTTCGGTGGGACGGAATCCAACGCTCATAGATCTATCGTATAACAATTGTTGGACACCTCGGCTCGCCGGGTGGTCTCCCTCGGTTTCCGGGCTACCCGGGTCACTTCCTGCGGCAGACGTGCCTACCGGCTTGGCGACCAGAGGTCACAGCGGTCAGCACGGGCGCGGCGGGCGTACCCCGGCACCTGTGAGGTTAGGCTGGGACAGTGAGCAACCTGGACCGGTCCCCCACCGAGTTCACGTGCGAACGGCATGAGGATGGTTCAGCCGGGCCTGTCGTGCTGCCCTACCGGAACGTGCCGCTCGGCGGTCCGCGGGCGATGACGGTGCGGCGCAGTCTGCCGCAAAGGGCGCAGTCGCTCATCGGGGCATGGTGCTTCGTGGACCACTACGGGCCCGACGACGTGTCCCTGACCGGCGGGATGGCGGTGCCCGGCCATCCGCACACCGAGCTGCAGACCGCCTCTTGGCTGTTTACCGGCGAGGTCGAGCACCGCGACACGACCGGCACCCAAGCGCTGGTCCGCCCGGGGCAGCTGAACCTTATGACCGCCGGTTCCGGCATCGCTCACTCGGAGTACTCCACACCGACGACGACTGTGCTCCACGGCGCGCAGCTGTGGATCGCGCTGCCCGAAGCGGACCGGTTCGCCGCTCCGGGGTTCGCGCACTATGAGCCGCCGGTCACTGACGTCGACGGAGCGAAGGTTCTGGTCTTCCTCGGCAGCCTTTTCGGGCAGACGTCGCCGGTGCCGATGTATTCGGCTCTCGTCGGGGCGGAGGTGACCCTGGCGGCCGGGCATTCGCTTGACGTCAAGCTCGACGTGGGCCACGAGCACGGATTCCTCTGCGACACCGGCAGCCTGGCCGTGGGCGGCGCCGTGGCTCGGCCGGGTGAGATCCTGTTCCAGCCTGCCGGTGCCTCGGCGATTACGCTTGAGGCGAGTCCGTCGGAGCCGACGCGGGTCCTCGTCCTGGGGGGTAAGCCGTTCGGTGAGCAGATCGTCATGTGGTGGAACTTCATCGGCCGCAGCCACGAGGAGGTAGTCGCCTTCCGCAAGGAATGGCAGCGCCAGCGCGCCGACCGGACGCCCGGCGCTCCGGGGCGTTACGGCGCGTTCCCGGACGTGTGGGAGCACACGCTTCCCGCACCCGAGCTGCCCAACGTCCGCCTGCGTTCCCGCGGCTGAGGCGTCGTAGCAGATAATTCAGACGGGCTTAGATCTCGGCGGTAATGGACTCAGAGAGCTGGTCGGCGTCCACCTCGACGAGGATCCCCTGTCAGGCGGTAGTAGTTGATCAGCAGCACGGCCCCATGCGGCATGCGCGCTAGGAGCGTCGATGTGGTCAGGAATCTCCACGCCGCCATTGTGCCGCGACCGAGGGCTCCGTGGCACTAGGCCGGGAGGGGTTCGCCGGTTTCCAGCATGGTCTTGAGGCTGGAGATGACATCCGGCCAGCCGCCGCTGACCATCTGGACGATGGTGCTGCCCGGCTCGAAGCCGTCGTGAATCACGGTCAGCTTCACGCCCTGCGTGACGGGCTCGATGT
>Ga0302178_10003371_pt1 | contig 12068 bp, 13 predicted proteins | sample I_Palsa_E1_3_FD_198790 | JGI IMG/M metagenome (GOLD analysis project Ga0302178, IMG submission 198790) | Peat permafrost microbial communities from Stordalen Mire near Abisko, Sweden - I_Palsa_E1_3 | ecosystem: Environmental > Terrestrial > Soil > Palsa > Peat permafrost | place: Sweden... | reverse complement strand
GCTGACCCAGTTCCTGCAGCTCTCCCTCGGGTTCACCGCGCTGCAGGCCGGTATCCGCCTGCTCCCGGTCGCGGCCGCCGTCATCGTCGTCGCGCCGGCCTCCGCCGTGGGCGTGCGGGCCATCGGGCCGAAGCTCACCATCGCGGCCGGGCTGGCGCTGGTCGCCGCCGGGCTCTGGCGGCGCGCTCGCCGCCGCCCGGGCCGACGGCACCACCGGATCGCCGCTCATCCACCTAGCCAAGACCGCGTTCGTCAGCGACATGGACCTGGGCTTGCTCACCGGCGCCGTGGTCGCCGTGGCCGGCTGCCTGGTCGTCCTGATCTGCCTGCCGGCCCGCCCCGCCGAAGACCAGTCAATCAGAACGGGCCGTGCTTTCCCTGTCCGGCTTCGTCCTAGCCCCCCCGGCCGCCGCTGCCACGCCGGGTCCCTGCCCGGCCAGCACCAGCGCGCCGACCTGGAAGCCGAACACCACGAAGAGCGCCGCGGGGACCAGCACGTCCCGCACTCCTGGCACCCAGTCGACCGCCAGGCTGCTCTTGGTGATCCCGCCCAGGACCAGCACGTCAGCGTCGGCGTAGATGCGGACCTGAGCCGCACGCAGGTTCATGCTGCTGCGCGCTGCGACAGCTCATAGCTCTGTGCCCACCGCACAGCGTCGATGTCGAGGCCGAAGTCGCCGGCGACCTCCTCCAGGGACGCTCCGCCGTCGAGCTCACCGGCGATGGCTTCGGTCGAGATGCCGCTGATCGTGGGCATCCCGAAACGCACCAGCGGGTTGACCCGGATCGGCGAGGCAGGGTCCTCGTGCGGACGCCAGCCTGCCGGCTCATCACCGGACCAGTCCACCCGCTCGTAGAACTCTTCCCCCGGAGCGGTCAGGACGATCTGCCCGTTCACGGTCGCGACCAGGCAGAACTCCGGGTCGAGGTGACTGCGGCCCTGCAGGTCGATCAGCAGCCGACGGCCAGATCCGACGTAGGGACGCCGGTTAGCGAGCGGGTAGGGCACCTGGAACTCATCGCGGAGCCGGTCGATGAAGTCCCGCAGTTCCTTCAGCGGCACATCATGCTCGCGCCGGTAGGACCGCAGGAGACCGGCCTCGACGAATTCGGCCCAGGTGACGCTGCGCGACCCCGTGGGCTCGACCCGGATCACCGGGCGGTAGCGAGGCGGCCGGCCGTCCAGCCACCAGTGCAGCGTCGACGGGGCGATCCGCAGCAGGCGCGCGGCCGCCTCGGTGTACATCTCGCGTTCGAGGATGGCGACGCTCACGCGGCTAGTGTGACATGCCGCCGCGCCCCGTTCCACGATCTGCTGTCCCGGCTGTCCGTTTCGCCCTTCGGTGGGTCACAGGCGCGGGCCTTACTGCGGGCGGATGTTTTCTCCGGGATGTATGCGGTAGCTGGGGTGCGTGAAAACGGCCACTCCCACCCCAGGACTGTCGAAGAGATCTGCTGGTGTGACCGCATCCCGTCCAGGTGGCGATTCTGGTGCGATTACGGGCTCCGATGTGTTGGTGGGGTGGGCGCAGAGCCTGAGCGGCCGGGCGGGAATGCGCCGCCGCGGGTGCCTGCGGTTTGTGTTCTACGGGCGAGTCTCGACCGAGGACTGGCAGGATCCAGCTGTGGATGCCGGAAGTGGGCGGCCGGGTCGACTGGCACGCCGAGGACCACGAGCAGACCATGCTCGCACTCGGCCTGTCGTCCAAGCGGGAGATCACCAGGACCAGGATCCGGGTCCGCACCGCCATGGCCACCCAGACCCGGGAGCAGGGCCGCTACCTCGGGGTCGTCCGCCGTACGGGTACCGGCTCGCTGACGCCGGGCCGCACCCGAACAAGGCCCACGCCGCCTGGGGACGCCGTGCGCACAAGCTGGAACCGGACCCGGCAACCGCGCCAGTCGTCCGGTGGATGTTCAGCCAGTGGCTGGCCCTCGGTGCGCTCCACCGCGGCTGCGTCAGCTACGGCACGATCTGCCATGGTGGCCGCGGGGCAGGATGCGGGTGCCCCGATGGCCATGAATATGCTGGAGTTACTTCACGCCGCGGTAGGGCTAGCATCCGCCCTCGGGGAATTGGCGCAGTCGGAATAACGCCGCGATGCCCGTTACGCGGCAAGTTATTTGGCGAGATTCGATGTCTATTTTCCGAGCCTATTGCGGGCTTCTTAATAAGGCATTGGCAGCCGCACCTCGAAGCGGCAGCCCTCCATGGTGTTGACGACGCTCACCTGCCCTTGGTGCGCCTCGACGATGCTGCGCACGATCGCCAGTCCCAGGCCCGCACCGCTGTCCGGGCCGCACTCGCGGGTGCCGCGCCAGGCCGTGTCGAACACGCACGCTAGGTCCGCTTCGGGTATGCCGCCGCAGCCGTCGGCCACTGCCAGCAGCGCGCCCCCGGCTTCCGGCGCGGCCACGACGTGCACGCTGCCCTCCTGCGGGGTGTGGCGAATGGCATTGATCAGCAGGTTGGTGAGTACGCGTGACATCTCGCGGGGATCGGCGCGGACCATGAGCAGAGCATCGGCCGCACTGGTGAGCCGTATCCCGCGCGCCTGCGCGAGTGCCTCCGTGCTGGCCAGGGCGTCGTTGATCAGGTCTTCGAGGGCGATCTGGCCGGGGGAAAGGCGCAGGGTTCCGGCCTGGACGCGGGAAAGCTCGAATAGGTCGTCCACCATTCTGGCGAGCCGGCCGACCTCGGCGCGGATCTGCCGGTGGTAGCGGGCCGGCTCGGCGGCTAGGCCGTCCTCCAGCGCCTCGGCCATCGCATGCAGGCCGGCCAGCGGCGTGCGCAGGTCGTGCGAGACCCAGGCCACGAGCTGGCGCCGGGATTGGTCCAGCGCGTGCTCCCGCTCGCGGGACTTCGTCAGCTTCTCGCTGGTCTCCGCAAGCTCGCGCGAGAGCGCCGCGAGCTCGGCCATCATCGGTTCGGCCGGTGAGAGGTAGCCGCCGTCCTGGTCGCCGAGCGAACGGGCGGCCAGACGCAGTGCCAGGCTGCCGGCCTGCAGCTGCTGCCCGATCAGGCAGCCGAACCCGACCGCCACCACGGCGGCTACCATGCACACCATCACGACGACCCTCAGGTCGTGCGGGGACAGGAACATCGCCTCGGCCGTGCCGAGCGTGCCGGCCACGACCGCGAGCACCACGATGGCCCCGCTGACCTGGAGTGAGAGCCGGAGCGAGGCCCGGCGGAGCAGCCGGATGACGCCCATGCCCATCAGGCCCACGGCGCTGGTGCAGCCCACGGCGATCAGGACGACCTGGAGCTGCGCGTTCACGAAGGTCTGCCTCCCAGCTGTAGCCGAAGCCTCCCGTGGGCCACCGGACCGGTCTCGGGTACGCCTCCGGTATCCCCGGCGCGGCACCGCACCGGGGCTCAGGCGAGCCGAGTCACACGGTTCATATTCGTAGCTGTCCCGGGCGTGGATTGGTTATTGGGCTTCGCCGGCCGGCTTTGCTTCGTCCTGCTGGGCGGCAGGCTGGTGATGGGCTTGGTCGGGCGGCCCCTGATCTTCCCCAGCGGCCTCCTGCTGCGGGCCGGGCCGGGATTCGCGCTGGGCTTGACCGGCAACGGCGCAGCCTGCCGCGGCTTCGCCCGCATCCACGGCATGGTCTTGGTCTTCCGGGACGGCTGGTTGCTCCGCCTCTCCAGGGCCGGCCTGGGAAAACACCGGATGGGCTGGCGGTCCGGTCTCGCGGTCCGGGCCGGCTTCTTCGGGTGCCGCGGCGGGCCGTTCCGGCGGCGGGGCGGTTCGCGGCTGGCGGCGTAGCCGTACCGCGAACGCGACGGCGGACAGCAGGAACAGTGCGCCCGTCACCGCGAGCCAGTGCCAGACGTACGGGTCCGCGGACAACGTGGTCGACGCGTGGTAGGGCGTCTGCAGCCGCAGGATCAGCGGGAACCACACTAGGAGCAGCAGGCCGGACAGCGCGGCGGGCACCCGCACGTAGTTGATCCACGGTGTCGCGGGTAGCTGTGGCTGGCGATGCTTGATCGCGGCCATGGCCGACCGATCGGCGAGCGAGTACAGCGGCATCAGCAGCAGGTCGTGGCCGATAACCGCGCCGAGGAACCAGACGACGACCGCCACGGGGTGGGAGGACACGAGCCGGGCGGCTGCGTAACCGGCCAGGGCGAAACAGGCCAGCAAGGCGAGCAGGTGCAGGGGACTGGCGCCGTACCAGCGCAATTGGCGTCTCATGTCAGCTCGCGAAGGTCAGGTTGGCGACCCACTTGGTGTTGTGCACGCCGGGGTTGGCCGGCACGATCACGCGCGCGGGATATCCGTGGTCGAGGGACAGGTCCGCGCCGTTGACACGCAGCGCGAGCAGCGAGTCCGGGTCCATGATCTGCCCGGCCGACAGGACACCGTGCCGGAAGGTGCCGCCCCGCTGCAGCGACTCCGCCAGCACGCTGGCCGGCTGGCTGACTCCGGCCAGCCGGGCCAGATCACGCAGCCGCACGCCGGTCCAGGCCTGGTTGTCGGTGGACCAGCCCTCGACGCAGGCGATCGGCAGGTACGCGGTGTGCTGCTCCATCGCGAGAAGCTCGGCCCGGCTCAGGCGCAGCGGCGGGGGACCGGTCGCGCCCGCGTGGTCAAGGGTGAGCCGCCAACTCGCGCCGGTCTCGGCCGCGCTGACGCCCACCTCGGCCGCGGTCTGGTTGATCTGGAAGTCGTTCGGGCCGGTGCCGAGGTCCTGCCCGTGCGGGGCCAGCAGCGCGGTGCGGCGCAGCGGGCCGCCCAGCGACTGCCCGACCGACAGGACCAGCACCAGGAGCGAGCCGGCCCCGGCGAAGGCCAGCGCGCCGCGCCGGGAGATTGTCGGGGCGGCAGGCGCCGGGCTGACCAGCTCGGAGGCCTCCGGCGATTCCGGCTCCGTGCGGGCGGTATCGACGCGCAGCTCCCGGATCAGGGCGCCGCTGCGCAGCGCCCTGATCACGGTCCGGCCTTTCAAGAGGACGTGCACCACCAGGCCGGCCACGAACACCCACGCGCCGTAGAAGTGCAGGGTGTAGAAGGAGCCGGGGAACTTGTACCACTGCTGGATGTTGAGGACTCCGGTGACGAACTCGAACACCGCCCCGCCCACGAGCAGCAGCAGCGACAGCCGCTCCAGCGCGTGCGCGGGACTGCGCACCGGCGGCCACTCGAACAGCTTCGGCAGCACCGACCACAGCTTGGCCAGCAGGATCGGGATGAGCACCAGCCCCAGGGTGACGTGCAGGCCCTGGTTGACCCGGTACAGCCACACCGGATGAGTCGGCCAGGAAAACAGGTAGAAGCCAAGCAGCCCCTTGCCGGGCGTGGTGTCGTTGATCCGGGCCAGGTCGGGGTTGTAGGCCGCGTAGGACAGCAGGCCGGTGACGAACACCACCGAGATCCCGGCCAGCAGGATCAGGCCAAGGACCGAGGTCAGCCACGGGCCGCGGATGGGGCTTCGCCAGAAAGAACGGCCGAACGGGCCGGGCATCTCGCCCCGGTACCGGCGTCTTGCCTCCGCGGCGAGCCGGGAGAGTCCGGGCCGGTGCGTGCGGGGCTTCTCATTGTCCGTCACGTTCAACCTCCATTGAGGACGCGGACCATCGCCGCGCACGACGCGCCGGGCGGGAGCCATAGGTAAGCCGGCCGTCCGGGAGGACCGGCGACCGGCTGGAACACCGCCTGCGGCACGCCGGGCAGCAGCGCCTGCGGGCAGCGGCGGTAGTAACGCCCCAGGTCGGGCGGGAAGCCGTCCGGCGGTGCCGCGTTCTCGGTCACGATCGCGCTAAACCGTCGCGTCGCCACCGCGCGGGCGGCGCTGCGCCGGAAGCTCGCGATGATTGCCGTGTCCGAGGCGCGCAGTATGTCGTCCGTCGCGCCCTGGTGGGCTACGGCCGGCAGCCCGGCCAGCAGGTCGAGACCGGGGTCGGAGGGGACCGCGACCGTGCCGCCGAGCGCGCGTATCCCTGCCGCCAGCCGCAGGCCGACGGCGCGGTCCGCGTCCGTTGGTATCGCCTGGGCCGGACGGAAGCCGTTTCCCAGCACGGCCAGCTGCGCGATGACCAGGGCGGCGGCCGCGGCGGCGGCCCACCGGCCGGCCAGCCCCGGCCGCCAGTTCGCGAGCCGGCCGCGGGCCAGCCGGTCCGCGGCGGAACCCGCCAGGCCGCCGGGGCGGCCGTCCATCGCCAGGCCCGCGAACAGCGCCACCGCGAGGTAGGCGGGCAGCAGGTCGTTGACCCTGCCGCCGCTGTGGACCAGGGCGGCGTAGCTCTCGACCACCAGCGCGGTACCGCCGGCGACCAGCACCAGCGGTGTCCGCCGCAACCCGAGGACCAGGGCGGAGCACGCGATGCCGAGCACGGGCAGCAGCGATACGGTCCAGAACTGCCCGAACGCGGCGTCTTTCAGCGGGTGCTCACTCAGCAGCTCGAAGACATAAAACACGTACCAGCCGCGGCTGGTGAGGCCGAGCGCGAGCGTGCTGATCCCGAGAACCGCGCCGTAGGTCAGGGCGGCAGGCCAGGCGAGCCGCCGTCGCGGGCCGAACGCCAGCGCGGTGAGTACCGCGACCCCTTCGGCGAGCCCGTTCTGCTTGGTGAGGAACGCGGCCGCGAGCAGCAGCCCGGTCACGACGGCGCCGCGGGTGCGGCGCATCCACCGCGCGCTGTAGAGGGCGCCCACGCTGAGCGCGATGAACAGCGAGTCCACCCGGGCGACGTCGAACCAGGTGTCCGCGACGAAGTAGGTGGCGGCCAGCAGGCCCGCCGCCGCGATCCCGGCGGCGGCGCTCGCGGTCTCGCGCTGCACCAGCCGGGCCATGACCGCGAAGCAGACCAGCGATGACACCAGCGACACGAGCCGCAGCGGCAGGTAGGACAGGCCGAGCACGCTGGCCGCCGCGGCCGAGGTGGCGAAGTACAGCGGCGGGTAGCCGTCCGGCACGTAGCCGGCCGTCGGCGCCGCGTAGAGTGCACGCCCGGTGAGAATCCGCTGCACCTCCACCAGGGAGTTGCTCTCGAGGTACTCCAGGGGGAAGGGGTAGCTGAGCCGGAACAGGGCGATGATCACGTAGGTGACGATCGCGGCTAGGCCGCCCGCGGCGGCAGCCAGCCGTACGGCGCGCGGCGCGTCCCAGCGGCGACGTGACGGCCCGGCCGCATCGCCCGGGCCCGGCCCAGCCTGCCGCTCGGGCGCTGGCGTGGCCGCAGGCCCGGCGCTGGAGGCGCCAGCTGGGAGAGAACTTCTCACGCTGCGTATTAGATGCAGGCGCGCCGTAGGAGGCAAGTGGCGAACAGGAGTAGTTTTGCCGGTTTATGTATGCTTTGTCCCATTCTTGGGATGCGGGGCCAGAGTACGCCGGAGGGGCGGCGCGCATGACCGTCGCAGTCCGGCTTAACGTCCCTGACCAGGGGTTCCGCCGTTGCAGGCGGAATCTTTCCGGCTGGCCGGCCACAGGTTCTGGTGTCGCGGGGGCCGCCGGAGGGCGGCCAACCTTACGGGTTGGAGATATCTGCCCCGCGGTCATCCTGCGAGGGCTCTGCGTCCCAGCAGTAGCCGATACCCCGGACGGTCCGGAGCAGCAACGGCGACGACGGTTCCTCCTCGACCTTGTCGCGAAGCCGGCGCACGTGCACGGTGACGGTGGACTGATCCCCGAACGACCAGCCCCACACCCGTTTCATCAGCTCAGCCCGGGTGAACGTCTGCCCCGGATGCGAGATGAAGAAGGCGAGCAAGTCGAATTCGCGCACTGTCAAGGTCAGCTCGCGGCCATCCTGGCGGGCCCGCCGGGCCGCCACGTCGATCTCCAGGCGTCCCGAGCGCAGCGGGCGCGGCATCGCGGTCACTCCCGCCTCGGGCCCGCTGGCCCGCCGCAGCACGGCCTCCACCCGCAAGGCCAGTTCCCGGGGGCTGAACGGCTTGGTCACATAGTCGTCGGCGCCCGTCTCTAGGCCCAGGACCCGGTCGCTCTCCGCCCCGAGTGCGGTCAGCATGATCACTGGCAGCGAGGCCTGCCCGTCCCATGCCTTCCGCAGTCGGCGGCACACCTCGAGACCGTCGATACCGGGCAGCATCAGGTCGAGCACGACCAGGTCGGGTCGCCACTCCCCGGCGAGCACGAGCGCGGCTGGCCCGTCGGCCACGTGCCGGGGTTCCATGCCCGCATGCCGGAGATAGTCGACGACGACCTCGGCCACAATCGGATCGTCGTCGACCACGAGAACACGTGCGCTCATACGTCGAGTGTAGGAATCGCCAGCTGGCGGGTTTCCTCATCCCGTAAGGTCCCGCTCCCTGCCCGTGGGCTTGCCGTACTCGTAACGTCGCTGCTGTGACAGTAGACGTGATCCTGCCCTGCCTGGATGAGGCACTAGCGCTGCCGTGGGTCCTGGAACGAATGCCGGCTGGCTTCCGGGCGATCGTGGTCGACAACGGCTCGGCCGACGGTTCTGGGAAGCTCGCCAGATCACTCGGCGCAACGGTCGTGCGGGAACCACAACGGGGTTTCGGCGCCGCCGCGCATGCTGGTGTGCTGGCCGCGACCGCCGACCTCGTGTGCTTCTGCGACTGCGACGGCAGCCTGGACCCGCAGCAGCTCCCGCGGCTGGCCGGACCGCTCCTCGCCGGCCAGGCCGACCTCGTGCTCGGCCGCCGCGCACCGGTACGGCGGGACGCCTGGCCGCTGCCTGCACGCCTGGCCAACCGGGAGCTTGCCCGCCGCGTCCGCCTCCGCACCGGCCTGCGCCTCGGCGACCTGGGACCGATGCGCGCCGCGCGCCGCGAGGCCTTGCTGCGCCTGAACCTCACCGACCGGCGTTTCGGCTACCCGCTGGAAATGGTCCTGAGCGCGGCCGCCGCCGGCTGGCGCCTGGCCGAGGTCGAAGTCGACTACCTGCCCCGCATCGGCAAGTCCAAGGTGACCGGGACGGTGCGCGGCTCCGTGCGCACCGTCAGGGACATGAGCCAGGTGCTGGCCAGGTGACCGCGCCGTACCGGCCGCATGATGCAGCCGAGGAGACGGACACCACCCTGCTCGTCATCGCCAAGCAGCCGCTGCCCGGACGGGTCAAGACCCGCCTCGTGCCGCCGTGCACGCCCGGGCAGGCCGCCGCACTCGCCGAGGCCGCGCTGGCCGACACGCTGCACACCGTCCTCGCCACACCGGCCCGGCGGCGGGTGCTGGTACTCGACGGCGAGCCGGGGCCGTGGCTGCCGCCCGGGTTCGACATCGCGCCGCAGTGCGCTGGCGGCCTCGACGAGCGATTGGCCGGCGCTTTCGCCGCGGTACCCGGACCCGCGCTGCTCATCGGCATGGACACGCCACAGCTCACTCCCGGCCTGCTCCGCGTGGACTGGGCGGTCGCCGACGCCTGGTTCGGGCAGGCCGCCGACGGAGGCTTCTGGGCGCTTGGACTGCGGGTACCTGACCCGGCCCTGGTCCGCGGTGTGCCGATGTCAACGGCGAGCACCGGTGCCAGCCAGCGCGCCCGGCTGCAGGCGGCCGGGCTGCGGGTCGCCGATCTGCCGCTGCTTCGCGACGTTGACACCGCAGCAGACGCCGTAGCTGTGGCACGACAGGCGCCGTGGAGCCGGTTTGCCGCGCGGGTACGGGAACTCGCCCCGGTTCTCGACCCGGCCGCCGCGGGGCATCAGGCCGGCCGCACCGTGCGAGAGCAGGTATGAAGCCCGGTGCGATTGGCCTGTATGAGGAGGCGCTGGATATGTCGGGTGCCACGCTGTTCCTGCGGACGGCGTGCGGCCACGCGCTGCCGCTGCAGGTAGCCCGCTGGTGCGGGCCGCCCGATGTAGCCGACGAGGAGTTGCTGCGCCGCTGCCGGGCGCCAGTACTCGACATCGGTTGCGGCCCCGGCCGCCTGACCATCGCGCTGGCCGAGCGCGGGATCCCCGTGCTCGGCGTGGACATCTCCCGTACGGCCGTGGCCCGGGTGCACCGGGCCGGGGCATGCGCCATCCACCGTTCGGTGTTCGAGCCGCTGCCCGGCCAGGGCCGATGGGTGACCGCGCTGCTCGCCGACGGCAACATCGGCATCGGTGGTTACCCCGACGAACTGCTGCGCCGTTGCGCGCGATTGCTAGCTCCCGGCGGCCAGCTGCTGATCGAGGCGGAGTGCGACGACATCGACGAGCGGATGACCGCGTGGCTCGAACACGCCGACGGCAGGCGCGGTCCGGTGTTCCCCTGGGCCCGGCTGGGCGTAAGTGCGCTGCTCAAACTCGCGGCCGCCGCGGGCCTGGAGCTCTACGAGGAATGGCAGCACGCCGGCCGGGTTTTTGTTTCCGTCACCACCCGAAGCCGGTGAACTCCAGGCAGCTCTCCGTCCCGGTGCGGCGACCGGTCTCGCCGCACGCGCCGCTCGGCGGATCCCGGGCGTTGCGCTGGAAGAGGGCGGCCGTGCTGCTGGCAGGGCTGGCGGCGCTGGCGGCGTACCTGCGTCCCGGGCTGGCGGCTCCGCACGGGTACTGGCCGCTGCGGGATGTCCACGTCTACTGGTGGGGCGGCCAGCAGGCCTCCCGCGGCGGGACGCTGTACACTCCCGGAGCCCGGTACAGCTTCACCTACCCGCCCTTCGCCGCCGCGCTGTTTACCCTCGCCGCACACGTGACCGAAGGTGATCTCGCCGCTGTCATCACGGTCGCGAGCATCGGCGCGCTGGCGGTGCTGTGCGCGCTGTCGCTGGGCACGGCGGGGGTGCGGCGACGGCCGGAGACGGTTTTCGCCGTGACGGCGCTGGCCCTGCTGACCTGGCCCGTCGCCTACACGCTGCACCTGGGCGAGGTCAACCTGATACTTGCCGCGCTGGTCGGGACCGACCTGCTGCGCCGCCACGACGGCCACTGGTGGCAGGGGATCGCCACCGGGCTGGCGGCCGGGATCAAGCTGACCCCGCTGATCTTCATCGCCTACCTGCTGATCACGCGCCGGGTCAGGGCGGCCGCCACCGCGGCCGGGACCTTCGCTGTGTCTGTCGCCATCGGCTTTGTGCTGCTGCCGTCACAGTCCCGGGTGTTCTGGCTGGACGGCGTGTTCTATGACCAGGACCGGATCGGCGACCCGGCTAACCCGTCAGATCAGTCGCTGTCCGGGGCGGTGGCCCGGCTCGCGGGGAACCTTGGTCCGGCCTACCGGTGGTGGGTCGTCGCGGCGCTCCTGGTCGGCCTGGCCGGTATCACGGTCGCCGCGTGGGCGCACCGGCGCGGCCACCAGCTCGCCGGGGTGAGCTGCTGCGCCATCACCGGCCTGCTCATCTCGCCGTTCTCCTGGACCCACCACTGGGTGTGGGCCGCGCCGCTGCTGGTGGCCCTGGCCGCCACCGCGTGGCGGCGCCGCTCAGCCTGGTACAGCCTGGCCACAGCGGCGGCCGCCGCTGTCTTCTCTGGCCAGATCCCGCTATCCGGGCCCGGCCCGGTCCGGCTGCTGGCAGGCGATCTCTACGTGCTCTGCGGTCTGGCCGTGCTGGCGGGCATGGCCGTCGCCCTCGTCAGGGAGCAAGCCCAGACGGACAGCCGGCCACCTCCGCGAGCAGTGGCAGCTGGCCGGCCGGCCGTTCGTTCGCGCTGGGTCCCCGGACCCCCCGAGCAGTGCCCGGTGAGCGAGCCCGGTCAGTCCGCGGCGCCGCGCATCGCTGCCAGCAGCCCGTCGAAGTCCTCGCCGCACGGACCGCAGGCCTGCAGGTGAGCGGCGATACCCGGGTAGCGTTCGGCGGCAGCGGCGCCGGCGGCGGCCAGCTCGGCGTAGACGTGCAGCAGGTCCATCGCCTCGGCGCAGCCTACGTCGCGCGGGTCGGTCTGCAGGAAGCGGTCCAGCGCTGACCAGCCGTTCATGAGCGCCTCGAAGTCTGATCGTCTAGGTACCCGTGAGCGGCGAGAGCGGCTCGCAGCTTACGCCGGGCGTCGAACATTGTCTTGTAGATCGCGTTCCTGGTGGAGCCGAGCCGGACGGCCAGGGCGTCCAGCGGCACGCCGTCCAGCACGATCGCGACGAAGACCTGCCGCTGCCGCGGGGTCAGCTGCTCGTCCACCGCTTGACGCACGGCGCTGGCCAGCGCGCGCCGCTCGGCCTCG
>Ga0302178_10003370_pt1 | contig 12075 bp, 14 predicted proteins | sample I_Palsa_E1_3_FD_198790 | JGI IMG/M metagenome (GOLD analysis project Ga0302178, IMG submission 198790) | Peat permafrost microbial communities from Stordalen Mire near Abisko, Sweden - I_Palsa_E1_3 | ecosystem: Environmental > Terrestrial > Soil > Palsa > Peat permafrost | place: Sweden... | reverse complement strand
GCTGCTGTTCGGTGCCGGCTGCCGGGTCGATCAGCGTGCCGCCTTGAATATGAATCTTCATGCGCTGCCTTTTTCTGTATTGCCTGAGACGCTCAATCGTTGCTCAATCGTCGCTTAGTCGTGGTTGCCCGCGACGATCCCCATCACCGCCATCCGCACGGCAATGCCGAACGTCACCTGGTTCAGGATCACCGCTTGCGGACCGTCCGCCACCTGCGAGTCGATCTCGACGCCGCGGTTCATCGGGCCCGGGTGCATCACGATCGCATCGGGCTTCGCCAGCGCGAGACGCTCGGGCGTCAGCCCCCAGCTCTTGAAGTATTCCTGCGCCGACGGCAGCAGCGCCCCGCTCATCCGTTCATTCTGTAGACGCAGCATGATGATCACGTCGACATCCTTCAGGCCTTCGTCGAGATTGTGGAACACCCGCACACCCATCTGTTCGAGTCCACCCGGCAGCAAGGTGCGCGGACCGATGGCGCGCACTTCGGGCACGCCGAGTGTAGTCAATCCATGGATGTCGGAACGCGCCACCCGCGAATGCAGGATGTCGCCCACGATTGCCACACGCAGATTCGTGAAATCCTTCTTGAAGTGACGAATCGTGTACATGTCGAGCAGACCTTGCGTCGGATGCGCATGACGGCCATCGCCGGCATTGATCACGTGGACGTGCGGCGCGCAATGCTCGGCGATCAGGTATGGCGCGCCGCTCGAGGCATGGCGCACCACGAACATGTCGGCATGCATCGCGGACAGGTTGTTGATGGTGTCCAGCAGCGACTCGCCCTTGCTGGTCGACGACGCATTGATGTTCAGATTGATCACGTCCGCCGACAACCGCTTCGCGGCGATCTCGAAGGTGGTACGGGTGCGCGTCGAGTTCTCGAAGAACAGGTTGAACACCGACTTGCCGCGCAACAGCGGCACCTTCTTCACCTCGCGGTCCGTCACGCTGACGAACTGCTCGGCGGTATCGAGGATGTGATTGACGATCGCGCGCGGCAAGCCTTCGATGGTCAGCAGATGCTTGAGCTCACCGTTTTTGGTGAGCTGCGGGTTGCCCTTCAGGAAGCCGTGTCGAAAGCGATCCGGCGACGGCGTCTGACCGGTAGTGTCCTGGGAAACCTGGGAGGTGGTGGTCATGAAGATACCTGATTCAAACGTATTACGAGTCGAGCCGCGGGTAACGTGAAGCGCTTGGCGTGTGGCGCACCTGGCGCTCAATCAGCGCGTGCTTCGGTGTGAAAGGTGAAGCGCTCGGCACCGCCGTCGTTCTCGCGCGCGAGAACGAGCGTCGCGGCGGCCGGCACCTCAACCACGCCGCCGACAAAGCGCGCCGCCACAGGCAACTCACGCCCGCCGCGATCGGCGAGCACCGCGAGTTCGACCGAGGCCGGTCGCCCATAGTCGTACAGCTCGTTCAGCGCCGCGCGCACGGTGCGGCCGGTGTACAGCACGTCGTCAACCAGCACGATGCGGCGGTTGTTGACATCGAACGGCAGTGAGGTTGGACTGGCTTGCGCGTGCAGCCCTTTCTTCGCATAGTCGTCGCGATGCAGCGCAACATTGACGACGCCGATGCTGTCGACGTTCAGATCACGCGCCAGACGTTCCGCCAGCCATGCCCCACCGCTGTAGATGCCCGCCAGTACGGCGCCATCTGTGCCGCCGAGTGCATCGCCATAAGCCGCACGAATCTGTTCGAGCACGGAGCGATACAACGCCTCGGCGTCAATGTTACTCATGATCGTCAGAAAGTCCGTCGAGATATTGCTGGAGGATGATGCAGGCGGCTTCGGCGTCGAGCATGTCCGCGCGGCCGTTGCCGGCGCGAATCCCGGCTTTCGCTTCGACCGACGAATAGCGTTCGTCGACCCACGTCACCGGCAGATTGAAGCGGCCGTTGAGCTGGTTGCCGAAGCGTTTCGCGAGTTGGGTCATTTCGTGGGGCGCACCGTCGGGATGCATGGGCAAGCCAACCACCAGCGCATCCGGCTTCCACTCGGCAATCAGCTTGCCGAGCGCCTCGAAGCGGTACTCGCGATTGCGGTTTTGCACCACCACGAGCGGCCGCGCGCTTTTGGTCAGCGAGTTGCCAACCGCCACGCCAATGCGTTTTTCACCATAGTCGAACGCCAGCAGCGTTGCCGCCCGTCCGGCCGGACTACTCATGCGTGGCCTGCTTCGCCGGAGAGCATGGAGAGGGAAATGCCGAGCAGCGCCAGCGCGGCTTCCTGGCGCTCTTCGGCCGGCACGTCGAACACGATCTTCGGATCGGCTTCCACCGTGAGCCAGCCGTTCTTCGAAATCTCGTCTTCGAGCTGGCCCGCGCCCCAGCCGGCGTGCCCGAGCGTGAGCAGGAAACGTTCCGGGCCGGTGCCGCTTGCCACGGCCTCGAGCACGTCCTTGGAGGTGGTCATCTCCAGACCGCCTGGCACCGACATCGACGACGTGTACGGGCTGCCGTCCTTCGGATAATGCAGCACGAAGCCGCGCTCGGTTTGCACCGGGCCGCCGAAGTACACGGGGACATGCAGGAGGGGTTCGATCTCCAGCTTCAGATCGATGCGACTGAAGAGCGCTTCCAGATCGATGTCAGTGGGCCGGTTGATCACGAGACCGAGCGCACCGCGCTCACTGTGATCGCAAAGGTAGACCACCGTTCCTGAAAACGTGGGGTCCGCCATGCTCGGCATGGCGATCAGGAACTGGTTGGTCAGATTGATGCGATCGGTACTCTTGGACATAGTTCGGATTTTAGCAAAGACGATACGGAATGGCGGGCTTTGAGCGTGGGGCAGATAAGGTTTGCCGCGATCCATGAACAGCGGACCATGTTGCCACTCTATCACGCGCTTTCACCTTGCCAACGGACCGTATTCGGGTGCGCATCCGCGCGCGTGACGGCTTGGCCGTTTACGCGCCCCCGCCCTGCTCGATGGCGCGGGTCAGCGCGGCCAGCACAGGACTTCCGCCAGGCGGTGCGACGCCCGCCGCGATGGTGTGCAGCATGGCGCGCAGTCCTTCGGCGCCCTGCTCGAGCGCCCGCGCGTCGGGCGCTTCAACGACCACATGCGCGCGCACCGCGGGCGTCGACACACCGGCGTGCGCGCGGCGCCGCCAGGCGAGCCCAAGCGCATCCGCCAGCAGCGCGACGTGGCCCAGACCCAGCGCGCTGGAGGCGGCGCCGAGCCGGTAGGCGGCGTCGCCCGCCTGCAGCGCTTCGCTCGGATCGGCCTTCTCGGGATGACCCGCGGCCCGTGCATGCTCGGCGAGCGCGGCGATCGCCCCATCCGCCGTCTGCAGGAAATCTTCATAGGCATGGGCGTTGACGGTAAGCACGCCCAGTTCGCGCGTGCGCGCTTCGCGCAAGCCGGAACCGATTCCTTGGGCTTCTGCCGCGCCCGCCTCCCACAACGCTTCCGACTCCTGGGTGGCGGCCACGTGCCAGTCCACCGTCAAGCCATAGTCGCGCAGCAGCTCGACGTGCTCGGCATCCTCCGCCGCAGCGCCGAACAACGCGTAATCGCGCCACAACAGCGCGAGCGTGGCGCGGACCATCGCACGCGGCGCGAGCGGCAAACCCCGCGCGTGATCGGCGAGCGCCAGATTGCAGCGGGCATGGAAGCGGCGTGCGTCTGCGTCGCCCACCAAGTGGCCGCTTGCCCGCAACGAGCGCGCACAGGCTGAAGCGAGACGCCAGAAGTCGTAGGGATCGGGGCCGGCAAGTTCGGCCAGACAGGCATCGAGTTCATCGAGCGCGGCACGCGTCAGGGCGGCTGCCGCGGCGCTGGCCGCGCCGTCGCTTGAATGCGCCCGCAAGACCGGCAGCAGGGCACGCTCGTAGCGCGCCCGCAGGTGCGCGAGCCGCTGCGCAGGCTGCTTGCTGAATGACACGGGCGGTAAAGGCCTTGCAGCCAGAGCGAGATCTTCGTACGTCACCGTAAAGCCGGGCGTGCGCCGCGAAATCAGCGCGCTGAGAGCGTGGTAATGCGCGAAGAGGGTCGGCGAGCAGGCAAGCTCGCGCAGGTTATGACGGCCGATTGCCTCCCGGAAATCGTGCAGTGCCGCGGCGAACAACTGACGCGCGTCAGGTTCTTCGGACGGCTCGGCAGCCGTCAGCGGCGAGACCAGCACCAGCGCATCCGCGAGACGCTGCGCCGCGAGCCAGCCCGCTTCGCGGAAGGCCTGAACCGCGCGCAACAGCGAACCGGCCACGTCGCCGCGCTGCTCAAAGGCAAGCAGCGCTTCGGCAAGCGCGATTTCCGCGGCACGGACCGACCCGCCGCGCGGGTTCGGCAGTGCCTCGAAAGAGCCGGGGGATGCGGATCCAGGAGTCATGAGCAAGCGGTATGAACACTGACAGGCCGGCGCACGGCCGTGCGCGCCAACAAGCGCGCGAGCCCGCGACAGGACGATGACGAACTACCCTTGCGACAGAACTTGAAAATGAATGCTCCACGCTGCCGCGCTGCGCGGCCGCCAGACGCGCTCACGCCGCCCGCCGGACACGCAAACGCCGGATGGTTAGATCTGGACCATCTCGAAGTCTTCCTTGCGCGCGCCGCATTCGGGGCAGGTCCAGTTAATGGGAACATCTTCCCAACGCGTGCCCGGCGCGATCCCTTCATCTGGCAAACCAGCTTCTTCGTCGTAGATCCAACCGCAGATCAGGCACATCCAGCTTCTATATTCCATTCTTGTGTCGCGTCAAAAAGGCCGTTGAAACGAGAGCCATGATGTTACAGCGTTGCCGCCCTAATGCCTAGCAGCCGGAAGTCGCCATGGTATCGCGTTGCGGGAGCGCTGCCCGCCAATCCGGACAAGGCGCGACGCCATGCCCTGCCTCAGTGCGAGAAGCCCTACGCCGATGCGAAAAAACGCCCCGGTGACGCTTTAGGCCGCATAATTGAGCCAACTGCGTGCCCGGTGCGCGCTTACATATGCTCATTTCCTGCCAACCATCTTCATGCCCAGCGACACGCCTCCGATCGTTCTCACCTTCGGCCTCTCCGACCCGACGGGCGCCTCCGGCCTGCAAGCCGACCTGATGACGCTGGCCAGCATGGGCTGCCACGGCGTCAGTGTGCTGACGGGCTATACCGTGCGCGACTCGGCGAGTTGCGACGAAGTGACGGGGCTGGACCCCGAAGTCGTCGCGACCCAGGCACGCATGCTGCTCGAAGACATGCCCATTGCCGCCTTCAAGGTAGGCGCGGCGACGCGGGCGGAAGTGGTTAGCGCGATCGCTGAAGTCGTGGCCGACTACGACGACATCCCGCTGATCCTCGCCCCTGACTTCACGCTCGACGACGAACACGTGCTCGCCGCCGATGAACTGCGCGAAGCGATCGCCGACCTGCTTGCGCCGCAAACCACCTTGCTGGTCGCCGATCACGCCACCCTGCTCGCGCTCGCGCAGCCGGACGGCGACGCCGAAGCACCGAGCCTCGACGCGGCGATCTCGCATTTGCTGTCGCAAGGCTGCGAATACATTCTCTCCACGGAAACCGGCACGCACCGGCTCGTCAATACGCTCTTCAGCGACGACGGCCAGCTGCGCCAGGACATGTGGGACCGCGGCCCGCATCGCATCATGGGACTGACCGATACGCTTGGTGCGGCGATCGCCGCCTTGCTCGCGAATGGCCAGGACCCCGCGGAAGCTGTGCGTGAAGCGCAGGAGTATCTGTATCAGGCGATGCGCAACGCGTTTCGTCCCGGCATGGGCGCGTATCTTCCGGACCGGTTTTTCTGGGCGCGCAACAGCGAAGAAGAAACGCCGCTTGGTAGCGCCAAAGATGCGCCGCCTGGAGAGGCACGGCACTGAGGGTGGGGCGGATTCGGTTGTACACGCCGGCTCGCGTCGTCCAACTTTCCGCCCCAACCTGACTCAATACCTACGCGCGCATTTGGGATCAGAGGGTCGTAGGTTCGAATCCTATCGCTCCGACCATAGAATCAAAGGGTTACACGCTTCGGCGTGTAACCCTTTTTCTTTTGCTCTGTCGGTGTAACCGCCATGTAACCGGATTCAGTCAACGGTAAGTCTGTTTGTCGCCGGTCCTCTCGAGGACATGGGCACACCGGGATCTTCGACCGTTCGCCGCTGCCGAAAGTCCAACTCTGCTCAAAGGATCGATCCGTGCGTAAATTCGTATCGCTCATCCTGCTTGCGGCATTCGCCGCAGCATTCGCGCCCGTCAGTGCCGAGGCGCATCCCCGTGTGGCGTGCAAACGCGTCTGGTATCGCGGCCATCTGGTGCGTCGCTGCCGGCAACAGCCGCTGCCGCGTCATCATCCACATCACCGACCGCCGCATCGCCGCCCGAACTACGTCTAATACGGCCAACGGTCAAGCGAACCAGTTGGCGCGCCTGACCTTCTGTAACACGCCACCTTGCCGTGAACCCCCAAGCGGCATTTGCTACAGCTACGGTTGCTACTCTCGCTACAGTTGGTCAGCCGTTCAGAACAACGGAAATGGCCTGATCTCGTACGCGGACATGAGCTTAAGGCGGACGTCGATCGCGACTCGCTTCGTGCCCACTCCGTGATATTCAATCTCGTAACTTCCGTTCGGAAGGCTCGCCCCGAGAGAAAGCCGCATACCCGGCTGGAAACGCTGGTGCGCCTCAATTTCCGAGTTTGCGAGCTCGATGAAGCGTTCTGGCGGAATCAGTTCCCTAGCCATGGGATTTCCACCTACGTTCTGAAGGCTTTGCAATCTGGGTACTTCCGATTCTTGCATACGGTCCGTCGGCTCCAATCACCTTGTGGCATTACTCGGCGTACGTCTGTCGCCATGGTACCGAGCCTCACCTTGAGGGGCAAAGCACGCGATTCTATGAACTGATCAAGACGTTTGACAGCGAAGACGAGGCGCGCGATGCAGGGTATCGCGCAGGGCGCCGTCTCATTGACAGCTTCGCCGGCTAGTTTCACGTTCACCACCCATGCCTGCGAAGCTGCCGCGCGCCATGCAAAGAGACTGATCGAAGCGGGAGACGGCACTGCGAGTTGATGCAATCGCGTCTTTGCCGCTCGAGTTGCTGTGGTCGAAGATCATGCTAGGATTCCTCGACGCTCAAGGAGACGGCCATGGCATTCAATGAAACCAAGGGCAATAGAACTATCGAGGCGTGTGTTATGGCCGCTCCTGGCGGCATGTTCAAGGGATATATCCGCGTGACGACGAAGCGCGGCAACCGTACGATCCAGCAGACCATTGGTCGCGGCTGCGGCCGCCCGATGCCGACGGCCAATGAGGCGCTAGAGCTCGCCGAGGCTGAGGCGAAACGAGTTATCGCTAGTTGAATGGACCTCTGGATTCAACCCTGCACCCCTTGCGCTGACCTTTACGGGCGACCGGCTTCGGTCGAGCCGCATGACAACTTAACCTTGGTCGGCACAGGCGCGGTGAAGGATGCTCAAACTGAACAACGCTACACCTGCATGCGATGCGGAGCGGCATTCGTGCGCGTCGTCGCTGGCGAGCAACCCAAGCAGATATGGATGCTGCTGAACGCCGGGCAGCACTGATAACGCTCCGCTTCGCACTGCGGAACCGCCGCCTGAAGGAAATGTAATGTGGCATTGGTAGGATGCTCATCCCCCCGTTCCATTCGAAGGTCTCACGATGAAGAAAGCATTTCTGGCGCTCGCAGCGGTTGCCATGACCCTCAGTGCAGTAGCACCGGCATATGCCGACACTCCTCACCACCGCGTTTGCCATAAAGTGAAGGTGCACGGCCATTGGCAAAACCGCTGCCATTAACCAGTTTCGCCAGATCTGCCCCGCTACGCGGGGTTTTTCGCCTCTGCCTAACAGAGTCTGTTCCAAGCAAGGTGTGGCACCACCATCGTCGAGTCCATGTCTGCGGCTGAGCTATGGCACATCTAGGGACACCCGGGGATCAATACTGGTCGTCGTTCGCAGCGGGTAGTGATGAAAACCGCCGCGACTGCCAGTCTCGTATCTGCACCAACGCATTCCCGTCGCACTGCAATGCCGCCGTCGAGCGCCACTAAAGCTTGCTCAACCTCGCGAAGTTGTCGCCGCAGCTCATCTGTCATTTCAATCCTCCCGACGGACGAACACATCCAGCGCGTGCCGGGCCCGTTCCAGCGACTCCAGTGCGTCTTGGGTCTCGTTGCTGATGCGAACGGCCGCGGATAATACGGCGAGCCTCCCTGATTCCCATCAGAACTTTTAATGGCGTAGCGGATCGTCGCCGACTCTTCTGGAGTGGCGGGATCGTCAGGGACGCGGTTTCGCCCGAGGTGTTCTCTCTCGTCCATTGCGGCCTCGTTAAGGTACTGTATAAACGTACAGTATCGCGAGCCGCGCGTAAAGGCCTAGACTTACAATCCCCACACGAATGCGGAGTGCGCCATGGTCACAAAGACCGTCCGCCGAACACTTTTCGGTCTGACTTCGGCATTTGCATTAGCGCCGAAAGGCAAGCAAGGGGTCGCACGTACCGTGAAATCGGCCCAGCAACGCGCCGACGAAGCCTGGAGGCGCACGACACATGAACTGCACAGCGCCCTACTCCGTAAAGATTCGAAGGGGTGATTCTCGGAAATCAGAAGCAACCCCAAACATGCCTTCCGAAGTGGCTGGACGCCAAGGAATATCCCTATCCTTTGATCCTGAAGAGACCGGGGCTGGCAGCCTCATGCTGCCCTGCCCACGATGTCAATCGTTCGCGGCAGGCAAGGTTCGTCACTAACGAAAACAGCGGGAACGCACCAGCCTATTCCCACGAGCCTACGTCGGCATCGTCGCGTTCGCCGCCCCGCTTACCGTCGGCGCCGTAACTGAATACGTCGATCTCACCATGCACTCCGGGATTGCGATACTGATACGCGTTGCCCCATGGGTCGTTCGGCAAACGCTTGAGGTAGTCACCGTCGCGCCGCATGTTTGGCACGATAGCGGTATCAGATCTTTCGATCAGTACACGCAGCCCTGGCTCCTGGGTCGGATACCGGCCGTGGTCGCGGCGGTAGAGTTCCAGCGCTTGCATGATCGTGCCGATGTCCTGTTTCGCGATGACACGCTTGGCTTCATCCGGGCCGCTCATGATCTTGGGCACTATCAGACCGGTCAGAATGACAAGAGTCGCGATCACGGCCACGATTTCAACTAACGTCAACCTTCGTCGACCATGGCTCCAGAGACGCTCGATTTTCGCGCGGTGATTGCTATCCATTCATGCAGCTTACTACGCGCTTTCAGAACGAGAAAGTCTAACGTCACGCACGTGCCGGCCAAGGCCGCTATCGAGGGGGCCAACTGCCCGAGTCGAGGAAGGCCAAGGCCTAATCCTGAACGCCGGCTTCATTGACTACCGTCCGTGTTGAAGGCAATGATTCATGCTTGGAACGCCCATCCGGGGACCGGGACCAGAACAAAAATGAAAGACAAAGTTTCGAACGAACTCGACGGCCCCGAGCGAGTCGATCTGCTCTGCTTCCTCGTGCTCGCTCAGCTCATTGGCCACGCCACCACCGGCGAATGGCTACGGACTGACCACGTCGTGGAAGCGGCCCGGATCTGGGCCGTATCCAACTCCGCAGACTGCGATTGGCTCGAGCGGGCAAAGCTTGCGCGACTGGCGGTCGACATCGCGCCAACGTTTCTCGTGTTCCCATGCTTCGGGGATGCCAAGGAACTCGCCAAGTTACTAGCGGATGGCTGGCAGTTGGACTATGGGTCGCCGACCGTGCGGGGCATGCTGGATGTATGCGCGGAGCATCTGATGCAGCAGCAATGAAAGGCCCCGCTCGGGGCGGGGCTTGCGATATGAACGACTGTCGCGGGTTAAAGCGTCTCGAGCATCGACATGGTTTCGGGATGCTTTTCGACTAACTTTATAAGTATCGCCGCCTGAGCATTCGGCTTGGTGCGCCCCTGCTCCCAGTTTTGATACGTGCGCTCGTTCACCCGGAGGCGCCGGGCCATGACGGCCTGCGATGAGTGTGTCGACTCACGAACGGCCTTTATTTCCTCCGGGGAAACCTGGACCTCTTCCGGAATTTCAACGTGAACCTTGCGCAGCGTTACCTTGCCTTCCCGTTCAGCGGCAAGCGCAGCCATGCCATCCTTGAATTCAGCGAACAGATTCCTTTTCATGAGTGCTCCTTATGCGAATTTCCGAAGCAAGCAACTCGGCAAATGCCTTGCGCTCATTGGCCGACAAGTCCTTCATTTCGTCTTTATCGTAGACGGTGAACATCCAGAACTGCGTACCTTTGATCCAATAGCAGTAAATGACTCGCAATCCGCCGCGGGTTCCCTTGCCACGCCTCTTGTCACCGAATCGCAACTTCCGTAGCCCACCCGTCCCTTAATCACATCGCCCGCATCCGGCTTACGGAGCATCTGCTCCTGCAATAGACGATACTCATCGTCCGACAGGTAATTGGCGCGATATTTCTCGAAAGGCGGGAGCTCGACGAAGTTCGCTTGCATGAACAAAGCATACGCTGTAAGCGTATAGATTGCAACCACTCACAGCATCTACCGAGAGGGCGAGAAGATTGAAATTGCGGCCTAACGCACGCTGGTGCACCCATTTCCGACCGCGATTGACACAAAGTAATCCCCGCGGGAAACGACCACGCATCCCGCCGTCTTCGGTACTTCCGGTGCTCTAGACACTCTATTCGCCCGCACTGGAATATGCCTCCTTTCCCGCCAGTGAGGGAGAAGCGGGCTAGAGCCGCGCCGCATCCTGCTCCGACGTCTCTCCGCAGTAATGTTCTTGCAGGATACGCAGTTCTTTGATGCCGCTGATTTTCGAAAACCGCAGCCAGGTCAGCGCCGAAGACGGTTTCAAGTCAAGCTCATCTCGTTAGTCGCGGACGCGCCAGATTTATCCCATTCACGTCACGTTTATCCTCATCACGATAACAACTGCTTTGCGAAAGTGTCAGTAACTATCGCGCGCGGAGTCGGACTCCACCTCCGCATAGGACTCCTTACCGCCGCAGGGGTGAGTGTCCGATAACGACCGGTTACGTACGGACTAAGGCAGACTGTAAAAAATAGGCAAATCGCTTTTCGTACGCCGTCAGGATTTCGAACGCCGGTTTCGTACAGGCTAGGGGCGCCGTAGCGCGGCCGACTTAAGGAACCGTGGGCGCTGCGGCGGATGCTTTCAGTCGAAACCGGCACCCAGTGAGCGTAAAGGGCTTCTCTACCCAGGTGTACGACACCTGAGCCCATTTACTCGCGACGCCGTGAAGCTCACTTTCGCCATTTTTCCCCATCGCGTTACATGTAACCGCTGTGTAACCCGACGATGTCGTAACTGATCAATCGGGATCAACTCTAAAATGTGACGCTTCTGTTCAAACCCCTTGTCAATTCGGCATTTTGGCGGATTTCGGAAATCTCGATCAACGCCGGGAAATGCAGACCTGTCCTAATTTCAACCGCTTGCGTGCACCGTCGGATTCGGCGCGGCCAACACTGTTAGGGTGACGGCCTTGTCCCCTCTTCGCACCCCCTGGCCAAATTGTCCCTTATGTATTACAAGCGTAATTAGGCGTTACAGAAGAGATAGTTATCTCACAGTAGAATTTACTGACTGTAATGCCGCAGGCCGCATCTCATGTCCCTACAAGCGCTGTCACTTCACCAGCAGGAAACGTGGTCGAGCATGCCTGATCCGTTCTTTCCACACCGAAATCGATCCAGCGGCCTCAGTCCTTCAACCGGCATCGATCTCAGCGGGAATCGTTAAAGTGGACAATTCTTCGCACGCCTGCGCTCGCACCCTTTACGACGCCACTCCGGACTCTTTGGACGCTCCGGATACCCCCTCCGGTGCCCGAACCGATCCTGAAAAATGCCGGTCAATCGCCCCCGCTGGGACTCCGCGAGCGTTCCTGCAACGCGTCAGCGGCACCGTAGGCGACCACGACCGCGCGCGCATGTTCAGGCAGAAGGCCGTCACGGTCTGGCTCACGGGCTTATCCGGGGCAGGCAAGTCCACGATTGCATATGAACTGGAACGCCGGCTGGTCGAATTAGGTCACCCGTGCTACGTGCTGGACGGC
>Ga0302178_10003368_pt1 | contig 12079 bp, 6 predicted proteins | sample I_Palsa_E1_3_FD_198790 | JGI IMG/M metagenome (GOLD analysis project Ga0302178, IMG submission 198790) | Peat permafrost microbial communities from Stordalen Mire near Abisko, Sweden - I_Palsa_E1_3 | ecosystem: Environmental > Terrestrial > Soil > Palsa > Peat permafrost | place: Sweden: Abisko... | reverse complement strand
TGATCACCTCCGGGCTGGACGTCGCCGCCTGCGCGGACCTGCTCGCGGTGTGCCGCCGCCACGGCATGCGGCTGGTCGGCCCGGACTGCTTCGGCGTGGCCGTGCCCGGCATCGGCCTGGACGCCACGTTCGCCGCCAGCCGCCCACGGCCGGGGGTGGCCGGCCTGGTGATGCAGTCCGGCGGCCTGGGCTTCGCCCTGATGGACCAGCTCTCCCGGCTCGACATCGGGATCTCGTCGTTCGCGTCGGTCGGCCACAAGCTTGACGTGTCAAGTAACGACCTGCTGCTGTGGTGGGAACACGACGGGGTGACCAAGGTTGCGGTGCTGTACATCGAGTCGTTTGGCAACCCGCGCAAGTTCGCCCGGACCGCCCGCCGGGTCGGCGCCACCATGCCCGTGCTCACCGTCCACGACGGCCGTTCGGCGGCCGACCAGGCCCTGTTCGAGCAGGCCGGGGTCATTACCACATCCGGGCTCGGCGAGCTGATCGAGGCCACCGCGCTGCTGGCCACCCAGCCGGTTCCGGCCGGGCGCACGGTCGCGATCGTGTCCAACGTAGGCAGCGCGGGGCGGCTGGCCGCCGACGCCTGCACCGACCGGGGCCTGACCGTCTACCGCCCGCACGGCCCGACCAGGCGGCGGCTGCGGGCACTAGCTCGCGGCCCCCACCCAAGCCCGGTCGGCACCGATCCGGTCGACACCGGTTCTTTCGACACGGGGACCACGGTGTCGGAGCAGGATTACCGCCAGTGCCTGGAGTTGCTCGCGGCCGACGATGAGGTGGACGCGATCATCGCGCTGGTTCTGTCCACCGGGGCGACCGGTGATCTGGTGTCCGCGATCGTCCACGCGGACGTGCGCATCCCGCTGGCCGCCGTCCTGCTCAACCAGCCAGAATCGGTCCGGCTGCTGCCCCGCCCCGCGGCGCAGACCCGGATACCCGCGTACAACTACCCGGAAGCCGCCGTGGGCGCGCTGGCCCGCGCCGCCGGCTACGGGGCCTGGCGGGCGCAGCCGCGCGGGCAGCTGCCTGACCTGCCGGATATCAACCCCGAACAGGCCCGGACGCTGGCGCGCGAGTTCCTCCGCCAGGCGCCAGCGGGGGGCTGGCTCCCGGCAGGCGCCGCCGCCGACCTCCTGGGCTGTTACGGCATAACCCTCGGTGATCCCGCGGCCGCCACCGAGGTGACCGTCCGGGTCACCGCCGACCGCACCTTCGGCCCGCTGGTGGTGCTCGGGATCGGCGGGGCCTCCTCGGCCCGGCTCACGCCGCTGACCGACACCGACGCGGAAAATCTGATCCGCTCGGTCCGCCCCGCGCCGCCGCGGCCCGAAGGCCGCCCCGCGGCCGAACTGCGCGACCTGCTGTTGCGGGTCGCCCGGCTCGCCGACGACCTGCCCGAGGTCACCGACCTCGACCTGGCCGGCCCGGACGGGACCGTGGTGGCGAACGCGCGAATAAAGCTAGAACACTACGAGTCACAGGACCCGTTCCTGCGGAAGCTGAGCTGATCCGGCCGCACAGTTGATACGGCAGGAACGCTGACACGCCAGGATAGCTGCCGGTTACTGTGAGCAATCATCAGGCTACGTTCAGATAATAAGGGGGTTTACCGTGACTGAGACTGAACCGGGGCCGTTGACCAGCGGCGAGCTCGACGCGCTGGACGCGTGGTGGCGGGCCGCGAACTACCTGTCGGTGGGGCAGATCTACCTGATGGACAATGCGCTGCTGACCGAGCCGCTGCGGCCGGAGCACGTCAAGCCGCGGCTGCTCGGGCACTGGGGCACGACCCCCGGGCAGAACATGATCTACGCGCACCTCAACCGGGTGATCAAGAACTCGGACCTGGAGATGATCTACATTTCCGGGCCGGGGCACGGCGGGCCTGGCGTGGTCGCCAGCACCTACCTGGAGGGCACCTACACCGAGCGGTACCCGCACATCACCCGGGACGCCGCGGGCATAGGCCGGCTGTTCAGGCAGTTCTCGTTCCCCGGCGGCATCCCCTCGCACGTGGCCCCGGAGACACCTGGCTCGATCCACGAGGGCGGTGAACTCGGCTACTCGCTGGTGCACGCGTACGGGGCGGCCTTCGACAACCCGGACCTGATCGTGGCCTGCGTGATCGGCGACGGCGAGGCGGAGACCGGGCCGCTGGCCACGAGCTGGCACTCCAACAAGTTCCTCGACCCGACCCGCGACGGGGCGGTGCTGCCGATCCTGCACCTGAACGGGTACAAGATCGCCAACCCGACGGTGCTGGCCCGGATCCCGCACCGGGAGCTCACCTCGCTGCTCAACGGTTACGGTTACCAGGTCCACTGGGTGGAGGGCGATGACCCGAAGCTGGTGCATCAGCAGCTCGCCGCCACCATGGATACGGTGATCAAAGAGATCCACGCCATCCAGCGGCGGGCCAGGCAAGACAGCACCGCGACCAGGCCACTGTGGCCGGCCATCGTGCTGAAGACGCCCAAGGGCTGGACCGGGCCCAAGGTGGTGGACGGGCTGCCGGTGGAAGGGACCTGGCGGGCGCACCAGGTACCGATCGACGCGGCCCGCACCGACCCCGGGCACCTGGCCCTGCTTGAGTCGTGGCTGCGTTCCTACCGGGCGGAGGAGCTGTTCGACGCCGAAGGCACGCTGATACCCGAGCTGGCCGCGCTGGCGCCGCAAGACGACCGGCGGATGAGCGCCAGCCCGCACGCGAACGGCGGCGTCCTGCTGCGCGACCTCAACCTGCCCGACTTCAGGGACTACGCCGTCGCGGTGGCCACGCCGGGCGATCAGATGTCGGAAGCGACCCGGGTGCTCGGCGCCTGGCTCCGCGACGTGATCAAGGCCAACCCGTCGAACTTCCGGCTGTTCGGCCCGGACGAGACCGCATCGAACCGGCTGGGTGACGTGTTCGAGGTGACCAACCGGGCCTTCGACGGGGAGATCATCGACGGCGACGATCATCTCGCGCCCGACGGCCGGGTGATGGAGGTCCTGTCCGAGCACATGTGCCAGGGCTGGCTGGAGGGCTACCTGCTGACCGGCCGGCACGGGATGTTCAACTGCTACGAGGCGTTCATCCACATCATCGACTCGATGTTCAACCAGCACGCCAAGTGGCTCAAGGTGACCAGGGAAATCCCCTGGCGGCGCCCGGTCGCCTCGCTCAACTACCTGCTCTCCTCGCTGGTGTGGCGGCAGGACCACAACGGGTTCAGCCACCAGGACCCCGGTTTCATCGACCACGTGGTGAACAAGAAGGCCACGATCGTCCGGGCGTACCTGCCGCCGGACACGAACACGCTGCTCTCGGTGGCGGACCACTGCCTGCGCTCGCGGCACTACGTCAACGTCGTCGTGGCAGGCAAACAGCCCCAGTGGAACTGGCTGACGATGGACCAGGCCGTCATCCACTGCAGCCGGGGTGCCGGGATCTGGGAGTGGGCGTCGAACGACGCGCCGGACGTACCGGACGTGGTGATGGCGTGCTGCGGCGACATCCCCACCTTGGAGACGATGGCCGCGGTCTCGCTGCTGCGCGAGCACCTGCCGGAGCTGAAGGTGCGGGTGGTCAACGTGGTCGACCTGATGCGGCTGCAGCCCGAGACCGAACACCCGCACGGCATGTCCGACGCGGAATTCGACGCGCTGTTCCCCGTCGACCGGCCGGTGATCTTCGCCTACCACGGCTACCCGTGGCTGATCCACCGGCTGACCTACCGGCGGCACGGGCACGACAACCTGCACGTCCGCGGCTACAAGGAGGAAGGCACCACCACCACGCCCTTCGATATGGTGATGCTGAACGACCTGGATCGCTTCCACCTGGTCATGGACGCGATCGACCGGGTTCCCGGGCTGGCGGCCTCGGCCGGGCACGTCCGGCAGCTGATGGCGGACAAGCGGCTCACCTGCCGCGCCTACACCCGCTCCCGCGGCGAGGACGCCCCCGAGATCGAGGACTGGAAGTGGCCGTACTGAGTCAGATCCTGGTCGTCAACGCCGGGTCGAGCAGCCTCAAGCTGCGCGTCCTGGGCGACGCCGACGAGGTCACCGGCTCCGCCGACCTTCCTCCGGAGAAGGACAAGGCGGCCCTGGAGGCGACGATCGAGGGGTTCGGTGAGGTGCACGCGGTCGGTCACCGGATCGTGCACGGCGGCGACGAGTTCCGCGGCCCGGTGCTGATCGACCCGTCCGTCCGGCAGCGGCTCGGCGCACTCACCGACCTGGCTCCGCTGCACCAGCCCAAGTCGCTAGCCGCCCTGGACGCGGTGACCGAGGTGCTGCCTGACGTGCCCGCCGTCGCCTGTTTCGACACCGCGTTCCACGCCACCATCCCGGCCGCCGCCGCCACCTTCGCGCTGCCCGCCGAGTGGCGGGAGCGCTGGTCGCTGCGCCGCTTCGGATTCCACGGCCTCTCCCACGCCTACGTCTCGCGCCGGGCCGCGGACCTGCTCGGTGTTAGCTCATCCGACTCCGACTCCGACTCCGACTCCGACTCCGACTCCGACTCCGGCCCCGGCTCCGGCCTCCGGCTGGTTAGCTGCCACCTCGGCGCGGGCGCGTCGCTGGCGGCGGTACGGGACGGGCGCAGCGTGGATACCACGATGGGCTTCACCCCGCTGGACGGCCTGGTCATGGCCACCCGCTCCGGTTCGGTCGACCCCGGGCTCGTGCTGTGGCTGCAAACGCACGCCGGGATACCCGCGGACGAACTCGGCGACGCCCTGGAGAACCGGTCAGGGCTGGCCGGCCTGGCCGGGACGGGCAACCTGCGCGAGATCCTGGCCCGGGCCACCGCGGGCGAGGCCCAGGCCGAGCTGGCCCGGGAGGTCTACCTGCACCGGCTGGCCGCCAGCGTGGCCGCGATGACCGCCGCCCTGGGCGGCCTGGACGCGCTCGCGTTCACCGGCGGCGTCGGGGAAAATTCGGCCGAGATCCGGTCCCGGGCCGCGGCCCGGCTCGGCTTCCTCGGCGTCTATGTCGACAATGATCGGAACGGCACTGCCCCCAGCGACCGGGACATCAGCCCGCCAGGCGCCCCGGTCCGCGTCCTGGTGATCAGCGCCCGCGAAGACATCGAGATCGCCCGCCAGGTTCGCGACGTGATACCCGCGTAACCGGCCCGTGCGAAACTGGCCGTGCGAAACCGCCCGTGCGAAACTGGCCTCCAGCCTCCAGCCTCCAGCCTCCAGCCCCCAGACGGCAGATCGGAGCCCAGGTCATGCCTTCATCAGTTCCCGTCATCGACCTCGCGCCCTGGCTCAGCGGCGACGCGGCGGGCCGCGCCGCCGTCGCCGCCGAGGTTGACGCCGCGCTCCGCAGCGTGGGCTTCTTCCTGATCACCGGGCACGACGTGCCGGACGAGCTGCCGGCCGACCTCCGGGCCCAGGCCCGGGCGTTCTTCGCGCTGCCGGCGCAGGCCAAGCAGCGCTACGCGGTCACCGTCGGCGGCCGGGGCTGGCTGCCGCCCGGCGTCGAGGCGAACGGCTACGCCGAGGGCACCGCGACGCCGCCGGACCTGAAGGAGTCGTTCGCGGTCGGCGCCGACACCCCGACCGGTGACCCCGACGTCGACGGGTACTGGTTCCAGCCCAACGTCTACCCGGCCGAGATCCCGGCGCTGCAGGCCGCGGTTGTCGCCTACCTGGCCCGGATGCGCGCGCTCGCCGACGAGCTGCTGGTGATCTGCGCGGCCGCGCTCGGCCTGGAATCCGACTTCTTCACCCGGCACACCGGACACGCCACGCACACCATGAACATCAACTGGTACCCGCCGATGGCGGTGGCCGGCCAGCCAGAAGCCGGCCAGTTCCGGATCGGCCCGCACACGGACTTCGGCACGGTCACGATCCTGGACCGGGAACCGGGCCGCGGCGGCCTGCAGGTGTGGACCGAGCAGGACGGCTGGGAAGACGCGCCGTACGTGCCGGACGCGCTCACCATCAACACCGGCGACCTGCTCGCCCGGTGGAGCGGCGGCCGGTGGAAGTCCAACCGGCACCGCGTGCTGCCGCCACAGGCCGAGGCGCCGGAGGAGGACCTCGTCTCGCTCGTCTACTTCTATGAGGCCGACCACGACGCCGTGATCGAGTCACTGCAGCCCCCGATCGGCCTGCCGAACGAGTTCGCCCCCGTCATCTCAGCCCAGTTCCTCAAGAAACGCCTGGACGCGATCACCGTCGGCTAATCACCGTCGGCTAATTACGGGCGGTTACCCGCCCCGGTGCCGACTTTCGAATTGGCATTCCCTCCGGGCAGTGCGCCTGAGCCTGGTGTCGCAGTTACTACAGGTTCGCGTGAGCCTCACCTAAGTCGATCGCGGATGATCGTGGATCGATACCACCGCTCTGGGGGTAGTACAGATCCACAATCATGGTTAGCGCCGATTCTTGCGCCCCGGAGCCGGGGTCAGATTGTGTCCCGTGGGCGGCCGTCGCCGCGCGTGGGGAAAGCTGGATAGCATCCGGGATCATGACCACACAGTCGGCGCCGCCCCGTGAGCTGGCCGCGGCGTTGCGCGCCGCCGGGCTGAACGGCGTGGATGACTCGGTCCGCCGGCGGGCCGAGTACTCCTCCGACGCGTCCAACTACCGGGTCGTGCCGACCGTGGTCGCCTTCCCCCGGCACGTGGACGAGGCGGCGGCCGCGCTGGGCGCGGCCCGGCAGCTCGGCGTGCCGGTCACCTGCCGGGGCGGCGGCACCTCCATCGCCGGCAACGCCGTCGGCACCGGCCTGGTGCTGGACTTCTCAAGGCACCTGAACCGGGTGCTCGCGATCGATCCGCAGGAGCGCACCGCGGTGGTCGAGCCCGGCGCGATCCTGGACGACATCACCGTGGCCGCCGCCGGGCACGGGCTGCGGTTCGGCCCCGATCCGTCCACCCACGCGCGGGCCAGCATCGGCGGTTCGATCGGGAACAACGCCTGCGGCTCCCGGGCGCTGCGGTACGGCCGTACCGCCGACAACGTGGTGAGCCTGGACGTGCTGACCGCCTCGGGGGAGTGGCTGGCGGCGCGGCGTTTCGGCCGTGACGGCCTGGCCGCCGCCGGGCCGGCCGGGGTGGCGCTCGACGCGCTGGTCGCCGAGCACCTAAGCATGATCCGCACCGAGTTCGGCCGGTTCACCCGGCAGGTGTCCGGCTACTCCCTGGAGCACCTGCTGCCGGAGAACGGCGCGGACCTGGCCAAGTTCCTGGTCGGCACCGAGGGCACCCTCGGCCTGGTGGCCGGCGCGACGGTGCGGCTGGTGGCGTCGCCGAAGGCGGTGGCGCTGGCCGTGCTCGGTTACCCCGGCATGCCGGAGGCCGCCGACGCGGTGCCCGGCCTGCTGCCGCACGACCCGGTGGCGCTTGAAGGCATGGACGCGCGGCTGGTCGAGGTCTTCCGGGCCCGCCGCGGCGCGGCCGCCGTAACCGGCCTGCCCCGGGGGCAGTCCTGGCTGTTCGCCGAGACGGCGGGGGAGACCGAGGCGGAGGCGCGGGCTGAGGCCGAGCGGCTGATCGCCGACGGCGGCGCCCTGGACGCAGCCGTGGTCACCGGCGGGCCGGCCCGCGCCCTGTGGCGGATCCGCGAGGACGGCGCCGGCCTGGGCGGCCGCACCCCGGCGGACGCGCCGGCCTGGCCCGGCTGGGAAGACGCCGCGGTCCCGCCCCGGCACCTGGGCGCGTACCTGCGTGACTTCGGCGCGCTGATGGCCGAGCACGGCCTGGACGGCCTGACCTACGGGCACTTCGGCGACGGCTGCGTGCACGTCCGCATCGACTTCCCATTCGCGACCGAGCCGGGCCGCTACCGGCCGTTCGTCGTCGCCGCCGCGCAGCTGGTGGGCAAGTACGGCGGCTCGATGTCCGGCGAGCACGGCGACGGCCGGGCCCGCGGCGAGCTGCTGCCGTACATGTACTCACCCGAGGCCATCGACACCATGGCCGCGGTGAAGGCGGTATTCGACCCGGGCAACCTGTTCAATCCGGGCGTGCTGGTCGACCCGAGGCCGGTCGACGCGGACCTGCGGGTGCCCCAGGCCCGCCCGCTGCGCACCGGGCTCGGCTTCGCCTATCCCCACGACGACGGTGACCTGTCGGTGGCGGTACACCGCTGCACCGGCGTCGGCAAGTGCCGCGCCGACACCACCGCGGGCGGGGGAGTGATGTGCCCGTCCTTCCTGGCCACCAGGGACGAGAAGGATTCCACCCGCGGTCGCGCCCGGGTGCTGCAGGAGCTCGCGAACGGCACGCTGGTCAAGGGCTTCGGTTCGGCCGAGCTGGCCTCGTCGCTGGACCTGTGCCTGTCGTGCAAGGGCTGTTCGTCGGACTGCCCGGCGGGCGTGGACATGGCCACCTACAAGGCCGAGGTGCTGCACCAGCGGTACCGGCGCCGGCTGCGCCCGGCCGCCCACTACTCGCTGGGCTGGCTACCCCGCTGGGCCAAGCTGGCCGCCCGTGCCCCGGGCTTGGCGAACGCCCTGCTCGGTAACCGGCCGCTGTCCGCGGTGGCCAAGCGGCTGGGCGGCATCGACGCCCGCCGGCCCTTGCCGGCCTTCGCTCCCTCCGGTTTCCGCGACTGGTTCGCCGCCCGGCCCGCCCGGCCCGTCCGGCCTGCCAAGGTCGGCAACCTAGAAGCCCCAGAAACCCCAGAAACCCCAGAAACCCCAGAAGCCCCCGGAGTCCCAGAAACCCCGCGAGCCCCGGTCCTGCTGTGGGTGGACACCTTCACCGAGCACTTCGCGCCCGAGGTCGGCCAGGCCGCCGTGCGGGTGCTCGAGGCGGCCGGCTACGCGGTGCAGCTCACCAGCCAGCCCGTGTGCTGCGGGCTGACCTGGATCTCCACCGGCCAGCTGGACGGCGCGCGCAAGCAGCTGCGGCGCAGCGTGGCGGCCCTGGACGCCGCGGTCCGGGCCGGCATCCCGATCGTGGGGCTGGAACCTTCCTGCACCGCGGTGCTGCGCGGCGAGATCACCGAGCTGCTGCCCGGCGACCCGCGCGCGGCGCAGGTCCGCGCGGCCACCCGCACCCTGGCCGAGCTGCTAGCGGCCACGCCCGGCTGGGCACCGCCCGACCTGGAAGGCGTGCCCGCGGTGGCCCAGCCGCACTGCCACCACCACGCGGTCATGGGCTGGCAGCCGGACGCCGCGCTGCTGGACCGGGCCGGCGCGAAGGTGGACGCGGTCGGCGGCTGCTGCGGGCTGGCCGGCAACTTCGGCGTCGAACGCGGCCACTACGAGGTCTCGGTGGCCGTGGCGCAGACCGCCCTGCTGCCCGCCGTGCGCCACGCCCCGCCGGGCGCCGTGGTGCTGGCCGACGGCTTCTCCTGCCGCACCCAGCTCGACCAGCTCGCCCACGTCAACGCCATCCACCTGGCCCAGCTCCTAGCCAGTCACCTGCCGGACCAGCCCTAAGCGCTAGTGGCCAGCCGCCTGCCGACCAGCGCTAGCTTCCGGCTTGCGGCCCCAGGCGAGGAAGGTCAGGTGCGGCATCACGAGCGTGCGGGGGTCATCGAGATGCTCGCGGAGCGCGCGGTCCAGCTCGTCAAGCTCCCGCTCGCCGGCCAGCCCGAGCTCGAGGATCGCCGGGCGCATACTGCGCACTAGCTCAAGGCGGACGGTGCGGCGCGTGTCACCGGACCGGTAGACGTTCGCCCGCGCCTCGACCCCGATATCCTCCAGGCCCGCCTCGCGATACAGCTCGGTCAGGCGGCGGCCGATCAACAGATCGGCGCCGTTCCGGCCGAACGCGGCCTGAAAGATCTCCGATACCCGGGTCCAGGCCGGGTGGGCCGGGTAGCACAGCCCATATTCGCCGTCCGGCTCCAGGCCGGCGATCCAGCCGCCGCCTCGGGCCAGCCGCACCATCTCGGCGACCACAGCCGCCGGATCGGGCACGGTCACCAGCAAGGTGCGGGCGTGCACCAGGTCGAACGAGCCGCAGGGGAGCCCGGTGCGCCGGGCATCCGCCGCCACGATGTCGACGTTGCCGAGCCCGCGCTGACGGACGAGCTCGCGGGCCATGGCGACATGGACCGGGTCGGCGTCCAGGCCCACGACGCGCCCACCCGAACCAACCCGCCCGGCCAGCAGCTCGAGGATCCCGCTCGGCCCGCAGCCCAGGTCGATCGCGTCCTGGCCCGGCCCGATGCCCACCCGGTCAAGCAGCGCGGCGCTGTCCGGCCGCAGTTCTTCGGACTGGCGCTGCAGCCGCGCGCTTTCTCCTCGGTCGCGCCCCAGCGCGTAGACGTCGACGGCCGAAGGCTCCACCGCCGCAGCCGTCCTGGTCACAGATTCTGGCATGTTTCTACCTCCTGCTCCCTCGAGTCCGCTTCGAGTCCGTCTCAGCGCCAGTCTGGGTCGGCCCGTCCCATGGCCGCCATCCGACGTTCTGCGGATGGCCGGCCCGCGGCGTCCGGAGTACCGTGGGTCGGGGATCGTGATGACAGCTTCGATGACGGCCAGCGAACGGGACCTGCGCGCCCTGGCCGGGATGGTCAGCGACCACCGGGCCGACCTTCCGGCGCAGGGGCTGCCGATGTCCTTGCTCAGCGATCTGGCGAGCCAGATCCGCTGCGACGCGGTCCTGTTCGAGGGCCTGGACAGTAAGAGGCAGGGGACCTGGTTCGCGGAATCGTTTCCCGCTGACGACGGCACCCCGGATGATGGCCTCGCCCAGGCCCACTGGCAGCATTACTGGGACTGTCGGCCGTGCAGCCACCCCGACCGCACCGGCGATGTGCGCTCGGTCATCAAGATCGCGGACTTCTACTCAGCCCGGGAATGGCACAGCACCGGCATGTACTGCGACCTCTACCAGCCGCAGGGGATCGAACACGAGCTGATGCTGACCCTGCCCGCCGCGCCCGCCCCGCCTCGCCGGACCCTGGGTCCAGGCCGGACCCTGCGGCTGTTCCTGTTCCGCGGGCCCGGCGCTGACTTTTCTGAGGCGGACCGCGCCCTGCTCACCCTGCTGCGCCCGCATCTGCACCAGGCTTACCTCGACGCCGAACGCCGCCGCCACCCTGTCCCCGAGCTCACGGCCCGGCACTGGCAGCTGCTTGACCTGCTTGCCGCCGGGCACACCAACGCACAGATCGCCCGGCGGCTTGGCCTGTCCGAAGGCACCGTCCGCACGCACCTGGAAAATATTTACCGTCGGCTCCAAGTCTCGAGCCGCACAGCCGCGGTCACCCGCGCCTTCCAGGACCCTGCCGCGCCGTCAGCAGCGCCCGCGGACCGCAGGCTGGCCGCAGCTGACGGCGAAATTTGACCTCGCCCCTGGGGCCTGCCTGAAGCTGATCTCACCGGGCTCACCGCCCGGATGAGGAGGGCACCGTGGGAGCTGCAGACCACGTGGGACTAATGACCAGTGGCGCGTTCGCTCGCGCTTCCGGGCTCTCCCGCAAGGCGCTGCGCCTGTACGACGAGCTCGGCCTGCTGCGCCCGGCGCAAGTCGATCCGGTGTCGCAGTACCGGCGCTACGACCCGGCCCAGCTCGAGCAGGCCCGGCTGGTAGCGTGGCTCCGACGCCTGGGCATGCCGCTGGCCAGGATCCGCGCGGTGAGTACGCTGCCGCGGGTCCAAGCCGCGGCTGAGCTGGCGGCGTACTGGGACCGGGTGGAGGCCGAGACCGCGGCCAGGCGCGAGCTTGCCACGTTCCTCATAGGCTTCCTGTCTGGAAGGGACACTGCCATGCGCGATGGTCAGGGGACGCTCGCCGTCCGGTGCGGGGTGCAGTCCGATATCGGCCTGCACCGCCAGGACAACGAGGACTCCGCGTACGCCGGCGCCCGGCTGCTCGCGGTCGCTGACGGGATGGGCGGTCATGCCGGCGGCGAGGTGGCCAGCGCGGCCGTGATCGAGGCGCTGCGCCCGCTGGACACCGAGGTGCCGGCCGGCGAGCTGCTCAACGCGCTTGATCACGCGGTCCGCCGGGCCAGCAGCGCGCTACGCGACATTGTCCTGCAGGACCCGTCGCTACTCGGCATGGGAACGACGCTGACGGCGCTGCTGTGGTCGGGTTCGCAGCTGGGGCTGGTCCACATCGGCGACTCCCGGGCCTACCTGGTCCGCGACGGTGAGGTGTTCCAGA
>Ga0302178_10003366_pt1 | contig 12081 bp, 13 predicted proteins | sample I_Palsa_E1_3_FD_198790 | JGI IMG/M metagenome (GOLD analysis project Ga0302178, IMG submission 198790) | Peat permafrost microbial communities from Stordalen Mire near Abisko, Sweden - I_Palsa_E1_3 | ecosystem: Environmental > Terrestrial > Soil > Palsa > Peat permafrost | place: Sweden... | reverse complement strand
ACCGGGCCGAGCAGCCGCTGATGACCCAGGTCGGCTACGGTATCGGCGACATCTCCACCGCCGAGAAGCGGCAGCTCGCCGCCGGCCACGACGTCACCCCGCCGCGCTGGCCGGTTAGCGAGTGGGGTCAGGTCGCGGCCGCGGCCTGGCGCGGCCGGTGCGACGTCTTCACCCATTTCCTCGGCCCGGTACTGCGGGACTGCGCGCAGTCGGTCACCTACCTGGCCGAGGCCGACGCCGCAGAAAACGCGTCCCGGCTGTCCGACATAGCCTTCCGGACCTGCCTGGCCGACCGAGACGGCCCGGTCGACCTGGTCGCGCGCGGGCTGGCCGCGCTGTGGTTCGAGCGGGACCTGACCCGGCTGGCCGGGACGCTGCCGCGGGACCTGGAGAGCAGCGAGACCGCGCTCGCGGCGGTGGTCCGGCGGCGCACCGACCCGCGGGCCGAGGCGAACGCCAACTCGGTCGTGGTCCGGGTGCTGCTCGAGGCGGGCACGCTCCACAAGCGGTGCGTCAGGGAGGCGCGCCGTACCGTCTCGCTCTGGCAGGACCTGGTAGCCGCCGGCGTAGCGGACTCCGGAGCCAAGGGGCACGACCTGCAGCGGCTCAGCGACGCCGCGAGCCACCTCGGGCTGGCCGCGTTCCGCTACGGCGACCGGACGGCCGCTACGGACGCGTGGCAGCTTTCCCGCCGGGTGGCCGAACAGGACCTCGGCCATGACGTGTCCAGGGCCGCGCGAGCCGACACCAACCTGGCCGGGCTAACCGCGGAGATCGAGGACGGACCGGACGCGGCCGGCCTCATCTCCGGCGTGTTCCGGACCCGACTCGGCCTGGCCGAACGCCAACCGGACAACGCCGCCGCCTGGCGGCGGCTGACCGTGACCGCGCGCACCCAGGCCGACATCGCGCGGATCGACGGCCGAGTGGGCGAGGCCGTACGGCTGGCGCTCGAGCTACTGGCGAACCGGCAGGCCCGGTTGGGTGATCCGGCGCACGCCGACGTCGCCGAGGCCCAGCTGGTACTCGGGCAGGCCCTATTGGCGGCCGGGCATCCAATCGCCGCGCGCCGTCACCTGGAGGAGGCCGCTGATACGCGGCGCCGCCGGTTCCTGGCCGCGTCCTACCGGGTCCAGGAAGATCTCCTCTGGCTGGCCCGGACCGCGCTGGTGCTCGAGCAGCCGCAGACGGTGCTTGACTTGCTGGCCGGCCAGGCGGCGAGGACCGACTGGTTCTGTGACCAGGTGTCGTTCCGCCTCGGCTACACCGCGCGCCGGTTGCTGGCGCTGGCCGCCTGCGAGCTGGGCCGGACCGAGGAGGCCACGGCCGCCCTGCTGGCCGACCGTGAGCGGCTGGCCGCCCAGCCGCTCGACGTGGGCCTGGATCCGCTGGTCGCCGACTTCGAGCGGACCCTGGGCGAGGTCGCGCTGCGACGCGGCGACGCGGCCGGCGCGATGGCGACCCTGGCCCGCCTGGCCGAGGCCGAAGCGCGGGCGAGCCTGCCACGGCCGGCCCGAGGCTGGACGCTCGTCCTGCTCGGCCGCGCAGCGGACCAGCTCGGCGAGCCCGGCCGCGCCGCTGAGTGCCACGGGTTGATCACCGAGCTCAGGGCGGGCGGGATCGACCCGGGCCACCCGGTGATCCTCACCGCCCGCTACGACGAGGCGGTGCGCCAGGCCGCGACCGGCGCCACCCGGCAAGCCGCGGACCTGCTCGAGCCGATGCTCGACCGGACCCTGCTGTCGCACGGCTACGCCGCGATGGGCGAGGCGCACCCCCTGCTGGCCCGGGCACGCGCTCTGGCCGAACGCCTGGGCATCACCATGCCCGACTCGGTGACGGCCATCGACGAGGTGTCACTGGACATCGATGTCTGAGCCGCGCCGCGAGGCCCGTACCACGGGCAGCGCGACGAGGTAGGCGCCGGCCGCGGCGGCCAGGCCAGCCACGGTCAGGACGGCCGAGCTCACCTGGTGCAAGGCCAGGGCGGCCAGCACCGCGCCGCTGGCGATGAGGCCCGCCACACCGCCGAACGCCTGCTGGCGCAGCCACGAGCCGGGCCGGGCCAGGCCCGCCGGGGCGTCGGCGGCGAGCAGGTAGCCGAGGATGAACAGTCCCTCGGCGGTCAGGCCGGCGATCCCGGCCCGGGAGAAGGCACACGCCGCGATCGCGGCCGCCACCGCGATCACCGGTCCCTGCCGCCAGTCGGCCAGGGCCGCGGCGAGCACCGCCACGGCGCCCAGGACCGCGACGGCGTAGGCCCAGCCCGGCGCCCACGCCAGCGGCCAGGCCACGGTCAGCAGCCCGAGGGCCACGGCCGCGCCGCTCATAACCGGGACGCGGCTCGGGGACGGCTCGGGGCTCACGGACGGCTCCCGGCGAGGCGGCGGGCACCGGGGGGCGGCTGGCGGAGCGGGGCCAGCACGGTGTCCAGTTCGGTATCGCTGTCCCAGTGCAGGACCGGGATCCCGAGGGCCTGCAGGCGGGTGCGGGTCGCGGTCCGGTCCAGGCGCCACAGCCGCAGGGCGAGCCGGGCGTCGGTCCGGGTTCCCGGCGGCGGCTCATCGCGCAGCGTGTCGACCACGATCAGCGGGAACCCGCGCTGACGCAGGTCGGCGATGGCGCCGAACCCGCGGGGATCCAGCAGCGGCGAGAACACCACGACCAGCGTGCCCGGCGGCAGCGCGGTGCGCGGGATCCGCCCGACGTCGGGCGTGACGAAGCTTTCGTAGCGGGCCGCGAGCATCATCTCGGCGACGCGGTAGAACTGCCGGTCGCCGGCCGCCGGGCCGAGCCAGCGGAGCAGCCCGCCGAGTACCACCAGCCCGACCCGGTCGCTGACCCGCAGGTACGCGGTGACCAGGGCCGCTGCCCCGTGTACGGCCAGGTCCAGGGTGCGCTCGGAGATCGGGCCGGCAGTATCGTCGACTGGGCCGAACGCGTCGATCATCACCACCAGGTCCGCGGCTCGGGCCGCGGACCGCTGGTTGACGTGCAGCTGGCCGCGGCGGATGCTGACCGCCCGGTTGACGTCGCGCAGCGGGTCGCCGGGCTGGTAGGGCCGGATACCCGCGAACTCGACGCCTTCGCCGACGGCCCGGCCGGTGTGCTCGCCGATCCGGCGCAGCAGTTCGGCGGGCACCCATCGCGGTCGCATCCGGTTGGGCCGGGGGAACACCTCCAGCGGGTCCAGCTCGATCCGCCGTGAAGTATGCAGGGCGCCGGCCCGCCCGGTGAGGCGGACGGTGCCCGGCGAGTACCGGCCCCACCGGTCCGGGCGGATCACCCACCGGGCGCTGGCCCGCCCGGCCCGCAGGAACGTCTGCGTGCGCGGGCTCGCCCCGGCCAGGCTGGCCTGCGGCGCGATCTCCAGCTCCATGACGATCTCGTCCAGCGGCGACGCGGCGTCGATGGTGGCGGTGACCGTTACCTCCTCGCCCTCGAAGCAGCGTGAGCCGGAGCGGGTGACGGCCACGGTGGGTTCGGCGGGGCGGCGGCGTGGGAGCAGGGCCAGCGCGCCTAGGGCGGGCGCGCCTAGCAGGACCAGCGCGGCGTGGCCGGTGAGGACCGCGGCGACCAGGGCCAAGAGCGCAGCGGTGGCCAGGACCCGGGCGCGGGCGGCGGGGTACCAGCGGGGTTCGGTCTGGGGTGCAGCTAGGGGTGACCGGGGGGAGGAACCACGGGCCGTTCGGCTGAAAAAAGCTTTGTTCATGCGGGGCCTCGGGGGACGGGCACGGTGGCCAGCACCTCGGCCGCCACATCCTGGCCAGTGACCTGGCGAACCCACATTTCCGGGCGCAGGACCAGCCGGTGCGCGAGGGCCGGGACCGCCACGGCCTTGATGTCCTCGGGGGTGACGAACTCGCGGCCGTCCAGCACGGCGTGACCGCGGGCGAGCTGGATCACGGCCAGCGTGCCGCGTGGCGAGGCGCCCACGGTGACCTGCGGGTGGGACCGGGTGGCGGTGATCAGGGCCACCACGTACCTGAGCAGGTCCGGGTGCAGCTGCACCGCCTCCAGCGACTCCCGCATGGCCAGCAGCCGGCCGGCGTCGGTGACCTGCGCCGGGACCGGGGGCGCCGAGCCGCGGGCCAGCCGGCGGCGGACCATCTCGGCCTCGCCTTCGGCATCCAGGTAGCCCAGGCTGACCCGGGCGATGAACCGGTCGAGCTGAGCCTCGGGCAGCGGGTAGGTACCCTCGTACTCGATCGGGTTGTCGGTGGCCAGCACCACGAACGGGCTGGGCAGCGGGTGGGTGACCCCGTCCAGGCTGACCTGGCCCTCGGCCATGGCCTCCAGCAGTGCCGCCTGGGTCTTCGGCGGGGTGCGGTTGATCTCGTCGGCCAGCAGCAGGCCGGTGAACACCGGGCCGGGCCGGAAGGACGGCTCCCCCGTGGCCAGGTCGAGCACCATCGCGCCGGTCAGGTCGGCGGGCAGCATGTCCGGGGTGAACTGGACCCGGGTGAACTCCAGCCCGAGCACGGTGGCGAACGTGCGGGCCAGCAGCGTCTTGCCCAGCCCGGGCAGGTCCTCGATCAGGATGTGACCGGAGGCCAGCACCCCGAGCAGGACCGTGGTGACGGCTTGGCGCTTGCCGACGATGACCTGGTCCACCTCGGCCAGGACCCGCTCGCACAGCCGCGCGGTGTCCGCGACCGCCCCCGTTACCGTCTTAGTCACGGGCCCTCCAGTCGGGTGATGATGCGGTCCAGCGTGGCCAGGTCCGGGCCGGGCCCGTCGGCGTCTGCGGGACCGGTGATATCTACCGGGTCCTCCTGGCCCAGGGCCGCGGTCAGCCGGGCGAGCCGGGGGCGCAGGCCGTACTCGTAGTGCCGCCGCGACATCCGCGCCCACTCCACGTCCGACGCGATCGAGGTGTAGGCGGGGAAGTCGGCCGCCTGGACCGCGGGCCGCCGCCCCGGATCCCGCCGTTGCTTTCCACGCCGAACGGGCCGTGGTTTATCCCCCCGGACCGTTCCGCGCGCCACGATCAGGACGCCGAGGGTGGCCAGAGCAGCCACGTCAACCAGGCCGGTGGCGCCCGCCGCGGCGTAGCCGGCGACGAGCGCGGCGCCGATCCCGACCACGGTCGCGGCGCCAGCCAGGGCCCGGCGGCCGTTCACCGACCGCTCCCGAGGCCGGCGCTACGGTCCAGGCCGGTGCTGTGGTCCAGGCCTGCGCTGTCGCTGCCGAGGCCGGCGCTGCGGTCCAGGCCGGCGCTGCGGTCCAGGCCGGCGCGCATCTCGGTGAGGGCGTCTGCGGCTATCCGGGAGTCGGTGCTGGTCATCGGGTAGGTGCTGTACCTGGCGCGGCGGAACAGGCCGGTCAGCGTCTCGGCCGGCTCGGACCTGACCAGGCCGGCCCGGGTCGCGCGGGCCAGCACCTCGGCCGGGGTGTCGGCGACGGCGGGCGCGGATCCGGCGGCGGCGAACCCGCGTTCCATCGCCGCGTAACACGCGATGATCGCGGCCCGGGGCTCGCCGCCCGCCATCAGCGCCTCGCTGCCCGCGGCCAGGAGGTCCGCCAGCGCGGCCAGGCGGGTTCTGCTGCCGGGCTCGGTCCGGGCCGGGCGCTTGTGCCGCGACCACAGGGTCAGCGCGACAACGACGGCGACCGCGATTACCATGCCGGTGATCAGCGGCCAGATCGAGCTGGCAGCCGTTGCAGCCGACTGGCCCAACCCGGCTTTCGGGACGCCGCCTGGCAGGGGCCGGGGCCCGGGGGGACGGGACTTACGCGTGAGCAGCACGGCGAACGGGGTGACGAGCGCGGCCAGGGCCAGCAGGACGAGGCCGGCCTTGGCCCACCACGGGAGGTTCGGGCGCCAGGGCTCCTCCTCGTCCTCGCGATTCGGCTTGCGCTGGGGCCGGGCGGAGGCCACGACGATAACGAAGGCGATGACGGCTAGCCCTTCGGCGGCGGACAGGGCGATGCCCAGGACCGCGCCGCTGGCCCCGGCCGCCGTCTGGTTGGCGCCGTGGGCGAAGGTGCCGCGGGCCCGCAGCCCGGTAACCGTCACCGCAAGTAGGACGGCGACCGCCGCCACCCGCCGGGCCTCGGTGGCCCGGCGGCCACGCGCGGCGACCAGCGTCAGGGGATGGGCAGGTCGTGGTGTTCCCGGGCGAATTGCCGTTCCCCTTCGGTCAGATCCGCTTCGCGCACCGGGACGACGAGGCTCCAGTGCTTTCCGACCGGGCAGCGCTGGACCCTGGCCACGACCAGGTCCAGCCCCTTAAGCTTCACGCCGGGAATCCAGATGGTGCTGTACACGTGACCCTGACGGCACCGGACGACCACGTTGCCGCCCAGCTTGTAGCCCAGGAGCCGCGCGGCGACGGTCCCGCCTGCGATGACACCTACGACGACCACTACGGGGGTAACAACTCGCCGTGACATTTTGTCATTATCGCACCGCTCAGGCCCGGAGTGCGAGCATGGGCTGGTGAGCTGGGACGAGGGCTTCGCGTACCGCTACGACGAGTGGGCGGCCCACATGGCCGACGACGTCGCGTTCTACGTCGGGCTCGCGCGGCAGGCGGACGGGCCGCTGGTCGAGCTGGCCGTCGGCAACGGCCGGGTCGCGATCCCGGTCGCGCAGGCCACTGGCCGGCCGGTCATCGGCATCGACTCCTCCCCCGCCATGCTCGCCCAAGCCCGGGCCGGGGCCGCCGCGGCCGGGGTCCAGCTCGACCTGCGCGAGGGCGACATGCGCGACCTGGCCCTGGAGGAGCCCGCGGCGCTGGTCTACTGCCCGTTCCGGGCGCTGCTGCACCTGCCCACCTGGGCCGATCGCCGGCGCACGTTCGAGCGGGTGGCCGCCGCGCTGCAGCCCGGCGGGCGGTTCGCGTGGGAGGCGTTCGCGTTCGACCACCGGCTTGCGGTTCGCTACGACGGCGTGCACCAGGCCGAGCCGGTGCCGCACACGGTGCGGTACGCGGTGGGCGAGAACCGGGTGGACATCGTCCGCGACGACGGCGCGAAGAGCTCGCTGTGGTGGGCCACCAAGAACGAGTGGCTCGGGCTGGCCGACGTGGCCGGACTCGAGGTGGAGGCGCTCTACGGCGGGTTCGCGGGCGAGCCGTTCACCGACGACAGCCACGAGTACGTATTCGTCACCCGGCTGCCGTGATCACCGCTGTCGGCGAACCGATGCCTCGTCCTATTACGGTACGGCTAGCACGCGTACCAAAATAACGCGGGTTTGCGGTGTGTCTGGGGCTCGTGATGTGGTTTGGTGTTTCACCGCGGTTCCGCCTGGGGCTGCCGCCCGTGAAGATCTGCCGGTTCTGCGGCTTTCTCGGCCGGGCTGGGCGTCTCGGTTGCCTGGTCGATGTCACTTTGTACCTGTTCTTGAGCCCGTAACGCGACTGCCCGGGCCTGGGAGTCGGGTGGGCCAGTTCGCGCCGTGGGTAACTGCCGCCGCGAGGCGCGCCGTCCCCTCACTCCCGTCCGGCTGCCCCGCTCCCCAGCCATCCCTCCTCGCCAGCCCCAGGCACCCCATTAACGCGGAGCATCCGGCTTACGTGGAGGATCCGGGCAGCTGGGGTTGCCCGAAGTTTCCGCTTAAGCCAGATCATCCGCGTTAATGGAACTGGTGAGCTAGCTGGTGAAGGAGGGGCAACGAGGCGAGTGCGGGCGGGGCTAGAGGGCAGGGGGCCAGGCGGCCAGGGGGCCAGGGGACCAGAGGACCAGGCTGGTGCCCCCCGCACACGCCGGCACGAGAAGGTCATTGACATCACGCCCCTGGCAGTCGCGTTACACGCTTTCTTCCAGGTACGGTGCGTCATCGACCAGGTCAGGCTCGCCGAGCTGTTCAAGGCGGTCGATTACGGCGACGGGAGCGACGAGAGGTTCCTGCGGAGGCTGTGGCGCGACCTGGACGGGGACGAGCCGACCGCAGGTGCCTGAGCCCGGGGTCGCGGCGCGCGAGTTTCAGCGCGTTCGTTCATCCACAAGGCACCGCGGATCCAGCACATCATTTCCGCTCCGGTTCCGTACCCAGGCCTCATGCTAGTACCGCGTGAACGAAGTTCTCTTACCTGGCTTTCAGTGGTCGAGTGGCTAGTCGGCTGTCTTGGTCCAGGTGAACGGGCGGCAGCGTTCGTTCCGCCCGTCAATGAAGGTCTCGATCGCCGCGATGAGGTCCTTGACCGAGGTGAAGGTGCCGCGGCGGATCGCCTGGCGGGTGACGATCCTGAAGAAGATCTCGACGCTCGCGCACGATGCGGAGAAGCTGCTGGCCGGGTGCTAGGCCCTCACGCCTTACGCCACTGATAGCGCGCGTATGCGGCCGTCCATCCTGCCAAGATGGCGGCGCTGACATACGGGAGGAACTTGGAGGCGACAAGCGCTGTGCTCGTCGAGGTGTTCTCCACGATGGCCACGCGCGCGCCGGCCTCGACGAGGTAGCCGACGCCCCACACTGCGGTGACAACCCGGTACGCGCGCTGGTAGCCGGCGAACTGCCACAGCCTGGTCATCTCGCGTCCCCTCGTGCTGTCCGGGCCGACGAACTCGTGCGCGAAGCCGAACAGCAGGGGCTTCGGTGCGCGGAGCGAGCTAAGGCAGGCCAGCCCGAACACCGCGGTGGGCACCGATCCCTCCAGCAGGACGAGCCGGGCGTTATGGCTCACCAGCCCAAGCACCGCTCCGGCGAGGATACCCGCTAGGACGACGGCACCGATGATGTCCAGCCGGCGTCGCTGGATCGCGTTCGCAGTGACGCCGATGGCCGGCAGCACGCCGCTCAGAATCAACGCCGTTACCGCCGGCAGCCCGGCCTTCCGCAGTAGGGCGTAAGCGATGAGAGGGCCCACGACATCGCAGGCGGCGATCCTGGCGGCCGACTTCAGCTTGGTCCCGGCGGGCGGCTGCCCGGCGCCTGGCTGTTCCGCGGTTGGCTGTCCTGCGGTTGGCTCCGGCTCCGCCTCCTCGCTCACGGCTTCAGGATATGTTCGGGATAGGCCCTGGCGACCTGGCGGAGGAATCGCAGGAACTCCTCGTGCCGGTGGCGGGGGTAGCAGGCGTCGGTGACCTTGCCGGTGGCCACCTCCAGGGCGGCGAACAGCGTGGTGGTGCCGTGCCGGACATAGTCATGGGTGCGCTTCTCGGGGATCCCGGGCCGCAACGGGAGGACCGGCGTGGTCCGTTCCAGGGCTTGGACCTGGGATTTCTCATCCACGTACAGCACGACGGCCTTGTCGGGCGGGTTGAGGTAGAGCCCCACGACATCGCGGAGCTTGGCCTCGAGCTCCGGATCGGTGGAGAACTTGAACGTCCCGGCCCGCCAGGGCTGCCGCCCGTACTCGCGCCACACCCTGGCGACTTTCACATTCGACAGGCCCAGCTCCGCGGCCAGGAGCCGGCTCGACCAGTGCGTCACCCCCAGCCGCTCCGGCGGCGGCTCCAGCGTGGCCAGCACCACCGCCACGTCATCGGTCCACCGCGGCCGGCCCGGCTTGGGCCGGTCCCCCAGCCCGCCGATCCCCTCCGCCGCATACCGCCGCTTCCACCCGATCACCGTCGGCTTGGACACCCCAGTCCGGCGCACGATCTCGTTCGTCCCGGCGGCCGCCGGAAGATCGAGACGGGCCGGGTAGACCGGGTGAACGCGGAATACTTTGCGCCAGCGGGGAACTAGGTTGCGATGAGCGGCTTCAAGAACTTCATCATGCGCGGGAACCTGGTGCAGCTGGCTGTGGCGGTGGTGATCGGCACGCAGTTCAGCGAACTGGTCAAGCAGTTCGTCCAGTCCTTTGTCAATCCGCTGTTGTCGCTGGCGGGCCAGCCAGACCTCGGCACCCTGGTCTTTAAGGTCGGCAACGCGACATTTACCTACGGCGCGTTCCTGACCGACGTGCTGTCGTTCCTGATCGCTGCCCTGGTGGTCTACTACGTCATGGTGGTGCCGGTCACCCGCGTGATCCAGCTGTTCGAGCGCAACCACGCGGCGACTCAGCGGGACTGCCCGGAGTGCACGATGAGCATCCCAGTGGCAGCACGGCGTTGCCCGGAGTGCACCGCAGAGATCGCGCCGGCCACGGAGCAGCCTCAGCCGGTCGGGTCCGGCCGGGCCGGCTGAAGACGTCAAGCGGGCCAGCCCGCGACCTGCGCGCGCAAAGGCGGACGTTCTTTTCTGCCCGGGTCTTGTTAGGGCTGCGGATTGCTGGGTAGCCGCACACAATGCGGAGAGGGGGCCTGAACATGGCTAGGCGAGACGACCAACCAGGCGCGGGCGACACCCGCAGCAGCGCAGGCGGGGAGACGATTCCCCCGCAGACCGAGGTGGCTGGCGGCCCGGACACGCCTCTGGAACTGGGCGGGACCGGCTGGGGCAACACGATCAAGCGGGCCGTGAAGAAGTTCGGGCGCGACCGGTGCAGCATGACGGCCGGGAGCCTGGCCTACCACTGGTTCCTGGCCCTGTTCCCGACGCTGATCGCCCTGCTGGGCCTGGTCACCCTCATGAACGTGGGGGCCAGCACCCTGCACCGGCTGATCGACGGCCTGAACAAGGCACTGCCTCCGGGCGCGGCGGGCGTGTTCAGCCAGGCGGTCACCGCCGCGACCACCCGGTCGGACAAGGCCTCGCTGACCGCGCTGATCATCGGCATCGTGGTGGCGCTGTGGAGCGCCTCGGGCGGCATGGCCGCGCTAGAGACGGGGCTTGACATCGCCTACGAGGTCCCGGTCAGCCGCAAGTTCGTGGCCAAGCGGCTGCGGACCTTCCCGCTCATGCTCGGCACGCTGGTGCTCGGCGGGGTCGCCGCGGCCCTGCTCGTGTTCGGCCCCTCCATCGGCTTGGCCATCCAAAGCCACGCGCCGGTCGCTGGAACGGCCTTCGTCATTCTCTGGACGGTCGTGCGCTGGCTGGTGACGATCATCGCGATCTCGCTGCTGTTCGCGGTCTACTACTACTACGGGCCGAACCGGGAATCACCGCGCTGGCAGTGGGTAAGCCCCGGCGGCCTGGTCGGCACGGCGATCTTCCTAATCGCCTCACTGGGCTTCTCGTTCTACGTGGCCAAGTTCGGCTCCTACGGCAAGACCTATGGCGCCTTCGCCGGGGTGGTCATCCTCATCTTCTGGCTCTACCTCACCGGCCTGGCGGTGCTCCTCGGCGCCGAAATCAACGCCGAAAGCGAACGCGAGGCGGCGGCCCAGGCTGGCCACCCGCAAGCGCAGGCCAGCGCCGAGAAGATGGACCGGGCCGCATAACCGCCCGGTAAATCGGCCTCGGCCGCGGCAGGCGTGCGCTTTATCGGGGTCGGCCGGGAGCGGCTTTCTTGGGGGTGGCTTTTTTTGGGCGGGGGGGCTCGGCGCCTAGGAGGATGCGGGTGAGCTGGTTGCGGCTGTTCAGGAGCTGGTCGAGGGCGGCGTCCAGGTGGGCGTCGGTGATCCGGATTGGGCTGTCGTCGCCGTCGGTGGCGTCGTCGCCGTCGGTGGTGGCGGCGGCGTCGGCTTCGCAGGACAGGAGGGCGGCCTTGCGCAGGAGTTCCTTGAGGAAGGCGGCGGTTACGCCGTCGGTCCGCTCGATGACGTTTTCCGGGTGGGTCAGGTCCAGTATGAGGCTGCCCTGGTAGAGGCGGATCAGCTGGCGGCGGGCGTCGGCGTCCGGCAGCGGAAGCTCGGCGGCGAGGTCGACGCGGCCGGGGCGGGCGGCCAGGGCGGGCTCCAGCAGGTCGGCGCGGTTGGTGGTGAGCAGGAACGTCACGTCAGCACCGGAGTTGAGCCCGTCCATCTCGTTGAGGAGCTGGAACAGGAGCGGCTGCTCGCCTGGCCGGGCCTCGCGCTGCTCGGCGATCAGGTCCACGTCCTCGACCACGATGATGGCGGGTTGCAGGCTGCGGGCGACTGAGCAGGCTTCCCGGATCCGGGCGAGGGCGCGGCCGGACAGTATGATCACCGTCGCCTCGGGCAGCTGGCCGAGCAGGTAGCCGACGGTGTGGGTCTTGCCGGTGCCGGGGGCACCGTGCAGCAGCACGCCGCGCTTGAGGTGCTGCCCGCTGGCCAGCAGGCGGCCGGAGTGCCGGCCGACGCCGAGCACCTGGCGTTCGATGTTGTCGAGCACGTCGGCGGGCA
>Ga0302178_10003365_pt1 | contig 12085 bp, 11 predicted proteins | sample I_Palsa_E1_3_FD_198790 | JGI IMG/M metagenome (GOLD analysis project Ga0302178, IMG submission 198790) | Peat permafrost microbial communities from Stordalen Mire near Abisko, Sweden - I_Palsa_E1_3 | ecosystem: Environmental > Terrestrial > Soil > Palsa > Peat permafrost | place: Sweden... | reverse complement strand
TGACCGTGTAGCCCCACTTGCGCGCGACCTTGATCGCGGACTCGACCGCCTCCGCGCCGGTGTTCATCGGCAGCACGACGTCCATGTCGGCGAGTTCGGCCAGCTCGGCGCAGAACGGCCCGAACTGGTCGTGGTCGAACGCCCGGCTCACCAGCGTGAGGTGCTCGAGCTGGCGGTGCGCCGCGGCGATCAGCCGCGGGTGCCGGTGACCGAAGTTCAGGGCCGAGTAGGCGGCGAGCATGTCCAGGTACCGGCGTCCTTCGACGTCGGTCACCCAGGCACCCTCTGCCTCGGCGGCGACGATCGGCAGCGGATGGTAGTTGTGCGCGGCGTATTCGCTCGTCAGCTCCAGGAAGCCGGTCATGGTCTCGGTCATGGTGTTTCCCCTCCACATTGCTACCGGCGCAGCTCCAGCGTGCAGCACTTAGCTCCGCCGCCGCCCTTTCCCAGCTCGGACATGTCGACTCCGACCGGGATGAACCCGCGCTCGCTGAGCTGGGCGGCCAGACCTCGCGCCTGGACCGGCAGGACGACGTGCCGGCCGTCGCTGACCGCGTTCAGGCCGAGTACCTCGGCGTCTTCGTCCTTTGCCTCGATCAGCTCGGTGAACTGCTCGGCGATGGCCGCCCGCCCGGCGTCGCCGAACGCGGCCGGATAGTACATGGCCGTGTCGCCGTCCAGCACGCACAGCGCGGTGTCCAGATGGTAGAAGCGCGGGTCAACCAGGTGCAGGCTCACCACAGGACGGCAGAAAACGCTGGCCAGTTCGGCTGCGGCGGCCTGATCGGTACGGAAGCCGTACCCGGCCATCAGCACCCGGCCGGTGAACAGGATGTCTCCCTCGCCCTCGTTGACGTGGACAGGTACCCGCACGTCAGGGTAGCCGCGGCTGCGGAACCAGTCCATGTAGGCGTCGGCTTCCCTGGCCCGCTGCGGATACCGGAACCGCGCGCCCAGCACCGTCCCGCCGACCACGGTCGCGCCGTTGGCGGCGAACACCATGTCGGGGAGCCCGGACACCGGCTCGATCGTCCGCACGTCGTGGCCGAGGTCGAGGTAAGACTGCCGGAGCTCCGCCCACTGCCGCATGGCCTTGGCGGCGTCGGTCGGCTTGTCCGGCTCCATCCAGGGATTGATGGCGTAGCTGACGGCGAAGTGTTCCGGTGGGCACATCAAATATTCGCGTGCAGTCGCCCGCCGCCCAGGCGGGCCGTCCCCGCCGACCTCCCTGGTGATCATGAGCCAAGGTTAGAGGTTAGCCGCGTGGGAAAACATGCGCCGATCATGCGTATCAGCGAAGAATCATTGCGTAATAACGTCATTGGACAGCGATTCGTTGTCCATCACCGCCTCATTTCGAACTTGTTCCAACATCGTTACGGCCCGACGGACCGTAGCCGCGGTCGCGGCGTGCCCAATGCCAGCGGCGGTCTCTCATCCCCGCCGTGATCCCTGACGTCCCGTTCGCTGCCCCCGTCCCGGCTGCCCCACGGCCTGTTCCCAGCCCCGTCCGCCAAGATTTTGCGTGGTAGATCCGGGCTTGGCGGTGGATCGGGTGTATGGGGGACCATCGCATCCGCACAGTGCCCCGGTCGGGCGCTAAGCGGGCAGGATGGCGGCGCTCTCCGATGTCTCACCCGTACCTGCACGCACACGAATCCCAAATACCAGGTTCCAGATGTCCCAGGCCGTCTTTCCTGATGGTTCGCGGCATCCTCCGACCGCGAGCTAAGGGGTCCGAAGGGGCCGTCGCGGCCCGTGCGGCCAGTGTGATCCGCAGCAGCCGACCCGATGGAACATTAGGCCGGTTATAACCGGCCTAATGTTCCATCGGTACGATTTGTTTCCGAGTTAGCCTGCCAGATCCGGGCGTGCCCGGTGATGACCGGTCTGCTGGCGGGTCCGCTGACGGACGCGGCCGGCCCCGACGCTGTCCGTGCTGATCTGGCCAGTATCGTGCAGCAGGTCCCGGAACCCGCCCGCGTTTCGCTGCGGATCAGCCACTGCGACCGGGACCGGCTGAACCGGGACCGCCGCTGGCGCGAGCGATGACGGGCTGATGGTGGCTTCGATCGTCAGCCGACGCACGGGCCGGTGTTCACACTTGGCATGTGGTCCTGGGATCCCCCCGATCCACCATGTAGCTCGGATCGACCACAGAAAGCGAGCCCCGACGACGCCACGGGCATACCGGCCGTGCTCGGAGTGCTCGGGACGGCGCGCTGACCTGCCATCAAATCGTCTGGTTCTGGGCAGATAGGCGGGGCAGCCTTTAGGCTGGACGTGGCCGGGGCGGGGCCTTGGGAGGGTGGCGTGAGGTGCGGACAGTGCGGTACGTCTGTAGCGGAAAACCACAGGTTCTGCGGGGATTGCGGCGCTCCGGTCGGAGGCTGCCCGGCGTGCGGTGAACCACTGGCTCCAGGTAAGCGGTTCTGCCATGCCTGCGGTGCTGCCGTGGCCGAGCTTGCGCCAGCGTCACCAGGAACGCTTCCGCGCGCTGAGCCGGTGGCCGAGCGCCGGGTGTGTTCGGTGCTGTTCTGCGACGTGGTCGGGTTTACGCCCCTATCTGAGGCGCGGGATCCGGAGGCGGTCCGTGAGCTGCTGTCCCGGTATTTCGAGCTGGCGCGGACGGTAGTCGGCCGCTATGGCGGGACGGTCGAGAAGTTCATCGGCGACGCCGTGATGGCGGTATGGGGGGCACCCGTCGCGACCGAGGGCGACGCGGAACGATCGGTGCGCGCGGCCCTGGACCTGGTGGCGGCGGTGGCCGAGCTGGGCCCTGAGGCTGGAGTGCCGGGGTTGGCGGCGCGAGCGGGGGTGGTGACGGGGGAGGTAGCGGTCACGCTCGGCGCGGTGAACGAGGGGATGGTGGCCGGGGACGCGGTGAACACCGCGGCCCGGGTGCAATCCGCCGCGGAGCCGGGGTCAGTTCTGGTGGACGAGGCGACGTACCGGCTGGCGGGCAGGGCCATCGGGTTCGCCGATGCGGGGGAGCATCAGCTGAAAGGCAAGGCCGAGCCGCAGGCGCTATGGCGGCCCACCCGGGTGTTGTCGGCGGTGGGCGGCGCGCAGCGGGTCGATGGCCTGGAGGCCCCGCTGACGGGACGGGATGCCGAGCTGCGCACGGTCAGGGAGCTGTTCCATGCGGCGGCGGACCGGCGGGTGCCGCGGCTGGTGCTGGTCTCGGGGCCGGCCGGGGTGGGCAAGTCACGGCTGGGCTGGGAGTTCGAGAAGTACGTCGACGGGCTGGCCGGGGGCATCTGGTGGCACCGGGGCCGATGCCTGTCGTACGGGGAGGGGGTGGCGTTCTGGGCGCTGGCCGAGATCGTCCGCCAGCGGCTCGGGATCGCAGAGGAAGACCCGGCCGAGGTCGCGGCGGCCAAGCTAACCGCCGGAGTTGACCGGTTCGTCAATGATCAGGCGGAACGGGCCTACGTCAGCGCACGACTAGGCCGGCTGCTGGGAGTGGCCTTCGCCGGTGACGGCGGGGCGGCGCTGGGCCGGGAGGAGCTGTTCGCGGGGTGGCGCCTGTTCTTCGAGCGGCTGGCGGCGGTCCGCCCGGTGGTCCTGTTGGTCGAGGACGCGCAGTACGCCGACACCGGGCTGCTGGATTTCCTGGATCACCTGACCGACTGGGTCCGGGACCTCCCGGTGTACGTGCTGGTGTTTGCCCGCCCCGAGCTGGGTCAGGCCCGGCCGGAGTTCGGCTCAGGACGGAACCGGGTCACCCTGACCCTGGATCCGCTGGATGCGGCGTCGATGGACCAGTTGGTGGACGCGCTGGTGCCGGGCATGCTGCCCCCGGTCCGGTCGAAGATCACCCGCCACGCGGAGGGCGTCCCGTTGTTCGCGGTAGAGACGGTCCGGTCGCTGATCGACCGGGATATCGTCCAGCCCGTCGAGGGCGTCTACCGGCTGGTCGGCGACATTGGAGCCTTGGCGGTCCCGGACAGCCTGCACGCGCTCCTGGCCGCCCGGCTCGATGCCCTGAACCCCCCGGTCCGGCGACTGATCGCGGACGCCGCGGTTCTCGGCACGACCTTTCCCGCCGAGGCGCTGCTGGCGGTATCCGGGCAGGACGAAGACGCGGTGCGAGCCGGGCTGGCGGACCTAGTGCGCCGTGAGGTGCTGACCGTATCCGCGGACCCGCTGTCGCCCGAGCGGGGCAGCTACCAGTTCGCCCAGGACATGCTCCGGCAGGTCGCCTACGACACACTGTCGCGCCGGGACCGCAAGGCCAGGCACCTGACCGTGGCCGCACACCTGCGGCAGGCGTTCCCCGGCGACGGCGAGGAAGTCGCCGACGTCATCGCTCGGCACTACCTGGACGCGCTGCACGCCGTCCCCGACGACGCGGACACCGGCCAGATCCGCGGCCAGGCCATCGCCGCGCTGATCCGGGCGGCCGAGCGCGCCGACCGCACCGGCGCCCCCTCCCGCGCCGCCTCCAGCTACGCCACGGCCGCCGAGCTCACCGAGGTCAGCCCACCAGGTATCGGCGATGGACAGCTCTCCGCCGGGACCCTGTGGGAACGCGCGGCGGCTGCCGCCAGCATCGCCCCGGACTATGCCGCCTCGCTCGCCCACGCCGGCCGGGCCCGTGCTTACTATCTGCAGCACGGCCAGGACCGGCCTGCCGCCCGCGTCCAGGCCGCCGCCGGCCGGGTGCTGCGCCTCTGGGGCCGGCATACCGAAGCCCGCGCCGAACTCGCTGCCGCGATGGAGGTCCTGCGCGCAGATCCGGACCCCGACACCGTGCGTGCCCTGGAGCAGCTAGCGATGCTGGAGGTGTCCGCCGGCTCCCCCGACGCTGACCGGCTCACCACCGAGGCGCTCGTCCTCGGCCATGATCTCGACGTCGATCTCGGGCAGTTCGCCCAGCTGCTCGGCGTCCGGGGAGTTTACCTGAACTTCATGGGGCGACGGCCTGAGGCGGCCGCCTACTTGCGCGAAAGCGCGCGGCTGGCCACCCAGGTCGGCGACAACACGCGCACGGGAACGGTGCTGTTGAACCTGGCGGAATCGCTTGTCCTCTCCGATCCCGCCGGGGCGGCGGAGACCGGACGGACGGCGGCCTGGCACTTGCGGCGTACCGGTGCCCGCGATTACCTAGCGTGGGCGATCGGGAACATGGTCCATGCCCTCGTGGTAATCGGCGAGTGGGACGCCGCCGAGCAGGAACTTAGCCAGGCCATGGAGGCCGACGGGCTGGCGGACATCGAATTCCTCATCTGCCACCGGGGACAGCTAGCGGCGCTGCGCGGCGACGCCGGAACCGCCGGGACCTGCCTGGCGGCCTTGAAAGACTTGTCGGCCAGCGAAGATGCCCAGGACAAAGCGCAGATCAGCGCCCTGGAAGCCTTCGCCGCCGCTGCCCGCCGCCAGCCGCGCGACGCGCTGCGCCACGCTCGGCGTACGCTCTCTCACGCCGATGTCCTCGGCATCAGCAACGAGAGCCTGCACTGGACGTGGCCGCTGGCCGCCCGCGGCGCCTGCGAGTTGGACGATGTCTCCGCCACCCGCGAGTTGCTTGCACTGCTCGACTCCCATCCGCCCGGGCGACTTACCCCCATGCTGCGAGCCGAACGCGACCTGGTCCGCAGCCGCCTCGCCGCGCGCGACGGTGACCCGAACGCCGGGACCGCCTTCGCCGCCGCCGTCACCAGCTTGCGCGAGCGCAGCACTCCCTACCATCTGGCCCACGGCCTGCTCGACCACGCCGAGTACCTCACCCAGCTGACTGATACGGATGCCGCGGCGCTGGCGATCGGCGAAGCTCGCGATATCGGCGGCCGCCTGCGCTGCCAGCCGCTGCTGGACCGCGCCGACGCTCTCGATCATCTGACGCCCAGGGTCAAGGTCTAGGGCGCGGGCCGGGCGCCTCGGGCGAGTTCCTCGATCCTGGCCGTCTGCACGTCGTAGAAGTCGTTGCCGATCCGCAGGAAGTCCCGGACGACGCCGAGCTGCTCGTCGGTGAACCGGGCGAACATCGGCACCGTCTGCTCCTCGAACGGCTGGTAGACCTCCCAGCCGCGCTCACGGGCCAGCTCGGCCGTTTCGACGAGCACGCGCCGTCGGTCGGCGGGGTCGCGCAGACGGCGCAGGTAACCGGTTTTTTCCAGCCGGTCGAGCATCGCCGTCACCGCTCCGGTCGACATGCCCATCGCCGCGGCGAGGTCACCGGCCGTCTGGCGGCCCGCCAGATCCAGGATGTCCAGGCAGCGAAGATCGGTGCGGTTGATGCCGAGATAGCTCGCGACCGCGTCGTGGAAGCGGTCGTAGGCGATCTGCTGCGCCCGCACCTCAGCCGTGGTCTCCGCGATCAATTCCGGTCGCCTGCCCCCGTCGCCAGGCTGCCCCTCGCCGGAATGCCCCTCGCCGGAATGCCCCTCGCCGGGCTGCCCCTCGCCATGCTCGGTTGACATGCGTCACCTTCGCGATATAACGTGAGTTATCTTGATAGTCAAGATAGTCAATAGTCGAGATAATTTTACCAGCGGAGGAAACGATGACAGCTCCGGGGGAGACGTCATGAGCCCGCCCGCCATCGCGGTGACTGGCCTGACCAAGTCGTTCGGCCGGACCCGGGTGCTCAACGGGATCGGCTTCGCCGCCGCCGAGGGCACCGTACTCGCCCTGCTCGGACCGAACGGCGCGGGTAAAACCACCGCCGTCCGCATCCTGTGCACGCTGCTCCGCCCGGACGCCGGCCACGCCGAGATCCTCGGCCGCGACGTCGTGCGCGAACCCCAGCAGGTCAGGTCGGTGATCGGGCTGACCGGGCAGTACGCGGCCGTAGACGACATGCTGTCAGGGCGGGAGAACCTGTCCATGATCGGACGGCTGCTCGGCCAGCACGCCAAGGTCGCCCGGCGCCGGGCCGACGACCTGCTCGCCGCGTTCGACTTGACCGGTAACGCAGGCCAGACCGTGAAGGCCTACTCAGGCGGGATGCGGCGCCGGCTGGACCTGGCGGCCAGCCTGGTCGGCGAGCCGCGCGTGCTCTTCCTCGACGAGCCGACCACCGGCCTGGACCCGGCGAGCCGCGGCCAGCTGTGGGACCTGATCTCCGGCCTGGCCGTGCAGGGCACCACGGTGCTGCTGACGACGCAGTACCTGGAGGAGGCGGACCGGCTGGCCAGCCAGGCGGTGGTCATCGACCGCGGCCGGGTGCTGGCCGAAGGCAGCCCCGCTGAGCTCAAGGAACGCTCGGGCGGCCAGGTGATCGAGGTGCGCCCGGTCCGCCGGGCCGACCTCCCGGCCGTCGCGCGGGTGCTGGCCGACCTCACCGGGACCTCCGCGAGCACCGGCCGGGACACCGCCGCCGTCCCGGCCGCCGACCCCGGCTTGCTCGGCGCGGTCGTCAGCCGTCTCGGCGCCGAGCACATCGATGTGAGCCAGGTCGGGCTGCGGCTGCCGAGCCTGGACGAGGCTTTCCTGACCATCACCGGCCACCACGCCGTCCCCGAAGCCCCCGCCCCAGAGGAGAACCTGCGATGACCGCCGTCACGATCACCACGGGGCCGGCCGGCCCGGGAACCACGAGCCCGGTGCGCCCGCTGGCTGCGCTGCGCCAGATCCGCGTGCTCACCCGGCGGAACCTGCTGCACGTCTGGACCGACCCGCAGCAGATGGTCGGGATGACCATCCAGCCGCTGATGTTCCTGCTGCTGTTCGTCTACGTCTTCGGCGGCGCGATCGCGGGTTCCAGCCGCGCCTACATCCAGTTCGTCCTGCCGGGCCTGGTCGTCCAGGGCGTGACGTTCTGGGCCATGCAGACCGCCGTCGGGCTGAACACCGATTTCCAGCGCGGCCTGGTCGACCGGTTCCGCTCGCTTCCCATCGCCCGCAGCTCGGTGGTGGCCGGGCGCATCGTCGCCGACGTGCTGCGGACCGGCTGGGGCACGGTGATCACGGTGGCGGCGGGCATGGCATTCGGGTTCCGGCTGCACACCACGGTGCCAGGCGCGCTCGGCGCCTTTGGGCTCATCCTGGCCTGGGGCTTCGCGCTCAGCTGGCTGATGGCCTTCCTCGGCGTGTCGCTGCGCAACGCGGAGACCGTGCAGACGGCGGCCTTCCTGCTCGTGATGCCGCTCGGCTTCGCCAGTTCGATCTTCGCGGCCGCCGCCACCATGCCGGGCTGGCTGCAAGCTTTCGTCAAGGTCAACCCGGTGACCGTGGTCGCCGACACGGCCCGCGGCCTGATGGTGGGCGGCCCGGTGGCCGGTCCGCTGCTGAAGTCCGCCCTCTGGCTGGTCGGCCTCACCGCGGTGAGCTGGTTCCTGACGCTGCGCCGCTACCGCGCCCGGGCCTTACCGGCCGTCATCGACACGTTCTCAGGCCATTGACGTAGGTGGCGAGCAGCCGGCGGCATGTCGCGTCCCATTCCGGATCGGATTGCCGGGGCTGAGCGAGCATCGCTCCGAAGGCCACGACATCGCGCGGAGTCACGTCCTGGCTAATCGTGCCGTCGGTACGACCGCGTTCGATGATCCGTTGTACGGCGCGGTGGACCTGGTCGCGCAGCGCGAGGGTTTCCGGGACGGTAACCGGAGACCCGCCATGCAGCGGCAGTACGAGTTCGTTGCGCTGGACGATCGCGGCTTCGATGAAGCGCCGCAGCGCGTCGCTGGCTGTCGTGCCGTCGCTCTCGGCCGCCTGCACGTTCGAGAGCACCTGCTCGAAGGAACGGTGGGTCAGGAAATTAAGCAGATCCTCGCGGCTCGGGAAGTGACGGTAAAGGGTCCCGACGCCGACACCGGCTTCCGCCGCGATGGTCGCCAACGACACCCGGGGGCCCTCACGGTGCAAGGCTGCTGTCGCGGCCCGGACCAGGGCCTCGTGGTTGCGGGCCGCGTCGCTGCGCTTTTCGCGCGGACGCGGCTTCCTCACGGTGGCCATGCGCTCATTGAAACCGTCTCCGATTCTTGCTGGGAAGGCTACACTTAAAACGGACGAAATCCTCCGCTTTGATGGATTGAGGAGCGCGGCGCGGAGCCTCGGTCGCGCCACTCGCCGGAGGACTTGTTCGCCGGATCCGCCCAGCAGCGCCACGCCCGTCAATCCGCTAGGAGACAGCATGCCCGGCCAGCCCGCGCCCGCGCCCGTTCCGCCCGACGACCTGTCACGCAAGCTCACCGTCGCCCGGCCGGACCACGACCAGAGCCTCCCGCACATCGGGCTCGTCGGTGACACCTACACGATCCTCGTCACCGGAGAGGAAACCGCCGGAAGGTACACGCTCATCGACATGCACGTGCCCCCGGGCGGCGGGCCGCCGCCGCACCGGCACGACTTCGAGGAGATGTTCACCGTCCTTGACGGCGAAGTCCAGGTGACCTTCCGCGGCGAGACGCTCGTTGCCCGCGCCGGCGAGACCATCAACGTGCCGGCCAACGCCCCGCACGCGTTTACCAACGCCGGAGATACGCCGTCGCGGTTGCTGTGCATGTGCGCGCCGTCGGGGCAGGAAGAGTTCTTCCTCCTGGTCGGCCAGCCCGTCGCCACCCGGACTGAGGCGCCACCGAAGCTCGACGCCGGCGCGCAGGCGGCCTTCATTGCCAAGTCGCAGGCGCTCGCGCCCGATTACCAGACCGAGCTGCTTCCGCCGCCCGGCGCGAAATAAGGAGCTGCCAGCCACCAGACGCCGCGCCTGATCAGGCCGAACAGGACGGCGGCTGATCCTCACCCAGGCACGCCGCCGCCTCTTCCCTGGTCGCGCCGGCCGTGCCCCCCGGGCTCCCCGCGCCGACCGCCTCGACCGCGCGGGCGAGCAGCCGGTACAGCGTCGCCCGCTCCTCGGCGCTCAACGCGCTGAGCAGGTCGTCCTCTACCCGGCTGAGCCGGGCCTGGGCCAGGCACAGCTCTCCGGCGCCGGTCGCCGACAGCTCGACGATGTGCCGGCGCCGGTCAGCGGGATCACGGCGGCGGGTGATCAGCCCGCGCTCCTCGAGCTCGTTGAGCAGGCCGACGACGTTGCTCGGATCCAGGCTCAGCGCCTCGGCCAGCCCCTGCTGGCTGGCCGGTCCGTGCTCGCTGAGCAGCTTGAGCGCGATGAGATGGCGGGGCCGGAGACCACCCGGCGACATGGTGGCCTCGGCGGCGCGGCGGCCGACCCGGGCCAGATGGTCCAGGAGGGGCAGGAGCTGCTGCTCCACCGCCGCCTCCGTCTTCGCCATAGCAGAAGGCTACACCGGTAGTCAATTATTTGCGTACCACCAATGATTTTTGCTATACATTCTATCCATGAGCCACCTACTGCATCTCGACTCGTCCTTGCGCACCGAGGGATCCCGCAGCCGCAGGCTGTCCGCCTACTACGCCGAGCGCTGGCGGGCCCGGCAGCCTGGTGGCACCGTCACCTATCGTGACCTGGCCGCCGACCCGATCCCGCACCTGGACCACGCGGCCTTCTCGGCCAGGTTTACCGCCCCCGCGGACCACACCCTGGAGCAGGCCGCGGCCAGCGCTCTGACCGAGCATCTGGTCGATGAGGTCCTCAATGCCGACACCGTCCTCATCGGCATGCCGCTGTACAACTTCGGCCCGCCCAGCACGTTCAAGGCCTGGTTCGACCGTATCGTCTCCGAACGGACCGGCGGAAAGCTCGGCGACAAGGAGTTCGTGATCGTGACGGCACGCGGCGGCGGGTACCAGCCGGGCACACCCCGCGAAGGCTGGGACCACCGAGAGCCGTGGCTAAGGCACGCGCTGACCACGCTCGGGGTCACCGACGCGGTCTTCATCGACACCGAGCTGACCCTCGCGCGCGAGTCTCCGATGATGATCCCGCTCGATCTGGGGGCCGCCGAGGACCAGAGCCTGGCCGACGCCCTAGCCGCCATCGACGCCCTGGTCGGGCCGGACGTCCGCTCGTACTCCGAAGCAGTCGGCTAGTCTCGTCGCCAGAGAGTGTGCCCGTGACTCGCTAGCGACACGTCAGCGTAAGAAATAACGTGAGTCCGGCGAGACTGTGAACCCTTCATGATCATGAAAACTTCGCCCGCTGAGCACGGCGCGGCTCAGGCGTGGGACATCAAGCCACATTCGGCAGCCCCGACGCGCCGCGACCCGCACCGACATGTAAGGCGGAACGCTTACACGGTCGTCCCGCTACTCGCGCGTCCAGCGCGGCCGGCGGAACATCCGGCCGATCCTGTCGTGCAGCGCCGACCCGGTCTCTTTGAACACGTCCACGTGATAGACGGGTGCGCCGTCAGGTGGTTCCAGCCCCTCGGCCTCGGCCAAGTCGAGGTCGCAGCGGATGTATCCGACCGTGATGGCCGCGACCCGGTCGGCATCGACAAAGCGCAGCCCGGCTTTGGTAGACACCACGATGCCGTCGAACACGTCTAGCTCGGGTACCTCAAGGACGTGCTCCAGGGTGCCGAACTGCTCGCCGTCCCTGGTCTGCACCGGAACACCGGGTGATACTCCCTCGTAAGAGACGGGATCGTCGTTCTCCATCTGGGCCTCCTCACCGCAGCGTAGCGCTTCAGCCGCAGCGTAGCGCTTCAGCCGCAGCGTGGCGCTTCGGCGGCAGCCTAGCTCTTCAGCCGGTCCGCAGCTCTTTCAGTCGCTGGGCCGCAGTGGCGATCCGCTCGTCGGTGGCGGTCAGCGCCACCCGCACGTGCCGTGACCCGGCGGACCCGTACAGTTCGCCGGGAGCGACGAGAATGCCGCCCTGGTCGGCCAGCAACTCGGCTGCCGACCAGCAGTCGTACGCCGGGTGTGTGACCCACAGGTACAGGCCCGCCTCGGAGTGGTCGATCCGCCAGCCGGCCGAAACGAAAGCGTCCCGCAGCACCGAACGCCGGCGGCCATACCGCTCCCGTTGCTCGGTGGCGTGCGACTCGTCATCGAGCGCGGCGGTCATCGCCCCCTGCACCGGCCCCGGCATGATCATCCCGGCTTGCTTCCTGATCGCCAGCAGGTCCGCGATCAGCGCCGGGTCACCGGTCACGAACCCGGCCCGGTAACCGGCCAGGTTGGAGCGCTTGGACAGCGAGTGGACGGCGAGCACGCCCGCCCGCGACGGGCCGCACACCTCGGGATCCAGCACGGACACCGGCGTGCTTTCCCAGCC
>Ga0302178_10003361_pt1 | contig 12088 bp, 9 predicted proteins | sample I_Palsa_E1_3_FD_198790 | JGI IMG/M metagenome (GOLD analysis project Ga0302178, IMG submission 198790) | Peat permafrost microbial communities from Stordalen Mire near Abisko, Sweden - I_Palsa_E1_3 | ecosystem: Environmental > Terrestrial > Soil > Palsa > Peat permafrost | place: Sweden: Abisko... | reverse complement strand
CCGCCACGCCGCCACCCGCGCCGGCCACCGCATCGGCGAGCGAATCGGCCACCTTGCCGGCCACGGCATCGGCCACCGCACCAGCCACGGCATCGGCCACCGCAGTGGCCACGGCACCAGCCACCGCACCAGCCACGGCACCGGGAACCGTGCCGGGGACCGTGCCGACAGCGACTGCATCCGCGCAGAAGGCGGACGTCCCGTCCAAGGCGGACTACGTCGCTCAGGTAAATGGCGGTGGCGCAGCGGTCGCGATCTCGGTCCACTCGGGAAAGGCGGTCGCTTACGTCTGCAACGGCCACGCGGTCGCAGCCTGGCTGAAGGGCACTGCGGCAGCCGGGAAACTGGACCTGACCGGCAAGAACGGTGCTCGGCTCGACGTGAGCTACCGTACCGGGAAGGCGACGGGTTCCATCATGGCAGACGGCACCAAGTACACCTTCTCGGCGCCCCTAGTGCACAGGGTGTCTTCCGGACACAGGCCGCCCGGTCTGTACGAGGCCACTGGGATGGTGGACGGCGTCCCGGTCAAGGCCGGCTGGGTCGTGCTGCCAGGCGGCGGCCAGGTGGGCTCGGTCGAGTACGATCCGAGCTCCGCCGTGGCGCCGACGGCCCAGGCTCCCGTGCTCGACCTGACGACGGGCACCGCCCAGTATGACGGAATCACCCTTGTCGCCAGCCTGATCAGCGGCTTTACCGGTAGCGGATTCTAATCAGCGGTAATCTCCCCAACGACTTGGAACCGACGTGACCGCACAACCTGAGGCGTCCTCGCCCGCGCCCGGCGACGTTTCCCTGGGCATTGGCAAGCTCGTCGTGCCCAGCCTGATCGGCGGGCTGGTGGCACTGACCCTCGGCGTCTACGGACGCCTCCACCACCCGACCGGTGCCGTGGAGAGTATCGCCGGGTTCACCAGCGCGGGCTATGCGAAATCGTGGCTCGCCACGGTCGCCACCGTTTTCGCGATCGTCCAGGTGATCTCGGCCCTGGTGATGTACGGCAAGATCCCGCGTGTCACGGCCCCATCATGGATCGGCACTTTGCACAAGTGGTCCGGCCGAACCGCATTCCTGGTGGCTGTGCCGGTCGCCGTGGACTGCCTCTACGGGCTCGGATTCCAGACCTACAGCACCCGGGTCTTGATCCACTCGCTGCTTGGCTGCGCGTTCTTCGGCGCCTTCACCATCAAGATGCTGATCCTGCCCAAGCGTGGACTACCAGGCTGGACGCTCCCGCTCGCGGGCGCCGTGGTGTTCACCGTGCTGGTCGGAATTTGGTTCACCTCTGCCTTCTGGTTCTTCTCGACCTTCGGGCTCCACCGCTGAGGAGGCAGTCATGACCGGGCACCGCGTCCGATCGTCAAGCCGTCGCGCCGTACTGGCTAGTGCCTGCGCCGCGTGTACCGCCGCACTGGCCGGATGCGCTCGTTACACCACGAGCAACGGGCTCGCGGGTGCGCCCGCCCCGGCCGCCACGACCTCGTCGACGAGCGGTGCTGCGTCATCAGCGGGGACCAACGCGTCCGCCGTCCTGGCCAGCACGGCCGACATCCCCGTTGGCGGCGGCAAGGTCCTTACCGCCCAGAAGATCGTGATCACGCAGCCGCAGGCCGGTTCCTTCCACGCGTTCACCGCCATCTGCACCCATCAGGGCTGCATCGTCAACGCCGTGTCCGCCGGTACCATCGACTGCCCGTGCCACGGCAGTAAGTACAGCGCCGTCAATGGGTCAGTAGTGAACGGCCCGGCCACCCTTCCGCTGGCCGCGGTGAGCATTAAGGTTCAGGGCACCTCAATAGTTCAGGCGTGATCGCGCTCTGGACCTGCTGGTTATCCGCGCGGCGCTCCGGCGCTGCGGAGGCAACCCGTGCGCGCTCATCCGTCGCGCGATGACGACGTCAGCGGCGGCGGACCTAGGTCGCGTGCCCGGCGCGGGGACGGGCGCAGGACAGTCGCGGCCATTTTCGTCAGCCGCTGGGCCAGCGGTATCCGCGACGCCTGGTTCACCCGTTCGCTGAGCAGATCCACGCCGTCCCCGTCCAGCCGCGGCAAGGCAATAGCGCGTCCGGCCATCGCCAGGACTATCGCTTCGGCGTCGCCGCGTACCGGCGCGCCGTGGCCGGACGTCCATCCGGTGTCGACAGCCTCGAATCGCAGCTCGCTGAGCCGGCCGCCGACGGCGAAGCCGGGGCTCGGCACGCTGGCCAGATGGTGGAAGGTCACCGCCAGACGATCCTCCGGGATAACCCGGTCGATTCCGAGCGGAATCCTCACGTCCAGGTCGTGCAGGACGATGTCGGCCAGCACGGGGTCGTATCCGGACCCGGGGACCGTCGTCTTGGCCGTTGCGTAACGGCGCAGGCAGCCGACGAGGTCCGCAGTGGAGCGCTGCGCATACATGCGGGCGAGCCGTTCATTGCCAGGTGCGAAGTTCCCGGCGTAGGCGAGCATGCACAGGTAGATCTTCAGCTGCCCGAAGCGCAGGTAGGTCACCAGATGCGCGCCGACTTCGTGTACCGTCCACGCGTCGCACAAACTCTGTCGGGTCAGTTGCTCCTGGCTCAGGCTGGCGAGCAGATCGGCCATGTGCTGCCGCTCGGCCACGATCATCTCGTGCACCCGCATGCCTTGACGATACGGCGCGGGCACATGTACCGGTTCTCATGGCTTGCCGGGCGCGGCGTCCATCGCGCTGCCTTCGGCCTGGCCGGCTGCCATGGCGGGCGGACCGTCGGCCTGCGGGCGGCGAGCCCGTGGCCCGGCCGTGGCGGGCGGCCAGTAGGCCAGGGCCAGCAGGGCCAGCAGCGGGGCGGAGTTCGGGTCGGTGGCGCCGCCGGCCAGGATCTGGCCGAACGCCTCGCCGAACACCCAGATGAACGCGGCCACCACGAGGGCCAGGATCAGCGCGCTCCGGGCCAGCGGCGGCGGCAGGAACACCCCGGCCGCGATAGCGATCAGCGCGACGGCCAGCACGATCGAGGCGGTCAGCCCCTGATGGGCGAGCACCGCAGCGGCCTGGCTTTCCAGCCAGGTGACCCAGCCGGGCTCCCCGCCGGTCATGCTCACGATCATGTCGTGCAGCGCCTGCGGCGCCCGGTTCGCCGGGGTCAGCGCGAAATAGGCCAGGCTGCCCCACAGCACCAGCCACAGCAGCCGCGCCGCCGGGGCCCCGACCGCCCGGAACGCCACGGACGGGGCAGTCACGCCCGGCCGGCCGGCCGGCCACAGCAGCACAGCGAGCAGCGCGTACAAGATCACCGCGCCGGGACCGCCGCTCACCGGGCTCGCGCCGCCACTCAGCACACCGCCGAGGCCTTCGCCGAACCACCACACGCCCAGCGACCACGCGATCGAGGCGGCCAGCGCCACCCGGACTGCGGGACGGTAGGCAATTCCCAGCCCCAGCAGCAGCTGAACGGTGGCGAAGACCGTATTCAGCAGCACCAGATGGTGCGCCACCAGAGCCGCGTTCCAGCGGATCGGGTCGGCGATGACACCGGGGTTCCCCGCCGCGGTACCTCCGATCATCTGCCCGAACGCCTGGGTGTACATGAACGACTGGTACTGCAGCAGGCCATCCAGCAGCCAGGTCGCCGCGAGGAGCAGCTGCAGCACCCGGCGCGCGTCCGTACCGGGTGAGGCGTGGACCATGGTCGGCGTCATGCCTTATTGCCGCACTGCCCTTACTACGGAATGTTCAAGATTTCGATCGTGCCGCTGTTCTCGTCGGTGACGTATGCCTGGCGCCCGTTGGGCAGCACGGAGATGCTCGTCGGAGCCTTCCCGGTCGGGATCTCGCCGATGACGCTATAGTCCGCGGTGTCGATCACCGTGACCGTGTTGTCCAAGTTATTCACCGTGAAGAGGTAGCGCCCATCTGGCGAGTACGTGATGTCCAGCGGCTCCTTCCCGACCGGGATCTGCTTGATCATCTGGTTGGTCGCGGTGTTGATCAGAAAGACCACGTCACCGCTGTAGCTCGTGACCGCCAGGCGGCTGCCGTCCGGCGAGAGGGCTGCGCTGTGCGGGGTCTCGCCAACATTGATCGTTTTGATGATGCCGTTATTGTGGGCATTTAGGACCGTGACAGTGGCGGACATGTGATCCGTGACGTAAAAGAGCCCGTTTTTATTATCGAATACGATCCAGTGCGGGTTTGCCTCGACGGGGATCCTGCCAATCAGCTGTTTGCTCGCCGTGTTGATCACATCGATGACGTTCTCGTCGGGGCCGCTCATCGCCATGTTGTGGTTCGGCACGTAGAGGTACGGCCCGTCCGGGCTTGTCTCCGAAGGGCCCGGTGTATGGTTATCCACCGGCACGGTGGACGTCACGGTGCGGGTAGCGGTGTCGATGAACGCGATGAGATGCACCGTGTTGCTGCCGTTGTAGACGCTGACGTAGGCGGTCCGGCTGTCAGGTGAGAACGAGACGGACTGGGGCGGCCCCTGGGGGATCTTGATGGTCCCGGATACCCGGTCATCGGCCGTGTTGAGCACGTCGATCACGCCTGCACCTGGATTGGCGATGTAGGCGAACTTGCCGTTTGGCGCGACCTGAACGTAGTTGGGGGTTCCCTCGACCTCTATCGGCCCCGCCACCGTGGGAACGGCGACGCTGGCCGCCCCGGCAGTGCCGGTCCTTGTCGCGTCGCCTGCGTTCTGCGTAGCGTCAACGCCGCCTGCGTTCGGCCTAGCGGAAGCCATAAGGACGAGCACGATCGCAACTGCCAGTGCCGCGGCTGCGGCCAGAATCGGCACGCCAAGCCGACGCCACGCAGGCCCGCGCGCCGGCCCGCCTGTCGCCACGCCAGGTGGTAGGCGACCGCCGTCTGCTGGGTCGAGACTTGTGCTCTGCGGCACGTCCTGCGGTGGTCGGGTGTCGCCCCAATCGTCAACGCTGCCCGCGGCCACCGTTTGCGACGGGCGGTAAAGGACGCCCTGTGTGGCGGGTTCGCCTGCTGGCTCCGGTTCGGGACCCGGCGGCTTCGCCGCGCCTGGCCAGGCTGCGGCTACGGTCGCAGCCTGCCACGTTGGAGCCGGTATCTCGGTCCACGTATGTTGCAACTCCGTCATTTGCGGCGTCGGCGCCGGAGCCAGCAAGGCTTCGCGGGCCGCCGCTGCCAGCATGCCAGCGGTCGGAAAGCGGTCCTTCGGGTCTTTGGCCATGCCGCGGGCAATCACGGCGTCCAATGCTGGCGGTACGCCCTCGGCCAGGCTGCTGGCCTGCGGAGGACCGGAGTAGAGCTGGGCATACATAAGCGCGGGCAGATCTTTGCCGCTGAAGGGTGGTGCGCCGGTCAGGCACTCGTGCAGCACACAAGCCAGGGAGTAGACATCGGTCCGCCCGTCAACGTCGTGGCCAGCGAACCGCTCCGGGGCCATGTAGTGCAGCGTTCCGATCGTTGCCCCGGTGATTGTCAGCGATGTTTGCCCGCCGCCGACCGACCGGGCCATACCGAAGTCGACCACATAAACGAAGTCGCTCGAGGTGACCAGGATGTTCGAAGGCTTGATGTCGCGGTGGACGAGGTCGTTAGCGTGCGCGGCATTCAAGGCCTCGGCGACCTGACTGATAAGATAAACTGCCCGCTGCGGCGCGATCCGACCGTCCGTATTGAGTAGCGCGCAGATATCGGCGCCGTCCACCAAGCGCATGTCGATGAAGAGCTGGCCGTCGATCTCGCCGAAGTCATGTATGGGGATGACGTGCGGTTCCTGCAGTTGCGCAGCGACGTTCGATTCACGCTGGAATCGCTTGAGGTACTCCTGGTCACTAGAGAGCGCTTCGGGCAGGAGCTTGAGGGCGACGTACCGGCCACGGTGTGTGTCGTACGCCTTGTAAACTTCCCCCATTCCGCCGGAACCCAGCAGAGAATCGAGGCGAAAGTGTCCGACCTGCTGTGGGGTCATGAGCACCGCCCCCAAAAGTTACTACATCAAGCCTCTGCACCGCAGCCGTTAGAGCATGTTTGGGAATCCGTCTCCTCGCTCGGCAACGGCTAGCATAACACTTTTGTGGAGCGATGCTTGAAACCTGCGAATCTGCCGGGAAGGGAGTGAACGAAGGTGCACCTTCCCGGATGATTGCAGGGTGTCTCGTTAGCGGTTCACGTCGACGGAAGTGGTGTATGGGGTAACCGGTAGTGACGGACTAGTTAACCGTAGTATGGCGTGTCGCCGTGATGCGAGGCGGCCACCTCGCGATCCTTCGAAGTGGTTGACAGTATGATGCCCTATAGGGAGGATAATTATGGCTGCGTTGAATGACGCGGGCGCCCGAGTAGTGCTGATCGGCACCGGACGGCATTCCGCGGATTCGGAACTTGAGTCGGTGCCTGCTGTCGAGCGCTCGGTGCGGGACCTAGGCGAGGTTCTTGTAGAACGGTGCGGTCTGGCCCGGGAAAGGCTGCGGGTCATTATTGACGCGGCCACCCCGGCGGAAATCGGAACGGCGCTAGCCGAAGAGGCGGAGCAGGCCACGTCGGTACTGCTGGTTTACTACGTCGGTCATGGCTTAGTGGGTCTGGGCGGAGAGTTGTACCTGGCTGCTCAGTCCACCGCCGCCCGCAGACCTGCCCGGCTCGCGTACACCGCCCTTGCGTATCACGCCGTCCGGGGTTCGCTCCTCGATAGCCGTGCCACCTCCGTTGTAGTTGTGCTGGATTGCTGTTATTCGGGGCGTGCGCTTGGCGTTCTGGGGAGCATTCAAGACGAGGCCATCATTATGGCGCGGGTGCACGGCGCCTTCGTGCTGACTTCGGCCGCATCCGACGAGCTGGCCCTGGCACCCGAAGGCGATACCTATACCGCATTCACCGGGGAGTTCCTGAAACTGCTGCGGGATGGCGACCCTGACGGGCCGCCGCAGATGACCCTGCAGAGTATCTACGACTACCTGGTCCGTGTGCTTCCGGCCCGCGGCGGTCCCCGGCCCCGCTGCACAACCAGCGGCTGGGGACGTGAGCTGATCCTCTCGGCTAATCCGGCGTACCAGCCGGCGCGTCCGACTCTGCGTCCGCAACTGCCCTCTAGCGGTAACGTGTGCCCCTATCCGGGCCTCGTAGCATACAAACCGGAACAGGCCCCCTGGTTCTTCGGGCGTGACCGGCTCACCACCGATCTGACCGCGAGACTGGCCGGCCGGCTGGCCGGGGGCGGCCCACTGGTGGTGGTAGCGCCATCGGGGGCCGGGAAATCGTCGCTCTTGCAGGCTGGCCTGATACCAGCCCTTACCCGTGGCGAGCTAACGGCCCGGATCTGGTCACTGGCCCCGCGTGCCGATGAGGCCGGGGCCGCACCCGCTCACCGCGCTTGCCACGCAGATCGCACCTCTGGCCAGCGTCGACTCGGCTGAACTGGCCAGCAATTTTTGGCAAGACCCGGGCTACGGCGCCGAGCGGTTTCGCGATGTCCTGCGCAAGCAGGCCGCCGGCCGCGGCATCGTGGGAGCCCGCGTGATCGTGATCGTCGATCAGTTCGAGGAAGTCTTCACCCTGTGCGCGGACGAGACCGAACGGCGTACCTTTATCGGGCTGCTCGGCGCACTGGCCTCCGGCACACGCGAAGCTGAGCCCGCCGGGCTGGTCGTCATCGGCCTGCGAGCTGACTTCTACGGCCGGTGCGCGGAGTACCCGGAACTGCGCGAGGCCGTGGAGCAAGACCAGGTTCTCGTCGGCCCGATGTCAACGGCCGAACTGCGCGAAGCGATCGAGCGGCCGGCGCAGGAAGTCGGCCTGGAACTCGAACCCGGGCTGGTCGAGCTCCTGCTGCGCGACATCGGGGCCGACGGCGGCCGCGAAGCCGGGGCCGGGGACTATGAGGCGGGTCGGCTCCCGCTGATCGCCTATGCCCTGCGGGAAACCTGGGAGCGGCGATCGGGCAGCACCTTGACGGTCGCGGGCTATGAGAAGACCGGCGGGATCCGTGACGCCATCGCCACCGCCGCGGAGCAGACCTACGAGACGCTGCCCGAGGCCAGCCAGCAGGCGACGCGGCCGTTGTTCCTGCGCCTGGTCAAGATCGGTGAAGGCACACAGGACACCCGCCGCAGCGTCAGTGAGGCCGAACTGCTGAGCCACAGTCCCGTGAGCTCAGATGCGGAGGCGGCCCTCAAGGAGTTCACCCGGGCCCGGCTGCTGACCACAAGCGAGGACAGCGTCCAGATCAGCCACGAGGCCTTGCTGCAGGCCTGGCCTCGGCTCCGGCAGTGGATAAGCAACGACCGGACCGGCAACCTGCTCGGTCAGCAGCTAGAGGATGACGCGACCGCGTGGGAGAGGTCCGGGCACGACAACTCCGCCCTGCTCCGGGGCAGTCGGCTGGACACGGCCCTCAGCTGGGCCCGGGACCGTCCCGGCGACGGCGATGTGAGCCCCCTCGTGGGCAGCTTCCTCCGCGATTCCCGGCGCCAGCAGGCCCGGGCCGGACACATCCGGCGCGCGGCCGTCGCCCTGCTCGCCGTCGCGGCCCTCGTGGCCGCCACGACGGCCTGGTTCGCGGTCAACCGGAGCGGCGCTGCGGAGGCCAGCAGCCGCGAGGCCATCCTCAACCAGGTCACTGCGGAAGCTGACCAGGCCGCCAGCACGGACTCGTCCCTGGCCGCCGAGCTGAATGTTCTCGCTTACCAGATGAAGCCGTCCAGCACCACCTACACCAAGCTGATCAGCGCCCAGGACACACCGCTCGCATCCGTTCTGCCGGTCTCCTCGGGCACCCCGGACAGCATCGCGTTCAGCCCTAAAGGTAACCTGCTGGCCGCCGCGACCGGCGCTGGTGTCCAGCTCTGGAGCTTCAGCCCCTCGGCGGTACCCCGGTCGCTCGGGTCCCCGCTACCGGTCGGCCCGGGCACGGCAGACAGCATCGCGTTCAGCCCTAAAGGTGACCTGCTGGCCGCCGCGACCAGTATCGGTGTCCAGCTCTGGACGATCAGTTCTTCGGCAGCCCCCCGGCCCCGTCCCCTGCCTCCCGTCGCCTCGGGCTCGGCGGACAGCATCGCGTTCGGCCCTGACGGCGACATCCTCGCAGTCGCGACCGGCGCCGGTGTCCAGCTCTGGAACCTCAGCATCCCCTCCGTTCCCGGACTCATTGGCACCCTGCCGACGAGCGCGGCTGGCGCCGTCAACAGCGTTGCCTTCAGCCCCGATGGCCGCACTCTCGCCGTCGGCGCCCTCAGCCTCCAGCTCTGGAACGTAGCCAATCCCGTGGCCCCCCGGGTCAGCGCCACGATCGCGCCGCTGGATTACTATTCCGGGCACCTGTCCCCGTTCCTGTCCGTCGCCTTCAGTCCCAACGGACGTCTGCTCGCGGCTGGCGCCGCCGACGCCGCGATTCACCTGTGGGGGGTCGCGGACCCCGCCCGGCCGGTATCCCTCGGGTACGCACGGCCTGACACCGAAAGCGTCACCTCGGTGGCCTTCAGCCCCAACGGCGACTCGCTGGCCACCGGCAGCGCCGATGACATGGCCTGGGTGTACAACGTCACCGGTGCCGACGCCTACAGCTGGTTTAACCTCTACCCAGTGCTGACCGGGCACACCGGCGCAATCCTCGCCGTGGCCATGAGCCCGGACGGAAGCACCCTGGCGACCGCGGGCGCCGACCATACGATCCGGCTGTGGCATCTCCCGCGCACCGTTCTGTTCGCTCAATCCGGCTTCGTTGACGGCCTGGCCCTCAGCCCGAGCCGTGACATCCTCGCCAGCGGAGGCTATGGCGACACGATGACGCTGTGGAATGTGGCGAACCCGGCCGCCCCCACGGACCTTTCCGGCGCAGTAGCAGCGTCAGGAATGGTCAACTCCATCAGCTTCCGGCCCGATGGCCGGCTACTCGCCGCCGCGGAACATAACGTCGTCCAGCTGTGGCAGGTCTCCGATCCCAGGCACCCGGTACGGATCGGCCTGCCGCTGCCCGGCTTCGGGCCAAACACCTCTGCGTTCTACGTCACGTCCGTGGCGTTCAGCCCCGATGGCCGCACGTTGGCGGTGGGAAGCTTCGACCACACGGTCCAGGTCTGGGACGTCGCCGATCCCGCCCACCCCGTGGCCGTCGGCCCGCCACTGCCTGGTGTTCCGGCCCAGGGCGTCGAGTCAGTATCCTTCACCCCCAACGGCCGCACGCTTGCTGTTGGGGGTGACGACGGCAAGATCCGGCTGTGGGATGTTGCCGATCCCTCCCGTCCCGTGCCACTCGGCTCACTGCTAACAGGAAATGTCGGCAGCATTGACGCGGTGGCCTTCAACCCCGACGGGCAAACCCTGGCCATCGGCGACGCCGCGGGCTCCATAGAGCTTTGGGATGTCAAGGATCCCGCCCGGGCCAGCCTGCTCGGACAGCCGCTGACGGGTCAGACCTCGGACATCTACTCGCTGGCGTTCAGTCCGGACGGGCACACGCTGGCCAGCGGAAGCCTGGATCACTCGATCCGGCTCTAGGATGTCGCCAACCCCAGTCGCGCGCAAGAGATCGGCGGTCCCCTAACCGGGGACACGGGGGTATCAACTCCCTCGTTTTCGCCTCCGGGGGCCACGTCCTCATCGCTGGTGACGGCTCTTACGCGGTAAGACTCTGGAACCTCGATGCCGTCACCGCCATCCAGCGCATTTGTGCCACTACGGCTAATGTCCTCACGCCTGCGCAGTGGCATCAGTACGTGTCGGAACTTTCCTACAACCCGCCATGCGGCACCAGCCAATGAGCAGAACCCCGCGACCGGGAAGGTGCGCGCACGATGTCGGCTGATCTCACTATCACCCTCACCATTACCGATGGCAGCCTCGACGAACTGCGTGCCCTGCGCACGTGGCTGACACAGGAAGAACAGCTCCGCGGCCGGGTAATCCTCACCCAGGACGGACCGCCGGGATCAGGCACGCTCGGCATGGCAATGGAAGCCCTTTCGGTCAGTATTGAATCCGGCGGTGCGGTCACCGTGCTCGTCGCCGGGATAATGTCGTGGATCCGCCAGCGCTACGGCCAGCGTCATCGCACGAGCACGACCGTCATCAAACTCCGCCGCGCTGACGGAGCCATGGTGGAGATCTCCGCCGCCACCGCCGGAACATGGTCAAGCGCCGAAATCGCGGCCCAGATCCGCCAGCTCGTCGGGGATCTCGATCCCGGCAACCAGGCGTCTACAGTGGGGCAACCAGGTGGTCCCATCCTGGTGGCAGAAAACCCCTCGGGGGGGTCCCATGATTCTGGCAAGCGACACCGACCTCGTGACGCCGGAATGGTTGATCTGGGTGCCGACCGCGATCCCAGTACGCGCTAAGTCATCAGCAAAGAATCAACGTTACACGGGTGATCGAAGATCACCGCTTGTCGGTCTGGTCAGAGGTCATCTGGAGCTTCATCGTCGGTAAGGTCGGCGGCGAGACGGAGGGCGAGGTTGTCATACCAGCGCGTGACCCAGTTGCGCAGGTCCGCGATCCGATGCCCATCAAGCCCGTATTCGGCAAAATCTGCGTCGGCGAAGACGCTGACCCCAGCGAGATGATCCTGGATTGCCTCCAGGTCGAGGTCCGGATCATGACGGCGGGCAAGGTTCTCAAGGTCGGCATAAGAGAAGGTGTCGGCGACGGCATGGAGATCGATGATGTCGCGGATCACGAACGGGCCTGAACCGGTATCTCCGCACCACGCCCGGCGGGCTGCTGCGCACCGACGCCGCCAAGGCAGGTCATCGCGGTGGGTCCTTGGACTTGCCGTAGGCGCGGAACCCGGCCGGCGCGCGCTCCCCGCCCTCTTCGCCGTCCGTGTTCCGGCTGGTGACGGCGTTGCCGTTCGTGTCCCGGGCGACGGGGGCGCCGGCCTCCTCCGTCTCGAAGTACGTCGAGGTCGTGTCGAAAAACAGCAGGTCGACCTCGAGGTTCGGCAGGCCCGCGAGGTTATCGAAGACCTTCCGCCCCGGCTCGTCCCTGATCTCCAGCAGCCAGTCCATCGTTAGGACCCGATTAGCTGCCGAACGGTTGGGGATCGTGCTCTTGGCCGGGTCGGTGATGCTGGAGTCGCGGCATCTCAGCCGGTCCGGCAGGCAGCTACCACCGGCACCCGGCGACGGCGGCCGACCGCGCCTCAGCCCGTCC
>Ga0302178_10003360_pt1 | contig 12089 bp, 11 predicted proteins | sample I_Palsa_E1_3_FD_198790 | JGI IMG/M metagenome (GOLD analysis project Ga0302178, IMG submission 198790) | Peat permafrost microbial communities from Stordalen Mire near Abisko, Sweden - I_Palsa_E1_3 | ecosystem: Environmental > Terrestrial > Soil > Palsa > Peat permafrost | place: Sweden... | reverse complement strand
CCAAACGCACGGTCGGTGACGTGCGGTTCGAGGAGCCAGGCGACCTGGCGACGGTGCAACGGGTGCTCTACCTGGTCTTCAACGAGGGCTACACCGGCGACGTCGACCTGGCGGCCGAGGCGATCCGGCTCACCCGGCAGCTGGCGTCGATGACCGATGACGAGGAGACCGCGGGGCTGCTGGCGTTGATGCTGCTGCACCACGCCCGGCGGCCGGCGCGGACCCGGCGCGACGGCAGCCTGGTCCCGCTGGCCGAGCAGGACCGCTCCCGCTGGAACACCGCGCTCATCGCCGAGGGCGTTGCCGTCCTGCAGGCAGCGCTGGGCCGTGACCGGCTCGGCGAGTTCCAGGCCCAGGCCGCTATCGCGGCCCTGCACGCCGACGCGCCGCGCGCCGAGGAGACCGACTGGGTGCAGATCGTCGGCTGGTACGACGAGCTGCTCCGGCTCACCGGCAGCCCGGTCGTGCAGCTCAACCGGGCCATCGCGATCGGCGAGGCCGACGGCCCCGTGGCCGGACTCGCGGCCCTGGCCGCGGTGGACCCTGGCCTGCCCCGCTACACCGCCGCCTCGGCGTACCTGCACGAGAAGGCGGGCGACCTTCGCACCGCGGCCCGGCTGTACGCCGACGCCGCCCGGTCCGCCCCCAACCTAGCCGAACGTCACTACCTCACCCGGCAGGCAGCGCGGATCAGCCAAGCGCTGCGCGGCAGCGGACCCGCGGCGCCAGCCGGCGCGATGTGACATCGGTGCGGCTCCTACCGTCCCGATGTCACATCGCGTCGGCGCCGGTCAGCACGGGCCTCGGGCACCGCCTCGGACTCCGCGGGCTGAGCGGTCACATTCGCGGAAGGAGCTCGGGAATCTCCTCGTCGGGCAGGTCAGGTCCGCCGGCGGCTGACCCGCCAGAAGCAGGACCCGGCCAGGGCGAGGGCCAGGGCCAGGAAGATCCCGGTCTCGATCCCCTGGAGGGGCCAGTAGCGGTTGGCGGGCTCGTAGGTGATGGTCTCCCGGATGCCCTGGCTTTCCAGGCAGGGCCCTGGGCTGAGGACCTTCGGGCCGAATGACCCGGCACAGGCGGCGGGCAGCGTGCTGACAGGCTGTCCCGCCGGGTTGATGGCTCCGCTGGAGATGAGCCAGGCGCCGGGCTGGCCGGGGACGACGGTGGCGGTCAGGCTGCCATAGTCCAGCCCCGAGGATTCGATCGTGGCGATCGTCCGGTCGGGCGGGATGAGGTGCGGGCGGACCCCCAGCGGCATGGCGATCTGGGCGGCGGCGAAGATGGCCAGGGTGACGGCCATGGCGGGCACGGTCCGGCGGATGAGGGCGCCGGTTGTGGTTCCGAGGGCGAAGGCGAACGCCGCGTAGCCGAGCGGGGTGATGCCGTGGGTGGCGAAGATCAGCGAGCTGAACCGGCCCCCGCTGAACAGGGAGGTGCTGCCGCCCAGATCGATGGCCTTGCCGATGGGATCGGCCCACCAGGCATAGCTGAGGCTGAGCGCCTCGGTGACGGCCATGGCGGCCAGGCCGGTCAGTGTGAGCTTGACCGCGAGCCACCGGGTGCGGGTGATGCTCTGGTTCCAGGCCAGGGTGAACGTCCGGGTCTCGAGCTCGCGGGCGATCAGCGGGGCGCCCCAGAAGATGCCGGTGATCGCGGGCGCGAGGAGGATGAGCGCGATGCCGAGCAGGTACACGACCGGGTAGGTGCTGGTGGCCTGCAGCTGGCTGAGGAACGTGATGGCCGCGCTCTGGCAGCCGCCGCCGTGGCAGCTGGTGATCGCGCTGGCGGCGTACCGGCCGGCCAGGTGCGGTCCGGTGGCCGCCAGCAGGATCGCGAACGCGGCCAGCGCCGCGGCCGCGGTGAGAGCCTGGACGCGGAACTGCCGCCAGGTCAGCCAGATCATTTCTGCACCTCCAGGTGGCGGGGGCTGTCGCGGCGGCGGCGTCCGGCGCCCTGGCTCATGTAGGCCAGTACCAGGTCTTCCAGGCCAACCCCGGAGACCGTCCAGGCCGGGTCCAGCACAGGGCCGCTGGTGCGCACCAGCAGCGTGGTCTGCACGTCGGTGTGGCTGGCGGAGATGACCTCCAGCCCGTCCGGCAGCGTGGCCGGATCGCGGCGCGGGCCGGACAGCAGGTGATGGGCGGCCAGCAGCTCCTCGACCGGCCCGGCGACGCGCACCCGGGAGCCGACGAGCACGATCAGGTAGTCGCAGACCCGTTCCAGGTCCGCGACCAGGTGCGAGGACAGCACCACGGACAGCTCCTGCTCGGCGACGGCCTCCATCAGGTCGGCCAGGAACTCCCGCCGGGCCAGCGGGTCCAGGCTGGCCACGGGCTCGTCCAGGAGCAGCAGCTCGGGATGCTTGGCGACGGCCAGGGTGAGCGCGAGCTGGGCCCGCTGCCCGCCGGACAAGGTGCCGGCCTTCTGACCCGGGTCCAGGTCCAGCCGGTCCACCCGGTCGCGCGCCAGCCCCGCGTCCCAGCCCGGGTTGAGGCGCGCGCCCAGCTTCAGGTGATCGGCCACCGACAGCCCCGCGTACACCGGTGCGTCCTGGGCGAGGAACCCGACCCGGGCCAGCTGCGCCGGGCCGGCCGCCGGCGTGCCGCCGAGCACCTCGATCGTGCCCGCATCCGGCGCGAGCAGGCCGGTGGCCAGGCTCAGCAAGGTGGTCTTCCCCGCACCGTTGGGACCGACCAGCCCCACGACGTGCCCGGCGGGGACCGACAGCGTGCAGTCGGTCAGCGCCCACTGCCGCCGGTACCGCTTGCCTAGCCCGCCGGTTTCTATGACGGCGCTCACGCTATGTCCTCCTCGCTAGCGGACCGAAACGTGCTGGCGAACAGCGCCTCGATCGACTCATCGTCCAGCCCGGCCTGCCGGGCCCGGCCCAGCCAGCGCGCCAGGTCGCGGCGCAGCGGCCCGTGCGCGGCCAGCGACCCGCCGTCCAGCGTCCCGGTCACGAACGTGCCGATCCCCGGGCGGGCCGCCACCAGCCCCTCGTACTCCAGCTCCCGGTAGGCCTTGAGCACCGTGTTCGGGTTGATCGCCAGCCCGGCGACCACGTCCTTGACCTTCGGCAGCTGGTCGCCCTCGCGCAGCAGGCCCAGCCGCAGCGCGTGCCGCACCTGATGGATCAGCTGCCGGTACGGCGCGACCCCGGAGCGGGCATCCAGGTGGAACTCGATCACCACGACCTCACTTTAACTAGGTACATAGCACTATAGGCTTATACCTAGCTGGCATGTCAAGAGATCCGGATCAGCTGCCGCGGAAGCCGAAGGGGATGTGGTGCGGTACCCGGGCGCGTCCGATCTCGCCGGGGTAGGTGCCCGATTCGGACCACGAGGTGAATGTGCCGTCTTGGAGGTCGGCCTTGGTGATCCGGTCCGGGAAGCCGCCGTCTGTGCTTGCGACGCCGTAGGCGAAGCGGTAGTGCTTGAGGTTAGTTCCCGCCTGGCTGCCAGGCGGGATCGCGGCCGGTCAAGCCGATGAGCTGGTCAAGCAGCGGAGCGGACTCTGGCACGGCTACCGGCGGGCCGAACAGCCCCTCGCTTCCGTCCGGGTTCTGCGCGACCGCGGACTGCGCGAACGCGTAGGCCGCCTGCACCAGTTCGGTCTCACAGGCGTAGTCGTGCCCGGTCGCGGCGGCGATGTCCCAGCCGTGCACCACGACCTCGTTGATCGCCACGCGTGCGGCCACCTCCCCGGGCAGGTCCAGGCCCCCGGCCCGGGTCAGGCCTGTCCAGGCCGTCTCGTCGTGCCACGCGCTGGCCAGCTGAGCGAGGCGACCGGATATGCGCATCCGCCAGTCCGGTCCCAGCCGCGACCCGTCAGCCGAGGGCCCCTGGCTGCCGGCCGCCACGTCCTTGGCCGCCGCCGCCGTGAAGGCCAGGCACAATCCGTCGACGTGAGCGAGCATGTCCGCCACTGTCGTGCCACGGCAGGGAGTCGGCGCTCCAAGCTGGTCGTCATCTATGTCGGCGACCAGCCGGGTCACCGTCTCGGTGGCAGGCGTCAGGTCCAGCATCTCGCTCTCCTTCCAGGCATCCTCACGGGCAACGTCACCTATGACGCGGCGGCACCGGGAAAATTCATCGGTGCCGCCGACGTCCTGGAAGCCCAGCCCTAGCCGCACACCCCGGGAGCGCTGTAGAAGCCGGGGCCGGCCAGGCCCGGGCCGGTGACCATGGGCCGGTTCGCCCCTCCGCCCGACGGGTAGGCGGTGTCGAACCACTGGGTGAAGAACTGGCTCAGCCGCTGCTGGCAGGCGCTGCTGTGCACCGGCAGCCACCGGCCGAAGACGGCTTCGAGCTGCGGCTCGCTGATGCTGGCCCCGCCGTAGGTGCGCTGCAGCTGGCGCAGCGCCGCGTCGAACCGGGCCGGGCCGAGGATCTGGCGCAGCGCGATGTAGGCGGCACCGGGCCGGTCATAGGTGTTTGACGTGTCGAACAGGCTGTACGGGATCGGGTTCGAGGGCGCGGTCGTCCAGAAATCGTTGCCGCTGCCGTAGATCTGGTTGAACTGCTTCACCAGGCTGGCTTGGAAGGCGGCCCGGCCCTTGACCGTGGACGGGCCCCCGGCGGCGTTCTCGGCCAGCCGCGCCTGGTAGAAAAACTCAGCCAGGGTGGCCAGGCCTTCCTTATAGAACGTCATGCGGTAGCCGCCCTCGGAGACGTTGTCCCCCCACCACTGGTGCATGTTCTCGTGGTACAGGGTGTCGGTGTCGATCTCCCCGCCAGAGAAGGCGATCATGCCTTCCATCTCCTCGTCGAAGCTGGCGTCCGGGGTGCCGATGACGATCCCGTCGGAGGCGAACGGGAAGGACCCGTTGAACTGGCTCTCGAACGCGGTGATGTCCGGCTGCATGTCCATGATGGCCAGGTTCTTCTTCCGCTGCGCCGCGCTGATCGAGAGGTCCTGCGCCTGGTAGAACCGGATGCCGTTGACCACCCGCGAGGTCAGGCTGTAGTTGCCGACGCTGTCCTCGACCAGGTAGCTGGCTATCGGCATGCCGGCGTGCCAGTTCCAGGTCACCGAACCGCCGGGGAATTCCCTGCTGGCCGCGTGACGCTGCACCGAGACCAGTTCGCCGTTGGCGACCACGGTCCGGCCCGCGGTGACCGTGTCGGAGAAGTCGTAGCTGGGCTTGGCCGTCGGGTAGTCGTTGAGCGGCATCCAGTCCTCCGAGGCCACCGGTTCGGTGGTCACGAAGCCGCCGTCCGGGGCACGGAACCAGCCCTCGGTGGTGCCGTCCCCGTCGTTGTGCACGCCGGGCCGGCCGGTGTAGTTCACCCTGACGGTGAACCTGGCGCCGTCCCTGATCGGCGCCGACGGCGTGATCACCAGCTTGTTGGCCGGGCACGGGGTGCCGTCCATCGAGTCCGCCGTCGCGTTGGTGTTCGGCAGTTCCGGTGAGCAGGCGGGCGGCAGCGGGTCGTGGGACGGGCCGCCGACCGGGTTGGACTCCGACGCCTCGTGGGCGGCCGGGCTCGGATCGTTCTGCCCGTTCGGATCGCCTGGGTAGGTGGGCTGAGCGAAGCTGAACCGCGCCGGGTGCCCGTTCACGGTGACCGAGCTGACCGTCATATCCGGGCCCGCGCTGGTGTCGGCGGACTTCCGCTCGAAGTCAAGGCTGAAGCTGGTCAGGCACTGCGTGGCGCGGTCGGTGAGCACCACCCGGTTGCCGGGCAGGAACCTGTTCGTGGTCGCGTTGTAGACCAAGTGCACCAGCGAGTGCACGCTGGTGTAGCCGCCGTTGCCGGTCTCCGGGTACAGGACCGAGCCCGGCGGCGACAGGGTATGAGCCCCCGCCGAGCAGCCCAGGTTGCCCGCCGGTGCAGCGCTGGCCGAGGGCACCAGCCCGAGCCACGGCAGGGTCAACCCCGCGCACGCCGCCACGATGATCGTCAGCCGACGCCCCGTCATAGCAGACCTCCTCACAATCCCACCCGAACCACCAGCTATGCGTCGACTCAACCATAGAAATAAACAAAACAACATAGCGGCAGCCCGCGTCTCGCTGCTGCGCGAAGTCCGACGAGGAGATGTCCGACCGCAGGCAGCCCCGTAACACGTGTCGACGGTCAGCTGACGTCGTGGATGTTGTGTTCCCTGAAATCTGGAGTGTGCCGCGCGACTGTGCGGTAGTCGGCGTCGTCGTGGAGGACGGTCAGGCCGTGATGGGCTGCGGTTGCTGCGATCATGAGATCTATCGCCGAAGCGGTTCGGTGCTCGCCGGCCTGAGCCAGGTGATGCTGTACCGAGGCAATCCAGCGTCCGGCATTCTTCGGGACTGACACGTCGGGGTACAGATCGCCGAACATCTCGGTGATCTCGCCGTACTCTGCCGCATTCCTGGCCGTATACAAGAACTCTGTCCGTTGCGGGTAGCAAGAGCCAATAGCCTCGGCGTCCACTGCGTCATACCAGGCTTCCTGCAGTTTGGCGTCGCCTAGCAAGCGGACCAGACCCGAGGTGTCGAGCAGGTAGATCACCGGATTTCTTTCTCGGCCCGGTGCAGGCGCTCGGCGTCCTCGAGCGCTCCCCAGTGGCGTGCCCGATCGAAGTGCCGGGCGATGCGTGCCGCGCGTTCCTGCTTCTCCGCGTAGAACTGCAGGGCCAGGTTGACGGCTTCCTTCTTTGTTTTCGCCCCGGATAGAGTCATGGCGCGCTCAAGCGCGTCTTCATCGATGTCGATCTGCGTCACGCTCATGAGCCGCTCCCCGACATGTTGGTCATGTATAACAGAGCATATATTACCAACATCTGCCGCGAGGTGTTGAGGGCGCCCGAGGCCAGGCCGGCCTCGCTGACTCGTCAAGAGGGCTGGGGGAAGTAGCTGCCGTGGAAGCCGAAGGGGATGTGGTGCGGTACGCGGGCGCGTCCGATCTCGCTGAGGTCGGTGGCGTCGAGAGCGAGCAGGAACGAGGTGCCGGCGGCGCCGTCGAGCACGACTGACAGCAGCACTGCGGAATCCTCCTGCTCGGTGTCGGGTGCCCGGACGAAGACCGGCTCGCCGGGGTAGGTGCCCGGTTCGGACCACGAGGTGGATGTGCCGTCTTGGAGGTCGGCCTTGGTGATCCGGTCCGGGAAGCCGCCGTCTGTGCTTGCGACGCCGTAGGCGAAGCGGTAGTGCTTGCCGTTGCGCCGGCCATAGTCGATGCGCGGCAGTTCCAGGGCTATGCCGGGGAGCGGTTCGCGGATCACATCGCCGCCGTCCAGGGGTATCCGGTACCGGCGCAGCCGGGCTTGCGGCAGGCGAGCGTCGCGGCGTCGCAGCCGGTCCAGGTAGAGCGCGTCGATGATGCCGGCATCGTCGTAGGCGCACACGTCGAGGACGATCTCGTTGCCGTGCTCGTAGGCGTTGACGTGGTGGAAGGCGAAGAAGGGCTCACCTGAGTAAGTACCGCGCCGCCTTCCGGTGCTCAGGTCAAGGACGTGGAAGCGGGTGCCGCGGCCCGGTCGCCAGCGGTAGTTGCGGATAAAGGGACGGCCGGACAGCGGGATCGCTACCGGGACCACGACGAACGGGAACTCCGCGAGCACGAGGTACTGCTCGGTGATCGCGAAACTGTGCATGTAGGCCGGGCGCCGTGCCGGGAGCCGCGCGATGATCCGGCGCCTGCCGCTCGGGTCCTGGGCATAGACCTGGTAGCTGGTGCGCGGGCCGAAGCGGGTCGCGTAGCTGACCAGGTCACCCGAGCCGGGCGCGCGGTGCGGGTGGGCGGTGGTCAGCTGCCCCGGCGCCGGCCGCGCCACGCCGAGCGTGTCCAGTGTCCGGGGGTCGAACTTCACCGGCAGCGGGGTCTCGGTCAGCGCGAGGAACTCCTCTCCGGATCGCACGATGCTGACGTTGGCGTTGGTACCGGACGTCGGCGGGACGAATGCGGTCACCACGCGCTTGAACAGCGTCCGGCACGGGTCGGTGGCGAACTCGCTGTAGGCGATCGTGCCCGTGTCGCGGGCCGCGCGGTAGGCGCGGGTGTCCAGGAACCGGTTCGCGTACGTCACCGCGCCGCCGGCGAACCCGAACCGGTGCAGCATCGCGAGCCCGTCGAACCAGTGCCGGTAGGCGTGCGGTCCCGCCTCGAACTTTGCCGGGCCGGTGCGCAGCAGCGCCCCGGCCAGCCATGCGGGGAACGCGCCCTGGACCGGGAGCTGGACGGGCGGCAGTTCCCGGTCCAAGGTCCGGAAGCCGAGCTGGTGGCCGCTAGTCATGAAAGCCTTACCGCCGATCCTGAACGTGGGGTAACCTTCGCGAAGCTAAGGTCCGCAGTGAACCGTTCCTAATGTACCGTTCGGAATTTACTATTGGAAGACATCAGGCTGACGCCGACCTCCTATATCGTTCTTGGCCTGCTCATGCAGGCCGGTGAGGCGACCCCGTACGAGCTGAAGGCCATGGTGGCCGGGGGCATCGGGAATCTGTGGTCGCTGCAGCACACGCAGCTGTACGCCGAGCCCGAACGTCTCGCCGAGGCCGGCTACCTCACCGAGACGCGTGAGGACGGCGGGCGACGGCGCAAGCTGTACCGCATCACCCCGGCCGGCCGCGACGCGTTCGGCGTGTGGCTGTCCGCCGAACTCGCCAGCGAACTGCCCGAGCTGCGCGACATCAGCCTGCTGAAGGTCTTTTTCGGTGCCGATCCCCGCCCGATCGCGGTCGGGCAGCTCCGCGCGCACCGCGAGAAACTGCGCGAATACACCGAACTGGAGCAGGCGCTGAGCGGCACCCAGGTCGCCGGGCCGCTCACGACACTGCGGGCCGGCATCGGACACGAGCGCGAGTGGATCCGCTACTGGGCCGACCTGGCGGCCGAAGATGACGACCCCGCCTGAAGCCTTCGGCGGGCTTAGCCGGCACGACGTCAGCGCAGGCCGAGTTCCTCCGGCGGCGGCCAGTCCCCAGGCAGTGCATTGAGCCGCCGTATGTAATCAGCCCGATCGAACTGCCGCTTCTCGGCCATGACCCGGTAATAGTCCCGGATGACCAGGTCCATGATCATGTGCATCACGTCGTGCCAGTGGTAGCCGAGCCCGGCCAGCCGCTGAACTGTCTGCCACGTCTCGGGCGGGTCGTCGGCCAGCAGCTGGTTCGCGACCACTCCGTGCAGCAAGACGTGCAGCGTCGGGTTCATCGGCTCGCCGCTGGCGGTAATGATCTCTTCATGCCGCTCAAGCGCCTCCGCCATCTCGAGGTGCTGTGCCTCGAGCAGGAACCCGCGCTCGTCCTCGTCGTCCGGATTCAGCAGCTCCAGGTCGAGCTCTTGATAGGTGCCATGCCCAGCGGGCACGGCCCAGGACCGCCGGTCGCCCGGGAGCGGCTCGTCGAACCAGCAGTCGGCCGTCTCCCCGGCCTGCCACCCGGACACACCACCGATCGGCCTGCGGCCTGACGCCGAACGCCGGCTCGCCTTGCTACTGCGCCCACGGTCAGGCGGACGCCCGCGACTCTTTGGACTCACCGCACCATTGTCCCAATATCTGACGGCAGCCGCACGGCCGATCCAGAACCTGCGGCCAGCGGTCCGGGCCTCAGCGACCAGGCCCGGCGCGCGAGCCTGCTGAGCGGACACGACTCACCACCGTCCGTTCAGAAAAAGTGAATTTAAAGCATTTCCCGGAACGAACGGTGGTTTCACCGGACGACCATATTCTATTCCGCTACCCCTAGGATTTCGGCAATGTCACTCATTTGTAAATTATATTCAAGCACCCGGGCGGGGGAAAATACCCAGGATTGAGATAGAATAAAGCATATTTCCCGCTTCCACACAAGGAATTCCATGATCGAGTCGCCGCACAGCGTTTTGGCCCCCGCGCGCCGGTGCCTCAACGGGATCTCCGAGATCCGCGGATTTTTCCGCACGAACACTACGCCGGTCTACTTCTTCGGACCGACCGCGTTCAACTTGCTCGGCATCGACCGCTGGGTCCGCAATTTCAGCTACGTCGCCTATTTTGACTCCTGGGATGGCGGCCACCCGCGAGTGTTCAGCCCGCAGCGCAAGCCGTACGTGGAGTTCGGGAGCAGCGAGGAGATCAACAACTACCTGCTCCGGGATCCGGAGGTGCAGGCCTTCATCGCCTCCCGCGGCGGTCGCCCGAAGGTGGCGATGCTGTTCTTCAACTCCGAGACAGAGCGGATCTGCGCAGAGCTCGGGTACGAGATCGCCCTCCCGTCCGACGCGCTGCGCAGACGACTGGACTCCAAGATCACCACTACCGAACTCGGCAACGAAGCCGGCGCCTTGAGCGTGCCGAACGTGCTCGTGAAAGTCGACTCGTGGGGCACGCTGGTCCGTATCGCCGCCGACGCGGGACTCGGCACCGACCTCGTCGTGCAGACTCCGTACGGCGACTCAGGGAAGACCACCTTCTTCGTCGCCTCGGAATCGCAGTGGGCCGCCCACGCCGGCGCCATCGTCGGCCAGCAGGCGAAGGTGATGAAGCGGATCAACAACCAGGCCCTGGCGGTGGAGGCGGTGCTGACCCGGCACGGGACGGTCGTCGGGCCGTTCATGATCGACCTCACTGGCTACCCCGAGCTCACCCCCTACCAGGGCGGCTGGTGCGGCAACGACCTGTTCCCCGAGGCGCTGTCGGCCGAGCACAGGGCCAAGGCGATCGAACTCGTCAGGCGGCTCGGCGGCCGGCTCGGGCAGGAGGGCTACCAGGGCTTCTTCGAGGTCGACGTCCTCATCGACCTCGACGCCGACGAGGTCTACCTCGGTGAGCTGAACCCCCGCATTTCCGGCGTTTCCTCGATGACCAACGTCACCGAGGGCGCGTACGCCGACATCCCGCTCTTCCTCTTCCACCTGCTCGAGTACATGGATGTCGACTACGCCATCGACGTCGCTGAGATCAACGAACGGTGGCGCGACCTGGCCGCGATGGACGTCTGGGCGCAACTGATCATCAAGGAGCCGGATGACCGGGTTGAGCGGATCCTCAGCGCCCCGCGCACCGGGACCTACCGGCTCGGCCCGGCCGGGCAGCTGACCTTCCTCCGCGCCTCACATGACTGGCACCAGCTGACCGACGAGGACGAGTGCTTCTTCCTTCGCGTGTACGGCCCGGGCGACTACCGCTTCAAGGGCGCGGACCTCGGCATCCTCGTCACTAAAGGCCGCATGCAGACCGATTCCGGCCTCACCGAGCGGTGCCTGCGTTACATCGACGGTATTCGCTCCAAGTACATAAGTGAGCCAATCGGGCAGCGTCCGGCCGTCGTTCCCGTTGCCTACGTGAAGTAAGGGCCCGTTTTTCACCAACCAGGCACGTGCGGACGTCAATAACACCTGGAGGTCAGCCGTGAGCAGCGAAGAAACTGTGCTTTTCGAAAACCAGGGCCCGCCGGCTGTCGCCGCGGGACGCGAGAACCGCCTCCGCGGGGGCGCACTCGGCATTCTGGACATCTCGGCATCGACAATGGCGAACATCGGCCCGGCCATGAGCTTCTTTTTCGGCTTCGGGCTGATTGCCACGACAGCCGGCCTGGCTTCGCCGCTGACCATCGTGGCTGCTGCCGTGGCCATTGCGCTGCTCGGGAACACGATGGCGCAATTCTCCCGCGCCCAGCCGTCTGCCGGCGGCTTCATCACCTTCGTCGGCAAGACGTTCGGCGGCACAAGCGCGGTGGCTACCGCCCTGATCGCCGCGATCGGCTATATCGTCGCGATGGCCGCGGTCATCGCGATCTCCGGTGGCTTCCTGTCCATTGTCCTCAAGCATTACCTGCACTGGAACATACCGTGGGGAATCCTCACGCCGATCCTCACCGCCCTCGCGGTCCTCATGATGATCCGCGGCGTCGCCGTGTCCACGAAGCTCGCGGGCCTGTTCTTCGGCTTCGAGATGACGGTGCTTCTGGTCGTCTCGATCACGGTGCTCATCAAGAACGGCGGTCACCTCTCGCTCGCGCCGCTCGAGCCCAGCCACATCACCAACGGGCTGACCGGCCTGGCGGCGGGCTTCCCGCTCGCCATCTACCTGTTCATCGGCTGGGAGAACTCTGCGGCCCTGGCGGAGGAGACCGGCGACCCGCGGCGCAACGTGCCGCGCGCCGTCTTCGCCTCCATCGCGAT
>Ga0302178_10003358_pt1 | contig 12094 bp, 9 predicted proteins | sample I_Palsa_E1_3_FD_198790 | JGI IMG/M metagenome (GOLD analysis project Ga0302178, IMG submission 198790) | Peat permafrost microbial communities from Stordalen Mire near Abisko, Sweden - I_Palsa_E1_3 | ecosystem: Environmental > Terrestrial > Soil > Palsa > Peat permafrost | place: Sweden: Abisko... | reverse complement strand
CGATCAAAATCTGATGCGGCCTTTCAATCACGTGTCACGCGTCTCAGCGCTCTGATCATGCGCGGACGTACGCCGTCGGTGCTGCGTTCCGAGAGATGGTCAGTAACTGTACAAGTCAGGAAGGGGCGGGAAGCAAATATTCTTGCAGTTGGTCGGGTAATCTCAAGTATTGCTGCTGGCAAATTCATCCAAAATATTCACGACTTGATCGATCTGTTCGTCCCAGTGGATGGAACCCATGTGGCAAGATGGTTCGTGGGTGAGTGAGAAAGAAGAACCACAGCGCTACTGCCAATTGGGCTAGTCAGTCGCGAATCGGAATTTCCGAACAATGGTTTAGAAGTACTAAGTATTTTCGAGGCCGGTGAACAAGTTCCTTTTTTCGACCCGATCGTCAACGTTGTTGGTCCGCAACCGCTTCGGCAGAATCACTGCCTTGTTTTAAAGCGATCCCGGCCAACGAGGGATAGTCTACCTGCGCATGCTTTTGGTACACGGCGCGAGGTTCGTTGTCCAGCAGGCAACGCGACGCAGCGATCCGCTTTTGCGATGGCAACTAAATCCATGCCAAGCGAGGACAAACATTGCTGTCGCGGTGTTTACCAACAAGAGCGCCAGAACAATTTTGGTGCCACTGGATCGAGGGCGCTACAAGCCGGCAGCTCGACCAGACCGTTGACGTTTGGCCGTAAGATTTTTACACCGTCATCGATTGCACAAACGATATGATGCAATGACACACAGGTCGGACCGTGTGCGACAAAAACTGCGCATGCTCAAGGCTTTCGAAACCGTGGGCATGTGAAGGCGTTGCCGACCGAAGTCCATTGGGGCCAGGCATATGAGTGCATAAACAGGCTATATGTAAATATGCAATCGATCATCTGTAAGCAATAGATCAAACCATTGGCAGACGGGACGAGGCAATCTCTCAGCGTAATGTCTTTACCCGCCACCAACTAGCAAAACTGGTACCAAGTCGGTGGCGCCCACATAAGACCTTTCTCAGCTTTCAAACGGGGCGTCATTGAGCCGATCAACAGGCGACAATACTTGATATCCAGGAACATATCGCACCCCGAAGTCTCGCATGAAGTTGTCTAAAGTCGTCGCCGGCTTCCTACGGATGACCGCGCACAGGCATGTCGTGAGATTCTTCTTGAACGATAGTCGTGGATAATCATGCAAAATATTGTCCATCAGCGAGGGCTCGATCGCGTCGTATTGCAAACCCGAGACGTCGACCTGCACGCCGCAATGACACAGCGAGACCTCCGGACCTTTATGAAGCGCTATGGAGCGTGTCGAATGGAGCGCAATTGCGTCCCACACAAGTTGCACATCGCCAGGTGTCAAACCATACCCTTGCAGGAAGGACCGCGCCGCGTCTGCGCCGTCGACCTCAAATCGTTTATCGTCGGTGGTGTATTTTTCCGTCAGGCCAAGATCGTGTAACAAAGAGGCCACAGCAAGCAGTTCCGGATCAGGTTGTACCTTTGCTTGCTTCGCCAGTACTGCGGCAAACAACCATGATCGCATTACGTGATTGAACAGATAGGGCTCCGACGACTGTCGCGCGAGCTCGCGCGCGTCGGCGACGATTTTTGAGTCGGGTACACCAATAACTGCGCTGACTTCCATTAGACGCTCCTTACTCAAGTCGATGTTCGGTTATAAGGATGATCTGCAAAAAGGACTAGTTATAAAGAACAGCGGAGACCCGCCCGGCAAGGAAGACCTCTTGATCCGTAGTCCTTTCGATCATGCTTGTCATCCGCATCGAATCCAATATTTCACTCGTAACAATACGATCCCCGTCATAGCGACCGCTGCACCCTGACTAATCTGTAACATCAATTGCTTGAATGTTTGCTTCGTGGCTCCTTCCCATCTGGATTCAGTTGGGTTGGGCACTCACGGAATCGGCTGCCGTCGCTCACCGAACTCACTGATTAAAGTAGAGAAGATCAAATTATTGTGCAATTACGTCGAAGGTAATTGCACGAAGCTTCGCGTACGACTACCCGCTGCCAGCGCGAAGGGCACGTCAGTCGGTTGGCGGATTACGGACGAAGACAGGATAAAAGATCGAAAAAAATCGCCGTACACGGTCACCGTTTCCAGCTACAGTCATCACTTATGCGATGCGCTGATATTTCAGAGAATTTGTCACCTTTCAAGTTTCGACACGTCGCCCTTGATTCGGCTCACTTCCTGTCGCAGGAAAGAACGGGCATTTCCCAGTACCTTCGCCGATCGCCTGTGTAGGCGCTCGTATCGAGCGGCTTTTCGCTCTGGGTCCTGCAGCAACGCATTCTCTCCATCTCGCAGGCGAGGGCTGTGCTAGACAGCTTGTCGACGGAAAAGAAGCGAGACAGGATCAGCAGATTTCAATCAGAACTTAGTCCGTGAATCGCTCGATTGGTACTTTGTTTGCGGCGGTATTTTTCATGGATAGTAAGCTGCCACGCGCTGTCGGTCATTGTCCGTCCACTCGGAATTGGCTGCGCGTTAATTGCCTGAACGTGGGCCCGGTGCTCGACGATCCATTCGTCTTTCCACCGGGTTGCAAGCTCCCTCACAAGGAATCTGCAGTCATCCCATGGCTGTGGCGGCGTAGTCCCACAGCCCGCATCCTACGTACTTACACAACTAATTTTGTCCCAATGGTGTGAACTTTTTAAATTTGCAAACCAGGGCGCTCCTGTCGAACCTTGTGCATATTGGTCGATAAGAGGTTGACAGTTTAATGAAATGATATATATTCGTACTGGTCCAATAATTATATTGGACCAGTACATAATTTTCAAAGGAGCAGATCATGAGTACTATCCCCTTGGAGACCCATCTGACAATCGGGGCTCTGATTTTCCCGAACATGGATCAGTGCGATTTCACTGGTCCGTTCGAAGCGTTGGCCCGCGTTCCTAACTCGACGTTCTTGTCCATCTGGAAAGATAAGAACCCCGTGCGAGATCTGGCAGGCATGCAATTGCTGGCTGACACTACTATCGACGAAGCTCCTCAACTTGACGTGCTGCTTGTTCCGGGCGGCCACGGGCAGGAAGCGCTAATGCACGACGAAGTAGTACTGTCGTTCATCCGGAAACAGGCGGTGAAAGCGACGTATGTATTCTCCGTTTGCACTGGCGCTTTGTTATGCGGAGCGGCAGGCTTACTGCAAGGTAAGCGTGCAACGACACACTGGACAGCCATGGAAGTGCTGCCGTACTTCGGCGCGATTCCGAGTGATGAGCGCGTTGTCATCGACGGCAAATACGTGAGCGCTGGTGGTGTTACATCAGGGATCGACGGCTCGCTGATTGTCGTTTCTCTACTGCGCGGTGAAACGGTAGCGCAGGAGCTACAGCTCTACATGGCCTATGACCCAAAGCCACCGTTCCAGGCTGGATCGCCGGCTACCGCGCCGGCTTCGATTCTGAACACCGTGACCGAACGCGCAAGGCCGATCACCGAGAAGCGTCTCGCGACCGCTCGTGCTTACCAGGCAAAGCAAGCGCCCGGCTGAGACGAGCAAGTTGAATTTGTTGGAGTAACGGCGAAGAGGCATACCCTGTCCTCATCCGAAATTTGGGTGAGGGTGTCGTTTGCAAAGGCCCAGCAGACCATTCGACAGGACGGAGATCGACAATGAAGTTGAAGAGCAATAGCTTTACTGATGGGATGATGCTGCCAAGCGAGTTGGCCTTCGCAGTGATCGACGAAAACGACCCGGAGGCTCACATTGCCTTGGGCCGGAATAGAAACCCGCATCTGGCTTGGAGCGACGTGCCGATCGGAACGCGGTCGTTTGTCGTGATTTGCCACGACCCGGACGTCCCAAGCTCGGGTGAAGATGTCAACAAGGAGGGTCGGGAGGTGCCGGTATCGTTGCCGCGACTGGATTTTTATCACTGGCTGTTGTTGGACGTTGGTGTGACCGTGCGCGAGATTGAGGCGGGCAGTCACAGTGAAAAAGTGACGGCGCGCGGCAAGTCTGGTCCCGCCGCGCGAGGTAAGCTACGTCATGGCATCAACGACTATACACAGTGGTTCGCTAGCGACGAAAAGATGAGCGGTGCGTACTACGGGTACGACGGTCCGTGCCCGCCCTGGAACGACGCGCTGCTCCATCGTTACGTATTTACCGTGTATGCACTCGACATCGAAATGCTCAATGTGAAAGGCTCACTGGACGGTGGCAACATTCGCGCGGCCATGGCAGGGCATGTGCTTGCACAAGCCAGTCTAACCGGTAGGTATACGCTGAATCCGCGTCTGCGAGACTGATTTTGTGCCGCAGGCGGCATGCCTGCGGCATCGAATTCAGGCTGTTAGGGTCGTGGTAGTTGCTCTGCGCGTGGTAACGAGAGCGTCAAGGAAGGAATGGCTCTGCTGAGGCGTCATTCGAGACGACGTCACGCGAATGCCAGAATGCTCGGTGATGCAGAAGTCGCGGCCAGGCTTCACTATCCACCCAGCCTCGAAGAGCCGCTCGGCAACTTCGCGCTCGTTAGCGATAGGGATCCACAGATTAAGTCCGGCGCTGCCGATTGCGTCAAAGCCTTTCTTTTTCAGCGCGGAAAGCAGGGCTGCATACCGTTCGCGATATGCAGTGCCCGCGTCGATGATCTTCTTTTTCACGGAACTCGAATTCAGCAACTGGAACGCTAGTCGCTGCAGGAACGTGCTGACCCACCCCATCCCCACACTCTGTCGGTTCTCAAGGCGCTCAATCATGTCGGTGTCGCCGGTGGCCACCGCGAGACGATAGTCGGGCCCGAGAAACTTTGACATCGACCGCACTGTCAACCAGTGAGCGTTCTCACGCACATGCCACGGATGATAGGGCGCGAGCTGCAACAGGCTTGAATGGTCATCGTCGATGAAGAGGACATCTCCCGCCGTCGCCACGATCTTTTTTAGTTCGGCAGAGCGCGATTTCGAGGTCGCCACGCCTGTGGGATTTTGCGCGCGGCTACTCACTAGCACAGCCTTTACGCCGGCATCGAGAGCGGCCCTTAGACTTGCGGGTATTACGCCGTGTGGATCTAGCGCGAGCGGCACGAGCTCGAAGCCCATCGCACGTGCCAGCGCCAACAGACTCATGTAGCCGGGGTCCTCAATAGCAACCTTGTCACCCGGCACAAGCCCAGCGGCGTTCAGCGCACGTTCGATTAGGTCGAGGGCGCCAGCAGAAACGAAGATGCCACGGTTCACCTCAACGTTATCAGCGGTGAAGCACGCAATTGCCCATTCTACGAACGGCATGTGGTTTCGCTGCTCGCCGTATAAGTGGTTATCGAGACTCATGCTGGCAAGGGCTTCGCGGATATCGGCCTCGTCGGGCAAGAAAGCAACATCCGGGTTGCCGTCACGCACGGATACCGTCTGTCGGCTCCCGCTTCCCACAGAGAGTGATCGTCCATGCGAGTTCTGGCCGGCGACAATCGATCCTCGCCGTCCGTCCGTGACAACGAGTCCCGTCTGCTGCAACTGCCGGTAGGCCGCCACAACCGTGTTCTTGTTAATGCCTAGATCGGCGGCCAGCGTCCGGACGGTGGGCAGCGCTTCGCCCGGTTTCAACCGGTCCTCGAGAATAGCCTGCTCAATCGCGCGACGGATCGAATCGGCCTTTCCCTCAAGGATTTCGTTGGGTGCCAGTACGAACATAGTGATCCTCGTGTAATTCGACGCTCGCCCGGATTCCTGCCACGAGGAGTCTGAGAGTTGCCTTATCGCCGCAACAGGGGCCAAACGGACATAGCAATGCCTCATATTGAAGCAGACATAGTTTAACGCAAATAGGGACAAGATTGGTACGTTGGAGGGTTCGTCTCAATAATTGCCGAAAAGTCAGGGGACAATGGGTGAGCCGCAGCGCAGGACGATCCGGTCCTACCAAGCGCTGAGGTGACTCAGAGCTCAAGCAATTCGTTCGGACCATGCTGTTCTTTTGCGCATCGGTGCATGGAAAGCGCCTTTAGACATGAATTTCCGCATGGACAGTTCTTCGATTAGGCATCGCGGCACGGACACCTGTGAATCGTAAACCCTGATTCTTTTTTCATTGACCCGCGCAATTTCTCGACATAAATTCTGTTGGGACATTAGTTAATTCGTACGAGTACATAATAATCAGATTTTGCCGCCGGCTGGTCTGTAGAACATCGCCCAGCGCTTTTTTTGTACACAGGAATGCATCTTGACCCTAAGCCTGCAGGACCCAGTCGCGCTGACCCAGCATCTCGTCCGCGCAAACACCATCAATCCTCCCGGCAATGAAGCGGGGCTAGCAGCGTGCCTCGGTGAGATGCTCGCTGCGATGGGCCTCGTAACCATCATCCAGCCTCTTGCGCCGGAAAGGGCCAATCTCGTCGCATGGAACGAGGGTGTGACGGGACCTCGGCTCTGCTTCACCGGTCACTTGGACACGGTGCCGCTCGGATCTGCACCTTGGACCCAGGACCCATTCGGTGCCGAGGTAATCGACGGGCGACTTTACGGGCGCGGCTCGTCGGACATGAAGAGCGGTATCGCCGCTTTTCTCTCTGCATTGCGCAATTTCCACGCAGAGTTTGGGAGCCTTCCGCCGATCGTCGTCGTATTAACTGCCGGCGAGGAGACCGGTTGCGAAGGTGCTAAGCGCCTGTCTGAGACCAGTGTCGGGGCGCTAGACGTGGGCGCGCTCATCGTCGGTGAACCGACCTCGGGTCAGTGCATGGTGGGGCATAAGGGCGCGCTCTGGCTGAAGGCTGAGACCAGCGGCAAGACAGCGCACGGGGCGATGCCGGAATTCGGCGATAACGCCATCTATCACGCCGTTGATGCAATCCAGAAGTTGCGGAAATTCGATTTCCGCATTCCCTCCGATCCCTTGCTCGGAGATCCAACGCTTAACGTTGGGACTATCGCGGGCGGACGGAACGTGAACTCGGTGCCGGATTCAACTGCCTTCGACATAGATGTGCGTACCGTCTGCGGACTGGAGCATGACGAACTGTCCAGCAGGCTAGGGGCCTATCTGGGTGACAAGGTCAAACTGCGTGTGAGTGTCGACGTTCCTGCACTTTCAAACGATCTTAATAACCCTTGGATTCATCGCGTTGCAGCAGTAGTCGAGTCGGTGACCGGGGAGTTATTTCGCCAGCGCACGGTCGCGTTCTTCAGCGACGGTCCCGTATTGCGCCAGTTGTTCGGCGAGATTCCTGCGGTTGTGCTCGGGCCTGGCGAACCTTCATGCGCACATAAGACCGACGAGTGGTGCAGCGTCGAGCGCATTCATCAATGTGCGGCCATCTATTCCAAACTCTTGAAGGACTGGAAATCGTGATTACCAATTTGGAAATGCCTGCGCCTGCCACGGGGGCCCAGCCGATAGTGTCTCCGACCCAGGCGTTCGACGACTGCATAGCCGCGAAAAACCGCATGTTGCTGATTCTTGGCGTGGCCATTTTCATCTATTACTTTGCGTTGATTGTCGGCGCTGGGTGGTTTCGTCCGTTCTATACGCGTTCGCTGCCGGGAGGCTTGAACGTAGGGATAGCCTTCGCACTATCGCAATACGCTTTCGTCGCTGCCTTGGCTTTGATCTACGCGCGACGGATGAAGCGCGTCGATGCTCAAATCAAGAAGCTTGCCGAAGCGCCGGAGATGAAAAATGAAACATGCTGAACGCTATCTTGTTGGTGCGATCGGGCTGCTGGCGACGTTAAGAGCCGGCGCCGCAGAGGTCGTGCCCCACGTGTACCGTCCTTACGCGTTCGGTTCGTTTGCTGTCGTGATTCTGATGACCTTGCTTGTCACTTGGTGGGCGTCGAGGAAGGGCAAGACGGTGCGCGATTTCTATACAGCGGGCGGCGGCATCTCTGGCGCTAAGAATGGGCTGGCGATTGCGGGAGACTATCTGTCGGCGGCAGCGTTTCTGGGCGTGTCTGGACTAATCGCGCTGTATGGCTACGATGGCATCCTCTATCTGGTCGGCTTTTTCGTGGCGTTCGTACCGGTGTTATTGCTCGTCGCAGAGCCGTGTCGAAATCTCGGCCGCTATACGTTTGGCGATGTCCTGGCTTGCCGCAACGATTTTCGTACCTCCAAGCTGTTGGCTGCTGGATCAAGCGTTATCGTTGCGGTCTTCTATATGATTCCGCAGATCGTAGGAGGGGCGGTGCTGCTCTACGCACTGCTCGGTGTGCCCTACGAAGTATCGATCCTGGTAGTCGGCGCGTTGATGCTGATCTATGTGACCTTTGGCGGCATGTGCGCGACCACATGGGTTCAGATCATCAAGGCCGTGTTACTGATAACTGCGTGTGCGGGCCTTGTGGTGCTGGCACTGATTCCTTTCCACTTTGACATCATCAGTTTTTTCGTGGCGCTGTTGCACCAGACCGAGCTACATGATTACCTTACGCATGGTCGCGCAGTAGCGGGAGGCGAAAACGTGCAGTTCGTCACAAAGACCTTTTTTGAACCTGGTCTATTCCTGAAGAATCCGCTTGAGCAACTCTCGCTGGGGCTTGCACTAACGCTCGGCACGGCAGCGATGCCCCATATCATGATGCGTTTTTTCACGGTACGCGATGCGCAGACCGCTCGCAAGTCAGTGCTCTGGGGAATGCTTGCGATCGGAGGATGTCATCTTTTGATCATCTTCCTAGGATTTGCCGCGGCTTATTACGTTGGCGGTCTCCGCATTGCGGCGATTGACAAGGGAGGGAATCTCGCCGCACCGTTGCTCGCGCAGTATCTCGGCGGCGGAGCCGGATCGTTGAACGGTAATATCCTGCTGGGATTGGTGGCCGCAGTGGCGTTTGCGACCATCGTGGCCGTAGTTGCCGGCTTGACGCTCGCGGCAGCGTCCGCGCTTGCGCACGATGTTTATGTGGGCGCAATCAAGGCCGGTCGCGCGACAGAGCGTGAGCAGGTCATCGCAGGTAAGGTCGCCGCGATCCTGGTCGGCGTGGTAGCCATCGGGGCGAGCCTACTCGCCAAAGGACAGAACGTCGCGCAACTGGTGGGTCTCGCTTTCGCGGTCGCAGCATCGGCGAATCTTCCCGCCTTACTTGGCACGCTGTACTGGAAGCGCTGTAATACGTTCGGCGTGACGTGCAGCGTGGTAGGGGGAACCGTCGCGGCGATCGTCCTCGTGCTCGTCTCGCCCAACATGCAGTACCCGCTCACAATTCGCGCCGACGCGACTCTCATGCTCGTGAGCGCATCGGCCACAATGAAGACGGCCGGAGAACGCATGAACGACCCTGTCCTCACCGCGGAGGCCCGGAAGTCCGCCGCGGCGGAACTCGCAAAAGCTGACGCTTTACGCCAATCGGCACAGGCCACTCTAACAGCCACTGGACAAGCCACGACCAGCGTTATTGGACTAGAGAAGCCTCTGGTGAATCTGCGTAACCCGGGGATCATTTCGATTCCGCTTGGTGTGATCTTCCTTGTCCTTGGTTCGCTGTTTTACCGAAAGAGCGCCTGCGCTGATGAGAAGTGGAAAGAACTCATCTTCAGACGCGACAGCGGCATCGGTATCGACGAGGCAGTTAAACATTGATGGGTCCGCCGCGCGGAGACCAGACCACTTCATCGTCTGTTTGGCAACTAGTATGGACTACGCAGGAAGTCCAAATGCTGTCGGTTGAACATTATCCGTGTTTATTCGCCAAGATGGCACTATCAGATGCTCTGGGCGATGTTGTGGACTCACTCTTGTGGGTCTTCGCTCAAGCGAACGAAGAATCAACGGCGACCGACGGCGAGCAGAAGATCTAGCGATGTTTAGACTTAAGCCGCCGTACACTTCGCGACGCGTTCCGGTCATGGGAGCGCTGATGATGGAGCAAACCAAGAAAGAATCAAAGTGTTACCCCAGTCCGTCGGCGGTGCAACGAAATTCGTGGCTGGCAAACGGAGCGTTCGACTACAAAGTCAATCTGTTCACCTCCCGCTGCATCCAGCCTGTTCTACGGCTAGCGCGGAACGCCCTGACGAAGTGCGAACAGAGCACGTCTCAACTGCGCAAGTGCGAAGACCACAACCACTGGCCACCTGTCGGGTGAGCAGACAGATGCCTGCGGCAAAATAAATCTGGTCTGTTCGTACTGGCCCTTTGCGAACCACGAGTGACGCCGGCGCCCTGCAGGAGGCCTGAGACCACGCTTCACACGACCATTTGGGAGGCAACCATGTTTAACACGCGTATGACGATCGACAGCTTCGATCTCGAACTCGCAGCATCAATCCGTAATGAAGCAAACCGTCAGGAGGATCACATCGAGCTGATTGCGTCCGAAAACTATGCGAGCCCGCGCGTGCTGGAGGCGCAGGGTTCCGTGCTGACCAACAAATATGCCGAAGGTTATCCGGGCAAACGCTACTATGGCGGCTGCGAATTCGTCGACGTCGCGGAGCAGCTCGCTATCGACCGTACGAAGCAGCTCTTCGGTGCCGCGTGGGCCAATGTGCAGCCGCATTCGGGATCGCAGGCCAACGCGGCAGTTTACTTGTCGTTACTTCAACCGGGTGACACGATCCTCGGGATGAGCCTCGCGCACGGTGGTCATCTGACGCACGGCGCTAAGGTCAACTTTTCCGGCAAGCTCTTCCGCGCTGTGCAATACGGCGTAGACGCAAACGGCTTGATCGATTACGCAGAGGTTTTACGTCTTGCGCTGGAGCACAAGCCGCGGATGATCGTCGCTGGCTTTTCAGCATATTCTCGACGTCTCGATTTTTTGTGCTTCAGACAGATCGCGGATCAGGTTGGCGCATTGCTCTTCGTTGACATGGCGCATGTTGCCGGGCTTATCGCCGCCGGCCAATATCCGAGTCCAATTCAATATGCTGACATTGTCACCACGACGACTCACAAAACGCTGCGCGGGCCGCGCGGCGGTCTAATCATGGGGCGCGCCAATCTCGAGATCGAGAAAAAAGTCGCGTCGATGGTATTCCCCGGCACACAGGGTGGCCCGTTGATGCATGTAATTGCTGGCAAGGCGGTGGCACTGCTCGAAGCGCTGCAGCCGGAGTTCGTCGAATACCAACGGCAGGTGATCACCAACGCCCGCGCGATGGCGCAGGTGTTCGAGATGCGCAACTATCACGTCGTCTCTGGGGGCACCGACAATCACCTGTTCCTCGTCAGCCTGATCGCACGCGGATTAACGGGCAAAGCCGCAGACGCCGCGCTGGAACGCGCGCACATCACGGTCAACAAGAACGCCGTGCCGAACGATCCACAATCGCCGTTCGTGACGAGTGGCATCCGCATCGGCTCGCCGGCCATTACGACACGCGGCATGAAGCAGGTCGAAGCGGCGCAGTTGGCCGGATGGATATGCGACGTCCTGGACGACATCGACAACCCTGACGTCAACGAAGGGGTACGCGCCAAAGTGCTAGCATTGTGCGCGCGGTTTCCGGTCTATGGTGCAGAAGCAAAATAAGTCAGCGTGTCTAATCATGCCCGACCTGTTCAACGTCGGCAGCGGGCGTTTGATGCACATACAATCGGATTGATGCGTGCCGCCGGGCGGTTTTTGCGAAAGCGGCGGCCCGCTCCGTTGCATCAGGATCTTGACGGAAGGGAGCCGTCCCACGAACAAAGGGCCAAAGGCGCAAGGTAGGGAAGGCCTTGAAGCCAAGCGGGCCGGAGCCGCTCCCTCCTGGCTTGCTGACGGCGGCTTTCACCGCATTCGCCGTTTCGGTCTAGTGCATTCCATCGCTGCGCGAGGATCGCCGTAAGATAATCAAGTTGCTGGACGTACCCGCAGTGCCACGATGTGGTCATAGTTGCTTAGCGGTCAATATTCGTTTGCGAGATTTATGGTTCGCCCATGATCATCATCGGCATATTCTGGCGCAGCGGACCTATTCTGGCACGCCATCTTGTCGCAACGCACCAATCGAGGGTCGGATTTTCGGCATTTACGCATCCCAAGCGGTCTCAGTACTAAAGCTTCACGGTTTTCTCTCTAGTAGTGCGGTTTGGCGAATCGCTGTTTCATCGTCTACCGGAAACATACATTCTATTCTTAGCTCTTGCGCCGCGACGGTCTGCGGCGACCCCACAGTGGTAACCATT
>Ga0302178_10003353_pt1 | contig 12105 bp, 13 predicted proteins | sample I_Palsa_E1_3_FD_198790 | JGI IMG/M metagenome (GOLD analysis project Ga0302178, IMG submission 198790) | Peat permafrost microbial communities from Stordalen Mire near Abisko, Sweden - I_Palsa_E1_3 | ecosystem: Environmental > Terrestrial > Soil > Palsa > Peat permafrost | place: Sweden... | reverse complement strand
CCCAGGCCTACGCGGACAAACACGCGGATAAGCACGCCAGCCAGCAACAGGTGCGCGCGTCATGAACGACGACAGCAAGCGCGGCTGGCCGCTCTGGGAGGTGTTCGTCCGCGCCCGGCGCGGCCTAGCCCACCAGCACGTCGGCAGCCTGCACGCCCCGGACGGCGCGATGGCCGTGCGCAACGCGCGCGACGTCTACACCCGGCGTGGCGAGGGTGTGTCGATCTGGGTGGTGCCGTCGGCCGCGATCGTCGCGAACAACCCGGATGAGAAGGACTCGTTCTTCGACCCCGCGGCGGACAAGGTCTACCGGCATCCGACCTTCTACGACGTGCCCGAGGGGGCCAAGCACCTGTGACCGGCGTCCGGACACTGCTGCCCCTGGCCGCGTACGCGCTGGCGCTGGGAGACGACGCGCTCATCCTGGCCCAGCGGCTCGGCGAGTGGGTGGCGCGCGCCCCGCAGATCGAGGAGGACGTGGCCCTGGCCAACATCGCGCTCGACCTGCTCGGCCAGGCACGGACCCTGCTCAGCTACGCGGGCGAGGTCGAGGGTGCCGGCCGTGACGAGGATGACCTGGCCTACCAGCGGGACGACCGGGACTTCCGCAACGTGCAGCTGGTCGAGATCCCGAACGGCGACTTCGCCGTCACGATGGCGCGGCAGCTGGTCTTCTCCGCCTATCAGTACGAGCTCTACACCGAGTTGCTCACCAGCGCCGACCCGACCCTGGCCGGGCTGGCCGGCAAGGCGGTCAAGGAAGTGGCCTACCACCGCGACCACGCGACCCAGTGGGTGCTGCGTCTCGGCGACGGCACGGACCTGTCCCACGCGCGCATGCAGGCCGGCCTCGACCAGGTCTGGCCGTATACCGACGAGCTCTTCGACCCCGCGGACCAGCTGCCCGGCGTCGCGGCCGACCCCGCGGCGCTGCGACCGGCCTGGCAGCGTTACATCACCGAGGTCCTCAGCGAGGCGACGTGTCACCAACCCGAGCCGCGCTGGCGCTCCCGCGGCGGCCGCGACGGCCTGCACACCGAGCACCTCGGCCACCTGCTGGCCGAGATGCAGCACCTGAACCGCTCACACCCTGGGGCGACCTGGTGAGTGACGCCGCCCGCACCGCGTCGGCCGCCGAAAACCGCGCCACGCCGACCGCCGAAAACCGCGCCACGCCAGACCGCGCCACGCTGCTGGCTGCGGCCCGCGCGGTGCCGGACCCCGAGCTGCCCGTCCTGACCCTCGGCGACCTCGGCGTAATCCGGGACCTGCGGATCGCCGGCGACGGAGCCGTCGAGGTCGACCTCACCCCCACCTACACCGGCTGCCCGGCCACCGCCGTCATCGCGGCTGACGTCCGGGTCGCCCTGCGCCGGGCCGGGGCGGACCAGGTCCGCGTCCGCACCGTGCTGGCCCCGGCTTGGACGACGGACTGGATGAGCGACAGCGGGCAGCGCAAGCTGCGCGAATACGGGATCGCCCCGCCCGGTCCCGCCGCGCACGCCGCCGAAGGCCCGGTGATGCTGGCGTTCTCGGTCCGCTGCCCGCACTGCGGCTCGGCCGACACCCGCGAGGTCAGCCGCTTTGGCTCGACGCCGTGCAAGGCGCTGTGGACCTGCCGGTCCTGCGCCGAGCCCTTCGACTCCTTCAAGGCGATCTGATGGCCGACGCGCCGGCGGGCCCGCGCCGCCGCTCGGTGTTCCACCCGCTCCGCGTGGCCTGCGTCGAGCGGCTTACCGACGACGCGGTGGCCATCACCTTCGACGTCCCGGCGGAGCTGCGCGAACAGTTCCGCTTCCAGGCCGGGCAGCACGTGTCGATCCGGTCTCCGGTGGTCGGCGACGAGGTACGGCGTAACTACTCCATCTGCGCCCCGGCCACCGACGGAGGACGGCGGCTGCGGATCGGCGTCAAGCGCATCCCCGACGGTGTCTTCTCCAGCTACGCGGCCGAACGCCTCCGCCCCGGCGACGTCCTGGACATCATGACGCCGACCGGCAGCTTTTCCACCGCCCTGCAGCCCGGTCAGCGCAAGCGGTACGGCGCGATCGCGGCCGGCTCGGGCATCACGCCGGTGCTGTCCATCCTCAGCACCGCCCTGGAGGTCGAGCCCGAGAGCAGCGCGGTCCTGATCTACGTCAACCGCACCACCCTGAACATCATGTTCCTGGAGGACCTCGAAGACCTGAAGAACCGCTACCTGGACCGGTTCCAGCTGATCCACGTGCTCGACGAGGAACCCCTGGACGTCGAGATCCTCTCCGGCCGGCTCGACGCTGGCCGACTGGACCGCATCCTGGACCATCTCGTCATCCCAGAGGACGTCGACGAGTGGTTCCTGTGCGGGCCCCTGCCGATGACCGACGTGGCCCGCGACGTCCTGCTCGGCCATGGGGCCGACGACGAGCACATCCACCGCGAGCTGTTCTTCGTCGGCCCGCCACCCACCGCCAGCAGCCGCGCCTCAGCCGCCTCGGCGGCGGAGCCCGAAGCGGGCGCGGAGGTCACCGTCATGCTCGACGGCCGCTCGCAGGCCTTCATGCTGCCCGAGGACGGCTCCTCGATCCTGGAAGCGACCCTGCGGTACCGGGCCGACGCCCCCTTCGCCTGCAAGAACGGCGTCTGCGGCACCTGCCGGGCCAAGGTGGTCCAGGGTCAGGTCCGGATGGACGCCAACTACGCCCTCGAACCCGCCGAACTCGCCGCCGGGTACGTCCTGGCCTGCCAGTCGCACCCAGCCGCCGACCGTGTCGTCCTCGACTTCGACCAGTAGCGCGTGTTAACGCGCCAGGACTGGGTTAAGGCCGATATCATTCCCGCGCGTAAACGTCGTCATGCAGCGGGCGCTGAAGGGGACGTCAGAAACGGGAGGAAGCTGTCATGCGTAAGGTCAGCCAGCCTGGATTCGCCTCCAACCGCCCTGCGGGTGGCGCCGTTCCCCGAAAGCTAGCTCTGCTCGCGGTGGCGGCCCTGGCCGCCGCCGGCCTGGCCGCCGTCCCGCTCAGCGCGGCCGCTGCCCCGCTCAGCGCGGGAGCCGCGGTCCTGCCCGCCCAGGCGTCCGCCCTGCCTCCTGTCTCCTCGGTATGCCCGGGGGCGACCGTGGCCGCCTTCGGCCCCAACGTGTGCGTGTTCAGCGACACGATGAGCCAGGCCACCATCCAGACCGACCTGAACAACATCGCCGTCCAGCAGGTCCCGGTGGCCAGCCAGTTCGACAGCCAGCGGTACGCCGTGTTCTTCCAGCCCGGTACGTACGGGTCCGCGACCGACCCGCTGGTCTTCCAGGTCGGCTACTACACCGAGGTCGCGGGGCTGGGCGCCATGCCGCAGGACACGGTGGTGGACGGCGCCATCGAGGTGTTCAACAACCTGTGCACCGCCGGGACCAGCAACTGCAACTCCGACGATAACTTCTGGCGGTCGCTGTCCAACCTGGAACTCAACGTGGACCTGCCGAGCTCAACGCCGGCCTACGCGCCCCCGGTGCTTGACGCCTACGGGGCCGGCTGCGCCAACAGCGAGGAGTCCTGGTCGGCATCCCAGGCGGACCCGATCAGGCGCGCCATCATCAACGGCAGCGTCGTCTTCCAGGACTACTGCGCGGCTGACGACTACGCCAGCGGCGGCTACATCGCCGACAGCAAGGTCAGCGGCGACCTGGACTTCTACGGTAACCAGCAGTACATGGTCCGCAACTCCGTCATCGGCGGGGCCAACGGCTGCCCGAACGGCCTGTGGAACCTGGTCTACTCCGGCGTCGTTGGCGCGCCCGCGGCTGCCTTCAGCGGCCAGTGCCAGCAGAACACGGTGGTGCCGACGAGCCCGGTAACCGAGGAGGAGCCCTTCCTCTACACCGACTCGCAGGGCGATTACCAGGTCTTCGTCCCCGCGGTGCAGCATGATTCGTCCGGCCCGTCCTGGTCCAGCGGCACCGAGGCCGGCACGTCGGTCCCGCTGTCCAGCTTCTTCGTGGCCAACCCGAGCACGCCCGTCGTGGCCATCGACCTCGCGCTGGCCTACGGTAAGAACCTCATCCTCAGTCCCGGTGTCTACGACCTGGACCTGCCCATCGTGGTCAGCCGTCCCGACACGGTGATCTTGGGCCTGGGCTTTGCCACCCTGGTACCTCAGCACGGCAACGCCGCTATGGTCGTGCTGCCTAACAACGGGGTGAAGCTGTCTGGCCTGATCTTCGACGCCGGCCCGGTCAACTCGCCGGCCTTGCTCTCGGTGGGGGTGCCGGGGCCAGCCGACGCCAGCAGCCCGGACCTGATCCAGGACGTCTTCTTCCGCGTCGGCGGCGCCGAGACCACCCCCGTTTCGGCGACGGTCAGCCTGCTTGACCAGGCGTCCAACTCGATCATCGACGACGTGTGGGCCTGGCGTGCCGACCACGGCAATGACGTGGGCTGGACCCAAAACCAGGGCAATTCCGGCCTCGTGGTGACCGGAGACGACGTGACCGCCTACGGCCTGGCCGTCGAGCACTACCAGAAGTACGAGGTGACCTGGAGCGGCCAGGGCGGCACGGACATCTTCTTCCAGAACGAGCTGCCCTACGACCCGCCCGCCCAGTCGGCCTGGATGGCATCGCCGACCCAGGACGGTTACCCCGCCTTCCTCGTCAGCCCGGGCGTCAAGACGTTCCAGGGCTACGGCATGGGCAGTTACGTGTCGTTCACCCAAACCTCCGCCACCTTGTACAACGCCGAGGCCTTCCAGTCCCCGGACACGCCCGGTGTGCAGTTCCACGACATCTTCGGGGTGTGGATCGCCGGCTCCGGCGGCGACAACTCGATCATCAACGGCACCGGCGGCCCGGTGACCTCAACCCACCCGGGTACGGTCGAACCGGTGGACGTGGTGAGCTACCCGTAACGGACTAACGACCGCAGGGGCAACGAACGCCGCAGGCCGTCATGGCCCGCGGTGGTCTTACCGCCGAAGCCCTGCCCGGCTCGCTGGGCCCAGTCCGTGACCGCGCCCGGGTCGGCCGGCAGGTAGTGGCTGAGGATCAGCTCACGGACCCCGGCCCGTTCAGCCACCCCGCCGACCTGGCTGACGTCGGTGTGCAGCGCGGCCATCCGGGCCAGTTCGGCCTCGTCCGTGCCGTGCCGCCTGAGGTAGCCCAGGTCGGCCACCTGGTGCACCAGGATGTCCGCCCCCTGGGCCAGCGCGATCAGGTGCTCGTTCACGGCGGTGTCGCCGGAGAACACCACCGAGCCGTCCGCGGTGTCGAACCGGTAGGCCAGCGCCGGGACCGCCCGGCCGTGCATGACCGCCACCGCCCTGACCCGCACCGCGCCATCCTCGAAGACGACCACCGGGGCCGCCCCCGCCGAGACCGCCACGTCGATGCCCCGCACCAGCGAGCCCGCGTCCGGCATCCGGGCATCCAATGGCATGACGTTCAGGTGGTAGGCGAAGCCGGCCAGGATGTGCTCGACCAGATCCGCCGTGCCGGGGTCGGGTAGCTCCGGATGGATCGTGGTCACGCGGTGGAAGACGGCGTCGCCCTCCGGCAGCGCCGCCGGCCGCGACGGACCGTACACCCGGACCGGCGGCAGCGAGCCTCGCACCCCCCACGGGTACAGGAGCATGCCCGGCAGGTCACCGATGTGGTCGACGTGCAGATGGGTCAGGAACACCGCTTCCAGGCCGGTGAAGTCGAGTCCCGCGGCGACGAAGGCGGACGGCGAACCGCGCCCGCAGTCGACCACGAACACCCGCCCGTCGACGATGACCGCCGACGAGATCCCGCCACGCCCGGCCACCGGCAGCGGCGCGCCCGCCGTCCCGAGCAAGACCAGCTCAGTCGCCATGTCGACCTCCAAAGAACCGAAGCGTCAGGGCTTGATCCGGAGCCCGTCGAACGCGACCGCGACGATGCTGTCCGCCAGCTCCCCGGGCCGTCCGCCCCGCGGCCGGTACCACTCCACCACCGAGTTGATCATCCCGTAGAGCAGCCGCGCGACCAGAACCGGGTCGACGTCGGGCCGCAGGTCGCCCTCGTCCCTGGCCTGCGTCACCAGGTCCGCTACCACGGCATCGAACGAACGCCGCCGGGCCAGCGCCTGACGTTCCACTGTCGTGTTCCCCCGGACCCGCAGCAGCAGCGTGACGAACGGCAACTCCGCCACCAGCAGCAGCACGCTGCGACGGGTCAGCTCCTCCAGCCGCGCGATGGCGGGCGCGTCCAGCGCCGAGATCTCGTCGAGCACGGCGAACAGCCCGTCCAGCGCCCGGCCGGTGGCCAGCCGGAGCAACTCCTCCTTGCTCGCCACGTGGTGATAGATCGCCGACTTGGTGATGCCCAGCTCGCGAGACAGGTCCTCCATGCTCGTCCCGTCGTAGCCGCGCTCGTTGAACACCTTGACCGCGCCGCCCAGCACCGACTCCAGGTCATGACCGGGTCGGCCGCGCCGCACGCCCGCCTGCATCCAAGCCCTCCCCACCGAAGCCAAAACACTGGCCCGCACCGGCAAAAACCGACCGAATGTTCAGTCAAGAACTCTAGTGCAGACGCGGCCGCCTTGTCAGGAGCCGGGCAGCAGCCGGGTCTGCGCGCCGGGCAGGTCGGGAAGCTTGGCCCACCAGTGGTGGTACCGGCGATAGACCTCCGGTTCGCGGTCGGCCAGGAACAGCGTCAGCGCCCCGGCCTCGGCGGCGAGCCTAGCCCAGACGAACCCGGGCAGCGGATGGAAGGCCGTCACCTCGATCCCGTCCCGGACCGCTCGCCACACGCCGGCCACGTACCCGTCGACCAGCACGGTGGGCAGCACGTCGCCGTTCGTCCGGGTGACGAGCCGCTGGTAACCGGCCGGGATGACGCGGCTTCGGTCGAAGTAGGCCAGCATGATGCTGTCCCACATCGCCATCAGCCGCGGCGGCGCCGGGGTGTCGCCGGCCGGGCGCGCGGCGCCGGGCACGTCGTAGAGCACCGTGCCGTCGGGTCCTTCCAGTTGCACGAGCGAGCCGCCCAGCGCCTGCACCGCCGCCCTAACCCGGGCCCGCTGGACCAGCGCGAACCGGGCCATGTCCGGGATCGACGCCGGGCCGAACCCCTCCAGGTACCGCCGGACCAGGGTCTGCAGCCCCAGACCCGAAGCGTCCGCGTCGGCCAGCACCGGCCGGGGACGTGCCGCCATGTAGTCCCGGCTGCCGAACGACCACGGCCCCCCGCCCGGCACATGCCACAGCGGCGCATACTGCCGCAGCATCCGCCACGCCAGGGGCGGCATGGGTGCGCCCAGCCGCCGCGCGAGCCAGTCCTCGCATTCTGCGTTTGTCCGTGGCTGCCCGGCGAAGTCCAGCAATCCGCCGATCAGCACGTCGGCGTCAGCCCCCGTGAGCCCGGACGCCGTGAATCGCGGGTCGCCCAGCCTGGAGGCCCGGAGCGTCGGGTCCATGGCCTCCCGGAAGGCCTGGTGATCATCAGCATGAACCGCGTGCATGGTGATGCGCATGAGCTGCGCCCGTACCACCCGGTGGTCGGCGAACGCAGCGTCGAGTTCGGCGGGCTCGAAACCGGCCAGCCGGTTCCACAGCGCGACATACGGGGAGGCGGGCTGCTGCGCCTGCAGCGCCACCACGCGCCGCACGGCGTCGGCCAGGCTCAGCGGCGAGCGCTCCAGCAGGAGCTGACGGGCCAGGGTGGCCCGGTTGAGCTCGCGCTCGGTGATCCTCATCGCAGCGGCCGGAAGAACTCCCGTACGTCGCCGATCAGCAGGTCGGGTTCCTCCATGGCCGCGAAGTGTCCGCCCCGGTCGAATTCCGACCAGTGCACGATGTTGTTGGTCTGCTCGGCCAGCCGCCGGACCGGTGCCGCGATCTCCTCGGGGAAGACGGCCACCCCGGTGGGCGCGGTCGAGGGAGCGGGCGGCCCCGAGGCGCGGGACCGGGCCGCCTCGTAGTACAGCCGCGCCGACGACCCGGCCGTCCGCGTCAGCCAGTACACGCTGATGTTGGTCAGCATCTGGTCGCGGTCGACCGCGGACAGCCCGCCGTCGGTCCACTCGCCGAACTTCTCCGCGATCCAGCCCAGCTGCCCGGCCGGTGAGTCGGTGAGCCCGTAGCCCACAGTCTGCGGCCGGGTGGACTGGATCGCCGAGTACCCGCTCCCGGCGAGCCGGAACCGCCGCAGCCGCTCCACCCGCGCCCGATCCGAATCGCTCAGGTCGGCAGGCAGGTCGCCCGATACGTACGGCGAGAGCATGTTCAGGTGCACCCCGATCATCTGCTCCGGCACGATCACGCCCAGCTCCCGGGAGATCGCCGAGCCCCAGTCCCCGCCCTGCGCGCCGTACCGCTGGTATCCCAGCCGCCCCATCAGCGAGTCCCACGCCCGCGCCACGCGCGTCACGTTCCAGCCCCGCTCCCGGGTCGGCCCGGAGAACCCGAACCCCGGAATCGACGGAACGACCATGTGAAACGCGTCGCCCGGATCACCCCCGTGCGCCCCGGGGTCGGTCAGCGGTCCGATGATCTCCATGAACTCCACCACCGAGCCCGGCCAGCCGTGCGTCATGATCAACGGCATCGCCCCCGGCGAAGCCGAACGCACGTGCAGGAAGTGCACCACCTGTCCGTCGATCTCGGTGGTGAACTGCGGAAACGAGTTCAGCCGCCGCTCGTGCACCCGCCAGTCGTACCCGGTGCGCCAGTACTCGGCCAGCTCCCGCACGTCGTCCAGCGCGATGCCGTAGTCCCAGCCGACCCCGGGCAACTGGTCCGGCCACCGGGTCCGGCCCAGCCGGTCCCGCAGGTCGTCCAGCTCCGCTTGCGGAATATCGATCCGGAATTCCTCGATGGTGTCCACGCCCATAGACCGTACTCACCAGTCGGCGATGCGGATGACGTCGGCCTGCCGGGGAAACACCTTCTCCGTCAGGACCCGGTGCACCTCGGGGTCGGCGTCCAGGCACCCGTCAGCCAGGACGGTCAGCCGGTAGTCCAGGTCGGCGGCCTGGCGCAGCGTCGAGAGCACGACGCCGCTGGTGGCGATGCCCGTCAGCACCAGGTGGTCGACGTCGGCCGCCCGCAGTACCACCTCCAGGTCGCTGCCGGTGAACGCCGAGACCCGCCGCTTGGTGACGATGACGTCGCCGACGACCGGCGCGACGGCCGGATGGATGGCTGAGCCCGGATCGCCCTCGGCCATCCGGCCGGTCCGGGCGGCGGCCGCGAAGCTCTTGTTGCGCTCGCTGACCTCGGGATACCCGGCCCGGAACCCGATGATCACGTAGATGACCCTGATCCCGGCTCCGCGGGCGGCCCGCACCGCGCCCGCCAGCCGCGACAGGTACTCCGCTGCCTCTTCGCCGCCGACGCGGTCGACGATGCCCTGCTGAACGTCCATTACGAGCAGCGCGGTTGACGTCATAGCGACCCGCTCCTTTGCGCTCCGGCGGTTACGGTACGAGTGTGGCGACTATAGACGATGTGGCCGAGCTGGCCCTGCGGCTGCCCGACGTGACCGAGAGCGAACGGCACGGCAACCGCACCTGGTACGTCGCGCGCAAGGCCTTCGCCTGGGAGCGCCCGTTCTCCAAGGCGGATCTGCGGCGGTTCGGCGAGCAGACCCCGCCGGAGGGCCCCATCCTGGCCGTCCGCGTGGAGGATCTCGGCGAGAAGGAGGCCGTGCTCGCCGCCCATCCCGAGGCGTTCTTCACCATCTCGCATTTCGACGGGTACTCCGCGGTCCTGATCCAGCTGCGCAAGGTCTCCGCGCCCGCGCTCCGGGAGGCGATCACCGACGGCTGGCTAGCCTGCGCGCCGCCCGCTCTGGCCAGCCAGTTCCTCAACCCCTAAACCCTCCACCACGAGGAGGACGACCATGCCCTGGTCCCTCGAGCAGGCATACGACGCTTACCCGCAGATCGAAGAGGAATTCTCTGCTGCCCTCGACCAGAGCCTGGACCCGCGCGGCCCGGATCTGCTCTACGATCTCGTCGCCCGCCTGCGCCTAGCGCCAAGCGCCGTCGTCCTCGACGTGGGCAGCGGCGAGGGCCGTCAGGCCGTGGCCCTGCACCAGCGCTTCGGCTTTCACGTCACCGGCATCGATCCGGTACCCCGGCACATCGAGGCGGCCCGGGCCCTGGCCGGCCCGGACGGCCCCGTCTTCGAGGTCGGCACGGCCGAAAACATCCCGGCCGGCTCCGGCACGGCGGACCTGGTCTGGTGCCGCGACGTCCTGGTCCACGTCGCCGACCTGCCGCGCGCGTACGCGGAGTTCCGCCGGGTGCTCCGGCTGGGCGGTCACGCGATTGTCTACCAGATGTTCGGATCCGAGCTGCTGGAGCCGCGCGAGGCCGCCTGGCTCTGGGCCACCATGGGCGTGGTGCCGGACAGCGCCGACCCGGCCCGCACCGAGGCCGCCATCGCCGCGGCCGGATTGCGGATCGACGAGCGGCTGGAGATCGGCTCGGAATGGAGCGAGTGGGTCGAAGAGCGCCACCACAGCGCCAGCCGCAAGCTCCTGCACGCCTCGCGTCTGCAGCGGAACTGGGCCAGCTATCTCGAACGCTACGGCCCGGCCGCCTGCGACATGATGCTGGGCGACTGCCTATGGCACGTGTACGCCATGATCGGCAAGCTGACCCGCCGCGTCTACCTGCTGTCTGCTGACCGACCCGATACGTAGGGTGACCATCGTGACCGAAGACGAGCGCGGTGCCGCGGAGTACGCCGCCGACATCGAGGCGGCGCGAGACCGGTTGATCGCCTCCGCCACGCCGACAACCACCGCACCGACATCGAGACCGCCCTAGCCGCGCAGGCCATCCGCCCAAAATGAGACATTTCGGGCACAGATCATGATCTCGGGCACTTTTGGTCCGTATTTGGCCATTTCTGCCCGCGATCATGAAGAGGTCCGATCCGACTGGGGCACCGGCCGGTTCTCGCGACCGCTAGGTCCGCGCCGTGATCGCGGTCCAGGTGCGGCCGCTGTCATCGGTCCGGTAGATGGTGGACGCCTGCGCCCGTGCCTGCGCTTGGTTTCCGTACCAAGCGAACCAAACCCTGGTGCTGACGAAGTCGTAGCCGAGCAGCTCCGGGTCGGTCGCGTGCAGCCCCTGCGGGACGGCGGTCCAGGTGCGCCCGCCGTCCACCGTCACGTAGACCACGGGTACTCGCGACCCGGGAGATACGTAGGGCATCACGATGCCGTCGGAGGCTGAGAGGAACCGGACGTCGGGGGCCGCTCCGATGCCGGACGGCAGCGGGAGGCGCCGCCAGGTGCGGCCGAGATCGTGGGTGACCAGCAGGTAGAGCCCCGAGGCCGGACCGGCGGTCATGAAGCCTGTGCGGCCGATGAATTGCGGAACCGCGCCGGCGGAGCGCGGGAGCGGTTGCGGCGCCCAGTGCGTGCCTGCGTCCCGGCTGACCAGGAGCGGACCTGGAGGCCCGCACGCGATCCGGGCCACCGAGGTGGTCGCGACCGTGAGCGAGGGTGGGTCGCAGCTCGCCGGTACGCCGGCGGCCACAAGGGCCCAGCGACGGCCGCCGTCGTCGGTCCGGTAGAGCTGGCCGAACCGGGCGGGTCCAGCGGTATCCGTGGTGAGCAGCAGCCACCCGTCATCCGGCCCGGTGAAGCTGAGCGACGCGGGCCCGCCGTAGGCGGGTCCGTGCAGCGGTTCGGATTCGGTCCACGTCCGGCTGCCGTCGGAGGTCGAGAACACCTCGGTCAGCATCCCGGCTGAGGTGGCTGTCTGCCCCGCGCAGCAGAGCGCCAGCCAGGCGTGCTCGCTGTCGCGCGCCAGCAGCACGGGGGTGAGCGTGTCGGGCAGCGACAGCAGCGCCGCGGCCGCGGGCGGCGTCACGTCGGTCCAGGTGCGCCCGCCGTCGGTAGTGCGGGCGAGCTCGCTGTCGTTGACCCCCCACTTGATCCAGCGCAGCGTCCACCCGGTAGTCGGCGAGGTCATCTGCGGCGTCTCGAGCCAGATAGGCGCAGGCGAGATGCTGGTGGGCACTGTGACCGGCGCGGGGACAACGCCAGAACAGCCAGCAACCACTACCGTCGCCAGCAGCACGACCCCGACCATGCTTATGCGCAATGCGTGCCTGCGTTTACCGGGAACATTTACTTATACGACCGCCGCGGAC
>Ga0302178_10003352_pt1 | contig 12106 bp, 11 predicted proteins | sample I_Palsa_E1_3_FD_198790 | JGI IMG/M metagenome (GOLD analysis project Ga0302178, IMG submission 198790) | Peat permafrost microbial communities from Stordalen Mire near Abisko, Sweden - I_Palsa_E1_3 | ecosystem: Environmental > Terrestrial > Soil > Palsa > Peat permafrost | place: Sweden... | reverse complement strand
CCGTCGACCTGGCCCGGCAGCGGCTCGAGGTAGGTCTTGACGAGCGTCGACAGCTCGCGCCAGCGCTCGATCAGCGGGACGATCGGGTGCTCGTCGCGGATCGCCGCGAGCACCCGCGCATCGGTCGAGAATCCCGTCTTGCCGCGGCGCTTGCGCGAGAGGCCAAGCTTCTCGAACAGGATCGCTCCGAGCTGCTGTGGCGAGCCGATCACGAACTCCTCGCCGGCGGCGGCGTAAATCGACTGCTCGAGCGCGCGAACCTCCTCGTAGACCCGCTCGGTGATCGCCGCAAGCCGCCCCACGTCGAGGCGAATGCCGGCGACCTCCATCTCGCGCAACACGCCGACAAGCGGCAGCTCAACGTCGCGAAAGAGGTCGATCAGCGCTCGCTCTTCGAGCTCTGGTCGCTGGAGCTTCGAGAGCTCGTCGACGAGCTTGGCGTCCCCCGCGGCGCTCGACTCGGCGGCGAGCCCGCGGTCCTCGCAGAGCTCCGCCAGCGGGTAGCCGCGCCGCGCCGGGTCGAGCAGATAGGCAGCGAGCATCGTGTCGTGGGCGAGCAGCGGCGGGACGGCGCCGAGCGACTTGGCGTCATGCGCGACGATCGGATGCGAAGCCAGCACGCCCACGAGCTCAGCCGGCTCCAAGACCTCGCCAGCCAAGACCTCTGCCGCAGTCACAACACCAAACGTCCATTCCGCGCCCTCTCCGAACAGGGCGCCCTCGGGCACCTCGGGAGCGCGTACGGCCAGCCCCAACTCGCCCTCCCCCAGCGCGGCAAGCTGCGCAATCGTCACCTTGCGCGCATCAAGGGCAGGAGGCTGCGATCCAGCGATTGGGGACGCGCCAGCGGCCCCAATCGCCCCGGCGGCCCCAATCGCCTCCTCAAGACGCCGCAGCGGGTCGCGCAGCTCGTAGCGGCGGAAGGTTTCGCGCAGCGTGCCCATGTCCGGCTCGCCGGCCTGGATAGCGGCGAGGTCGAGCTCGAGCGGCAGGTCGCGCTGCATCGTCGCGAGCTGCTTGGAGACCAGCGCATCCTCGCGATGGGCGACGAGGTTGGCGCGGCGCTTCTCGCCGCTGACCTCGGCGACGCTGTCGAGCACGTTCTCGAGCGTGCCGAAGCGCTGGAGCAGCTCCGCCGCGGTCTTCTCGCCGATTCCCGGGACGCCGGGGATGTTGTCGGAGGTGTCGCCCTTGAGGCCGTAGAAGTCGGGTATCAGCTCGGGCGCGATGCCGTAGCGCTCGATCACCGCCGCCCGGTCGTAGAGCTTTGTCTCGGTGATCCCGCGCGCGGTTGCCATCACGCTGACGAGGCCCGCCTCGTCGACGAGCTGGAAGGCGTCGCGGTCGCCGGTGACGATCGTGACCGGGATGCCCTGCCGGCGGGCGCGCTCGGCGATCGTTGCGATCACGTCGTCGGCCTCGAAGCCCTCGAGCCGCGCGTTGGCGTAGCCGAAGGCCTCGACCAGTGGATCGAACGCCGGCCACTGCTCGCGCAGCAGGTCCGGCCGCGACCGGCGACCCGCCTTGTACTCCGAATAGAGCTCGCTGCGGCCTGAGCTGCCGGCATCCCAGGCGACGACGGTCGGCGCCACTCCGTGCTCGGTGATCAGCTTGACGAGCATCGAGGAGAAGCCGAAGATCGCGTTCGTCGGCTCGCCGGTCGAGGTCGCGATCGCTTCAGGCAGCGCGAAGAAGGCCCGGTAGACAAGGCTGTTGCCGTCGATCAGGAACAGCGTTGACAACGGATCGGACTCTACAAGCCGGAGCCGGCTCATCAGGCGGCTGCGCGAGCCCGTGGCACCAAAGTGCTGCTGAGCCGCCTGATGACCGGCGGATTTCCGGGGTGGGCTGCGCCTTGTCGCGAGTAGATTGCTTGGATGCGTGTTGTCGTGACCGGCGCGAGTGGGTTGATTGGGAGCCGGTTGGTGGGGCGGCTGCGTGGGCGCGGTGACGAGGTTGTGGTTTTGAGCCGAAGTGGCGGCGATGGCGCTGTTGGTTGGGATCCGGTTGGTGGGCCGGCTCCGGTGGAGGCTTTGGCTGGGGCTGATGCGGTGGTGCATCTGGCGGGCGAGAACATTGCGCAGCGCTGGACCGCGGGGGCGCGGGAGCGGATTCGCGCGAGCCGTGTGGTGGGGACGGCGAATCTGGTCGCTGGGATCTCGGCGGCGGAGCCGCGTCCGCGGGTGCTCGTGTGCGCGAATGCGGTCGGCTACTACGGCGATCGTGGCGACGAGCTGCTGAGCGAGGACGCGGCGGCGGGCGATGATTGGCTCGCGGCGGTCTGCGTCGGCTGGGAGCGCGCGGCGCTGGCGGCCGTGGAGTTGGGTCTGCGGGTCTGCGTACTGCGGACCGGGGTCGTGCTCGATCGCGACGGTGGGGCGCTGGCGAAGATGCTGCCGCCGTTTCAGGCTGGAGTCGGCGGGCCGGTCGCCGGCGGACGCCAGTACATCTCGTGGATCCACGCCGATGACGTCGTCGCGTTCTATCTCGCGGCGATCGACGACGAGCGCCTCGAGAGCCCGCTCAACGCGGTTGCGCCGCACGCGGTCCGCAACGCGGAGTTCTCGAAGGCGCTCGGTCATGCCCTGCATCGCCCGGCGCTGGCGCCGATCCCGGGCTTCGCGCTGCGGCTCCGCTTCGGCGAGATGGCGGCAATCGTCACCGACAGCCAGAACGTCCAGCCGGCGCGAGCGCTCGAGCTCGGCCTGGACTTCGCGCACCCCGAGCTCGGCGAGGCGCTCGCCGACGCGCTCAGCCGCCGCTGAGCAGGCGCAGCTCGATCAGCTGGCCGGCCGTGCCGACGCGGTAACCGGCGAAGCGCGACAGCGAGGTCTCGCCGTTCGCGTCGATCGAGTAGCTGCCGATGACGCTGTCGCGCAGGCCGAGGTGGAAGTAGTCGCGCACGACATCGAGGCGACGGTTGGTCGTGCTCCTGTGCGCCTCCTGGATCGCGGCGAGCACAGAGGACATCGCCTCGTAGCCATAGAGGCTGTAGGCGGTCGGTGGGCTGGCGAACGCGTGGCGGTAGGCCACCAGCACGCGCTGCGCCGAGCTCGGGTACTGCGCCAGCGGCAGGATCGGGCTGGTGACGTAGGTCGCGTTCGCGGCGGCGCCGAGCGAGCTGAGGAACGGGGCGCTCGCCAGCGTGCTCGGCGCGAACAGCTTGACGCCGGGTAGCTTCGCCGCGAGCTCCTGCCAGAGCGCCTGCGAACCGGCGTCGGGCGCCGCCCCGGTCAGGACCGCGTCGGCGCCACTGGCGGAGATCGTCGCGGCGAGCTTCGCGTAGTCGCCAGGCGTGGTGAGCCTGGCCGTGTCGATCTGTGCCGAGCCGGCGACGGCGATCGCGCTGCGCGCCGCGTACGAGCCGACCAGCGGCGCGATCACGCTGTCGTAGGGGTTGCTGATCGCTGCGTCGTCGCGCAGCAGGTAGATGCGCTTGACGCCGAGCGTCTTCATGAAGCGCGTGGTTGCGAGCGCCTCCTGCGCATCGCTCGGCATCAACCGGGCGAAGGTGCGCGGCCCGGACGGGTAATAGCGCTTCGGCTCGCCCGTCTGATCGACCGGGCTGGTGTCGGTGAAGCCAACGTAGGGGCTCGCCGGGCTCACCTGGAGGATGTAGTTCTCGTTGATCAGCGGCAGCGAGACCGCGGTCGCGCCGGAGTCGAAGTCACCGATGTAGGCGATCGCTCCGAGATCCTGGCTCGCCGCACGGGCCGCAAGGCTCGTCGTCTTCGTCGACCAGCCACTTGCGCCGGCGTCGTTGAGCAGCGCGATGCTGACGTTGCGATCCTGGCCACGCGCGTGCGCCTGCTCGAGGGCGAGGATCTCGCCGTCGTTGATCGAGGTCATCAGCTGGCCCTGCGGGCCCTGCAGCGGCAGGTCGGAGTAGACCGTCAGCGTGCTCTCGTAGGTGAAGCCGCCGGGCTCGGTACTGGCCGAGCCGCCGCAGCCGGCGACCAGCGCCGCGAGCACGCTGACGACGGTTGCTGCCGTTCGGGGATGACGCACGCGACGCTCCAGACGCGGTCGGGCTGGCTCGGCGGAGGCGCGGCCAGCGCGCCGGCGGCCGCGGATTGTAGTCCCCGCGGGTCGCCGACCGCGCGCGTCCACGCAGCGCTCAAGCACCGCTGAAACGGCCGAGCTCCTTGAGCTCGCCGCCCAGGCGCACGCCGTAGCCGGCGAAGCGCGTCAGCGACGTATCGCCACCGTTGCTGATCCGGTAGCGCCCGATGACGCTCTTGCGCAGGCCGAGGTGGAAGTAGGCCCTGACGACGTCGAGCCGGTCACCGTCGTGCTTCCCGGCACGGCGGATCGCGGCAAGCACCGAGGACATCGCCTCGTAGCCATAGAGGCTGTAGGCGGTCGGGCGCCCGAACTGGCGGCGGTACGCCGCCAACACCTTGCGCGAGCGCTGCGGGTACTGGTCGAGCGGCAGGATCGGGCTCGTCACGAAGGTCGCCTCGCTCGCCTCGCCGAGCGCAGCGAGGAACGGTCCGGTCGCGAGCGTGCTCGGCGCGAACAGCTTGACGCCGGGGTCCTCCTGCGCGAGCTCCTGCCAGAGCGCCTCGGTGCCCGGGTCAGCAGCAGCACCGACGATCACCGCATCGGCGTGGCTGCCGGCGATCGTCGCAACGAGCGAGGCGTAGCTCGCGGGCTGCGCGCTGGAGTTGCTGTTGATCTGCGACGAGCCGACGACCGTGATCCCGGCGCCGGGAGCGTCGAGCGCGGTCAGCGGCGCGATCGCGCTGTCGAACGGGCTGACGTAGGGCGCGTCATCGGTGATCGTGTAGAGGCTTGCGACGTTCATGTAGCGCATGAAGCGCACCGTCGCCCGCGCCTCCTGGACGTCGGTCGGCACAAGCCGCGCGAACGTGCGCGTGCCACCCAGGTAGTGGCTACCGGGCTCGCCCTTGTCGTCGATCGGGTTGGCGTTCGTCAGGCCGACGTAGGGACTCGACGGGCTGACCTGGAGGATGTCGACCGGATTCGTGACCGACAGCGATATCGCGGTCGCGCCAGAGTCGAAGTCGCCGATATAGGCGATCGCATCGGCGTCCTGGGCGGCGAAGCGCGCCTCGGACTGCGTCGTGCTCGGAGTCCAGCCGCTGCCCTGGGGAGCGTCGCTGAGGAACTCGAGGCCGACGTCGAGCGCCCGACGGTGCGCATGCGCCTGATCGAGCGCAAGGAGCTCGCCGTTCTCGATGCTCGTCATCAACTGGCCCTGCGGGCCGGAGAGCGGCAGGTCGGAGTAGACCGTCAGCGGGTGCTGGAAGGTGATCGGAGGGCTGCTGGTGCCGCCGCAGCCGGCCAGCGCGGCGGCCAGCGCGAGCACCACGGTTGCTGCCACTCGGGATTGGCGCACGACGCTCCAGACGTGATCGACCTCGCCGCGCGCGGCCGGGGGGCGGCGCCAGCGGCCGCGGATTGTAGTAATCCTCGCAGTGCTGGGCGGCGCTCCGCAGACCAGTGCGGGCCGCGAGCGGCCCGCACGGACTCGAGCGGGGCGCTCAGCTCAGGGCTGCGAGCCCGAAGCGTCGCGACCGGGCAGATGGCGGATCGCAATGCGTCCGGCGGCCCCCAGCAGCATCACGAGGAGTGCCAGCAGGAACGCATCGAGACCGCTCGCACCGATCGCCCAGAGCACGATCCAGAGCGCGAGACCGAACGTGGCGGCAATGACGAGGCCCATGTGCCGGCCAGTCTATGCAACCGGCGCCGCGAGTGCCGTCGCGAACTCGCCGACGAGCCGGCCGACCTCGCTCGCCGGGTCGTTCACCTCGCCGGCGGCGCGCACGAGGCGCGAGCCGATGATCACGCCGTCGGCGCCGGCGGCCGCCGCGCCAGCTGCCTGATCGGGCGTCGAGATGCCGAAGCCGAGCGCTACGGGGACTGTGGTGGAGGCCTTCGCGCGTGCGATCAGAGTCGCTAGCGTGGCGGATCCGGCCGCCCGCTCTCCCGTCGTACCGGTGACCGACACGACGTAAAGGAAGCCGCTTGCCCGCGCGCCGATCCTGGCGAGGCGCGCGTCGGTTGTGGTCGGCGCGACGAGCGGCACGAGCGCGAGGCCACGCCGCTGGGCCTCCTCGACGAGCGACTCGCTCTCCTCGTAGGGCAGGTCGGGCACTATCAGGCCGCTGACACGGGCGTCGGTCAGCCGGTCGAGAAAGCGCTCGGCACTCGAGGCGAGCACCGTGTTGGCGTAGGCCATGACGATCACCGGGACCTGCTGCGCGAACGAGCCGGCGAGCTCGAGGATGTCACTGAGGCGCACGCCCTGGGCGAGCGCGGCGGTTGCGGCGGCGTGAATCACCGGACCGTCGGCGAGCGGGTCGGAGAACGGAACGCCGAGCTCGATCAGGTCGGCGCCGGCCGCGATCGTGGCCGCGCCGATCGCCCGCGAGCGCTCGAGGTCGGGGTAGCCGCCCATAACGTAGGGCATCAGCGCGGCGCGCTTGCTGCCGGCCGAGAACGCGCCAGCGATTCGTTCGAGGCCAGTCGCGGGCATCTACGGCTCGGCGGTGAGCGCGATCACCTCGGCGAGGTCCTTGTCGCCGCGGCCGGAGAGGCAGACGAGATCGAGCTCGCCAGTCGCGTTGGCGAGGACCCAGGCGATGGCGTGGGCGGACTCGAGCGCGGGGATTATGCCCTCCAGGCGCGTGACCTCGGTGAAGGCCGCCAGCGCCTGGTTGTCGGTGATTGCGACGTAGCGGGCACGGCCGCTGTCGCGCAGGTGGGCGTGCTCGGGTCCCGATCCCGGGTAGTCGAGGCCGGCCGAGATCGAATGGGCCTCGAGGATCTGGCCGTCGTCGTCCTGGAGGACCGCTGAGAGCGAGCCGTGGAGGACCCCGGCCTGGCCGCCGACGGTCAGCGGCGCCCCGTGACGGCCGCTGTCGAGGCCCTCCCCTGCGGCCTCGACGCCGATCAGCTCGACATCGGCGTCCTCGATGAAGCCCGCGAACATGCCGATCGAGTTCGAGCCGCCGCCGACGCAGGCGATCACCCGCTGGGGCAGGCGACCGGTGCGTTCGAGCACCTGGGCGCGCGCCTCGTCGCCGATCGTACGCTGCAGCTCGCGCACGATCGCCGGGTAGGGCGCGGGGCCGACGGCGCTGCCGATTATGTAGTGGGTGTCGGCGACGTTCTCGACCCAGTCGCGGATGGCCGCCGAGACCGCCTCCTTGAGCGTGCGCGCGCCGGCGCGCACCGGCTCGACGCGTGCGCCGAGCAGCTCCATCCGCTGGACGTTGGGCTGCTGGCGGCGGATGTCCTCCTCGCCCATGTAGACGACGCAGTCGAGACCGAGCAGCGCCGCGGCGGTGGCGCTTGCGACGCCGTGCTGGCCGGCGCCGGTCTCGGCGATCACCCGCGGCTTGCCCATCCGCCGGGCGAGCAGTGCCTGACCGAGCGCATTGTTGATCTTGTGCGAGCCGGTGTGGTTGAGGTCCTCGCGCTTCAGGTAGATCGGATGGCCGGCGCGGTCGCTCAGGCGGCGCGCTTCGTAGAGCGGCGTCGGCCGGCCGATGAAGTCGCGCGAGAGCAACGCGAGCTGGGTACGGAAGTCGGCGGCGGCCCAGGCCTCGATCCAGGCCTGCTCGAGCTCGGCGAGGGCCGGCATCAACGTCTCGGGGACGTACTGGCCGCCGTAGGGGCCGTAACGATGCGCAACGCGCTGCTGCGTGGCGGGGGCGACGATGCGGGGGCTGCTCACACGCTCACCTCGCGTGTCGCGGCCGCCTCGATCAGGGCGCGCATCAGCTCGTGGTCCTTGATGCCGGGCGCGCTCTCGACGCCGCTGGCGACGTCGACCGCATAGGGGTGGACCTGGGCGATCGCCTCGGCGACGTTGCCGGGCGTGAGACCGCCGCTGAGGATCAGCGGGACCTTCGAGCGGCGCGACTCGAGCAGCGTCCAGTCGAAGCGCTCGCCGGTGCCGCCGCGCAGCCCGGCGGTGTAGCCGTCCAGCAGGTGGAAGTCGGTGTGAAAGCGCGCCAGGTCCTGGAGCGTCTCCGCGCCGCGGACCGCCGCGGCCTTGATCGTGCGTGCGCCGGTCCGGCGTGCGACCTCGCCGGCGAACGACGGTCCCTCATCGCCGTGCAGCTGCACGAGCGTGAGGCCCGCGCGCTCGCTGACGTCGGCGATCTGCTCGAGCGTGCTGTTGACGAACACGCCGGCGATCTCGGCGCGGCGATGCAGGGCAGCGCCGATCAGCTCGGCGTCGGCGAGGCTGCAGAGGCGCGGCGAGTGCTCGTAGAAGACCATGCCGACGGCCCAGGCGCCGAGCTCGACGGCGGCCTGGGCATCCTCGAGGCGGGTCACTCCACAGATCTTGATGCGCGGCGAATCCACCGCCAAACCGTAGCGGCTGGCGCGCCGAGGTTCCCACGGCGGCTGCCGGCAGGACGATTCGCGCGTCCTCAGCCCGAGGCGGGCAGGCTCTCGGGGCGCGTACCGAGCGTTACCTTGACGGTCTCGTGCCGCTGGCCGCGGACGATGCCGAGCGTCACGGTCTGCCCCGGCTTATCGCGCTCGATAGCGTTCCCCAGCGCCGTGTCACTGCGGATCGTCCTGCCGTCAAGGGACACGATGATGTCGCCGCCGACCTTCACCGGCGTGATCCCATCGGCGAGCGTCACCGTTTTCGTCGGGCCGTGAAGGTGCGCCGCCGCAGCGGGCGTTCCGGCCTCGACGTCTTCGATCAGCGCGCCGTAGCTCGAGCCGAGATGGAGCGAGGCGAACGACGGTGTGATGCTCGCCGTCGCGACGCCGAGATAGCCCTCGGTCACCTTGCCGTGCGTCTCAAGCTGCGGAATGACGAACTTCGCGGTGTTGATCGGGATCGCGAAGCCGATGCCGACGCTGCCATCACTGCCGTCGGTCTGGATCTGCGAGTTGATGCCGATCACCTGCCCCTCGGCGTTGATCAACGGGCCACCCGAGTTGCCGGGGTTGATCGGCGCGTCGGTCTGGATGACGTTGCCGACCGTGAAGCCGTTCGGGGCCGTGATGTCGCGCTGCAGCGCCGAGACCACACCCGTCGTCAGCGTGCGCTGCAGGTCGAACGGGTTGCCGATCGCGACGGTCGGGTCGCCGACCTCGACCGTGTTCGAGTTGCCCAATGGCAGTACGTTTAGGTGCTGGCTGCCGGGATCCACCTTCAGCAGCGCGAGGTCGTCGTCGGGATCCTTGCCGATCACCGTCGCCGCCATCGTCGCACCGTCGGCGATCTGGACCGTGATCTTCACAGCGCCGTCGATGACGTGGGCGTTGGTCAGGATCGTGCCGTTCGAGTTGATCACGACGCCCGAGCCGGACTGACTGCCGGACTCCTTGGTCGCGAACGGGTCAAACGGCGAGGTCGTCGTCTCGACGACCTTGGCGGAGACGAAGACGACACCGGAGGCGTCGCGAGCGTAGATCTGGTGCGGCGTCAGGCCGGTGCCCGCCGCCTGTCCGGATGGCATCTGCTCGACCACCTTCGTGACCGTGTTGTCGCGGTGGAAGCCGAGCGCAAGCAGCACACCGACCGCGATCGCGCCACCGGCGAGCGCGGCGAGCGGCTGGCCTACCGGAATGTTTCGAAGCTCACGACGCATGGACGACGCTTGAGTGTGCCCGCCGGCACTCAAGGTCGGCTAAATCGCGCTGCCGAGCGCCGCGAGCAGCTCGCGCAGGGCGCCGGCCGGGTCGGCAGCGCCCATCAGGCGCTCACCGATCAACGCCGCATCGACACCCGCAGCGTTCAGCTCGCGGAGGTCGGCGGCCGTGCTGATGCCCGACTCGGAGACCACGATAGCGCCCGCAGGCATTGCCGCGAGCAGCGCAAACGTGCGCGCGGCGTCGACGCTGAAGTCGCGCAGATCGCGGTTGTTGACGCCGATCAGCTCGGCGCCGACCGAGGCCGCAAGCGCGAGCTCGCCGGCGTCGTGGACCTCGACCAGCACATCGAGCGAAAGTTCCTGCGCCGCCTCGTGCAGCGAGCGCAACTCGTCCTTGCCGAGCGCGGCGACGATCAGCAGCACCGCCGAGGCGCCGGCGGCGGCAGCCTCGTGCAGCTGGTAGGGATCGACGATGAAGTCCTTGCGCAGCAGCGGCAGTTCACAGGCAGCCGCGGCCGCGCGGAGATCGTCGAGCGAGCCGTCGAAGTTGCGCTGCTCGGTCAGGACCGACATTGCGGCCGCGCCGCCGGCCTCGTAGGCGCGGGCGATCTCGGCAACCGAGGACCCGGTGCGAATCTCGCCGGCCGACGGCGAGCGACGCTTGAATTCGGCGATTACCTTCAGCCCGGGTTGGGCTAGAGCGTTGCGAAAGCTGGGCCGCTTGGGCGGCGGGAGGGTTGCTATCTCGCCGAGTGGAACCTTGCGCTTGCGCTGCTCGAGGTCCTGACGGGTGGTGGCGAGGATGGTGTCGAGGATGGTCATGGGGCTTGGTGGGTTGCGGCGATGAAGGCCTCGAGCGTCTTGGCCGCGTTACCGTCGTCGATTGCGGCTTGTGCCGCTTGGACACCTTCGGCGAGGGAGGTGGCCTGGCCGGCGGCGTAGATCGTTGCGCCGGCGTTGACGAGCGCGAGGTCGCGCGCCGGGCCGTGCTCGCCGGCAAGCACGGCGCGTGTGATCGCGGCGTTGTGGTCGGGGTCGCCGCCCTCGAGCCCGCTGCCGCTTGCGAGCTCAACGCCGAGCTCCTCGGGGGTGACGGTGTAGGACTCGATCTGCTCGCCGTTGACCTCGATGATCCGCGTCGATCCGGTGGTCGAGATCTCATCGAGCCCGTCCTCGCTCGAGACGACGAGGGCGCGGTCGACGCCGAGGTGCGCGAGCGCGCCGGCGATCGTCCCCTGGTAGGCCGGATCGGCGACGCCAACGAGCTGGCGCCGCGCTCCGGCCGGGTTGGTCAGCGGGCCGAGGAAGTTGAAGATCGTCCGCACCCCCAGGTCGTGTCGCACCGGAACGACGAAGCGTGTGGCCTGGTGATGGCCGGGCGCGAACATGAAGCCGAAGCCGATCGTCTCGATGCAGCGCGCCACATCCGCGGCGGCGAGGTCGATTCGCGCGCCGAGCGCCTCGAGCAGATCGGCGGATCCCGAGCGGCTCGTCGCCGAGCGATTGCCGTGCTTGGCGACCGCGCAGCCGGCACCGGCAGCGATCAGCGCCGCCGTGGTCGAGACGTTGAAGGTCGAGCGACCGCCGCCGGTGCCCGCCGTGTCGACCAGGTGATCGCGGTCGACGCTGACCGCCAGCGCCATCGCGCGCATCGTCTGTGCGAGCCCGGCGAGCTCATCGACCGTTTCGCCCTTGGTTCGCAGCGCGATCAGGAAGCCCGCGATCTGAACGTGCGAGACGTTGCCGGCCATGATCTCCGCCAGGACCGCTGCAGCCTCCTCGCTGCTCAGGTCGCGCCCCGAGGCGACCGCGTCGAGCGCGGGCGTCACGATCTCGTTCGCAGAGCCCGTCAAGTCGGCGGCCGCTGGAGGAAGTTGCGCAGCAGATCGATGCCGTCCTCGGTCAGCACCGACTCGGGATGGAACTGGACACCCTCGGCCGGAAGCTCGCGGTGGCGGATCCCCATCACGACGCCATCACCGCGGGCCGAGACCTCAAGGCAGTCCGGCAGCTGCTCGGCAACGATCAGCGAGTGGTAGCGCCCGACGGTGAGCGGGCTGCGGACGCCTTCGTAGATCGTCCGTCCGTCGTGCTCGATCAGCCCGGTCTTGCCGTGGACCGGCTCGTGACGGATCACCGAGCCACCGAACGCCTGTGCGAGCGCCTGGTGCCCGAGGCAGACACCGAGCATCGGGATGCCGGCCTCGGGGAAGCGGCGCACCACCTCCAACGAGATGCCGGCCTCGTTGGGAGTGCACGGCCCGGGCGAGACGATCACGCGGTCCGGCCTGCTCGCCAGCAGCTCCTCGACGCTCGCGCGGTCGTTGCGCACGACCTCGACGTCCGCCTCAAGCTCGCCGAGGTACTGGACGAGGTTGTAGGTGAAGGAGTCGTAGTTGTCGATCACAAGCGCGCGCACAGGACGAGCCTAGCCAACGCCGCTGATCGGACCACCACGTCAGGCCGGCGAACTGCTCAATACTTGCTTGCACAAGCAAGCATGCTATTCT
>Ga0302178_10003347_pt1 | contig 12118 bp, 12 predicted proteins | sample I_Palsa_E1_3_FD_198790 | JGI IMG/M metagenome (GOLD analysis project Ga0302178, IMG submission 198790) | Peat permafrost microbial communities from Stordalen Mire near Abisko, Sweden - I_Palsa_E1_3 | ecosystem: Environmental > Terrestrial > Soil > Palsa > Peat permafrost | place: Sweden... | reverse complement strand
ACGAGGAACCCGCGGATCGGGGACAGCCGCTTCGGTACGAACGCGGCCAGGTTCATCGCGGCCGCGAAGTAGGTGACCGCAGAGGCGGCGAGGGCGACGGCGAACCAGCCCAGGTTGGTGTGGCTCAGCGTGCCGAGCAGGTTCACCTTGGAGAGCTCGCCGATGAGCAGGTACGCGGCGATGGTCAGGGCCACCGCGCTGAGGACGGTCCGCCAGCGGAACCGCTCCAGCCGGGCCACGGGAACTTCGTCGGTGTCCGGTCCCAGCAGCGCGTGCCGGACCTCGGTCAGGCACCCTTCCGAGCTGCGCATCGCCGACCAGCCCCAGGGGGCCAGCGCGAGCGGCTGCATGACCGCGGCGATGGCCTGCTCATCCACCGGCCCGTACCCCGCCCGCAGCGCCTGCACGGCCCGGTCCGGGCCAGCGAGCCGGCCGAGGGTGGCCAGCATCTGGGCCAGGTCGAGCCGCCGGACCAGCACACTGGCGCCGGGCAGCGCCGCGTCCAGCGAGCTGAACCCGGCGGACGACTCAGTCACCAGCAGGTTCTCCGACCGCAGGTCACGGTGGGCGAGGCCGGCGTTGTGCACGGACCGCAGCGAGGCGAACAGCGCGGTGGCGGTCTCGAGGCTGACCAGGCCGTCGAGCGGTTTACCGCGCGGCCTGGCCATCACAAGCGCCAGCGTCTCGTTCGGCATCTCCTCCAGCAGCCGTACCGACGGGCAGGGCACCCCGGTCCGCTCCGCCAGCGCGCTGGCCAGCGCCAGCTGCTGCAGCTGAGCCCGGGAACTGACCAGGCCGTGCCCGGCCACCACCGGCCGCAGCCGGATCAGGGACCACAGCTGCCGGGCGAGGCCAGACCCGCGCGTGTCCCGGTCCGCGAGATCTACGTCGACCGGGGTGCCATCGCGCAGCGCGCCTTCCAGCCGCCCCTGGTCCTTGGGGTCGGCGGCCGACAGGTCAGCGATGTCGACGCCGCGGCGGGTCAGCCAGGCCTTGAGCTCGCCGGTCGCGGGCCGGACCGACCCAGCGCGCAGCAGCCAGCGCACCAGCCAGCCGACCATCAGCCCGCCGAACAGCACGATCACGACGGCGAACGGGGTCAGCGTGTTGACGGCCAGCCCGGTGAGCAGCAGGGCGGCGGCGGAGACTACGCACCATCGCGACCAGCGCGAACGCCGCCTCATGTCGCTTCCGACCAGGAACGCCACGTAGGCGGCGTCGACCACGAACAGGGTGGGGTTCTTGCCGTGGGTCACTGCGCGCGCCACGGCGCCGTTCTCTGCCTCCCAGATGATCCACGTCACGATCGCGGTAGCGGCGGCGGCGGCCGCGGCGGCCGCGGCGTTGCGGGCGTCTCGCCACTGGCTGCGCACCAGGACGAACAGGATCAGGACAGCGAACAGGAAGCAGCCGACCCCGGCGATCACCGATGCTATGGACGACAGCCAGCGCGGGATGTGCTCGAGCCAGTGCGAGACGTCGTCGGCCACCTCGGTGCTGCCCAGCGGCAACGCCCGGATCGAGCCGATCACGACCGCCTCGACGGCCAGCGACAGGACCGCGAACAGCAGGTCCAAGGGACGGCGCACGCGTACCTGGGCCGTTGGCTCCTCTGGCGGGGAGGTCACATCGGCGGTCTGCTCCGCCTTGACGGCATCAGGACCCGGCAGTTCCGCCCCTCCCTCCGGCCATTTTCTATTCCGGTGAGTTACCCGGCATAACACTCGGCATTCCCGGTATCGGGCGGGATAAGATCTCTTCCTCGTAACGTACAGGGCGATCAAGTCTCTTCCTGGTCAGGCCCACTGTCGCGCTAGGGATCGCAAGAACGACCCGGATACGGCGTGGCAATGCAGATGAGATCAGTGAGGCTGCCCGAGCGCGGAACATTCCGCGTCCGTTCAGCTCGACCCCGGTCTGGCTCGCGTTCCGCGACTACTTCTGCGGCCCAGTTATTCCTGAGACACTTTGAGCCGGTCCCGCGCGCTTGACGACTCCGACGCGGGCACGAGCCGGCCTGCCTTGCCCAGCCCGAACGGCGGCATGTTTCCGTAGACCGCTTCGTACTCGCCCGCCCGTACCAGGTACGTTTCGTGCCAGATCCCGGTCCGGTCGCTCCGGCCGACCCGGCGCCAGTACCTCCGCCAGACCGCAAGATGCGGGTCGTCGGCGTCCCTGGCAAACGCCTCCAGATGGTCGAACGAGCGCCAGTACTGCACGATGGTGGGCAAGCCCATCTGATAGCCGAGCAGCCCCTTATCCGGATGCGCGACCAGATAGTCGAGCATGTGCTTCATGCCTAGGCGGCCGCCGAGGTCTGCGAAACTGCGCAGCGGGTGGGACTTGCTGAACCGCGCCCCGATCAGGAAGACAACGAAGTCACCCTCGATTTCAGCCACCATCCGCCGGCCAGCGATCTGAGTCATGACCCCTCCCCCGAGTGTGGCCTTAGCGTAGATCGATCGCGGGCAGAGAACCAGGCGGGCAGAGACGGTAAATGAGAGCTGTTCGTTTTCGAGGGGCAGGCCGATGGATGTGCTGATCGAGGACGCCACCTTCGTCACGATGGCGAGCCCGGAACGGGCCCGGAGCATGCTGGTGCGGGACGGGCGGATCGCCGCCGTCGGCTCCGCCGAGGCGGTCCGGGCCCAGGCGGGACCGGGCGCCCGGGTGGCCCGGCTGGACGGGGCCACGGTCATCCCGGGCTTGATCGACGCGCACTGCCACGTCTCGGACGTCGGCTATCTCGCGGCGGCCGCCGACTGCGGCCAGCCGTCCGCGCCCGACATCCCCGCTATCCAGGCCCGGCTACGCGAAGCAGCCGCCCGGGCACCCGCGGGCGCCTGGGTGACCGGCAGCGGGTACGTGGAGTACAAGCTGCGCGAACGGCGGCATCCAGCCCGGGCCGATCTGGACGCGGCGGTGCCGGACCGGCCCGCCGTGCTCTACCACACGTCCCTGCACGCCTGCGTGCTGAACACGGCCGCGCTGCGGGAGGCCGGTTTCGCCGATGATCAGCCGGACCCGCCGGGCGGCGCGTTCGGCCGCGACGCGCAGGGCCGGCTCGACGGCGTCGTGTACGAGGGCCCCATGTTCGCGCTGTTCGAGCGGAACCTCCGCGAGGACCTCGCCCGCATGGGCGCCGCGCAGCGCGCGAAGGTCGCCGAGACGGCGGGACAGCACCTGGCCGCGCTCGGCCTGACCGCCGCCTGTGACGCGGATCTGCGCCGCGACACGTTCGCCGCGTTCGCCGAGGCGGACGCTCAGGGCCTGCTCAGCCAGCGCATCTACGGGCTCGTGGTGCACGACCAGGTGGACTGGCTGCTGGCGTCCGGCCTGCAGGGGCGCCATTCCGGCCGGCTCGCCACGGAAGCCGTGAAGATATGGGCCGACGGCGGGATGAGCAGCCGGACCGCGGCGATCCACGGGACCTACCCGGTCCCGCCGTACGGCTCCGGCATCCTGTACTTCGGCCGCGACGAGCTGACCGCCATGGTCCGCGAGTTCGACGCGCGCGGCTTCCAGGTCTGCGTCCACGCCCAGGGCGACCGGGCGATCGAAACGGTCCTCGACGCGTACGCGGCCACGCTGGCCCCGGCTGTCACCCCGGGCAACCCGCGGCGGCACCGTATCGAGCACGGGGGCGCGATGTACCCGGCGCTGGCCGCCCGGGCGGCGGATCTCGGGGTGCTGGTGGCCAGCCAGCCCGGGTTCCTGTCCGCTCTGGGCGACGGGTTCGCCGCGGCCTTTCCCGGCCAGCGCGACCAGCTGTACTCCTTCGCGAGCTGGCAGCGGGCCGGCATCACGGTGGCCGGTTCATCCGATGCCCCGGTCATCACGCCCGATCCGCTGGTCGGAATCCGGGATGCCATGCTGCGGCGCACCGGCGAAGGGCACGTGCTCGGCCCGGGCGAACGGCTTTCGGCGCGGGCGGCGCTGGCCCTGTACACCCGGCACGCCGCGTTCGCCATGCACCGCGAGACCGAGATCGGCTCCCTGGAGCCGGGCAAGCTCGCGGACTTCGCCGTCCTCGACCGGAACCCGCTCGACGTCGACCCGGAACGGATCACCGATATCCGGGTGCTGGCCACGGCCGTGGACGGAAAGCCGGTCTACCAGTCCGGAGCCATCCTCCCCGAAGACTGAGGGCGCCCGCCCTGAAGATTGCGGCCGGGGAACACTGCGGCCGGGGAACACTTCAGCGGGGGAACAGTGCAGCCGGGGGACACTGCAGCCGGGCTCAGCGGCGACGGAGGCGGCCAACGCGGCGCCACGGCCGACGCCGCGCCGGAGCCGTATCCGGGGCCTCCTGATCCGCGGCCACGGGGCCGGTCCCCCCGGCCAGGTCCGCGGACCGCGCCTGTTCCCACCGGCTGACCATGGTTTCCTCGTCTACCAGGGGCACGAAGATGGGCGGCCCAATTGAGTTGCGCCGCCAGTCCATAATCCGCCGGTTGAGCTGTTCGACCGTGTCCCGCACCGCCCGCTCGGAGGGCAGCCCCGGCAGAGCCGCGGTCAGCCGTTCGCTTTCCTTGCGCAGCTTGAGCGGAGTCGGCAGCAGCTCCTCGGTCGATACGCCCTCGCGGCGCAGGTAGTCCCGCAGCCAGGCCTGGGTGTAGTCCGTTTGCTCCGTGGCCGGGATCGGCTTGCCCGTGCCGGGCAGGTTGTCGAACACGCCTCGCTTGTCGGCCTCGATGATCTGCTGGTCGATCCACGAGGGAAAGCTCTTCTCCGGCGGCTTACGCTCTGTCATCCCCTTGCACCCTCATCGGCACCCGCGGTCACTCGCGGCCCCTTTCGGTCCTCCTCTGTCCAACACTCCGGCAACGGAGAGAATGCCTGGATGGGTCCCACTACTGTCGTTAACCTCAAGGGCCATCGCGATGATCCCGGGTACGCCGATGTGATCTACGTGGGGCGGGCGATGCACCGGGGCGGCTGGCAGCTGAAGGCCTCGGCGCTGGCCAATCCCTTCCGCCCCGGCCCCGACGGCAGCCGCAAGGAGGTCGTGGGCAAGTACCGCGACTACCTCCTGGCACGTCCTGACCTGCTGGCCCTGCTGCCCGGGCTTCGCGGGCACCGGCTCGGCTGCTGGTGCGTGCCCGAGCGATGCCATGCCGAAGTTCTCGCCGAGCTCGCCGACACCGGGGCGTGAGCGGCGGACAGCGGCCCGGCCTGAGCGCTATTACGGGCGTCGAGCCCCTGGGCGCCATTCATTACCGCGCACCGGGCGATCAGCGTGCCCTTCTGCATTAAAGGTCTACTAATTGGCGCGGGCCTGCACGGTGCAATTAACGCGCGGATTGACGCCCACGTAGTTGAGCGGCCCGGCGGCCACGGTCGCCGCGATGGTGCCGGCCTTGGTGCAGCTGCCGATGGACCCGTTGTAATAACCTCGCTGCCCGGCGGCGATACCGCCGATGACCAGCCAGATGATAAGAAGTACCGACCCGATGTGCATGGGGCCCTCCCTCAGAAGATCTGTTACACATAAACAGACGGCCAGTTATGCTGGCCTGCTTTTGGTGTTATCCTCGCGCTAGAAAAGAGCGTACCCGGGCGCGGCGATGCTTTACCCCGGACGCGTTACCCCGGCACCTTTTTCCAGGAATCTGGAATATGGCCGGCCGCGTCGGCCTAGGCCACGGCCCCAGGAAACGATCACGGCGGGGAGGTAACTCCGGACCGCCGGGATACCGCGCTGGCCGCCCTATCGCTCATCCCTCCTCGGGCCTTCTAGCTGAGACGACCCAGGCCCGCGTGGCGGCCGTCAGCCGGCGCCGGGGTGGCCCAATTTTTTTCGGGTTTCTACCCGGTCCCTGATCCAGGCGGCGCCGCCAGGCGAGCGCGGCAGCGGCGGAACCGGCCCGCCAGCCGGTGCTGGCCCGCCGCATCCAGTCGCACGATGTGGTCGTCGAGGTAGTGCCGGTACAGCGGGAGCAGGTCCCGGTTCAGCAGCACGGCCGCCGCACTGGCGGCCGGCGGTTCATGACGCCAGGCCAGGGCCGCACGGACCAGCCCGGTGCCGGGGACCCCAGGGCTGGCCAGGTACCGTTCGGCGGCCGCGGCGTTGGTCCCCACCCGGCCGGTCTGGGCGGTGAACAGGAAGCGGATCGGGAACAGCACGACCTTGGTGATCCGCCGGGGCCCGCGGGTGGCCAGCCGCGCCGGGTCACGGATGTCGGCCAGCGCGCCATCGTTCCCGGGACGCGGCCGGGCCCAGGCCACGGCACGCTCCGGCAGCGCGCGGGGCCCGCCCAGGTAGCGGAGCGCGAACTCGGCGCCGGCCACGAGCAGTTCGGTCTGCCCGGGACGGGCCAGCCCGTGCCGGGCGTCCCGCCCGGTGAGCAGGCGCCCGTGCTCGAGCAGATCCAGCCGGTCCAGTGGGGGGAACCGGCCGCCGCGGGCCTGGCCCCGAAGGGCCGATGGCGTGGCCCAGAACACCGACAGCCGCTCGTGCAGCGCCGATCCCCCGGCCCGTACGCCCCGGGCCACCGTACGGACCGTGAGCCGGTCCGACATCCGTGCTGGATCTTCCATAATGAGCCCGAGATCGACATCACTGACCAGCGGGCTGAAACCGCCGTGGGCCAGGCTGCCCAGCGCATAGGCGGCGGCGAGACGGGCGCCGAGCGCGGCCCGGTAGGCGGCCACGGCGTCCGCCAGCACCGCCTCACGGGAGCCTGGGCCGACGGCCCCTCGTGTCTTTTCCACTGGTCACCAAGCTATCGGAGGGCTACCAGATGCGGGCCCGGGTAGGCGTCACCCGGATCACGTGCGGGTAGTCGGCGGCGAAGCTCTTCGGCGTCCAGCCGTAGGAGTCGATGAACGACTGGTACTTGCTGACAAAGGCCGGTACCTCGTCGGCGGACGGCCCGCCCTGGTCGATCAGGGCGTCGCCTTCGAAGATGACGTTACCGCTGCCCCGCCCGTCACCCTCCAGGTGCAGGGACACGTGCGGGTTGGCCGTGATGTTGCGGTTCTTCGGCCCCCTGGCGGCCCCGTAGATCAGCAATTCGCCGTCCTGCCACAAGAGAATCTGGTCACACCTGACCTGGGCAAACAGGAATTTCGGGTACATGTGCCCGGTTCTACCCAGCAGACGGTGTGACCAAAACGGGACGGGGACATCATGGCCATCGACGTGCGCCAGGGCAAGAAGGGCACGAGCTACCGCGTCACCTACCGGGGGTCGGATCGGAAGCAGCACAGTGCTGGCACCTTCAAGAGCCGCAAGGAAGCTGCGCGCGCCTACGAGCAGATGATGCACAAGGTGGCACTCAAGAGTGACACCCCGCCACCGAAGACGGTCACGCTGCACGAGGACGAGACGAGACGGGGGGTGACGCTGGCCGGGTACTACGAGACCTGGTTGCGCGACCACCCGGTAGGGGCCCACACCAAGGAGTGCTACCTCGGCATCCTGCGGGCGGCGCTGCTGCCCGAGCTGGGCGACACCGCTTTGGCCGACATCGACGTCCCGACCGTCAAGGACTTCCTTCGCAAGATGGAGGAGGCCGGTTGTACGAATGCGTCCGTCGCCAAGACCAAGACAGTTTTGAGCGCATTGATGCAGACGGCAAGTGAGACGCCGGATATCCCGGTGGCGTTCAACCCGGTGCGCGGCGTCCGGATCGGCGGCACCCGGCCCGAACGGCGCACCGCCATCAGCAAGGTTGAGTTCGCCAAGCTGCTCGCCGAGCTGCCCGAGCACTATCGTCTGCTGGCCCGCACCATCGCGTCCACCGCGATTCGCCAGGAGGAGGCCACGGGCCTCCGGGACGACGACCTCCTGGTGACCGCCGATGGCTGCTGGCTTCTGATCCGCAACGTCCTGGTCGAGACCAGGTACCCGCTGGACTTCAACCTCCGGGCCGGGACCAAGAACGGCTCGGCCAGGAAGGTGAAGATCACCCCTGCGCTGGCACAGGAATTGTCCGCTCTGGACGCCGGATTCATGTTCCTCCAGCCGGATGGCCGTCACATCTCCTCGGACAGCTTTCGCAAGCTGGTTTGGCGTCCGGCAGTTAAGCGCGCTGGACTGCCCACCAGCCTGACCCCCCGTGATCTCCGTCGCTGCTCGGCGACCTGGATGAAAGAGGGCGGCGCGGATACCGAAGTGATTCGCGAGAGGCTAGGACACAGCAGCATCAGCGTCACAGACAGGTATCTCGCCCAGCCGAAGGACGTGGGAGACGCCGCGCTACTGGCGCTGGGAGACATCCCCGCCTAGTCCATCACCCCCCACCGCAGCCTGACCCGCATGCCCTACTGGTGCTGGGATACGGGCCGGGGGTGGGGCGGTCAGCCCCCCAGCCAGGGTCGCGGGAGCTGGGGGGACGATCGCTACTCGTCGTCCACGGGTGCCGCCGTGATCCACCACACGCGGGTGTTGCTGCCGGTCCTCCTGGCCGACATCACGCCCTGCAGCTTGGCCAGCCGCACCGCGCGCTCCCACGTGTTGGGCGACCCGAACGATCCGTCAGCCTTCGCCTGCTTCTTCATCCGCGCGCCATCGATGCCCGATGCCTCGTCCTTGGCCTCGGCCGAGACCAGCGTCGCGATGATCCAGTTCGTCGCCTTCTGGGTCTTGCCAACGTCGGCCGCCGACCCCTTGGCGCTCATCTTCGAATACTCCTTGACTTGCCAGCTCGTGAGGTCGCTGACCCCGGCGAACGACAGCCTCGGCTGTGGCGTCCGGTACGCGGGCAGGTCCACCGTGTCCCGCTCGAAGACGATCGTCGGCGGCTTCGTTCCCCATCCCGTCCTCTCGCACGCCAGTGCCGACCTCGGGTTGCCGGACTCTTCGGCACCGACCACCGTCCCGGTGCCTGCCTCTTCGTCGTCGTCATCGTCCCCGGATTCGTCCTGGTCCGGCACCGGGCCATACAGGAACAAGCCCTTCGACAAATTCTGAAGCACTCCCGCGCCGTAGACGGCCGACTCGACCGACGAGCCCTTGCTTTTGGTCAGGTGGCCGAAGAGCAGGATCGCGAGGTCAAGATCGGTCGCGATCTCGATCAGGCCCGTCATCGACTCGGTGGCTGGCTCGATTGAGTTCAGGCGCACCAGGTGCTGGGCGATGCTGTCCAGCGTCACCAGGTCGAACCCGGCACCGGCCTCCTTGGCGTCGGTCAGCTTCGCCCTCAGCAGCGGAAGGTCGGCGGGGAACGTCCAGGGCTCGGCGGTGATGGCGACGAGCGGGTGCGGATCGCCCACTTCACCAAGGTCCGCGCCCATGGCTTCGAGCCTCGGCTTGATCACCGTCGCCAGTGAATCTTCTTGCGTGTTGAACAGCGACCTGATGAACGGGTGCGGCCTCCCGAAGAGGGTGCCGTTGCTCAGCTCGGCGATGAAATGGAGAGCGCACGTGGTCTTCCCGGCGTCACGCGGCGAGTAGATCGATGAGACGACGCCTCTGGGAAAGAAGTCTTGGACGGCGAACTCGACGTTCTTCCCACGGACATCGCGCGCCCAGTGGGTCGTGGTCTCGGCCCCATCGACCGTCTCGTTCCTGGCTGCCATTCTGGTCTCGCTTTCTGCCCCTCGTGGGGGCGGTCCCAGCCAACGTAACCCCTTCTTCGAGCGGAGGTGGGAATGGCTCATACGCTCGGTATCAATGGCGAGGGGGGTATTCCAGGAGCATCAATAGCGCCAGTTCAATACTAGGGAACACCATAGAGACGGCATCATTGCGCGTACAACTAATACTGCTGGCCCCCCTTACCCGCGACGCGCCCACGCGAATACACCCTCTGGCCCCGTCCGTCAAGGGGATGACACTAGAGAAGTCGGGTGCCGGGCTGTCCACTAGAGGAATGGCGATCGAACGCAGGACCGAAGAAGACACCTCACCGGGCACGCTGGTCAGCACACTCCAGGAGGTACGCGACACGCTGAACACTCTCGGCGACATGTCCACCAGCACCGAGTGGGAGCGCGCGGCGTACGTGTGGGCGATCTGCACCCCGCTCCCCGGCACGCGCACGGACCTGGACGGCACGCTCGGTGGCAAGCTCCCATTCACCAACTTGGCCAAGTGGAACTGCAAGGGCCTGACCGCGAGGCAGACGGTCGGGAACTACTGGCACTACTACGACGATGCGATAAACGAGGGTAAGGCCGAGCCGGTTGAGCTTGGCGGTGCCTATCGTCAGCCGCGCAAGGAATGGCCCGGGTTCCCTCACGACAAGCCCGCCCGTAGCAAGACCCCGGCAGTCCTACCGGCCGTAGTACCGGTCAAGATCGTCGCAGTCGAGCCCGGTACCCCTCGCTGGCGTGAGCTGGTCCGTATGGGTATCTACCCGGTCACCGATTGGGAGCCTGGTGATGCGGCGGTCGAGGTGTTTCCCCCGTCGTACACGGACGTCGCTGTCCTGAACGCTAGGTGCGCCAGGAACATGGAGCAGTACTCCCGCGAGACCGGCCGCTCGCTATCCGAACTGGGCCAGCGGTGGGAGGTCTCGGTCAGGTGGCCGGTCGGCACCCGCGTAGACGAGTGCTCCTGGGACGCCCACCGCGAGCTGCGCAAGAACCCGGATCTGCTGAAGCCGGGAATGACCGCTGAAGACGCGCGCGAGGCCGCCCATAGGGAGACCGGCCGACTGATCTACAAGGCCACCGTCGCCCTCAGCGATGGCTTCGAGATCCAGTGGGACGAGGACCGGCCGATGCCCGGGGGGCGGGCCACCGCGTACCGGGTGTACCAACTGGACGTGCTGCGGGGGGTGGCGGGACGTCACCAGGCGCTGACCGAGGGCGGCAAGGACGGGTACTTCGCCTACATCGCCGAGCACCCGCTCCCCTTTGACATGTGGAGCGCCGAGTATGGCGACCCGGCCCCGGCGTCGGACAAGCATCAGCGCGAGCGCGAGGCGTCATGGGACTTTCGCCTGGCCTGGGAAGCCAGCGGCAAGACGTGGGCCGACTGAGCCGCATGATCAAGTCGGTATGAGCCTCGTCAGTATGTTTTCCCAGGTCAGGTGGGGTGTGCTAGCGGCCTCAGGATGGCCCCCACCAGCACACTATGCACCCTTGGCCGGACGTACCGGCACCCCGTCGCACCCGCCCCACAGCCCTGTCCTGAGACCGGCTAGCGGTACCTGGTGACTCACGGACCACCGCCCTGCCATCGGGGCCGAATGGCTATGCCCCTGCGACTTTCGCCGCGAACGATGGTCCGTGAGCCAGCTTAATACCCCGCCAGGGCCCGCATGATCACGGCAGCCGCCCCCGGCGGGGAGTCTTAGTGGGCCACGCCCCCGATGGCAGATGACCAAGGACGTGACCCGTCCCCTGGGGTACGGCATCGTCATGCCGCCAGCAATCAATCCTCAGGGAAGCTGTAGTGCGTGGCCCGCCCCCCGCGCGGCCAGCCCAGAGGCCGGGAGGGCGAGACCACACCATCCCCACACCGGTACTCCCGGCCGGGTGAGGAGGCATCAGTTAGTCGTCGGGTGGGATCTCGATCGTCAGACCCCGCCGCCAGCCCCGGATGGTGATGGTGATCGAGCCCGGGTCGGTGTTCGCTTTCGCTGCGGCCTGCTCACGCTCTGAGTCGCCCAGTTCAAGCGCGAGCTGCTCTAGTCCAGCTTTCGACAGGGGGCGTAACGCAGCTTTCGGCTTCTTGGGGGTCGTAGCCATCAGGACTCACCCTCGCCAAGGAATGCTGGCCAGGTAGCGACCGGCTCAGAACCCGATCCGGCACACGCGACCATGACGCCGGGAACCTGCCCAGGCTCGTGGCTCGCGCCCAAAGGTATGTAGCGGCGATGATTGGCCCAGCGGAGTACGCCGTCAGCATCACGCTGCAAGCGCCTGGCCATACCGCAGACGCAGACCGGCCATAACCGGTCCTGAGCCGCGCGGGCCACCTTGGTGCGGGCGACGTCGGCCTCTTCAGACGCCTTGGTCTTCGCCATTAGTAGTCTCCGTCCGGGTCCAGCTTGCCGAAGTCAGGATCGGTGAGCAGGTCCAGCTCCGAGACCAGATCCGGGTCAGTGAATGAGTAGACCAGCTTCCGCCCCCGCTCGGGTGGTTCGTCTGCTGCCACCAACGTCGCGGTCATCTCAGTCACCCGGCTTGATGGTGATGACCAGCGATCCGCCACGCGGCTTCC
>Ga0302178_10003345_pt1 | contig 12123 bp, 9 predicted proteins | sample I_Palsa_E1_3_FD_198790 | JGI IMG/M metagenome (GOLD analysis project Ga0302178, IMG submission 198790) | Peat permafrost microbial communities from Stordalen Mire near Abisko, Sweden - I_Palsa_E1_3 | ecosystem: Environmental > Terrestrial > Soil > Palsa > Peat permafrost | place: Sweden: Abisko... | reverse complement strand
GTCGGCGGTGAACACCGGGCTGGTGTCGGCGAACCGCCCGTCGGTCACGTCGATGACCACACGGTCCGTCAGCGAGTCGGTCTCGGCCGCCAGGGCCACCCGGGCGATCCGGATCCGGCCAAGCGGCCTGAGCTCGGGTGAGGACCAGGCGAGCCAGGCCGAGTCCGGCGACCAGCTCAATCCGGTCACCGGCCCGTCACCGGACGCCGCCAGCTCACTGACCTGTCCCGACGTCACGTCGACGAGCAGCAGCCGGCCGTCGTGCGTCGCCGCCGCGGCCATCGCCCCGTCCGGGGAGGCCGCCAGCTGCGTGACATGACCGAGAAGGCCTTCGGCCAGCGATGAGGTCCCGGGCTCACCCGTCACGGACCCGATCTGCAGCGCGTCGGCACCAGCGGCGTCGGTGACCCACGCCACCTGGCCGGTCTCCCCGAGCACCCGCGGCAGCCGGCCCCGGACCTGCGGATCGACGAGCAGCGCGCGGGCCGGTCCGTCCTTGTGGGTCAGCCAGTGCACCGTGCCCCGGACCTCGACCACGCTGGCCTGACCGGTCCGGTCGCAGTCGAGATCGCCCAGATGATCCTGGGCCGAGATCAGCCTCGGCGCCCGGGCCGCGGCGGGTGAACCCAGCGAGATATCCATCCGGTGTGGCTCAGCGGCGTCCGGGCCGTCCAGCATCCAGATGTCCCCGGCCAGGTGGTAGACGATGCGCTGCCCGTCGGTGGCCGGGTTCCTGGCGTACATGCCGTCGTGATCGGTGTGCCGCCGCACCCCGGTACCGTCAAGCGCACAGGAATAGATGTTGCCGGTGCCCTCGTGATCAGAAAGGAAGAACAGCCGGCCGCCGATCAGCATCGGGCTGGCGAGCTGGCCTTCGGCGTCCGCCAGGACGCGAGTGAACAGGGGATCGGCCGGGGTCGCGGTCCACAGCTTGCCGACCCGGCCGCCGCGGTAGCGCTTCCAGAACGCAGGCTCGCCGGCCACGCTTCCGGTGAGCAGGGCGGTGCCCGACTCCTCGACGGCCAGGTCGTTGACCGGGCCGAACGGCAGCAGGCGGGGCGGCGCGTCGCCGAGGCCAGGGACCGCGTAGGCCCGCCGGTACTTCATGGCCGGCTGGCCGGCTGAGGTGATGGCCAGGACCTCGCCCGCGGCGGTCCACCCGGTGACCCTGGTCTGCGGATCACCCCAGTAGGTGAGCCTGGTCGCCTGGCTGCCTTCGGCGTCGGCCGCGTAGACCTCGGGGTTGCCATCCCGCCAGCTGGTCCAGGCGACCCGGGTCCCGTCGCGGGAGAACCGCGGGTAGCTCACCGGTACGTCGTCGGCGGACAGGCGCCACGCGTGACCGCCCGCGGCCGGACCGAGCCAGACATCATCTCCGGCGACGAAGGTGATCAGGTCGCCGTGAACGTGCGGGTAACGCAGGTATCCGGATGACATCACGCGGCGCCCTGAGACCCTCGAGATCCACTGGCCTCATGAGGTTCCCCGGGGTTTCGGGGTTTCCCGGGCTGTCGGGGTTTTCGGGGCGGCAGCTGCGGGCGCGCCTTGACCGGGCCGGTCGACGGGTCGGGCGGCACCGAGGGCGGCTGCTTCTCCAGTGCCTCGAGCGCCAAGTGCACCGCCATCTCCAGCTGCGGGTCCCGGCCCGCGCCCCAGTCGTCCGGGGTGATCAGCACCTCCACGTCCGGGTCGACACCGTAGTTCTCCACGTCCCAGCCGTACTGCTCGAACCAGAACGCGAACTTGGGCACGGTCATGTGCGTGCCGTCGACCAGCTCGTAGCCGGGTATGCCCTCGATGCCGATCACGCCGCCCCAGGTGCGGGTGCCGACCACCGGGCCCAGGCCGAGCAGCTTGATCGCCGCCGTGACGATGTCACCGTCGGACCCGGCGAACTCGTCCGCCACCGTGACGAACGGACCACGCCGCCCGTCCTCCGGGTACGGCACCGGCCGCATCCCGCGGACGGTGTCCCAGCCGATGACGTGCCGGGCCAGCTTCTCGACGACGAGCTGCGAGATGTGCCCGCCGCCGTTGCCGCGGACGTCCATGACCAGGGCGTCGAAGCGCATCTCGGTCCGCAGGTCGCGGTGGAAATCCGCCCAGCCCTCGCCGACCATGTTCGGGATGTGCAGATAACCCAGGCGCCCCTCGCCGAGTTCACGCACCAGCTGGCGCCGCCCGGCCACCCAGTCCTGGTACCGCAGCCGCCGCTCATCACGCAGCGGCACGACTACGACCTGACGCAAGGGGGGGTTCCCCCCCGAGGGGGGCCCGGGGGGTACGGGGGTCCGGGCAGCCCTCTCGTGAGCAGGGGGGGTCTGGGGGGGATCGTCCCCCCGAGGCAGCACAGTTAGTTCGACCGGCTTGCCGACGGTTCCGGCCAGCAGCGGCCGGGGGCCGTGCATCGGGTCGAGCGGGCGCCCGTCGACCGCGACCAGCTCGTCGCCGGGACGCACCACCACGCCGGGAGCCGCCAACGGCGAGCGCGCTCGCGGGTCGGACGACTCACCGGGCAGCACCCGGTCCACCACCCAGCGGCCGGAGTCGTCACGGGAGATGTCGGCGCCGAGCAGCCCGACGGCCGTGGCACCTGGATCGGAGCTAGAGAAGTCCTGGCCGGCGTTGAAGATGTAGGAGTGCGACGTGCCGAGCTCGGCGACCACCTCCCACATCAGGTCGGTGAAATCGTCCGCGCCCCGGATCAGGTCAAGCAGCGGCCGGTACGCGTCGAGCACCCCGTCCCAGTCCACCCCGGACATCTCCGGGTTCCAGAAGTCCCGGCGCATCTGTTGGCCCGCCTCGGCGTAGGCATGCCGCCACAGCGCGTCCGGATCGGCCAGGAACCTCGCCCGGGACAGGTCCACGGTGACCGTCTCGGCCGAGCCGTGATCCTCCTTCTGCTCCGAGGGCAGCACCTGCAGGTCCTCGCCGTCCTTGACCACGAGCCGGGTTCCGTCCCCGCTGACGTCGAACCAGTCCAGCTCGGCGACCAGCTCGGTGACTTCACGTTTGGCTAGGTCGAACCGTTCCAGGGCCGGGCGCGGCGCCTCGTCGTCGGCGTGCGCGAGGCCCTCGCCGAGGACGCCGGACACCGGCTCGCGCAGCCAGGCCAGGCCGCCCTTGACCGCTTGCAGCCCGGAGTACCTGGCTTCGGCCACGGGAACGCCGGCCACCCGGCCGGGTAGGCCTTCCGCGTCGACTGATACCACGTCCCGTTCGGGAGAATCGGCTTTATCGTCCTCGGTGTCGGGCGGATCCCAGGGACGGCCGCCTGGCAGCGGGCCAAACGGGGACGGGGTCTGCGCGGCGAGCGGCACCAGGTAGGGGCGGGCGCCGAACGGGAACGACAGGTCGAAGGTCTGCGCGTCGTAGACCGGGTCGAAGCTGCGACGGGAGATGAACGCGAGGTAGAGGCCGTCGTGAGTGAACACCGGGTCGGTGTCGGCGAACCGGCCGTCGGTCACGTCGATAACCTCGCGGTCGGCGATCCGCGCCATCCGGATGCGCCGCAGCGGCTGCGGGCCGGGCTGGGACCAGGCGAGCCAGGCCGAGTCCGGTGACCAGCTCAGTCCGTCGACGGGCCCGTCGTCCGCGGCGGCCAGCTCGCTGACCTGTCCCGAAGCGACGTCCACGACCCGCAGGGCGCCGTCATGGGCCGCGGCCGCGACCGTCGCCCCGTCCGGGGAAGCAGCCAGGTTCCGCACATGACCGAGAAGACCTTCGGCCAGCGGAACGGGCCGTGGCTCACCGGCCACCGACCCGATCTCCAGCGCGTCGGTGCCGGACGCGTCGGTGACCCACACCACGCGGCCGGTCTCGCCGAGCACTCGCGGGAGCCGGCCGCGGGCCCGGGGGTTGACGAACAGCGCCGGCGCCGGGCCGTCCCGGTGCGTCAGCCAGTGCACCGTACCCCGCACCTCGACCACGCTGGCCTGACCGGTCCGGTCGCAGTCGAGATCGCCCAGATGGTCCTCGGCCGTGATGAGCTTCGGCGTCCGGGCGGGGGCCGGGGAACCGAGCCTCAGCTCGAGCCGGCGCGGCGCGGCGGCGTCGGGGCCGTCGAGGATCCAGATGTCCCCGGCCACGTGGTAGACGATGCGCTGCCCGTCGGTGGCCGGGTTCCTGGCGTACATGCCGTCGTGATCGGTGTGGCGGCTGATGTCGGTGCCGTCCAGCTCGCACGAATAAATGTTGCCGGTGCCCTCGAAATCGGACAGGAAGAACAACCGGCCGCCGATCAGCATCGGGCTGGCGAGCTGGCCGTCGAGTTCGGCCAGGACGCGCGTGAAGAGGGGATCGGCGGGGCTGGCGGTCCACAGCTTGCCCCTGGTCCCGCCGCGGTAGCGCTTCCAGTACGCGAGTTCGTTGTTCATCCGGCCGGTGAGCAGGGCGGTGGCGCCGCTGTCGGCGATCGCGAGGTCGCCGACCGGGCCGAACGGCAGCCGCCGCGGCGGCGCGCCCTGCACCGGGACCGCGTACGCCCAGGTGAGATACGTTTCCGGCTCGGCGGTGGCGCTGACGGCGAGAACCTCGCCGTCCCGCGTCCAGCCGGTCACCCGGGTCCTGTTGTCGCCCCAGTAGGTGAGCCGGCTCACGGCGTTGCCCTCGGGGTCGGCCAGGTAGACCTCGGAGTTGCCGTCTCGCCAGCCGGTCCAGGCGATCGCGGACCCGTCCGGGGAGAATCGCGGGTAGCTCACCTGAGCACTGTCAGCGGATAGCTTCCAGGCCCTGCCGCCGTCGGCGGGGGCGAGCCAGACGTCGTCTTCGGCTACAAAGGCGAGTAGATCACCGTGAATGTGCGGGTAGCGCAAATATCCAGATGAAGTCACGCCGTTCATCTTATGGTCTAGAGCCAGCCCCGTTCTGAGGCGATACGCAGCGCCTCGGCGCGGTTGCGGGCCCCGGTCTTGCCGATGCAGGCGGACAGGTAATTACGCACCGTTCCCTCGGACAGATAGAGCTGTCCGGCTATTTCCGCGATTGTCCGGCCATCCGCAGACGCCTCGAGTACGCCGCGTTCACGCGGGGTGAGCGGGTTGAGGCCATCGGCCAGCGCCGCCGCGGCCAGGTCCGGGTCGATAACTTTCTCCCCGGCCAGGACGCGGCGGATGGTCTGGGTGAGCTTGTCGGCGGGAGAATCCTTGACCAGGAAGGCGGACACGCCGGATTCCATCGCGCGGCGCAGGAAGGTCCGCTTCAGTTCGGCCGCGGCGGACAGGTGCCCGGCACGTGGCGATCGGTGAGGCCTCTCGTGATCAGGGGCGACCTGGGCCACTCCATGCCGTGCGCGTTGTCCCGGGTTTCACTCGCCGGATGCAGGCCGGGCTCGCTGGCGTGACCGAAGGTGGCCAGCACGGCGAAGATCGCGAACCAGACGACGAGGCCGATTACGTTGACCAGCGCCACGTGGCCCAGGGCGATGACGTCCGTGCTTATCTTGACAATCTGGTAGGTGGGCGTGAATTCGGCGAACTTCAGCAGGCCACCGCTGAGCGAAAACCACAGGCCGCCGAAGTTCGAGAAGAAGAAGAACACGACGATGGTGACCGGCTGCACCGAATCCGGATTGAGCTTGTAGCCGACGGCTACCGCCAGCGCCGCGAAGATCAGCGTGCCGATCCAGATGGCGACCGCGCACGCGACCCACTTCCAGCTCGGCATCTGGACGTGACCGTAAAAGCTGCCGAGCACGAACACGATCAGGATTGACGGCACCGTGGTCACCATCGAGGTCAGGACCTTGGCCACCACGTAGGCGTGGCCGGAAGGGGGGTGAGCCGCAGTTGCCTGATCCACCCGTCCTTGCGTTCCTGCGAGATACGGATCGTGTTGTTGTTGAACGCTCCGCTGAGCGTGCCGAACGTGGCCATGCCGACCATGTAGAAGGCGGCGAACGAGACGCCGTCTGCCTTCGCGTTCGTCTTCCCGAAGATCAGGTAGAACATCACGGGCACGGCGATCGTGAAGATCATGTACCGCTTGTTCCGCCTGAGCCTAGATATTTCGGCCTTCGTCAGCGCCAGTGTGCCGCCCATCTCAGTTCGTCTCCCCTGCGTGTGCGTTTGCGTTGGTCGCGTCGTCTTCCGCGGTGATGGCGATGAAGGCCTGCTCCAGGCCGAGGCTGGTGACTTCGATCTCGCGCGGCCCGTAGCCCGCGTCAAGCACCGCGTACAGGCTGGCGTCGGAGTCGCTGGTCTGGATCTGCACCAGGTCGTGCCTGATCTCGAAGTTCACCAGCCCGGGCAGGCCGAGCAGGAACTGCTCGTCCACCCGGTCCAGCTTGAAGGAGAGCCGCCTGGCTCCGGCCCGCTGCTTGATCTCGTCCGGGGTGCCGTCCGCGAGCAGCCTGCCCCGGTTGATGACCAGGATCCGGTCCGCGGCCTGGTCAGCCTCTTCCAGGTAGTGGGTGGCGAAGAGCAGCGTGCGCCCCTCGGCCACTTCTTCCTTCATGCTGGCCCAGAACAGCCGGCGGGTTTCCACGTCCATCGCCGTGGTCGGCTCGTCGAGCACGATCAGCTCGGACTGGCCGCAGATGGCCAGCGCGAACCGCACCCGCTGGGTCTGGCCGCCGGATAGCCGGTCCACCCGCTGGTCCGCGAACTGGGCGATGCCCGCCGCTTGAGCGTGGTCTGCACTGGTTCCGGCTTCGGGTGCAGTTTCGTCATCAGCGTCACAAGCTCGCGCACCGTCACCTCGGGCATCAGCCCGCCCGACTGCAGCATGGCACCCACCCGGCCGGACTTCACCGCGTGGTAGGGGTCAGAGCCGAACATCTCGATCCGCCCGCTGGTGGGCTTGCGCAGTGCCAGCAGCATGTCCAGCGAGGTCGACTTGCCCGCGCCGTTCGGGCCCAGCAGGGCGACGGTCTCGCCGTGGCGCAAATCGAGGGTGAGGCCATCAACGGCGTGCAGGTTTCCGTAATGCTTGGACACGTTCTCGAAGGAGACCACAGGCGCCCCGCCCCGGCGCGTGCCATAACTGGCCGCCGGGCTGAGGGTGGTGGCGTGGCCCGCCTCGTACTGACCCATTTTAAAATCCCCTGTCTGAAGGTTTCGCGGGGCTCTTCGGGGGTTTTGGGGATGGTGTCTCCGGCCCCGAACCGCCCGCACGCCAATACCACCACCGGGCTGTCCTGAGCAGTAGTGCCGTCCATCCGGAACCAGGCATGACATGCGTCATCCCCGGCCCGGTGACATGGCGGGCTTTCTGGGTAGGTGAGCTGGCGGTTTGGGCGGTTTAACGCCCGGAGTCAGCGGCCGACGGCGTAGCCCTGCATGCCGCGAGGGTTGGCCGCGGCGTACAGCATCCCGTTGCGGCGGGCGACGGCGCTGACCCGGCCGAGCGACCAGGCTGGCCGGACGTTGACCAGGTGACCGCGGCGGCGCAAGTCCTCGATCACGGCGGGGCTGACCCGTGACTCGACGTCAAGCACGCGCGGCTGCGCCTGGCGGGGGTAGAACGACGAGGGCATGTGCGCCGAGTGGAACGACGGGAAGTCGATCGCCTGCTGCAGGTTCATCCCGAAGTGCAGGTGATTGAGGAAGAACAGCAGCGACCACTGGTCCTGCTGGTCACCGCCGGGCGTGCCGAACGCCAGGTAAGGTTCACGGTCCCGCAGCGCGAGGCTCGGCGTGAGCGTGGTCCTGGGCCGTTTGCCCGGCGCGAGGGTGGCGGGCAGCCCGGGGGTGAGGGTGAACATCTGCGCCCGCGTGCCCAGGCAGAAGCCGAGCCCGGGGATGACCGGCGAGGACTGCAGCCAGCCACCGCTCGGAGTGGCCGACACCATGTTGCCGAACCGGTCGGCCACGTCGAGGTGGCAGGTGTCGCCGGCCCGGTAGCTCGACGCGGCCTTCGGGTCCTTTGGCCCTTCGCTGGTGCGCATCGTCGGCTCACCCGTGCCCGGGTCGAGCCGCGGTGCGGGCGGCTCCACGTCCAGGCTCGGGGCCACGCTGGCATCGTCGTATCCGGCCGTTCGGCGGGTCACGAAATCTGGCAGCCGCGGTGGCCTGCCGTCCGGGGCGCCGGGAACCAGACTGGCCGACGCTTCCGCCCCGATCAGCTGACGCCTGGCCTCGGCGTAGTCGGCGGAAAGCAGCGCCTTGACCGGCACGTCGGTGAAGTCGGGGTCGCCGTACCAGGCTTCCCGGTCGGCGAACGCGAGCTTGGCGCACTCGGTCACGGTGTGCATGAAGTCCACGCTGCCCGGGCCCATGGCTTTGAGATCGAAGCCGTCCAGGAGGGCGAGCTGCTGCAGGAAGACGAGCCCCTGTCCCCACGGCCTGGTCTTGCACACGGTCAGGCCGCCGACATCGTAGGTCAGCGGTTCCTCCAGCCGCGGGTGCCAGCCCGCCAGGTCGGAGTAGGAAAGCAGCCCCCGGTGCGGCTGGCCGGTGACATCCATGACGTCAGCGGAGGCGACGTAGGCGGCGATCGTCTCGGCGACGAAGCCCTCGTAGTAGACCCGCCGGGCCGCCTCGATCTGCTCGTCGCGATCCGCGCTCGCCGTCTCCGCCTCGTCCAGGATGCGCTGGTAGGTAGCGGCCAGCGCGGGGTTGGCGAAGAGCGAGCCCGGCGCGGGCACCTGGCCGCCCGGCAGGTAGACCTCGGCCGAACTCGGCCAGTGGTCGCGGAACAGCTCAGCCACGCTGGCGATGCCCCAGCTGATCGCGGGAATCAGCGGATAACCGCGGGACGCGTACCCGATCGCGTACCCCATCACGTCGCGGAGCCTGAGAGTGCCGTACTCCCTCAGCAGCAGCATCCAGGCCCCGAACGCTCCCGGCACGCAGGCGGCGAGGAGCCCGCTGCCGGGCACAAGATCGAGCCCGAGGTCGGCGAAGGCCTCCGGCGTGGCCGCGGCCGGCGCGGTCCCCTGCCCGCAGAGCACGAAGGTCTCGCCGCGGCCGGCGTGATGCGCGATCACCGGGACCTCGCCGCCGAGGCCGTTCAGGTGCGGTTCGGTGACCTGAAGCACGAGCCCGGCGGCGACGGCCGCGTCGAACGCGTTACCGCCGTGCTCGAGCACCGCCATCCCGGCGGCCGAGGCGAGCCAGTGCGTCGAGGCCACCATGCCAAAGGTGCCTGACAGTTCCGGCCTGGTCGTGAACTCGGGAATATCGCCCATGACCCGATCCTCTCATCAAGGCCTGGCGGGGCTCGCCCGTATGTCGGCTAGATCGCGGCCAGGGACCACACCTTGGGGTCAGGTAACGTCGGCCTCATGGACCTTTCCCGGCGGGTGCGCGCCGTTTGCGACCTCGACGTAGCCGAGATGCGCGAATACAGCGGCCGGCACGAGTACGACGGCAAGCCGCAAGACCTGTCTGGTGCCGGCGTCCGGGCCGGGCTCGCCCAGCTGGCGCAGGCACGAGCGACGGGCGAGCGGGCCGCGGACGCGCACGACGAGGCACAGCTGGCGGCGGCGGAGGACCAGAAGCAGGTCATCTACGCCACCCTCGAGCTGCACCGCCGAAATCCGCTCCTGCACCTCGGCGAACTTGACCTGGCCGGCTACGACCGGGACTACGCTCCGCAGGCCGAAAGGGACGCCGCGCGGGCTGAGCATCTCGCCGCCTGGCCCCGGGTCGTCGACGCGGCCGTGGAATCGCTCGACCAGGTGAGCGCTCCCGTCGCGCTGGCGCTGCTTGGAGCTGTACGCGGGCTCGGCGCGGGGCTGCCCACCGGACCAGCGGGTAACGGTGCAGCCGAGGCCGCCCGGGAGGCCGCGCTGGGCGCGCTGGACCGTCTGGTCGCGCATCTGGAGCAGGCCGCGGCGAACGGCGATCCCGACCCCGCGCTGGGCGGCCCCGGACTCACCGCGCTGATGAGCAGCGCGGAGGCCCTGCCGGTCGATCTGGGCCGGCTGGCCGAGCAGGCTGACGCGGAACGGGACCGGCTGCACGCCCTGCTGGCCGAGGGGTGCGCCCGCCTTGAACCGGGGCGGCGGGTCCAGCCCGCACTCGACGTGGCCCGCGAGCTGGTCCGGGACCATCCGGACGGGGCCGGCGTGATCGACGCGGCCCGGCTCTGGACCGAGCGGGCTATCGAGTTCACCCGCTCTCGCGGCCTGGTCCCCTATAACGACGGCATCTGCCTGGTCGGCCCGGCACCCGAGTCGCGGCGGTGGTCGATGGCCATGCTGTCATGGGCTGCGCCCGGCGAGCCGGACGGCCCCTCGTGGTTTCACATCACGCCGCCGGACGAGTCCTGGCCCAAGCGCGCGCAAGATGAGTGGCTGGAGGTATTCAGCGCTGCGACGCTGCCCGGTATCGTCGTGCACGAGGTCGCGCCTGGACACTTCTCTCACGGTCGCGCGCTGCGCCGGCTGACGTCCGAAGTCCGGTCCAACCTGCATTCCAGCGCGTTCATCGAGGGCTGGGCGCACTACGGCGAGGAACTGTGCGTGGAGGAAGGGTTCGGCGCCGACGATCCCAGGATCGCGATCGGGATCTGGCTGGAGGCGCTGGTCCGGGTGACCAGGCTGGCGTGTGCCATCGGCGTGCACACCGCCGGGATGTCGGTCCAGGACGCCGCGCGCCGATTCGAGGCGGATACTCACCTGTCCGGCTCCGCCGCGCTATCCGAGGCCAGCCGCGCCACCTTCGACCCGACTTATGGCCGGTACACCTGGGGAAAGCTCGAGCTGCTCAAGCTCCGTGAGCGGGCCAGGAAGGACTGGGGCGCGGGTTTTTCGCTGCAGCGTTTCCACCGGGCCCTGCTGGACCTCGGCTCCCCCGCGCTAGGCCTCCTCGGCACCGCGGTCGATCGAGGCTGACGATAGCCTTGTGGCCATGCGCAGACTGAGGTCGGTTCTTGGCATCGCGGGCGCTGTCTTGCTGGCGGCTCTGGTAGTAACGGGCTGCGCGTCGGCCGACGCGTCCTCATCCATCGGCATTGCCAGCGCCTACGTACCGCAGCCGACGACGCCGGGGACCACGGTCGCCTACCTGGACATTCGCAACAACGGCAAGACGGACCGGCTGATCTCCGCGCATACGAGCGTGGGCGGCAAGGTCCAGCTGCGGGCGCCGGTGGCACGGCACGGGAGCATCTTGACCATGCACACCGTGCCGTACATACTTCTCCCGGCCGATTCGATGACCAACTTCAACCCGGACACCTACCACCTGCTGATCACGGGCGCCGGCCCGATGCACGACGGCAAGGACATCATGCTGAGCCTCACCTTCGCCGACGCAGGCACGGTCACGGTCATCGCGCTGGTCACCAACCCCCAAAACGGCGGCAGCAGCTACTTCCTGAACTAGCGCCGCCTCGGCCGGTTAGATGATGACCGACGTCGCGCCGCCTGACCTGCGGGTCAGTGGCATCTTGGCCCGGGTGTCGTCATCGCAAGGCGTGTACACCACGATGCGCGCTTCCGACATGTCCGGGACGTTGAGTTCGCTGATGGCAAGGCCGAGGGGCCCGGCCTCGCGATGCAGGTAGGTGACCACGCGCGGCTCGGGGTCGGCTACCTCGTGCCGCGCCCACAGCTCGGCGAACTCACGGCTAAGGCCCGCCAGCCTGCGGATATCCTCCTCCCAGTCCTGATCGCCAAGGTGCCTGCTGTAGCCGGAGCGCAGCCGCGCCACCATGTAGCGGACCTGCCGCTCGTACTCGGGGAACCTGTCACGGGCCGACGGCTCGGTGATGCAGCACCACAGGATGTTCCGGTGGACGCAGGGCATCGAATGCCAGTCTGAGAACAGTTCCTCGTACGCAGCGTTGGACATCAGGATGTCGAACCGGCTGTTGATCAAGGTCGCCGGGAGCGGTCCGAGCGAGTGCACGATCTCGCGGATGGTGTCGGGCACCGTCGTGAGCACGCACTCGGTCCGAACGGGCGTCGCCTCAGCCAGCCGGTACAAGTGCTCCCGTTCGACCCGGTCGAGCCGGAGCGTGCCGGCCACCGCGTCCAGCACCTGCGTGCTGGCGTTGATCTGGCGGCCCTGCTCAAGCCAGGTGTACCAGGTGACACCCACGCCGGCCAAGAGCGCGACCTCTTCACGGCGCAGCCCGGGTGTACGCCGCCGCGAACCTCGCGGCATGCCGAAGTCATCCGGGGTGAGCCGGGCGCGGCGCGCCTTCAGGAACTCACCAAGCTCCGCCCGCCGCTGT
>Ga0302178_10003343_pt1 | contig 12127 bp, 9 predicted proteins | sample I_Palsa_E1_3_FD_198790 | JGI IMG/M metagenome (GOLD analysis project Ga0302178, IMG submission 198790) | Peat permafrost microbial communities from Stordalen Mire near Abisko, Sweden - I_Palsa_E1_3 | ecosystem: Environmental > Terrestrial > Soil > Palsa > Peat permafrost | place: Sweden: Abisko... | reverse complement strand
GCATATTCGGTGCCATCGGCGGGCGAGGAAGAACTCGACGGCAGTGGCTATTTCACAGTGACCGCCGACATTGGAGGCTCTGTGATTGACACCGCAACCATCGGTAGCTTTGATCTCACCACTGACGGCGACACCTTGGAAAGCTTCATGGCTACCTCAACGATCTCGGCCGTCACCTCAGCACCGACCCCTGAACCGACCAGCCTGATTCTTCTTGGTACCGGCTTGCTTAGCGCAGCTGGCATCGCGCGCCGTAAATTTGCTTCAAAGCTCGTCTAACTAGTCGGCTTGTGGTTTTGCAGGACGCCTCGATGGGGTCTGCTGCATTACTGAATGAGTTCGTACTCATGCGATCTTGAGAGCCTCGTCCCAATGAGGAAGATTGTGGGTTGAGTAAGACGCGGCTGTTGCATTGTGAGAAGAATGCCGGCTGCAGCTATTCCAAAGCTGCTGCTGAAGTTGTTAGAGCCACCTCCCACGAGGTGGCTCTTCTCATGTTGGGTATACCCTATCAACTTTTCCTGACCTCTTTCGAGCGAAGGCCAGCACCCGCGATCGACGATGTACTCAGGGCGCGTGGTTCAGTCGCGTGCGCAAGAGCCAGGGCCTCGACGGTGGCGCGGGCGTATCTCACGCGCAGCTGTGGTCCTTGATTTGTCAAATGATCGTTGATTGGACGTAATGCGCATCCACTGGGTAGGGAAGCGATCCGCCTACGACTGCTGTGGGCCAGCTACTGTGCGCCGCGGCGCCGAAGGATCGTCTTGATGGTCTCGAACATGATCAGCAGATCGAGGCCCAGTGTCTGATGCTTGACGTAGTACAGGTCGTAGGCCAGTTTTTCGCGACTCTCTTCAAGGGTCGCTCCGTATCCATAGCGAATCTGCGCCCATCCCGTGAGACCAGGACGGATCATATTCCGTACCTCGTAGAAGGGCAGTTCCTGCGACAGCCACGATACGAACTCGGGACGCTCGGGCCGAGGCCCCACAAAACTCATATCGCCCCGCAAGACATTCCACAACTGCGGGACTTCGTCCAGGCGCGTCTTGCGCATGAATTGTCCCACACGTGTCACGCGCGGATCGTTCTTCTGCGCCCACTGCGCTCCTTCGGCCTCAGCGTTCACCACCATCGTGCGGAACTTGTACACGTTGAAGATCTTGCCATTCAGGCCCACCCGTTCCTGCCGGAAAATCACCGGGCCTGGTGAGGAAAGCCTCACCAGCAACACCACAAACGGGAGCAGCGGCAAGAAAAGAATGAGGCCGATGGCTGCCACCAGGGTTGACGCGATCCTCAGCAGGAACTGTTGCGAAGGCTTCATCCGAAAGCCTTCGCAAAACAGAAGGTCACTTGGGCGTAGCCCATCCAACTGCAGCTTCCCCGTGAGCCGCTCGAGCACGCTGCCTACCTCTTCAATTGTCACTCCGCGAAAACGCATTGCGAGCAGCCCATCGACGGGCAACTCTCCGCGGCGTTCATCGAGGGCAATGACCACGCGATCGATGGACGTCTCCGAAGCCATCTGATCAACGGCGGTGGCAAACGTCTTTTTGCGCTGCGCCTTATCCACAGCGGGAGCGTCCCAGCCAACCACTACCATGCCGCACTCGCGGTGTTCGCGGATGGTCTCAATGATCGAGCTAGCGCGCTCTCCTTCGCCCAACACATAGACACGTTCCTGAAACACGGCGTGTCCGCTGATCCATTCAAACGCGCTGCGCCATACGATCAGCCCTGCCACCACCAGGATGAGGCCGAGCAGGAACACAAACCGCGCAATCGCCGCTTGCGGAAATACGTATACGATCGCCGATAGCGCGAACGCCAAGCATCCCATCACGAGCAGAAGCCGAAAATAGATCTCCCAGCGTGCCGAAATATGTTGAGGCTCGTAGAGATCGAAGTAGTACGCGCAGAGGATGGTGCACACTGTGAGGATCGCAATCTTCATGATCCCGTGGTCATGCCCGAGCACATTGAATGTCTCCGCACCAAGTACGATCGCCGATGCGAGTACGAAGGAGCCACACACAATGAAGGCTTCGCACAGAATCAGGACGACCGTCCGGGTTGGGTAGTAAACATTCAGTAGCTTGATCATGCGCGCACCGTGCTCTGGCCTACTCTTTCTTGGTTTCGTAGCGGTAGTAGTAGCTCCCGCTCATGGCTGGCTTGTCGACAGCATTCAGTACAAACCCAATCACATTGGAGGCCTTCAGCTCCTGCTGTGCGCGTTGCGCCACGGGGAATGTTGTCACGCCGGAGCGTGCTACCAATAGCACGGCATCGCACGAACGCGCCAGGTTCACCGCGTCGGAAACCAGCAACACGGGAGGTGAGTCGACGATGATCCAGTCGAAGTGCGGCGCGACGGCGGTGAGCAACTCATCGAATCGCTTGCTGGCTGAAAGGTCGGCCGCCATGTCTCCGCCATCGCCGCCTGGAATGAACGCGATGTTATTCAACACCGCAGTCATCGAGGGATCGCGGTCTTTCACCTCTTCTGGAAATTGCATCACCTCCTGCAGGGTGGCTTTTCCGGATAGATAATCCGGCAGGCCGGGATGAAACTCGCTCCCCAGGTAATGATGCAGAGTGGAACAGCGCATATCCCCGTCGATCAGCAATACCTTGCTGCTCTTGTGGCGCGCAAGGTTGATCGCGAGGTTGACCGCGATGAAGGTTTTCCCCTCTTGCGGCAGACCGCTGCTGATCAAGACAGTCTTCAGGGGGCGAAGATCGCGGAACTCCTGGATTCGTGAACGGAGGCTGCGGAACTGCTCGACGCCTACACCGCCGCGCTCGAGCGCAGGCAGGCGCTCAAACGAAGGACTCCAGGGCCTGCGCCGCACATCGCTGAGGAACGAGGGGTCGACGGTTATAGGTGTCTCTACCGGCTCCGGCGTTATTACTTCGGGCGCCTGCGTAACCTCTGGTGCGATCGGCGGCATCGCTGTCGCGAACGCCAGGCTTTGGTGCTCTGGCTCCTCAGGTGTTGCGACGGCCTGCGCGCCGGACTTCCGCTCTGCCTCTGCTCGTTGAAGCGCTTCGTAGATGTGGCTCATCGGCCGCCCCCAGGTTCTCTATTAAAGGAGTTCATAAGTTTTCCCGTCTCCATCGGACGAAGTGGATTGTGCAGGCCTTCTCCCGCGTGCGAAGGAGCCATCAGAAAGGATTGCATGTCCAGTTCCAGATCTGTCGCCACGTGGGAAATCAGTGATCCCGGGATCACGTGAATCTGCTCAACATAGCCGAGAATGAGCGAATGCTCGCAGATCAGGTTGATGGTGCGGGGAATCCCTGTGCTGTAGGTATAGATCAGCTGGACTGCCTCTGGCGAAAAGATTGCATCCGTGGTGCCGGCGATGCGTAAACGCTCCGCGATGTATTCGCCCGTCTGCTCAGCAGTCAGCGCCTGGGTGCGGCACCACAGGAAAATGCGTTGCCGCAGTTGCCGCACACTGGGATGGCGAAGCTTCTCTTCCAACTCCGGCTGGCCTGAGAGCACAATCTGCAGCAGCTTCTCAGATGAGGATTCGAGGTTGGTGAGGAGGCGAATCTCCTCCAGCAGCTCCCACGAAAGGTTCTGTGCCTCGTCGACGACTACCACGCAAGTCTCCTGCGCACGGTACCGCTCGATCAGCCAGCGGTTGAGCTGCAGCAGCATGCCCGACTTGGTGCGCGAATTCGGGGTTAGCCCGAAGTCTGTCAGCACGAACTCGAGGAAGTCGAGCGGGTCGAGCAGGGGGTTGAAGACAAACGACGTGTGAACACGCCGCTGTCCCAGAGAACCGAGCGCGCTTCGCAGCAGCGTTGTCTTGCCTGTCCCCACCTCTCCGGTGAGCACGGTAAAACCCTTGCGCTCGGAGATGCCATACTCCAACCCCGCGAGCGCCTCTCGCGTGTGCGGCATCATGTACAGGAACCGAGGGTCCGGACTGGTGCCGAAGGGACTGGTTTGCAGGTTGAAAAACTTTCTATACATGGTTTAGCCGCCAACATTCGCGAGCGATTTATTTGTGGGTGGTGCATTCTTCTTGAGCAGGCCGCCAATCGAAGTCCTGGTCTTGCCCTTTGCCTCATGAATCAGTGCAATCGTAGCCAGCGTGGGAAGCTTCGTGAACGCCCAGACATCGCGCTCAGTCCGCAAGGATTTGTCTCTGTACTCGAGGAACGCAATCAGCAGCACACCTAAACCGAACCCGAGCGCGAGTCCGCCAGCCGCGAACATCCCGCGTTTCGGGAACGTCGGGGCATCTGGAAGATTTGCGTCGTCCATGATTTTGAAGTTCTCTCCCTCCTGGCGGCGCTCCAGGTCGGTGGCCATCTGTGAGTTATTCATTTTGCCGAGCAGGCTGTTATAAAACTCCTGTGCCTGGTCATGATCGCGCGTCAGGTCCTTCATCTTAGCCTCAACCAGCGGTGTGGATTGGATCTTGCCCTGATACTGACGAATCTGGGCCTGCAACTCACCCTGCTGCTGCTTCTTCTGTGCGATCGCCTGGGTCATTGCCGTGAGTTGCGCGCGCAGCTGTATGGTGCCGGGCGAGTCGTAGCGTGTCGCTGCCGGGGTTGCGGCGGAAGACGGCGCGGGTGCTGCTGCCATCTGCTTCTTCAAATCGTCGATCTGCCGCTGAACCGCAACCACATCTGGATAATCCGGTGTGTAGCGCGTCTTCAGATCCGCTTCCTTGTCTTGCAGCGTCTGTAGCTCGAGTGTATCGGCTTGTGGCGTCGACCTCATTCCCGGCGCCGCCGGCGTCTGCCGCGACTCCTGCGCAAGCATCGACTCAACCAGGGTCTTGTCATTCTCCATGCGCGTCAGCGACTGTGTGGTGGCGTCCAGCTGCGTGGTCAGGGTGTTAAGCATCTCCATGTTTGGCTGCTGCTGTTCCGGCAAGGTTCCCATGTATTGCTTCTGGAACTCGGCCAGCTTCTGGTCCTGCTGATCCAGGTTGGTCTTCGCCTGGTCCAGTTGTCCCTTGAGAAACGCCGTCGTTCCCTCAGCGGATTGTTCGCGTGCCTGCAGGTTTTCGCTCACGAACAGCGAAGTAATCTCGCGGCACACCAGCTGCGCCGTGTGTGGATCTGACGCCGTGAACGAGATGAAGAATCCCGGCAGCCCGCCAGCGCCCTGGATCTCGGAATGGATCGGAGTGATGCCGATGTTCTTCCGGGTGCTGAGGACCTTGTCGTCCATATCCATTCCGGGCGTGCCGAGGTTGAAGCGCTCAATGATCGGTTCGAGCCTGGAGCGGCTGAGGATTTGCTCCTTCATGGAAGCGAGCCGGCTATCGAGGTCCTCGGCGATGATTGGCTTGACATAGGTGTCGGGCACGGTCTGCGGCTCAATCAGCACGAGCGTCTGGGAGGTATAGATTGGCGACATCCTGTATGAGATCCCGACGGCGATGATCGGCGCCAGCAGCGCGGGGATGAGGATCATCCAGCCGCGGCGCTTGAGGATGGCGAAGTAGTCTTCAACAACGAGAGGACGATGACCTAGCATGCGATTTCCTTAGTAGTGCCCGAGATGTTGTGGACCGGGTGAATAGGTAATTCCAACCGAAAACGTCTGGCTAAGGCCACTAAAGACCGGCTGTACGATGACAACATTGGTTTGATTCTGGTGCACGGCGGTATAGCTGAAATATGCGGAAAACGAACGACCCAGCCTGCGGGATATCTGGCCTCCGCCGTAGGTTGCGTCATAGCTTTCGCCTGCTCCGGGGATCTTTGCGAGTGACGTGCTCTGCGAGTAGGAGACGGTGAGCGCTCCCTGCCAGTCGCGGCTGAATTGCTGTCGAACGGTCGCCCCAATGTTGTTCGTGAGTGCTCCATACAACACTCCCGAACCGGCGTTGGTGGCGCGGGAGAAGGACACGCTGGCGGATGTGGTTCTGCGAGCGTAGGTGAGGGTCGCACTCGCTACCGGCGTTATCTCCGATGGAATCAGGGTAGCTGCTGCCCCGGTTCCAAACGTTCTCTGCGGGCCGGCCGAAACGCTCATGCTAAAAAAGCGCGTTAGCTGGCGTTGATATTGGACGTTGACCCCTTCTGTTTCAAAAGGGTAGGTCAGGTCCGCGTACGTGTCCTTCGTATAGGAATAGACGGCGTTGGCGCTTACCGAACTGCGCGCATCGATGTGATAGGTGGGGCCGACGCTGGCGTTCACGGTGGAAGAATCGATGCCTTCGTTGTTTGTGAAGTGAAGGATTTGCCACGAAGCCGAGCCGTTGATCGACAGGCTCTTGCCGAAGTTGCGGGTGACGCCTCCGTTGAGTCCGTTGCCGACGCGGGTTGCATAGTTGGTGAGAATGGTTTGCGGCGGCTGGTCTCCGATCTGCACTGGATCAACGCCGATATCGCCCACTCCTGGAATCACAAAGTTCCAGTTCTTGGTGGTTATAACCTGTGACGCCGCCAGGTTCTGGAAGGTGGAACTGGTGGGATAGGACGACACCGATGAATATAGATAACCGCCCGAGTACACGAGGCTGAAGGGCTTGTCCGGGCTGGAAGAAAGATAGCCGAGGCTTCCGCTGAATGCGGTCGAATAATCGGCGCCGTTGCCATAGCCGGTCACGAACGACTCCGAGGCGCTCAACCCGTAGGTCAAGGTTCCCTCAACCGAGGGGAGAGAGAACCCGAAGGTTGGAGGGGTCGCGACGGGCGGTTCCTGCGCTTCTGCCCGCGATCCGAGCGCCAAGAACAGAACCAATGCCACAAGGTATGCCTTCATGGTTCTCCTCATGGGACCACGATCGTGTCCCCTGCAAGCAGAGGAACGTCCTGACTGTTATCGCCCTTAAGCGCGAGCTTGTAGTTGAACGGAATCTTGACCTGCTTACCCTGGGGGCCGCGCAGAATATAGATATGCTTTCCGTTGGCGTACGGAGATAATCCGCCTCCCTGCGCAATCGCCTGCAAGGGCGTCATCCCTGCAGTTAGCTCGACGGGGCCGGCGTGCTGAACCTCGCCGACCAGGTACACCCGTTGACTTTTCACGGCAGCAACGACGACCGAGACAATCGGGTCCTGGATATATTTTTTCAGCTTCAGCGTAATGTCATGGGCGAGGTGCATCGGCGTTAGACCGGCCGCCTGGATGTCTCCCACCAAGGCGAGCGAAATCATTCCATCCGGACGCACGGGGAACGATCCAGAGACGGTGGGTTCCTGCCAAACGGTAACCTGCAACGAATCATCCGCACCGATGACGTACCGGGAGGCGTCCGTATCGATCGGCGGGTTATCCGCCTGGGGACTGGCCGCCTGGGGAGCTGCCGGGGCGGGCTTCGCCGTGATGACAGGCTTTGCCGTTATCTGGGCAATCCCGGCAGGCGCCAGTAGCAGGACTATCCCCCAGCTGAGGACAAAGGAAGAGGCAAAACCACTCAATCTTCCTTTAGGAAGCACTACACCACTCATGAGAACTCCTTAGGCAGATACTCATAGCACCGCGTGGGCCAAACGCAAAAAGTTGCATGCACTCTTTCATCCAAAATTTGCTGTCGCCTGCAAGTTGCTTGTTTTGTGATGATTGGCTGCCTGGGGTAAATAGTCGAGTAGGGAGGATGTAACGCAGGCTTTCAACTGGAGCTGCAAAGTGATGCACGACGATGTTGAAAGTGGTAAATCCGTTCCACATTGGCAAGGAGACTTCCTCTCTTCTGCCGTAATCGGACTCTTGTCTGGTTGCGTGCATGGATCAGCGGCTATTTTCGGCCCGTTGGAAGCGGTGTGGACAAGAGAAAGATGTTCGATCAGGTGAGCGCTTCGGTCTATATAACGAGCAAGGAGTATGCGGGTATTGCGATAAACAGCACGTCAATGCAAGGGCAAATCACTGCGAACCCAGAGTTGCCGATGGATTCCTGTTGTGGTTAGCAGATAAACTCGTCCGGTTGGGCGGTTGTGGCAGGGGAATTGCTTGAATTTTGTCTGAGAAGGGTACTTTCCAGCATGCCGGACACGCAATCCGCCACCGTTCCCGCGTCGACGATCGAGAACGAGTTTGCCCCAACCCCCTCGCAGACAGCCCAGTCATGGCTTCCGTGGTTGCCGTATATGCTTCTCGCACTTGTAGTTACGGCGATCTATTACCAGGTCGTCGGGAAGCTAGTGGCGGATTGGTATACCAATCCTGACTTCTCCCATGGTTTCCTGGTGGCTCCGTTTGCGATCTTCCTGCTGTGGGACAAGCGCAAAGTTCTGCGCGATACGCCGATCCAGCAAACCTGGTCCGGTGTCTGGCTGATCGTCGCCGCCATCTTTGTGCTGTTTATGGGTGTGTACGGCGCCGAGCTCTTTCTTTCGCGCCTTTCGCTGGTGATGCTTCTCGCGGGCATCGTGTGGACGCTGTGCGGTCGGGCCATGCTGCGCGAGATGCGGTTTGCGATTCTGGTTCTCCTGCTGGCCATTCCCATTCCGGCTGTGCTGTTCAACCAGATCACCTTCCCGCTGCAGCTGCTGGCGTCCCGAATGGCGAGCGCGCTGCTCCCGCTGTTCGGCGTCCCGGTTTTGCGCGACGGCAACATCATTCAGCTGCCCTCGATGCAGTTGGAGGTCGCCGAGGCCTGCAGCGGTATTCGCTCGCTGATGAGCCTGTTCGCGGTGGCGATCTTCTACGGCTACTTTCTGGAGCGCAACACCTGGCGCCGTGTGGTGCTCGCGCTGGCCAGCATCCCGATTGCTGTTTTCGCTAACGCTGCCCGCATTGTTGGCACCGGCCTGTGCGTTCAGTATTGGAATCCGGATAAGGCGGTCGGCTTCTTCCACGAATTTTCCGGCTGGCTGATGTTCATCATCTCTCTCTGTTGTCTGTACTTGGTTCATACCTTGATGCGTTTCAAAATTCCCTCAAGCGGGAGCGTGAAATGAAAAGTCCTCGCTTCTGGGTCGTCTTGCTTTTATTGTTAGCGGCGTTCACTACGCTTCACCTGCGCGCGAGCGTTGATCGCGTCCCTCCCAGTGAGCCGCTGAACCTGCTGCCGTCGACCATCGATCCCTGGTCGAGCCAGGACATTCCCATTAGTCAGGACGCACTCGATATTCTGGGTGACGGGCGCTTTCTCAACCGCCTCTACAACAACACCACGCCCACCGGCCGACTGGTTGAGCCGCCTATATCGTTGTTCATTGGATACTTCCCAACGCAGCGCACCGGCCAATCGATCCACTCTCCGCAGAACTGTCTGCCTGGTGCCGGCTGGACCTTCGTTTCTTCGAAGAAGATTTACCTGCAGGGCCCGGAACTCAAGAACTACGCTGTCGGGGAGTATGTGATCGGCAACGGAACGGCGAGGCAGGTGGTTCTGTACTGGTACCTCGCGCACGGCCGCAGCATTGCGAACGACTATGTGGCGAAGGCCTATATGATGGCGGACGCGATTCGGTATAACCGCACGGATGGCGCACTCGTGCGGCTGGTCACCCCGCTCGAAAGCAATGAGACTCTCGACACGGCCGAGGCCCGCGTCATCAAGTTTGCCGATCGTTTAGTTCCCACGCTGCCCCGCTTTATTCCCAACTAACGAACACCTCGTCGTTCACGGAGTGGTAGTTGGATTGCAACAGTCTTAGCAACAAGGTGTAACGATCAGCCACCGTCGCCAGTTCGCGAGACACTCGCAAAGCTTGATTTAGAGAATGGAAGGAAGTTCGATGAAAATGCTACGGAGTCAGGGAACGATTCGCTGTTCAGCGCTGTTGGTCGTATTGATTGGAGCAGGCCTGCTGCAGGGATGCACGCGTGATCCAAACGTCAAGAAGGCGAAGTATCTGAAGAGTGGCGAGAACTATGCTGCCCAAGGCAAGCAGCAGGAGGCCATCATTCAGTTCTCCAACGCCATCAAGATCGATAAGAACTATGCGGCGGCCCACTACGATCTCGCCAAAGCCTACCTCAAGCTGGGCGCGATCGCCGGCGCCTATCAGGAACTCCAGCGCACCGTTACGCTCGACCCTAAGAACCTCCAGGCGAGGCTCGATCTCGGCTCTCTGCTGCTTGCGGGCAAACAGTATCCGCGGGCCAAGGAGCAGGCCAACGCCGTGCTGACCATGCAGCCCAACAACGCGGATGCCTTCGCTTTGCTCGCGAGCATTGCTCTCGGCCAGGGCGATCACGCCGAGGCGCTGACGGAGATCCAGAAAGCGCTGGCCATCGATCCGAACCGTGCGAACTTCCACACCGCGCTTGCTCTCATTCAAAGCTCGGACCCGGCGCTGCAATCAAACTCTGAGGCTGAGCTGCAGAAGGCCATCACGCTCGATCCCAAGAACGCCATGGCGCATCTTGTCCTCTCGGGCATGCTGCAAAGGAAGGGCGACCTGCAGGGTGCTCGTCAGCAGGCGGCCATGTCCGTCGATCTCGATCCCAAGAACATCCGCGCACGTCTCGCGTTGGTCAGCCTGGAACTTCGTACCAACGACAAGGCGGCTGCCGAAGCCACTCTTCTTGAGGGTACTGACCTGCTCTCCGACACTACCCAGGGCGCCGAACTACTCTGGGATTATTACGGCCGCACCGGCCAGGTGGATAAAGCTGCATCCGCCTACGCCGGCCTGGTGGCCAAGCACCCCAAGAGCGTTCCGCTCAAGGTGACGTACGCGCATATTCTGATCCAGCAGAAGAACTTCGCGGAGGCTACCAAGGTTTCTGACGAGCTGATGAAGTCCAACAGCAGCGATCCGCAGGTGGCTGTCCTCAACGGCATGCTGCTGATGCACGCCGGCAAGGTTAACGACGCATTCATCGCTCTACAGAAGGCCGAGAAGAATGCTCCGGACAATGTTCCACTGAAGCTCTGGCTTGCGCAGGCAGCACTGGCAAAGGGAGATATGAGCGATGCTGAGCAGAACTTTCAGGCCGCGCTCAGCAAGGATCCCAACAACCTGGATGCGGCCCGCGGCCTGGCCAGCGTAGCCAATCGACGTGGGGACTACAACCTGCTCATGCAGGTGGCGACCAACACGCTGAAGCACAACCCTGATTCCTCGGACGCGTACCTGTGGAAGGGCCTGGCTGAGATGCATCAGCAGCAGCCGGATCAGGCCGCCGCCGATCTCCAGACGGCCATCAACAAGGGCCCCAACAATGCCGCCGCCATGGAAGAGCTTGGCGCTCTTCGCCTCTCCCAAAACAAGATGCCGCAAGGCAAGCAGCTGGTGGAACAAGCACTGGCCACCAACCCTAACGACGCGCGTGCGCTGCGGATATTGGCCGCCTACTACCTGCACGAAAAGCAGCTTCCTCAGGCGATCGCGGTGGTTCAGCAACAGATCGCGAAGTCTCCTTCGAACGGCGAGATGTACAACATCCTCGCCGAGCTGGAGATTGGCGCGCATAATGCTCCCGAAGCTCTTGCGGCGGCTCAGAAGGCCATGCAGCTCAATCCCAACGATGGCAGCGCTCTAACCAATTTCACGCGTGCCCAGGTGATGCAGGGGAATATCCCGGCCGCCATCACAACGTGGAAAAACTGGATCAACGCGCACCCCACGGACGCGCGAGCTTACTCGATTCTTGGAACGCTGCAGGAGGCGCAGGGCGACCAGAACGGGGCAGAGGAGTCTTACAAGAAAGCGCTGGCCAATCAACCGGATCAGCCGCTGGCCGCGAACAATCTTGCGTACCTGATGATGCAGCGTGGTCAGGACATCGACGTCGCGCTGTCGCTGGCTGAGGCTGCTCACCGGGGGCTTCCGAACTCTGCTAATACCGCCGACACACTCGCGTGGGCTTACTACAACAAGGGAACCTACGGGACGGCTCGCGATCTCCTTGAGGGCGTGGAAAAAGAGAACCCCAACAATCCATCGATCGAGTACCACCTGGGAATGATCTACAACAAACTCGGCAATAAAGCCGACGCCATCACGCATCTCAAGAAGGCGTCTGCCCTCGCTCCCAATACGCAGACGCAAAAGGACGCGGACCAGGCGCTCCATACGCTCGGCTAGCCCGCACGCAGTAGAAGAAATCACGCTGGCCGCGCTGAATGTTTTGCAGAAACTGCAAGGCATTTCAACGCGGCCCGCGTGCGTTTTTGTGCGCGTTTATCCAGCGTGCACCAAAGTGGTATACAGGCCGTGAGGACACTGCAAACTTCTGCACACG
>Ga0302178_10003341_pt1 | contig 12133 bp, 14 predicted proteins | sample I_Palsa_E1_3_FD_198790 | JGI IMG/M metagenome (GOLD analysis project Ga0302178, IMG submission 198790) | Peat permafrost microbial communities from Stordalen Mire near Abisko, Sweden - I_Palsa_E1_3 | ecosystem: Environmental > Terrestrial > Soil > Palsa > Peat permafrost | place: Sweden... | reverse complement strand
CTTTTCTTCCATTCTCCCGCCGGGCAGCGTCCGTCACTGGATGTGCCTTTTGCCCGGCCGGCCTCGCCCGCCGGTTTCGTCCTTGGGTACGTGCGCCTGTTGCCGTACGGAAAGGATACGATGACCGCTCATTCTTCAGTTTATTGCTTCGTTTGCCTCCTCATGGCCCATGCCGCTCTGCGCGTGCCGGCTGGACGGCGATGAACATGCTCGCTCAACCGGATTTCGCCGTCATCGGCGGTGGCCTGTGCGGCCGGCTGGTCGCCTGGCGGCTCGCCGGCGCGGGGCACCGCGTCGCCTTGTACGAGCGCGGCGATGCCGCCGGCTCGCAGGCCGCGGCGTGGGTCGCAGCCGCGATGCTCGCGCCGCTTGCCGAAGCGGCCAGCGCCGAGTTGCTGATCACGCGCCTCGGCGCGACCTCGCTCGACACCTGGCCGACGATTCTGGCCGACCTGCCCGAACCCGTATTCTTTCAACGCAATGGCACGCTGGTCGTCTGGCATCACGCAGACCGTACCGAAGCGCCCCTGTTCGAACGCCGCGTGCGCTCGAACGCGCCCGCGGATATGCTGGAAGGCGGCTTTGTCACGCTGTCGGGCAACCAGGTTGGCGCAACGGAACCCGCGCTGGCCGGCCGCTTTACACAAGGCTGGCTGTTGCCGCACGAAGGACAGCTCGACAATCGCCAGGTGCTCAGCGCCTTGGCTGCGGGTCTCGCCGAGCGCGGCGTCGAGACGCACTGGAACACGCCGGTCGCCGAGCACGCGATGCCGCCGGCGCGCGTGACGATCGATTGCCGCGGGCTCGGTGCCAAAGCAGTGTTGCCCACCTTGCGCGGCATCCGCGGTGAAGTCGCTCGTGTGCGTGCGCCCGGGATCGGCCTCACGCGTCCGGTGCGCCTGCTGCATCCGCGCTACCCGCTGTATATCGCGCCGAAGCAGGACGATCTCTACGTGATCGGCGCCACTGAAGTGGAAGGCGAGGACATGTCGCCCGTCAGCGTGCGTTCCGCGCTCGAATTGCTCAGCGCGGCGTTTTCGGTTCATCCCGGCTTCGGCGAGGCACGCATACTCGAATTGAACTCGCAGTGCCGCCCGACCTTGCCGGACCACCGTCCGGCGCTGGTGTGGGATGGCGCGCAGACCTTGCGCGTGAACGGCCTGTACCGGCATGGCTACATGATCGTGCCGGAAGTCGCGGACGAAGCCGCCCGCTTCGCCGCCGCGCTGCTCGAGGGACGCATCGGCGACGCCGACGCCTTCGCCGGCTGGCGGCGCGATGCCCGCTGGAGCGAGCTGTTTCAGCTCGCCCGGCTCAACCCACAGGATTGCTCGCAGGAGCCGGCATGAGCGTTGCGGCCACTTACGCAGCGCCCGCCGGGCCAGTTACTTGCGTTATCGATTGAACCGTATCTGAACACCATGGACATTCATATCAATCAGAAGCCGTTGTCGCTCCCGGACGGGGCGACCGTCGCCGATGCGCTCGCCGCCTTCGGCGCGCGTCCGCCGTTCGCCGTTGCGCTGAACGGCGATTTTGTCGCCCGCACCCAGCATGCTGCGCGCGCGCTGCAGGCGGGCGACAAGCTCGACGTCGTGCAACCGGTCGCCGGCGGCTAAGCGGCCGCGTATCGCCAGAGACAAGGATTTTCAGATGACTCCTCCCATTCCCGCCGACGCGCTCACGCTGTACGGCGAAACCTTCGCGAGCCGTGTGCTGCTCGGGACCTCGCGCTATCCGTCGCTGCAGTCGCTGTCCGACTCGATCGATGCCGCGAAGCCCGGCATGATCACGGTCGCGCTGCGCCGCCAGATGAACGAAGGCGGCGCCGAAGCCGGCTTCTTCGATCTGCTCAAACGCCACGGCGTGCCGCTCTTGCCTAATACGGCCGGCTGCCAGAGCGTCGGCGAGGCCGTCACGACCGCCCATATGGCGCGCGAAGTGTTCGAGACCGACTGGATCAAGCTGGAGCTGATCGGCGACGACTACACGCTGCAACCCGACCCGGTCGGCCTGATCGAAGCGGCTGCGCGGTTAGTGAAGGACGGCTTCAAGGTGCTGCCGTACTGCACGGAAGATCTGGTGATTGGCCGGCGTCTCCTCGATGCCGGGTGTGAGGCGCTGATGCCGTGGGGCGCGCCGATCGGCACCGGCAAGGGCGTGATCAATCCGTACGGCTTGCGGGTGCTACGCGAGCGGTTGCCGGACGTGCCGCTGATCGTCGACGCAGGACTCGGCGTGCCGTCGCATGCCGCGCAAGTGATGGAATGGGGCTTCGACGGCGTGCTGCTGAATACCGCGGTATCGCAGGCCACCCATCCCGAGGCGATGGCGCGCGCGTTCGCGCTGGGCGTCGAAGCGGGGCGTCAGGCCTATCTCGCCGGGCCGATGGCCGAACGTGAAACCGCCCATGCGAGCACGCCGGTGGTCGGCATGCCGTTCTGGCATCAGGACGGGAGCGCAGCATGAACCAGACATCGACGCAGACTTCGCCGCTCGGTGGCCGCGAGCTGTTCTGGCCGCCCGCTGACGAACTGACCGAAGCCACCGAGCGCATCCGCGCGCGGCTCGGCGAGTGGCCGCCTACCCATGCGCCGTGGCGCATTTGCCTGACCGCGCCGGACGACGCCAACGGCGGCGATCTGATTATTGTCGCCGACGCCCAGCAGCACGGCGAGCAGGTGGCGCGCTGGCAGGTGCAAGGCGCAGGCGTGATCGAAGCGGCTGCGGGCCGTGCGACGCTGCATCTGGGCGGCGAGCGTTATCCGCTGGAAGGCCATCTGGCTGAAGACTGGATCTCCGCGCTCGCCGCCTTTCTCGATTGTGGCTTTGCGCCGCACGATGCGCTGGTGCTGGCGCTCGCCTGGCGCGACGGCGACGAAACCACCGCTGCCGACGCGTGGCCCACGGATCTGTCCCGTTTCCCGCGTGTGGTGGGTTTGCCGCCTGCACCGGAGCAGGCGTTCGCGCGCTGCCCGGAACGTCTTGGCCTGTACCCGGTGCTGCCGACGGCCGAATGGGTCGAGCGGGTGGTCGGGTTTGGGGTGAAGACGGTGCAGTTGCGTCGCAAGACGGCTGAACCGGGCGAACTGGCGCAGGAAATCGCCCGCTGCGTCGCGGTGGGCCGCGCGCACGACGCGCAGGTGTTCATCAACGATCACTGGCAGCTTGCGCTCGAAGCCGGCGCGTACGGCGTTCACCTTGGCCAGGAAGACATCCACAAGGCCGACCTCGCCGCGCTCGCGGCTGCGGGCGTGCGTCTCGGCCTGTCGACGCACGGCTACTACGAGATCCTCACCGCGCTGCACTTCCGGCCCAGCTACATCGCGCTCGGCGCGGTGTTCGCGACCACCACCAAAGTGATGCCCACGGCGCCGCAAGGACTCGCGCGTCTCGCTCGCTACGTGCGCCTGCTCGACGGCGTCGTACCGCTGGTGGCGATTGGCGGCATCGACCAGCAGGTCCTGCCGCAGGTGCTGGCGACGGGAGTCGGCTGCGCCGCCGTCGTGCGTGCTGTGACGGAGGCCGCCGATCCTGCTGCCGCCGTTTCTGCGATGCAACGAGGGTTTACGCCATAATCGCGTAGTCCCTGCCTATCGGGGACAGGGCGCGTCACGGCAGCTTTTGCACGATGGCCCTATAATCCGGCCTTCTGTTAATAGGATCGTCAGTTTCGTGCCATCCTCCTCCTCCGAGACCCTTCTCGAGCTTCGCGACGTCGACTTCGGTTACGGCGACCGGCTCGTCCTGTCGAACCTGAACCTGCGCTTCAAGCGCGGCCAGGTCGTCGCGGTCATGGGCGGTTCGGGATGCGGCAAGACCACCGTGCTGCGGCTGATCGGCGGCCTCGTGCGCGCCCAGCGCGGGCAGATCCTTTTCCAGGAGCAGGACATCGGCGCGCAGACGCGCGACGGCCTGTACGCTTTGCGCCGCAAAATGGGCATGCTGTTCCAGTTCGGCGCGTTGTTCACCGACATGTCGGTATTCGAAAACGTAGCTTTCACGCTACGCGAGCACACCGATCTGCCCGAAGAGCTGATCCGCGACCTGGTGTTGATGAAGCTCAATGCGGTGGGCCTGCGTGGTGCGCGCGATCTGTCGCCGTCGGAGATTTCCGGCGGCATGGCGCGGCGCGTGGCGCTCGCCCGGGCCATCGCGCTCGATCCCGAGCTGATGATGTACGACGAGCCGTTCGCCGGCCTCGACCCTATTTCGCTCGGCATCACCGCGAACCTTATTCGCACGCTGAATCAGGCGCTGGGCGCTACTTCGATTCTGGTCACGCACGACGTGCCGGAATCGTTCGCGATTGCCGACTATGTGTATTTCCTGGCCAACGGCGGCGTGCACGCCGAAGGCACGCCCGAGCAATTGCGGGCCTCGACCGATCCGACGGTACGCCAGTTCATCGACGGCGCGCCGGACGGTCCGTTCAAATTCCACTATCCCAGCAACACGCCGCTTGCGGCAGATTTCGGCATCGGCGGGGGACAGGCATGATCAGTACGATCGGACGTTCGGTGATCGGCGGGATTGAGACCGCCGGTTACGCCACGCGGCTCTTCTTCCGTCTGGTGCTGGAATTCTTCCCGTTGTTGCGCCGTCCGCGTCTTGTCACGAAGCAGATCCACTTCGTGGGTAATTATTCGCTTGTGATCATCGCGGTGTCGGGGCTGTTCGTCGGCTTCGTGCTGGGGCTGCAGGGCTACAACACCCTCAATCGTTACGGTTCGGAGCAGGCGCTCGGGCTGCTGGTGGCGTTGTCGCTGGTGCGCGAACTCGGTCCGGTCGTCACGGCGCTGCTGTTTGCGGGCCGTGCCGGCACGTCGCTCACCGCGGAAATCGGTCTGATGAAAGCCGGAGAGCAACTGACGGCCATGGAAATGATGGCGGTCGATCCGATCAAGGTCGTGGTCGCGCCGCGCCTGTGGGCGGGCATTATCTCCATGCCGATTCTCGCGGCCATTTTCAGCGCGGTCGGGATCGGCGGTGGCTACGTGGTGGGCGTGCTGATGATCGGCGTGGACGCCGGCTCGTTCTGGTCGCAAATGCAAGGCGGCGTCGACGTCTGGGCTGACGTCGGCAACGGCGTGATCAAGAGTATTGTATTCGGCTTTGCGGTGACGTTCATTGCACTCTTTCAGGGGTACGAAGCCAAACCGACCCCGGAAGGTGTTTCACGGGCGACGACCAAGACGGTGGTGTACGGCTCGCTGGCCGTGCTCGGCCTCGATTTCCTGCTGACCGCATTGATGTTCGGCTAAAAAAACCGCGCGACGCGCTTTCCGCCGCGGGCACTGGCTTGCCCGCGCCGCGCGGAAGGTGTGGCCGGCGCGACGGATTCTCTTTGGGATGACGATGAAAAAGACTGCTCTCGACTTCTGGGTCGGCCTGTTTGTGGTGCTGGGTTTCGTAGCGCTGCTGTTCCTGGCGCTGAAGGCCGGCAACATGAGCTCGTTGTCGTTTCAGGCAACCTATCCGGTCAAGCTCAAGTTCGACAATATCGGCGGCCTGAAGGCGCGGGCGCCGGTGAAGAGTGCGGGCGTGACGGTCGGCCGGGTCGATTCGATTGGTTTCGACAGCAATTCGTACCAGGCCGTGGTGACGATCGATCTGGACAAGCAATACCCGTTTCCGAAGGACACCTCCGCCAAGATCCTGACCGCGGGCCTGCTCGGTGAGCAGTACATCGGTCTCGAACCGGGCGGCGATAGCGAAATGCTGAAAGCAGGCGACACGATCACGATGACGCAGTCGGCCATCGTGCTCGAAAACCTGATCGGTCAATTCCTGTACAGCAAGGCAGCGGATTCAGGCGGCGCCAAGCCGGGCGCACCCGCTGCAGCCCCCGCACCGGCGGCACCGGCACCGGCCGTGCCCGCATCGGGCGCGTCGGGTCAATAAGGAGAACAAGAATGCAGACCATACGCGTCCATATCTCGGCGATCGCGTTCGGCGCGGCGATGCTGGCCGGCTGTGCCACTGTCCAGACCCCCACCAAGGGCGATCCGATCGAGGGCTTTAACCGTAGCGTCTTCAAGTTCAACGACAAGGTCGACCAGTACGCGTTGAAGCCGGTCGCCAAGGGCTACGTGTACATCACGCCGCAGCCGGTGCGCGACAGCGTGACCAACTTCTTCTCGAACATCGGCGACGTCTACATTGCAGCGAACAACCTGCTGCAGTTGAAGATTACCGACGGTGTCGAAGACATCATGCGGATCGTCATCAACACCACGTTTGGTGTGGGCGGCCTGTTCGACGTGGCAACGCTCGCGAAGCTGCCCAAACACGACAATGACCTGGGCCTCACGCTGGGTCACTATGGCGTGCCGGCGGGCCCGTACCTCGTGCTGCCGCTGTTCGGGCCGAGCACGGTTCGCGACGCGGTGGGCTCGATTGGCGCTTATTACATCAATCCGTTGTCGTACATTCATCCGGATGGCCTCAGCTGGGCGCTGTACGGCGTGAACATCGTCAACACGCGGGCGAACCTGCTGAGCGCGAGCGATGTGCTGGAAGGCGCGGCGCTCGACAAGTATTCGTTCGTGCGTAACGCATATCTGCAACGCCGTAGCTACCTGCTATCGCAGGGCAAGCCCGGCGGTAACGCGTCGCTGCCGGACTACGGCGATAACGCGCCGCTGCCCAAGTACGAGGATGTGGATGGCAGCGCTGCGGCGCCGGCTGCTGGCGCTACGGCGGCCTCGGCACCGGGCGCGGCTTCTACGCCTGCTAACGCGGCGGCTCCTGAGAACGCGTCGGGTGCCACCGCGGCAACCGCGGCGCCGGCCTCCGGTACGTCAGCCTCGCCGCCGCTGGATATGAACGGCGGCCCGGAAAACGACCAGGTGCCGGCCGATCAGGTCGTGCCGCCGCGGCTTAACTTCCCGTCATTCAGGTTGCATTGAAGGCGCAGTCGTAACACCTCGAAACGACTCTCGCAGTTTGCGCGTGGATCGCGGATGAACTCGCGTGCTATTGTCGGCTCCAAGGTTTGCACTGCACTATTCTTTCTGTCAGGCTTAATATGAAAAAATTCTTCCTCATTTCGTTTTTTGTTGCGTTGTTTTCGTCTGGTAACGCAGCGTTTGCGCAAGCGGTTGATAGCAGCGCGCCAGATACCCTGGTTAAGACCGTCACGCAGCAAGTGGTCGACGCCGTGCGCAACGACAAGTCGATCCAGCACGGCGATATTTCGCATATCACCCAGCTCGTCAACGAGAAGATCCTGCCTTACACGGACTTCCGCCGTACGACCCAACTGGCGATGGGCCGCAACTGGCGCACCGCCACGCCCGACCAGCAAGACGCGGTGGTCGAGCAGTTCAAGATGCTGCTGATCCGCACGTATTCGGGCGCACTGGCGCAGGTCAAAGACCAGCAGATCCAGTACAAGCCGTTTCGCATGAACCCGGACGACACCGACACGGTGGTGCGCTCGGTGGTGATGAACAACGGCTCGCCGGTTGAACTGGACTATCGCCTGTACAAGACGCCGCAAGGCTGGCGCGTGTATGACATCAACGTGCTCGGCGCATGGCTGATCCAGGCCTATCAGCAGCAGTTCAACGAGCAGATCCAGCAGCACGGCGTCGATGGGCTGATCCAGTTCCTCACGCAGCGTAACCAGCAACTCGCTGCGGGCAAGCAGTCGTGAGCACAGCGGTGAACGCCGAGGCCCGCTCAGTGGCGGGCCGTTTCGAAACCGGCACCACGCTGACCCACGCAAGCGCCACAGCGGCGCTCGCGGCTGGGCTGCAACGTATCGCGGCGGGCGCGACCGGCGTCGATTGCGCGCCGCTCGCGCAATTCGATTCGTCGGCGCTCGCCGTGCTGATCGCATGGCAGCGTGCCGCCCAGGCACGCGGCGCCGCGCTCGAAGTCGTCAATCTGCCGGCTGGTCTCGCCAGTCTCGCGCAAGCGTATGGCGTTGATACGCTACTGTGTCGGCCGGAGTTAGCGCTTTAGCGCTTACTCCGTGCCCTTGCAGCTTGCTGCCCGGCGCGACATTGACGTTCTACTGACGCTCACGCGTCACCTCCCGAATCTCCCTGGCAAAGTCTGGTGTTCAGACTTTGCCCTATAATCAAACGTTTTTTGGGGCTTTCAATAGGCCCCAATTTCGTTCCCTCCAGCACTTTGCGCTCCTATCAGGCGCCGTGATCCAAAGCGGCGCACAGTCATGCCAGCCATAGAAATTCGTAACGTCAAGAAGCGCTACAAAGATCTTCAGGCGCTCAAGGGCGTCAGCCTCACGGTGGAAGAAGGCGAGTTTTTCGGACTGCTCGGTCCGAACGGCGCGGGCAAGACGACGCTTATTAGCATCCTCGCCGGTCTCGCGCGTGCCGATGAAGGCAACATCGCGGTACGCGGCCACGATGTCGTCAACGATTTCCGTGATGCCCGCCGGGCGCTCGGCGTCGTGCCGCAGGAACTCGTGTTCGACCCGTTCTTCACGGTGCGCGAGACTTTGCGCATCCAGTCCGGTTATTACGGCCTGCGCCGCAACGATGCGTGGATCGACGAGGTGATGGCCAACCTCGACCTCACCGAAAAGGCCGACTCCAACATGCGCGCGCTGTCGGGCGGGATGAAGCGGCGCGTGCTGGTCGCGCAGGCGCTAGTTCACCGGCCGCCGGTGATCGTGCTCGATGAGCCGACCGCGGGCGTCGATGTCGAACTGCGTCAAACCTTGTGGAAGTTTATCTCGCGCCTGAATCGCGAGGGCCACACGATCGTCCTGACCACGCACTATCTGGAAGAAGCCGAATCGCTGTGCGACCGGATTGCGATGTTGCGGCGCGGCGAAGTGGTCGCGCTCGAGCGCACCAGCACGTTGCTGCAGCGCTTCGCCGGCATGCAACTGTTCCTGCGTTTCGCCGAAGGCGTGCTGCCGGCCGAATTGCGGCCGCTCGAAGTCGAGTCCGGCGCCGGCAACGGCAATGGCCGGCAACATCTGCTGCGTCTCGCGAGCTACGACGACGTCGAACGGATTCTCGCGCAATGCCGCAACGCAGGCTGTAAGTTGGAAGAAATCGAGGTGCGCAAGGCCGACCTCGAAGACGTCTTTGTTCAGGTGATGAACGGTCCGGAAGTGATCGAGGGGCTTGCATGAGCGGCTTTGGTGGATTTCGCACGCTGTTTTACAAGGAAATTCTGCGCTTCTGGAAGGTCGCGTTCCAGACGGTTCTGGCTCCGGTGATCACCGCGCTGTTGTACCTGACGATTTTCGGCCACGCGCTGCGCGGCCATGTGCAGGTCTACCCAGGCGTCGAGTACACGAGCTTCCTGATTCCGGGGCTGGTGATGATGAGCGTGCTGCAGAACGCGTTCGCCAACAGTTCGTCGTCTCTAATCCAGTCGAAAATCACCGGCAACCTGGTGTTCGTGCTACTGCCGCCGCTGTCCCACTATGAGATGTACTGCGCATATGTGCTGGCTTCGGTGGTGCGCGGTCTGGCGGTCGGCTTCGGCGTGTTTATCGTGACAATCTGGTTCGTGCCGCTCAGTTTCAGCGCGCCGTTGATCATCATCGCCTTTGCTGTGCTGGGCGCGGGGATTCTCGGCACGCTTGGTCTGATCGCCGGCATCTGGGCCGAGAAGTTCGATCAGCTTGCCGCGTTCCAGAATTTTCTGATCATGCCGCTCACGTTCCTGTCGGGCGTGTTCTACTCGACGCACACGCTGCCGCCGGTATGGCGCGAAGTGTCGCGGCTCAATCCTTTTTTCTACATGATCGACGGCTTTCGCTACGGTTTCTTCGGGGTCTCGGATATCGATCCGCTCGTGAGCCTTGCCATCGTCGCCGGTTTCTTCGTGGTGCTGGCCGTGGTGGCGATGCGCATGCTCGCCTCCGGTTTCAAACTGCGCCACTGACGAGGAGCTTTCTCATGTTGCCGACTCCCGAACAGGTCAAGCAATACATCGCGGTTGGGCTCGCCTGCGAGCATCTCGAAGTCGAAGGCGACGGTCAGCATTTCTTTGCGACCATCGTGTCTCCGAGCTTCGAAGGCAAGCGGCTGATCCAACGCCATCAACTCGTGTATGCGGCGCTCGGCGACCGCATGCGCGAAGAAATCCACGCGCTCAGCATGAAGACGCTGACGCCCGCCGAATGGCAAAACGCGTAATCTGGAACGTTAGTGCGAATTACACAAGACAGGCGCGAGGCCGGTAGTGGCGCCGCCGCAGAAAGCAATGCAGCCCCGGTACACAGCCGGATCGATCAGGAACTGACAGGTATGGACAAACTCGTCATTGAAGGCGGCCAGCGGCTGGCCGGTGAGATCGTCGTGTCGGGGGCGAAGAACGCCGCCTTGCCGATCCTGTGCGCCGGTTTGCTGAGCGCGGAGCCGGTGCATCTCGAGAACGTGCCTGACCTGCAGGACGTGCGCACCACGCTCAAGCTGCTCAACCAGATGGGTGTGCGCACCGAAGCGGGCGCGGGCCGGGTGTCGCTCGACGCGTCGAAGGTCGACAACCTCGTCGCACCGTACGAACTGGTGAAGACGATGCGCGCCTCGATCCTCGTGCTCGGCCCGCTGCTCGCGCGCTTCGGCGAGGCGAAGGTGTCGCTGCCGGGCGGCTGTGCCATCGGCGCGCGACCGGTCGACCAGCACATCAAGGGTCTGCAGGCGATGGGCGCGGAGATCACGATCGAACACGGCTTCATCGAAGCCCGCGCGAAACGCCTGAAGGGCGCGCGTATCGTGACCGACATGATCACCGTCACCGGCACCGAAAATCTGCTGATGGCAGCGGTGCTGGCCGAAGGCGAGACCGTGATCGAGAATGCCGCGCGTGAGCCGGAAGTGGGCGACCTCGCGCACCTGCTCGTCGAAATGGGCGCGCAGATCAACGGCATCGGCACGGACCGTCTGGTGATCCAGGGCGTTGACAAGCTGCACGGCGCGAAGCATACGGTGATTCCGGATCGTATCGAAGCGGGCACGTTCCTGTGTGCGGTCGCGGCTGCGGGTGGTGACGTGATCTTGCGCAAGGTTCGTCCGCTGATCCTCGAAGCCGTGACGGAAAAGCTGCGCGAAGCCGGTGTCACGATCGAGGAAGGCGACGACTGGATGCGCGTGCGTATGGATCAGCGTCCGAATGCCGTAGGCGTGCGCACCTCCGAGTACCCGGCTTTCCCGACCGATATGCAGGCGCAGTTCATGGCGCTCAACACGATTGCCAACGGCACGGCGCAAGTGGTCGAGACGATTTTTGAAAACCGCTTCATGCACGTGCAGGAACTGAACCGCCTCGGCGCCAGCATCACGATCGACGGCAACACGGCGCTCGTGAGCGGCGTCGACAAACTGTCGGGCGCCAAGGTCATGGCCACCGATCTGCGCGCGTCGGCAAGCCTCGTGATCGCCGGCCTGTGCGCCGACGGTGAGACGCTGATCGACCGCATCTATCACCTGGATCGTGGCTACGACCGGATGGAGTCGAAGCTGACGGCAGTTGGCGCGAAGGTGCGGCGCATTGCCGGGAGCCAGGCATGAGCGCGCTGCCGCAAACCTCGTCCTCGTCTGCAGTGAGCGCGCCGCTCACGCTCGCACTGTCAAAAGGGCGTATCTTCGAAGAGACGTTGCCGCTGCTCGAGGCAGCCGGCGTCCAGGTCGCCGAAGACCCGGAAACCTCGCGCAAGCTGATCTTGCCGACCACCGATGCGAACCTGCGCGTGATCATCGTGCGCGCCACCGATGTGCCGACTTACGTCGAATACGGCGCGGCCGACTTCGGTGTGGCGGGCAAGGACGTGCTGCTCGAGCACGGCGGCAGCGGGCTGTACCAACCGGTGGATCTCGACATCGCGCGGTGCCGGATGTCGGTTGCCGTGGCGGCCGGTTTCGATTACGAGAACGCGGTGCGCCAAGGGGCGCGTCTGCGGGTCGCAACCAAATATGTGGAAACCGCGCGCCAGCATTTCGCCGCGAAGGGTGTGCACGTCGACCTGATCAAGCTGTACGGTTCGATGGAACTCGCGCCGTTGGTGGGCCTCGCCGACGCGATCGTCGACCTGGTCAGCTCGGGCGGCACGTTGCGCGCAAACAATCTTGTCGAGGTGGAAGAGATCATGCAGATCTCGTCGCGCCTCGTCGTGAACCAGGCGGCGCTCAAGCTCAAG
>Ga0302178_10003335_pt1 | contig 12143 bp, 12 predicted proteins | sample I_Palsa_E1_3_FD_198790 | JGI IMG/M metagenome (GOLD analysis project Ga0302178, IMG submission 198790) | Peat permafrost microbial communities from Stordalen Mire near Abisko, Sweden - I_Palsa_E1_3 | ecosystem: Environmental > Terrestrial > Soil > Palsa > Peat permafrost | place: Sweden... | reverse complement strand
GGCTTCCTGGAGGGCGCGCTGTTCTACGGCATCTTCCATGGCGACCTGCACGCCGGGAACCTCTTCGTGCTGCCGTCGGGCAAGACCGCGCTGTTGGACTTCGGCATCACGGGCCGCCTGACCGAGGCCAAGCGCCTGGCCCTGCTGGGGCTGGTGGTCGGGGCTTCGAACGCCGACATCCCGGCCCAGGTGGCCGCACTGCGCGACCTCGGCGCCTTCCCCGGCGAGCTCGACGTGCAGCACGTGATCGACGTGCTGGGGCTGGACCGGCCGCCGATCGACCCGACGGCGCTGACGGCGGACGAGCTGGTCGCAGAGATGCAGCACTCCATGAAGACGTTGCTGGTCATCGGCGCCCGGCTGCCCAAGGAGCTCATGCTCTTCGTGAAGAACCTGATGTTCCTCGACGGCGCCATCGCCACGCTCGCGCCCGACCTGGACCTCTTCGCGGAGGTCGAAGCCATTGCCCTGCTCTTCGCCGCCAAGCACGGAGAGCGGATCATGGCCCAGCTGGGGCTCGAGGCGGACCAGAACTGGGCGCCCGACATGTCGGGGATCAAGTCGGGGTTCGGCGTGGATGCCTCGACCGAAGGCCTCACCCATCGCGAGATCCAGGCCCGGCGGGCGCAGGTCCGCGACAAGTTCGACGGGCGGGAGCGTCCGGGTCGGAGGCGGCGCAGCTCGAACTAGGAGCCCCGGCGGTCGAGTCAGAGGCTCTGCAGAGTTTCGAGACGGTGACGGTCTTGCTGCCCAAGGGTCCGAATGGTGTCACCGAGCGGTTGGGCGGCCAGCAGAAGGCCCGGAACGACGAGCGCGATTTGCCAGAACCAGATGACGCGCCCGGAGGTGAACGCGTTGTCACCCGGCAGCCTGGTGAAGAGATCGAGAGCGACAACAATTATCCAGGGCCACAGGTTTCGACGATCGCTACCGCGAATGGCCTCCACGAGGATGCCCAGGACGACGGCGCCGCCCAGCAGCAAGGGAATGACGTCGTGCTCCAGAGTGATTTTCCACTCCGTGATCAGGTACGGCAGTCCCGTCATGCGACAGAGCACCACGGTCATCGCGACGATCCAGGCCGCCACGGTTCGCCGAATCGACCCCCGTGTCGCCTCGAGGAGCACCACTGTCACCATCAGTGCCATGAAGTAATACGTGAACAGATTTGCTTCGAAGACCAAGCGAAGAGCAAGCGAGACAGCAACGAGCGACATGAGCGGCACGGGCTCGAGAGCGCGGGGGCCGATGCGACGAACGACCCACCACGACAACAAGGCTGCGACTACGAGCGGCGACACGCGGTAGAGCAGGACGCCGGCAAAGCCGGAGATGTGTGTCTCCCAGAGCACGGTCCTGCCTGAGGAGGGAGTGCTTCCGCTCCCGATTGCCACGGCGCGCAGGACGCGCCCTGACGTGAGCACGACGAGAGGAAGGACCACAACGGCACCGGCCAGCAGAGCCGCCCCCGCGAAGCGCGTCTTCTTCGCTGCGGGGGCGACGATGAACAAGGGCACCGCGACCAGTAGCGCGAACTGCTGGGAAAGGATGGCCAGCGCGAGGAGAATGCCGGCCATCAACCATCGGTCTCGGCGGGCGCAGGCTAGAGCGGACAGAGCCAAACCGAGTGCGAGCAGATCCTGCGGGTGAAAGTAGGTCTGCACGCACATCCAAACGGGCAGGAGCGCTGCGACGACGAAGAGGGTCACAGGCTCCCATCCACGGCGTCCCCGGCCGGACGCTCGTAACCATGCGATCACGCCGACCATGAGTGCGAGCCATGTCGCGCAGCCGACCCAGGTGGTGGGGCGAAGCGCACCCGAGTGGGAAAACCAGTGGTTCATGGCTACGAGCCCTTTGCGGCAACCCGGCCCGAGTGCTGAGGACGAAGGGAACGGCAGGTCATGTCCGATCCGGGTCACCGCAGAGATGCTGCCGGCGAGAAGCGGGTAGAGCGGTGCGACGAGGGGCTCTCCGACCCGGGTCACCGAAGGGTAGGCGCACGAGAACTCGCCGTGAGCGATGGCCCACGTGCTGTAGGTGGATTCCTGTGAATCGATGAGCGAAGGGCCGCCGAAGAGGGTCACGAGAGCAACGAAGAGCCCAATCGATGCGAGCCATCCGAGAACGCAAAACGGCGTGGAGAGAGGCCGATTGAGCTGATCGGTCAGAGTCGGAAGCCATCGGCTGCGATCGGGGTCATCGCTGCTGGACCGACCAGGTCCGGTCGAGGGTGACTCCACCGTCATGACTGAGCTGACCCCGCGCTCATCGACATCGCCCGCCACGACAAAACCGTAACGCGACGTCGGTCTCAAAAGGCCGATGGCCACCGTCCCGTAAAGGAGCTGCGGCGCGCAGGTGCACCTGCGGCGGCGTGGCGGGCCTCCTCCGTAAACCCGACTTCGACAAAGGGGCGGAATCTCCCTTCGGGCGGGCGGATCCCGCCCCCCGGCGACGCTCGGTGCAAGGCTGCCGAGATGGGAACGATCCGGGCACTGTGCAACGACGACTGGGACGACTGGCGGGCCCTCTGGGGTGGCTACCTCGCCTTCTATCGCGAAGAGCTGCCTGAGGAGACCTCTGGTGCCACCTTCGACCGCCTCTGTACCGGCGCGGACGGCCTGTTCGGCCTCCTGGCGCTCGACGACCTCGGGCAGGGCGTAGGGATGGCCAACTGCGTCGTGCATGCCTCGACCTGGTCCCGGCAGCCCACTTGCTACCTGCAGGACCTCTTCGTGGACCCGGTCGCCCGCGGGCTGGACGTCGGGCGCGCCCTGCTCGAGGCTGTGCGGGCGGCCGCCACCGCCCGCGGGGCCGAGCCCGTCTATTGGCACACCCAGCAGTACAACGGCCGGGCCCGCTCCCTCTATGACCAGGTCGGGCGCCCGACCTCCTTCGTCGTCTACGAAATGTAGGGCGGGCGTCACACCGGTTCCGTAGGGTGTCGCCCATGCCCCGCCCGCTCCCTTTGGTCCCGGCTCCGTCGCGGGCCGGCCGGTAGGGTTCGAGCGATCCCAATGCCGCCTCGCCGTCGCACCGCGACCTCCAATTTCGGTGTCGGGCGCCGCGAGTCACATGTGGCCGACGCCTTCTACGCCCGCTTCGAAGCGCCCGAGCTGAGCGCCGACGAGCACGTCAACCCCCACGAGCCCGGCGTCTCCTGCCGCCACGGCGATGCCCGCCGGATGGACGCGGTGGCGGACGACTCGGTGGCCCTCGTCGTGACCTCACCCCCGTACTTCGCCGGGAAGCAGTACGAGGAGGAGCTCGACCGCGAGGGCGTGCCGGGCTCCTACATCGAGTACCTGGCGTTGCTGCGTGACGTCTTCGCCGAGTGCAAGCGGGTGCTCGAGCCGGGCGGGCGCATAGCGGTCAACGTGGCCAACCTCGGCCGCAAGCCCTACCGCAGCCTGGCCGCCGACGTCATGACCATCCTGCAGGACGACCTGCACCTCCTCCCCCGGGGCGAGATCGTGTGGCAGAAGGGTGAGGGCGCGAGCGGCTCGTGCGCCTGGGGCTCCTTCCGCTCCCCCGCCAATCCGGTGCTACGCGACGTCACCGAACGCGTCATCGTTGCCAGCAAGGGACGGTTCGGACGGGCGCGCAGCCCGAAGGAGCGCCGCCGCGAGGGCCTGCCCCACGAGAGCAGCGTCGGGGCCGACGACTTCATGGCGCTGACGCTCGACGTCTGGGACATCCCGCCCGAGAGCGCTGTGCGCGTGCGGCACCCCGCACCCTTTCCCGTGGAGCTGCCACAGCGATTGATGGAGCTCTACACCTACCGCGGCGATCTCGTGGTCGACCCGTTCGCCGGCTCGGGGTCGACCCTCGTGGCGGCGCTGCGCAGCGGACGCGACGCCGTGGGCTACGACCTGGACCCCACCTACGTCGAGCTCTCGCTGGCCCGCCTGGTCGACGAGGCGACGGGAGACGGTGTCAGCGGCGCCGGCGCTGCGGCGAGCGACGGCGCGTCCGCCGGCACGCTGGCCCGGGCCGCGCTCGAAACAGCCGGATTCGCCGACGTGCGACCCAACCGCCGCCTGCGCGGTCTGGGCCTGGCCGTCGACTTCACCGGCACCGATGCGCTGGGCCGCACGTGGTACTTCGACGTCGCCGGGCCGAACTCCGCCTATCGCGGCGGCATGGCCCGCTCCGAGACGGTGTGGCGTGCCCTCGGCCGGGCCCACGTGCTGGCGGCCGGCGGCCATGCGCCCTTCGTCGTGCTCACGACCCAGCTCCCCCGTCCGGGCACCGAGGCCGACCGCGCGCTGCGGGCGCCCGGACCGGGAGGGATCTTCGACGCGGTGGACCTCCTGTCGGCGGACGCCCGCCAGCGCCTCGCCACTTACGCCAACGGTCGTGGCGGCTCGCCGCGGGTGGGGTTCTGGTCGGCCGCCGACCTGGCACCGGGAGCAGTCTGACCGTGGGCAGTCTGACCGTGGGCAGTCTGACCGTGGGCACTGCCTGATCATGGGTTCGGTCGTCGCCTGCGCGGTCGTGCGCGACGACCCGCCGCGCCTGTTCGTGGCCGAAGATCTCGACACGCTCAACTGGGTGCTGGCCTGCCAGCTCGTGGCCAAGACGCCCGGCCGTGACCTGCCACCCGGCGAGCGCGCCGCGCTGCGGCAGGCCTTGCGTGAGGAGCGCTGGGGCGACGCCGTGTTCGCCTTCATCGCCCGCACGGGGACGGCAGTCGACGTGTACGAGAGCACCGAGTTGCACCTCGCGGCCGACGCCGCCGTGGGGCCACTGGAGCTGCAGCTCACCCCTCTCTTCGCGGAGTAGGGATCGGCGATCCGCCGCCGGTCGAGGGCGCAACCGTCCGGGCCGTGAGTGGGAGGATGCGTGCATGCCGAGCGACCGGACCACGGTGACCGAGCTCGGCACCGGCCTCGGCATGTTGGGGTTGGGGGCCGTCGACGACGCCCTGCGCTCGCGCACGCCGGTGATGCGCAGCCTGTCGCCGGAGATGTGGGAGCGACTCGACGGCCTGCGCGCCGGCGGTGCCTACGACGCCGAGTTCCACGCCGCCTGGGCCAACGGGCAGGCCTTCCTCACCGCCGCCGACGGCCTGCGGGGGCGCCTGCCCCAGGTGGTCGAGTGGAAGGGGACGGGCCGCGCCCCGGGTGACGAGGTCGCGCCCATCGACCTCCGCGTCGATCACGTCTACCTGGTGAGCTGCAAATACCTCTCGAAGATCCTCTTCAACGTGTCCCCGGCCAGCATCTTCGACTCGCTCCTCTACGGCGGCCCGGGCCGCGGCAGCCGGGCCGGGCGCGAGGTCCTGCCCGGTGGCGGCGACTGGTTCGCCGAAGTGGCGCCGGGCGAGTACCAGGCTCTCTACGAGTCCGTCCGCCTGGCGGCTGGTGGAGCCGCCCGCCTCGCGCCATCGCTCTCGCCGAGGCCCCCGCTTCGACCGGCGGGACCGGGCCGCTCACCTACCGCCGTTGCGTTGCCCGGCCTGGACGGCGCCGACGCCGCGGCCCGGCCCGGCGCCGATGGCCCACGCGATCCGATGGCGCCGCCGGCCGTGCCCGAGCTGCCTCCCCGCGCCGTCGACCTCACAGTGCCCCAACGCGAGGCGCTGCGGCGGTGGCTCGGGACGGGCTGGCCGCCGGGAGCCAAGGAGCTCTACGCCGAGCTGTCGGGCGCCGTGGCCCGGGCGTCGACCCGCCGCTGGGAGGCGGCGCTGGAGGAGCGGGGCGGGGCGGGTGAAGCCATGCTGTGGCGGCTCCTGCGCATTGGGAGCGCTCCCTACTTCGTGCTCGGGTCCGCGGCGGAGCGCTCGCTCCGCCTCCGCATCGCCACCTCCTGGGACTGGCGTCAGCAGTTCGAGCTGGTCGCGCTCACCATGGAGGGCCAGGTGGGTGGCCAGCCCCGGGTGGGCTGGGAAGCCGTCGTGCGCCAACGGACCTCCCGGGCGATGCACTCCGTGCTGGGGCACATCGAGGTGCGGTGGAGTCACGGCCGTTTCGGCGGCCTGCCCGAGGCCAAGGGCTACCTCGACACGCCGCACCACCTCGTGCCGGGGTATTTCCCCCTGCGATGAGCACCTTCGACCCCGCGTTCTTCGCTCCTCCCTTGCGGGTGCCCGAGCTCGCCGCTCCGCCGCTCGTGCTCCGGGCCTACGGCATCTCCGACCTCGCCCTGGTGCGCCGGGCGGCGGCCGATCCGTTCATCCCCTCCATCTCGTCCGTGCCGCGGACGTACACGGACGACGCCGGCCGGGCCTTCATTGAGCGACAGCACGCACGCGGTGCCGAGGGCGACGGCTACTCCTTCGTCATCGCGCCTGCGTCCGATCCCGAGGCGGGCCTCGGGTCGATCGGGCTCTGGCTGCAAGAGATCGAGAGTGGACGCGCCTCCATCGGCTATTGGCTCGTCGAAGGCGCACGCGGGCGGGGCCTGGCGGCGTGCGCGTTACGAGCCGTGGTCTCGTTCGCGTTCAGCGCGCTGTCCATCCCGCGGCTGCACCTCTTCGTCGAACCGTGGAACGTGGCGTCGGCCCGGACGGCCCAGGCGGCGGGGTTCCGCCGCGAGGCAACGCTACGCGGGTGGGAGCGGATCGACGGTGCGCAGCACGACGCCGATTGCTTCGCGCTCCTGCAGACCGAGTGGACTCCCTCGAGCTGACGGGGGCCTCCGCCCACGCGCTCTGCGAGACTGCCCGGGTGTGCGGGCGTGTTGACGCCCGGGGTCGTGCCGTGCGCGTGATTGGTGCCCGAGGCGCCGAAGGCCGATTATGGGGGCTCGAAACATGGGGAGGGATTGCTGATGCTGGTGCTCGTCGAGGTCGATGACCGGGTGGCCACGGTCACCCTCAACCGTCCGGAGGCACGCAACGCGATCTCGGGCGAGCTGCACGCGCTGCTGGACGAGACCATCACCGGCCTCGATGTCCGGGACGACATCGGCTGCATAGTGCTCACCGGGGCCGATCCGGCCTTCTGCGCCGGCATGGACCTCAAGTCACTGGCCACTGAGCTACGCGAAGTGCAGAAGGAACGACAACGCGGGCCGGCGCAACGTTCCGGCATGATGCCGCCCCACGACACCCCCGTCATCGGCGCCATCAACGGGGCGACGGTGACCGGCGGGCTCGAGCTGGCCATGTGCTGCGACTTCCTCATCGCTTCGGAACGAGCTCGCTTCGCCGACACGCACGCCCGGGTCGGCGTCATGCCGGGAGGTGGCATGACGATCCGCCTGCCCCAGCTCGTCGGCCTCGATCGCGCCCGCCGCATGAGCCTGACCGGTGACTACATCGACGCGGAGACGGCCCGCGACTGGGGTCTCGTCGTTGAGGTGGTCCCGCACGAGGCGCTGCTGGCACGCGCCCGGGAGGTCGCCGCCACCATCGCGGGCATTCCCGCCGAGTACCTCACCGAGATCCGCCGCGGCTACGACGAGATCGGTGCGCTCAGCGGTCGCGCCGCGTTCGTCGCCGAGGCCAAGTGGTCGCGCGCCTGGATGGCGGAGCGCTTCGACCAGTCGCGCCTGACCACCGAGCGCGAGAAGATCGTGGCCCGCGGCCGCGCCCAGACCGCGGGACCCGGCGGCGGCGGCCCGGGGTGAAGGTCTACGCAGGCATGGACCCGCGCCTGAGCCTCCACGATGCCGTCGCCCACGCGCAGCGGGTGGAGCGACTCGGCTACGACGGACTGCACGTGGCCGAGACAGTGCATGACTCCATGGCGGTGGCCCTACTCGCCGCCGAGCACACCGAGCGGATCACCGTGCGCACCAGCGTCACGCTGGCCTTCGCCCGCAGCCCGACGCTCCTCGCCTATGCGGCATGGGACATCGCCAAAATCAGCGGCGGGCGGTTCGAGCTCGGTCTGGGGACACAGGTCCGCCAGAACATCGAGGACCGCTACGCCGTGCCCTTCGGCCAGGACCCGGTCGGCCGCCTGGGTGACTACGTCGGTGCGGTGCGGGCCGCCTTCGCCTCGTTCGCCTCGGGCGCCGCACCCGCCTACGAAAGCCCGCACTACAGCGTCACGCGGATGCAGCCCTACTTCAACCCGGGACCGGACGCGGTCACGCAGCCACCGCGGATCTACCTCGGTGGGGTTCAGCGCAAGGCCTGCGCTTTGGCCGGCGCAGTGGGAGACGGCTTCGTCAGCCACCCGACCAATTCGAATCCGCGCTACTTGGGCGAGACCTGCCTCCCCGCCCTGACGGAGGGCGCCCGCGCCGCGGGGCGGGACCTGACCTCGGCCGGGTTCGAGACCGTCATCGGGACGTCGGTGATCACCGGGGCGAGCACCGACGAGGTCATCGTCGAACGGGAGCGCCAGCGCCGGCTGTTGGCCTTCTTGTACTCGACGCCCGCCTACGCCCCGACCCTCGAGCTCTACGGCTGGACCGAAATCGGTCCCCGCCTGCGGGAGCTGATCCGTCACGACCGCTGGGACGACCTGGCCGCGGTGCTGTCCGACGAGGTGCTCGACACCCTGGTCCCCAGCGGCACCTTCGACGAGCTCCCCGGCGTGCTGCGAGACCGCTTCACCGGCTTGGGCCAGGGCATCGTCGTCTCGCCGCCTCCCGACCAGCACGACGACGATGCCTTCCGTGCCGTCGTGGCCTCGTTGCAAGCCGCCTGAGCCGGCGTCGCCTCAGCGCGGCATGGGAAAGATGAGCTCCTCGGCCGCCATGGCCTCGACGGCGCTGCGGCGCTCCTCCTCGCTCATCGGCACGTAGCTCTCGGCGGACGTCAGCACGCGCGGCAGGAGCCCGATGTCGCCCGGCGTGCAGAAGGCGTGCACGCCGGGCGTGGAGAGGGCGAAACGAATGCCGCGATCGAGTTCGTCGTCGCTCGCCTGCGGCTCGTACCACGAGTCGGCCCAGCGCTCCGAGGTGGCGTCGCTCCCGGCGATGGCGTCAGCCAGCGGGCGGCCGTCGGCCCACGGCCGGCGCGCCACGGCCTTGATCACCATGACGCCCACGTCGCGCTCGGCGCACAGCGCAAGGAGCTCCTCGGCCGGTTCCCGGTACTCGGGTCGGGACCACAGCGCGGGGTAGACCGGGAACATCACGGTGTCCAGGTCGAAGCGACGCAGCGCCTCGAGGTGCGCCAGCGGCACCCCCATGTCGTGCCCGGTGATCCCGGCGAACCGTGTGTGGCCGGCATCCCGCAACGCCAGGATGCGTTCGAGCGCCGCCGACCGCCGGTCGAGCTCCTCCAGCGAGGTCACGGCGTGGGCCTGGTAGAGGTCCAGGACGTCCGCGTTGAGCAGCCGGCGCGTGGCGTCGAACTGGTCGCTGACGCCGTCGGGATTGGCCCGCAGCGTCTTGCCTGCGATGAACAGCTCCGTGCGGTGCTCCGCCAGGTGCGGTCCGACCACCGACTCGGCCGCCCCGTACTGCGGCGCGATGTCGAGGTGGTTCACCCCGTGGGCGAGAGCCAGCCGGAGCCACTCTCCCGCTTCCTCGACGGTGGCGGCCCAGCAGGCCGCACCGCCCAGCACCGCCACGCTGCTCTCGTGGCCGGTCCGCCCGAGGCGTCGGCGTTCCACCGTCCGCCGCCGCTAGCTCTTGAGCTGCAGGACGTTGAAGACCGCACCGACGTTGTCGGCCAGGACGGCGAAGCGTCCCGGCTCGATGTCGGCCGGTCCCATGAACACGCTGGCGCCGAGCTCCTGGGCCTTCGCCACCGTGGCGTCGGTGTCGGCCACCGCGAAGTAGACGCCCCAGGCCGGTGGCATCTCCGCCGGCATATCGGGCGTCTTCGCCATCATGCCGCCGATCGACTTCCCGCTGAGCTTCCACTCCGTGTAGGCGGGCGGGCCACCAGGAGGGCCCTGGTCCTCGAAGCCCCATCCGAAGACGGCGGCGTAGAAGGTCTTGGACGCGTCGACGTCCGTCGTCACCAGCTCGCTCCAGCAGTACGTGTCGGGATCGTTGACGAGCTGGGCCCCCGTGTGCTGGTTGGGCTGCCAGAGGCCCATGACGGCACCGCGGGAATCGGCGAACACGGCCAGCCGGCCGGCGTCGAGGACGTCCATCGGGGGGGCGAACACCGTTCCCCCGGCGGCGGCCACCTTGGCCGCCGCGGCGTCGACGCTGTCGACGTTGACGTAGGTCAACCACATCGGTGGCATGCCGGGATTCATCTGCGGGCCGAGACCCGCCACCGTCTTCCCACCCAGGTCGCAGACCGTGTAGCCACCCGCCTCCGGCGGCCCCTCAGGGCAGTTCCAGCCGAAGAGGGCCCCGTAGAACTCCCTCGACTTCGTCAGGTCGGTGCTTCCCAGGTCCACCCACGACGGCACTCCGTCTTCGTAGCGCTCGAACTCCACCGTGCCTCCTCTTTCGTCTGCTTGCCCCGGCCGTTCGACGGTACCCGATCGATGTCACACCTGCACTGGCCGGGGGTGAGAAGATCACTGAAATGTCACGGAGACGGCGCGCCTCATGAGCCCCAACCCGATCGGGAACAGGGTGGAGCAGCTGGCCCAGTCCCTGGCCGAACACATCGTCCCGATGATCGTCGATGCGATCGACATCGACTCCATCATCGACAAGGTGGACGTGGAGAAGATCATCGAGCGGGTCGACGTGGACGAGATCGTCGAACGGGTCGACGTGCAGAAGATCATCGAGCGGGTCGATGTGCAGAAGATCATCGAGCGGGTCGACATCAACGCCATCGTCAACCAGATCGACATCGACTCCCTGGTGGAACAGACGGAGCTCGGGTCCATCATCGCCCGGTCCACCACGGGCATCCTGACGGAGGTCCTGGACGTCATTCGGGCGCAGGGGGTCGGGCTCGACGACTTCATTCTGCGCTGGGGCAACCGTCTCATCGGCCGGGGCAAGAAGGTCCGGAAGTGGCCCAAGGGCCCGCCGCTCCTCGTGGCACCCCAGGCGGTCACGTCGATATGACCACCGTTCCCGTGCCCTCGGCGGCGCTCACCGTCGGCCGCCAGGGAAACTATGCCGGCGCGGTCAGTCGGCTCGCCGCGTTCGCCGCTGACGTCGGGGCCTCGTGGGGCCTGTACACCCTCGGTGTCGCCCTCCTCAACGCCGCGCTCAAGCTGGTGAGCGGGCACTCGTTCACGCTCAGCAATCACCAGCTGCCGGCCTTCATCGTGCTGACGCTCTGGGAGTTCCTCTACTTCACCTACCAGTGGGCTGTGAGCGGGAAGACGCTCGGCATGGCCATCCTCGGGCTGCAGGTCGTCACCCGCGAGGGCGCCCCCATCAGCGGCCGCCAGGCGGTCTTCCGGACGGTTGGTCTGGGGCTCACCCTCTTGACGGCGGGCATCGGGTTTCTCGGCATCGTCTACCAGCGTGACCGTCGCGCGTTGAACGACTTCATCGCCGGCACCGCCGTGGTCTACGACTGGGATGCCCGCGCCGCCCGTCTCCGCTGGATCGCCCGCAAAGAGGGGCCCGCCGGCATCCCTCCGCCCCAAGAACGACGCGTCTGAGCAGTCTCCCTGCCGCAGGGTCAGGCCGGTCCACTCGGACGGGACGCAGCGGGCTGAAGGTCGCCGGGCTCTACCATGCCGCGCATGTCCTTCACTGAGATCAGCCGGCCCCATCCCCACGTCGCGGTCGTGACGCTCAACCGGCCGGAGCGTATGAACGCCATGGCCTTCGACGTCATGATCCCCTTCCGCGACGCGTTGCGGGACATCGGCAACGACAACGACGTCAGGATCGTCGTCATCACCGGAGCTGGGCGTGGCTTCTGCTCGGGGGCGGACCACGAGAATCCGGGCACCATGCCCAACATGGACGGGCTGACCCTGCCGACCATCGCGCTGCGCTCCATGGAGCTGCTGGACGACGTCATCTCCACCATCCGCCGGCTGCACCAGCCGGTGATCGCTGCCGTGAACGGGGCCGCGATCGGCGGCGGCTTCTGCCTCGCCTTGGCGGCCGACATCCGGATCGCCTCCCAGGAGGCCTACTTCCGGGCGGCCGGGATCAACAACGGCCTGACGGCGGCCGAGCTCGGGTTGAGCTTCCTCCTCCCGAGGTCGGTGGGGCACTCGCGGGCAGCGGAGATCATGCTGACCGGCCGCGACGTGGACGCCGACGAGGCGGATCGGATCGGCCTGGTGTCGCGGGTGGTGCCCACGCCAGAGCTGCTGCCGACCTGCTTCGAGCTGGCCGACCGCGTAAAC
>Ga0302178_10003333_pt1 | contig 12144 bp, 8 predicted proteins | sample I_Palsa_E1_3_FD_198790 | JGI IMG/M metagenome (GOLD analysis project Ga0302178, IMG submission 198790) | Peat permafrost microbial communities from Stordalen Mire near Abisko, Sweden - I_Palsa_E1_3 | ecosystem: Environmental > Terrestrial > Soil > Palsa > Peat permafrost | place: Sweden: Abisko... | reverse complement strand
CCGCCGTTGCGCAGATCTTCCGCAATGAAAGCGATACGCTTTCCCGACTGGGCGGCTGGCCCCGATTCAGGGCCAGCCCATGGAACACCGTGCCGCGTCGCTCTGGCGATGATCTGCTGCGCTTGGGAAAAGGATAGGGGAGTGGCCGGAACGGGTTGTCCAGGAGGCGTCAGCGGCATGCTCCGGGCAAGCTGCGGTACGCCCACGAAAAGGCAAATGCCCGCGATTGCAAGTACGGGTAGAAGCGTCAGGCTACGTCGAGCGCGGTTGAACAGGCTTCGAAACGATATCAACCCATCGATATTTTTGCATACTGGTTCAAATGGCATCAAACCACCCTTAGCTTGCTTCACCTGTCAGGTCGCCGACCGTGGCGCGGCAGCTCTCATTCGGCAACGGTGTTCGTACTGACACCCGCCGCTGGCATTCCACTAGCGACGAATCTACTGGTCTTCGCCAAAAAAATGAGCAGCGACTTTGCATCGGAAACTACGCTTCAGAAGACTTATTCGATATCACCTGGAACACTCGAGTTACCCGGTACAAGGCAGATTGCCGCCACGAAGCGCGGTAAATCAGATCAAGAATGCGAACACCCGCTGATTGTGTTTACGGCATCACCTGCATTTACCTTAGAACCACTTTCAAATCGGAGTTGCTTTCGGGCTCTGCGGCCATCGCTGGGGATATCGGGCATATTGAAAATGAAAACCCTATATTTTCTGTCGTTTGAAAGTCCATGAGCTTTGACGTTTAAATTTAACGATTATTTTCATCGCGAGATTTCCATTTAAGCTGTTTCGCCAAATATCGATCGCAACCAGCACTGAAAAGTTAGCCTGGTCAAGCTGATCGGTCAGGTCCGCACTGCCGCTGAGAGCATTGCACGCGGGGTCGGGACAGATCGTGGCGGGCCACCTCGATTTGTCCTCGCACTGAAGAGGAAGCGGCCGAAACGTTTTGAATCCGACCCACATTACGCAGGTTCGGGTGCAAACAGGTTCCTGACAAAAACCGCACGAGCTGGGGCAAAGCAGCAGATTGACCGGTAAAGTCGCCTGTCTTTGCGCGATGAGCAGGCACTTTTCACTGGTACGCTTCAATCCTATACCCAGAAGCGGGCGATCTGCTGCCTCAGAAAACACCTCCTGACAGGGCTCGCGAAAATGTCAATCGGACGGCGTGCAATGGTTTTTCAAGCTTTCTTGGCTGGTGCGCTAAACACATGACCCAGCGGCCAAATGCGGTGATAGGCGCCAGCGTTGTCATTGCAGGCGCGATTCTCGCCATTGCCGCATGGGTGCTGGTCGAAATGCGGCAGGATGCGCTCACGCGGGCGCAGGAAGCAGCGACCAACGTGTCGCTCCTGGTGGAGCGGGATACCGCGCGCAATCTTGAGGTCTACGACCTGTCGCTGCAGGCGGTGATTGAGGGCCTTGAGCATCCCGGCGTCCGTAACTTGCCGCCCGAACTTCGTCGGATGGTGCTGTTCGATCGGTCGGCGACGGCTAAAGACATGGGCTCGCTATTGGTTCTGGATGAGGCGGGGAATGTGTCGATCGATTCCAAGTCGGAGTCGCCGCGCCGTATCAACCTGGCGGATCGCGATTATTTCACGGTCCACCGCGACTCGTCGACCGTCGGACTCTACGTCAGTCATCCATTCGAGCCGCGGTTGAACGGCGGTGGTGTCAGTATTGCCTTGAGTCGGCGACTATCGCACGCGGACGGCAGTTTTGCCGGGGTGGTGGTGGGGACCTTGCGACTGAACTATTTCCGTAATCTGTTTGCCGGCATGCATCTGGGTGCGGGTGGCTCGATGGCGCTAATGCTGGCAGACGGAACGATGCTGATGCGCCGGCCCTACGACGCGAAGGTCATTGGTCGAAGCCTGATCGGTACGGCTAATTACTCGCGATTCACCCAGGCGACCAGCGGAGATTTTTTCGGTACAGCCGCGATCGACGGTGTTGAGCGATGGTATGCATTCCGGCACATCGGCAATTTTCCGTTGGTCCTCGATGTTGCCCTTGCTACCCAGGACGTTTATGCGGAGTGGCATCGCCGGGCGTGGATCATCGGCTCGCTGATCGGTGTGGTCGATGCCCTCATTCTCACGCTGGCCGCGCTGTTCGCGCAGCAACTCAAACGCCGCCTGGCCATGGAAACCGAACTTCGATCGCTTGCCAGAACCGACGGGCTCACGAAACTCTGCAACCGCCGGGCCTTTGACGAAATCATTCAGACGGAATGGCGTCGTGCGCTGCGCGGCGATGCGCCGCTGTCGCTGCTGATGATCGACGTCGATCATTTCAAAAGCTTTAACGACCTCTACGGGCACTCAGCGGGCGACGATGCACTCGCAGCAGTGGCCCGATGCATTGGCGAGAACATCCGGCGTCCGGGCGATAGCGCCGCGCGCTACGGCGGCGAAGAATTCGCCGTGGTGCTCGCTGATACCGGCCGCGACGGCGCGGTTCGGGTTGCGGAGCGCATTCGGGCGGCAGTGCAGGCGCTCGGGCGCACTCATATGGCCAGCATGCATCAGCTCGTGACGGTCAGTATTGGAATTGCGTGCATGACTGATCGCCGCTTCGACGCGCTACGCGTGTTCGTCAATGCTGCGGATGGGGCACTGTATGACGCCAAAGGCGGGGGCCGCAACCGGGTTGTTTGCGAGTCCGATCTTGCCGAAGCTCAGGACCGGGTGGAAGCGGTGAACGCTCATTGCATCGTCGCCGTGATTGCGCCTTCGTCTACGTCTTTAGCTGTCGTGTATGGCGATGACAGCGCCAGGAGGGATTCATCTTCCCTGTGCGCATTCCCCGGTTAAGCCGACATCGCAATCCCGCGATTCGTTATCGTCAAATTGCGAGATCGTTCACTTAGGTTACCTAACAAGCCGACGTACGAAGAAATCGACCTACGCCCGAAAGGAAGTCCCGTTGGGACGAGATGATCCGATGCCGGGGCGAAAAATTCGGCGCGCACATTGCTCACTGGGGATAATGGAGCGATATTACAAGCGTGTGGGGCCAATGGCACGAAGAGCTACCATCCTGGATCGAGGCCTGTGGAAGGGGAAAGATTGACCATCTCACTACGCTGGAACGACACGTTTCGTCGATTCGCAGCGCTGTTTCAGCACTCTCATGTACGTCAAGGCAAGGTTCGGCATCCCACCGTCTTCAAACACCTGAGATAGTCGCCGCGCTGCTGCGTCAATTGTGCGCAGAGCTAATGTCGTCAGTTGGGCGTCGTGCTGACACAGCATTTTTTCAACGTAGTGAGCGTGCTCGGAATTCAACGTCCATTCGCCTGTCATTTTCGCATGCGCAACGCTTGCCTTAATCGTCAGTTCTGCAGCAACGCAGGTCTCGAGCGAACCTTCGTCTGCGTCGACGCCGCATATAAAGTAGGTAAGGTAGACGGTTTTCAACAAGTCGTCGGCGGTCTCGGCATGGCCGAAACCCTGGCGCAAGGCGACCAGCGCCAAATGATTGCGGAGCGAAGCAGCCCTGAAGGCAGGCGCCGACATTGGTAAGAGATCAGACCGCTTCAGCAGTAGCCGCCCGGCCGCCCCTTCATTACTCGCGTGCGTTTTGGTTTTGCTCATTATTGATTCCTTTGCTAGCAAGTGTATGCGGGCACTGACGGATGTCATCGAAGGAACTAGCGACGTTTAGCGCCTCTTTTTGGTCAAATGCCGGCACCCCGGCGCAGCGCAGCTGCTTGCGGAGCGACTCGATTGTCCCGTCGCGGTGACCCAAGCCGAAGAGATCATTACGAATCCGGATATCGACGCGGTAGTCGTCGCCGCACCAGCCCGCTTTCATGCCGGCCTCGTTACGTCAGCCGCACGAGCGGGGAAAGCAATGTTTTGTGCAAAGCCGATGGCGTTGACACTCGACGAGGCTGACATGGCGAACGCGCTTGCGTGCGTTCATTCGACGAACGTTGGACGGCCGGTACACATGGAAGAAATTTTCAAGTCACTGCCCGTTTTGGCGCCATATGGCATCGCGTGATGCGGTTTCAGCTGTCTCTCCTGAACTCATCGGCGGAAATCTGAAGCTTGCGAAGCTTGTCATACAAGGTTTGCTTGGGTACCCCGAGGGTCGTGGCAGTACGCAGCACGTCACCGTGATGGCGTCTTAGTTCTTCGGTAATCATGGTGCGCTCGAAGTGCTCGACCTGCTGCGGCAAGCCGGTCAGCATGTCGTGGCCGCCGGTCGCCGAGGTGAGGCTGCCGCGGAACAAGCCCAGCACGAAGCGGTCGGCGACATTGCGCAGTTCGCGCACATTGCCAGGCCACGCATGAGCCATCAGCTCGGCCAGTTGAGATCTGTCGAGCAGGGGGGCCGTGCGCTGGTGGCGACTCGCCGCCAGCAGCGTGAAGTGCTCGAACAGCAGCGGGATATCTTCCCGGCGCTCGCGCAGGGGCGGCAGTTCGATGAAGGCCACACCAATGCGGTAATACAGGTCCGAACGGAATTTCTGCTGGTCGCTCAGGACTTTCAAGTCGTCCTTCGCGGCGGCGATCACGCGGCAATCCACATGGATCGCCTTGTTCGACCCTATCCGCTCGATACTTCGTTCCTGCAGGGCCCGCAGGAACTTGATCTGCACGGCCATCGGCATGCTCTCTATTTCGTCGAGAAACAGCGTGCCTCCGTGCGCATGCTCGAACTTGCCGATTCGCACGCGCGAGGCGCCGGTGAAGGAGCCCACTTCGTGGCCGAACAGTTCGCTCTCGGCCAGCGCCTCGGACAACCCGCCGCAGTTCAGCGGCACGTAGTTGGCGTGGCGCCGGTCGCTGTGATCGTGGAGGCAACGCGCCACCAGGTCCTTGCCGGTACCGGTCTCGCCGTAGATCACCACGTCGGCCGAAGTGCCCGCCAACGTCAGGACCGTTTCGCGTACGTGCTGCATCTGCGCCGAACGTCCAAGCATCATCGCCTGGATGCCGTGAGCGTTCTCGATCCGCTCGCGCAGTGCTTGCACCTGTAGCGTCAGATAACGTTTTTCGGCGGCGCGGCGAACGACGGCGACCAGATGTTCCGAGGGAAAGGGCTTTTCGATGAAATCGTAGGCACCCTGGCGCATGGCAAGCACGGCCATCGCAATGTCGCCATGGCCCGTGACCAGGATCACCGGCAGATCGGGATCGATGGTGCGGATCTCGTTCAGCCATTGTGTACCCGGCATGCCGGGCAGCTTGACATCGCATAGCACGACAGCCGCCACGCCGGCCCGAATGTGCGAGCGGGCTTCCTCTACGCTGGCAAAGCCGTCGACCTCGAGCCCGGCCAGCTCCAAGGCCTGCGTGCTGCCCATGCGTACATCGGGCTCATCCTCGACGAAGATCACCCGGATGGCTTGTTGGTCACTCATTGGATTCAACCTTCAGTGTGGCCGCAAGCGGCAGTTCGATCACGAAACAGGCGCCGCCTCCGTCCATGCCGCTTCCATTCATGTTTTGAGCGTGCAGGCTGCCGCCCAACTCGCGCACGATGTGAGCCGATATCATCAGGCCCAGCCCCAGGCCCGCGCCAGCCGGTTTGCTGGTGATGAAAGGTTCGAACAGGCGCGGCAGGATGTCGGCGCGTATGCCGGGGCCGCTATCGATGACCTGGATGACGCAGCGCTTGCCCGCCGTGTCGGCCACGCTCGCTTCTACGCGCAGACGGCGCTGCGGCGAGGCCGCCATGGCGTCAATGGCGTTACCCAACAGATTCACCAGCACCTGCTCAAGCCGTGCCTCCTCGGCCAGCGCGGCGAGCCCGGCGGGCACCACCTGCACCACCAGTTCCACGCCGTTGTCGCGCAAACGTTCCGCCACCAGAAACTGCACGTTGGCAATCATTTGCTGCAAGGGCACGGGCACGCGTGTGGGACTGGTCTTGTGCGCAAAGGCCTTGAGCTGATAGGTCAGGCGTCCAAGGCGATCCACGAGATACGCGATGCGCTGCAGATTGCCCCGCACATCGCCTAGCCGATCCTTGTCCAGCAGCACACAGGCGTTGTCGGAGAGCGTGCGCAATGCGGCCAGTGGCTGATTCAGCTCGTGCACCATGCCGGCCGACATCTGACCCAACGCTGCCATCTTGCCGGTATGTACCAGTTCGCCCTGCATGACCCGCAGGTCGGCCTCGACGGCCTTGCGCACCTCTACTTCCTCGCCGAGTTGGGTGACCGCGCTGCGCAATTCGGCCGTGCGGTCGACAATCTTCGCCTCGAGGCTGTCATGGGCGGCCTGCAGGGCGGCCTGACCGGCGAGTCTTTGGCGCAGCGCACGCTGGCGTTGTGCGAGCACTGTCGCCAGCAACAGCATCACCGCTGTCCCCAGCGCGGCGGTGATGGCCAGCACCCACGCACTTGTGCGTACCGGCGCCACGTCGTCGAGCACGATCAGATGCCAGCCGGCCTGCTGAGTCAACGGCCGCGTCGTAGCCAAATAAGCGCTGCCATTCAAACGGACCAGTGAAGCGCCGGTGTCAAGGCGCTTCGTCACACGCCAGTCGAGCGGCGCCAGCGTGGCATCCCCGTAGGGACGTGTACTGGCGATATCCGCGAGCGCTTGCTGCGTCAGCGGTGCCAGCGGCCGGAATTTCCACTCATCGCGGGACGACAGGATCACCACGTCGCGTTCGTCGACCAGCATGACATTGCCGGGAAGTTTTTTCCATTCGAGCGCGGCGTCTTCCAGGTTGACCTTGACGGTGGCGATGCCGCGCAACTGGCCTTCATGGTAGAGGGCATAGGACAGGTAATATCCGGCGCGCTTGCTGGTGAAACCCATACCGTAGAAACTGCCACGTCCGTGCGCTAGTGCGTCCCTCACGTAGGGCCGAAACGAGAGATCCGCACCAACCGGCGTACCCGGCTGGTTCCAGTCCGACGCCGCAATGCCTACGCCCGCCCGATTCAGAACATAGAGGCTGGTCGCGCCGGCCGTTGCGCTGACTCCCTGCAGATAACGATCGACTTCCTCGCGCAGGGGGCGGTTGCCTGGGGCATCCAGCAGCGCGAACACGCTGGGCGTCATCTCCAGCAGCGACGGCAGGTAATCCAGACGCTTCAGATCGCCCTCGATTCCCGCGCCGACCATGTCGAGACGGTGCTGGGCTGCATCGCGCAGGTTGTCCAGCTCGGATTGCATGGCCACTGCATGTCCGATCAGGGCGGCTACCGCGATGAGCACAAGCGCCGCGCATACGGCCAGCGTGCGCCGGACGCTCGTCCTGACATGGCTTTGCCGTACCTGAACTTGATTCGCAGGCGGATGAATCACAGGCGGGTGGCCCGAAACCCATGTCCGATAGCGTGGCCGAGCCGAAGCGCAGCCCCGAACGTAGACTGGGTCATGTTCTGTCTCCTCTGGGGCTTTGCGCCGCACGCAAAACGACGCGTGGCCCTTGGAATGGAGGCCTGATCGCGGTTCCTGGTGCCCCGAAGGCGCCTGACCGCGATTCGAAGCGCCCATCAGTTTGCTCGTCGCCGAGCGCGTATGACGCTTCCAGCCATAATGCTTAAATGATACCAACGCACGCGTGCCGGAACACCCGGGAATTCCCGTCAAATACGCCATTCGTTCGCTCTTTTATACAGACGTTTACTGTGGGCGCTCCCGTGAGCTCACACCTGATCTTTGCTGGTCTTCCTGACGTAGCGCCCGGGCGCGGGCTCGATCGGCTTGTACTTCGCATTGCCGGGTCGTTTGGGAGCCGATCTCGGCTTGCCGGCATGCGGTTTCAGCCAGTCCATCCAGTGCGTCCACCAGCTGCCTTGCTTCGACGTTGCGGAGCAAAGCCACGCTTGCGCGTCGTCGCCCAGTTGGCCGTCGGTCCAGAAACTACGCTTGTTCTTCGACGCCGGGTTGATCACGCCCGCTATATGACCGCTCGCGCCGAGCACAAACTGAGTCCTCCCGCCACCGACCAGTTGCGTCGTGCGATACGCGCCTTTCCACGGCACGATGTGGTCCTCCTGCGTGGCGAGCACATAGCTCGGCATGTCGATGCATCCCAAGTCCACTGGGGTGCCGCACATCGTGAGGCGGGTCGGCTTGCACAGGTTGTTCTCGAGGTACATGTTGCGCAGGTACCAGGCGTACATCGGCCCAGGCAGGTTGGTGCCGTCCGCATTCCAGTACAGCAGGTCGAACGCCTGGGGAGCGCTGCCCTTGAGGTAGTTATTGACGACGTAAGGCCATATGAGGTCGTTGGCGCGCAGCGCCTGGAATACGAAGCCGAGTTCCTGGCCCGGGTAGATTCCGCCGTGACCGATGGACTGTTCGCGCTGCGAAACCCCCTGTTCGTCGATGAACACGCCCAGGTCGCCCGGGTCGCTGAAATCGAGCATGGTCGTGAGAAGCGTGAGACTCGCCACCGACTCGTCGCCGCGTGCGCGCAGCACCGCGACGGCCGATGACAGGATCGTGCCGCCCACGCACCAGCCGAGCGCGTTGACCTTGTCGGCACCGCTGATCGCGAGCCCGATCTCGATCGCCTTCATCGCGCCTTTTTCGAGGTAGTCGTCCCAGGTTATGTGTGCCAGTTCGGCGCCGGGGTTGCGCCAGGACACAAGGAACACCGTCTGGCCTTGTTCGCTTGCAAAGCGCACGAACGAGTTTTCCGGCTGAAGATCCAGGATGTAGAACTTGTTGATGCACGGCGGCACAATCACGAGCGCTCGCGTGGCGACCTCGTCGGTGAGCGGCGCGTACTGGATCAGCTGGAACAGCTCGTTCTCGAACACGACCGAACCTTTGGAGACCGCGACATTACGGCCCACTTCGAATGCGCTCTCATCGGTGATGGAGATGCGGCCGCGTTTCAGGTCATCGACCAGGTTCGCAAAACCGGCCCTGATGCTTTCCCCTTGCGTTTCGAGCGCAACTGTCATGGCCTCGGGATTGGTCGCCGCGAAGTTGGCCGGGCTCATCGAGTCGATAAACTGGCGCACATAGAAGCGCAGCTTGTGTTTTTCCTTCTCCTCAATGCCGGCCGCTTCGACCATTTCGTCAAGCAGGCGCGCGTTGAGCAGATAAGTCTGCTTGAGCAGGCTATACCAGGGATTGTCTCGCCACGCGTCGGCATTGAACCGGCGGTCACCGCGCTCGGGAAGTGCCGTCGGCTCCGGAGTCTTGCCGGCGGCGCTTGCAACCATGCCCATATACAGCGCCATCTGCTGCTGCCAGTAGTGGGTCTGCGCCTGTGCAAGCGCGAGGGCTGGGGGCTCGGCCGCCCTCGCGGATGCATCGCAGGGCACGCCTGGTAACGCTTGCATCAGCGTCTGCGCCGATTTGAAAAATCCCCGGACGAACTCGTCCGGCATGTTGAACGGCGAGGCCATGCTGTCTCCTACAGGTTGGAAAGGAAAATCGACAGCGCGTCACGCGCCGCTAGTTGGCCCTTCATTTTTTTCGCAGCGTGCGTGATAGAGGACGAAGGACTTCGTTGCATGGAAATATCCTTCTGATCGAGAATGTAAGGATATCGAACTATAGGGAAAATTTTAGCGCTCTACGCGGGACTCGAAGCGTTCGCGTGTAGTGTCTTCGTCGATCTGTCCGAATGCGTATGAAGACTCCAGCCATAGCGCGTTGATGATCGCGAAAGCGAGTGCCAGCCCTAGACCGAGGACCCAGGTGAAGTACCACATAAGGTAGATGCTCCATCGTTCAGTATAGTTTTGCGCCGTGGCTTCGAATATTTTCCACGGTGATCGGGCCGCGCAGCACGCGATAAACCCAGCCGGTGTACAGCACGATCAGCGGCACGAACAACGCCGCCACGATCAGCATGATCTTCAGGGTTCTGGGGCTCGAACTGGCGTTCCATAACGTCAGGCTGCTTGCGGGGTCGATCGACGAAGGCAGCAGCACCGGGAATAAAGTGACGCCCGCGGTGAAGATTGCCGCCAGCACGATCAGCGAACTCGAACAGAATGCAGCGGTCCAGTGCGCCGTCCGGCTGAGCAGGGCGGTCGCCATCGCACCGAGAACGGCTAGCAGGGGGAGGGCCAGCAGACCGGGACACCGCACGAAGTTGCCGGTCCAGCCGCCGGCCACATGCTGAGGCAGCCGTGCCGACCCTGCTGCAGGCGCTTGCAGGAGTGCCGCAGTGTCAAAGCGAAGGCCGGGCAAGGAGGTTGCCAGCCATGCGCCGCAGATGACGAACAACAGCGTGAAGATCAGCGCGGCTCCCGACGTTCGGCGTCCGATCGCACGAGCAAACGCCGGTTCGGTGCGCCTCTGCACATAGGCGCCGCCATGCATCGCGCACAACGCTACCGCAGCAACCGCGACGAGCACGGCAAACGGCTGAAACAGGCTGGTGAAGTGCCCGCTATAAGCCATGCGAAAATCGCTGTCGAGCCGGAATGGCAGGCCGATGAACAGGTTGCCCGCCAGCAAGCCAAATGCCACGGCAGGCACCAGGCCACCGGCGAATAGCGCCCAGTCCCACGCGGTGCGCCAGCGGCGGCTCTGGAGCTTGCTGCGATAGTCAAAACCAACCGGCCTCGCGAACAGCGCGAACAGGGCAAGCATCATTACGATGTACGCCCCGGAAAAGCTCACGGCATAGACCTGTGGAAACGCGGCAAAGGTTGCCCCGACTGCGGTGATCAGCCAGGTCTGGTTGCCTTCCCAAGTAGCGCCGACCGCGTTGAGGACCACGCGGCGCTGTTCATCGGTCTTGCCGACCCATGGCAACAGGATCAGCGCGCCGAGATCGAAGCCGTCGGTGACGACGAAGCCGGCGAACAGCACGATGATCAACAACCACCACGCGAGTCGCAGCGTGTCAGGCTCGAACATCGGTGTCTCCCTGTGCGATCGCGTCGGAGTGGGTTTCGAAATGATATCGACCCTGCCCCAAGCTGCTCGGACCCAGGCGGGAATACTTGAACATCAGATAGAGTTCCACCGCCAGCAGCAGCGTGTAGAAGCCAACGAATCCCGTCAGGCTGAAGTACAGGTCGCCCGGGGCTACGCTCGACACGCTCAGGTAAGTCGGCAGCACACCGCTGACGGTCCACGGCTGACGGCCATATTCAGCCACGAACCAACCCAGCTCGGCCGCCACCCAGGGTAGCGGAATCGACCATAGCGCGATCCTCATCAGCCAGCGCTTGGGCGCCACGTTGCGCCGCGCGATGAAGTAGAACGCAGCGGCAAACACCAGCAGGAACCACATGCCCAGCCCGGCCATTCCGCGGAACGCCCAGAACAGGGGGGCGACGCGCGGAATCGTGTCATGGGCGGCCAGCGTGATCTGCGTATCGGTTGCATCGACGACGGCCGGCGTGTACTTCGCAAGCAACAGGCCGTAACCAAGATCGCCGCCATGCTGTTGCCACTGCGCCATCACGGGTGAGCTGCGATCACCGCGTTTCATCGACTGGAGCGCGGCGAAGGCGCGCTGGCCGCTGCGGATGCGCTGTACGGCATCTGCGCGCAACTCGCGGATGCCTGGCACGGGCGTGTCGGCGGAGCGGGTCGCGATCAGTCCTAGCAGCCAGGGAACGTAGATCGCGTACCTGGAAGTCTCAGTGTCATCATCAGGAATGCCGAACAGCATGAATGATGCCGGTGCCGGTTGGGTCTCCCACTCGGCCTCGATCGCCGCGAGCTTGACCTTCTGGACTTCGCCCGCAGTGTAGCCCGACTCGTCGCCGAGCACGATCACCGACAACACGGACGCCAAACCGAAGGCCGCTGCGATCGCGAACGAACGTATCGCGAACGCCACGTCACGTCCCTTCAGCAGATACCACGAACTGATGCCGAGTACGAACATCGCCGCGGCGACATAGCCCGCGGCCACCGTATGGACGAACTTCGCCTGCGCGACCGGGTTGAAGATGACCGCCTCGATGCTGACCAGCTCCATGCGCAGTGTCTCGACGTTGAACGCGGCGCCCACTGGGTTCTGCATCCAGCCATTGGCGATCAGGATCCAAAGCGCCGAGAGGTTGGAGCCCAGCGCGACGAGGACAGTCACAGCGAGATGCTGCACCCGGCCGAGGCGATCCCAGCCGAAGAAGAACAAGCCGACGAAGGTCGACTCGAGAAAAAACGCCATCAACCCTTCGACCGCAAGCGGCACGCCGAACACGTCGCCGACGTAGTACGAG
>Ga0302178_10003332_pt1 | contig 12145 bp, 8 predicted proteins | sample I_Palsa_E1_3_FD_198790 | JGI IMG/M metagenome (GOLD analysis project Ga0302178, IMG submission 198790) | Peat permafrost microbial communities from Stordalen Mire near Abisko, Sweden - I_Palsa_E1_3 | ecosystem: Environmental > Terrestrial > Soil > Palsa > Peat permafrost | place: Sweden: Abisko... | reverse complement strand
CCTGGCCTGCGCGCTGCGTCGCAGCCATCGAACGGAGATCGGCGAGCTGCACTTCGATACTGGAACTCGGTACGCGCAGCCCGATCCACGCGGCGGCGGCGTTCCCGCGCGCGGGGTCGCGGGCGATCATGACCACGTGATGCCCGGCACGGGCGAGCCCCAGCGCGATCCAGCGGCCGATGCCGCCGGTGGCGCCGGTCACGACGGCGACTTGTTGCTCGCTTTCATTCATGCGGGCTTGACCTTGCGGAACGGAGTAAATGGGGCTGGCATGGCTCTCTCTTTGTCGCCGATGCAATGGGGATCATAGCTCGACACGATCGGAGAGTAGGATTTTTAACGATTTCCCTGCGGTAGTCCATGATCCGCACTCGGCCGATAAGACTCAGCTGAACTCCTCGGAACACGGTTCATTTCGAAAGATATCTTGAGCTAGTTGAGCGCCGGCTTTGGCCGAACACGAGTCTTACGACGGCCCGATGGCCGTCACGTGCAGGAAGCCGGACAAAAGGCCAACGTCTTTGAAGCCACCTACCCCGACGCAGCGCGCCGGCCCCTCGTGGTCACTTGGAGCACACTCGATGACCTGCGGTTTCTGCTCGCTGCTGTTTAGAGCGGGCTTGCCAGCGTGTTGACGTTTCGTTGTCGCTTGTCGTCCCGTCCGAGCATTGGCCCTTTCTCTGCTGCAGGCGCTCGCCGCCCCTGTCAAATTCATTCCCGATGCGTCGCGGTTCGTGTTGGCGACCGGCATTCATGTTGAAGCCGCAGTCTATGCGCAGTCTATGAGTTGTGAACTGTCAATTTTTCGGACACCGAGTGTTTGATTTGTGGACACTACGGTCCTCTTCCGCTGGAGTTTCAGCTCCCGGCACCGCAGCCCGTGTCCTTCGAGGCGGGAAAAACGTCAATAGCTGTCCAGGCACCAAATGTGCTATAGGCGTAACGCTCCTCCATCACAGCATTTTCGAAACGGCGCTTATAAATTGATTGCCGATTTTGCCAAGGACCCTCCCATCAATGAAGCGATTATCGTTTGCAACCCAGTTGGTGCTCCTTTGGGCGCTGATTGCAGTGGTCTGCACGGTGCTCGCCGGAGTAATTTGGCTTCTCATTCAGTCAGACCAAAGCCGGCAAATCTCGTTGGCGAGCCAGCAGTCGGCGAGCGCCTGCGAGCATGTCGCTTCCCGCTATTCGCTCTCAACGCAGTTGAATTCGGACCCGTACAACGCCGATTTGATGCATGCGGTACTCGACGTCGTCTTGGTTCAGGTACCAGCTGTTGAAGGCGGTTTTTGGAGTTCGCGCGTAGCCGCCCGGTCCGGGTCGGCGTTGGGAACAGGGAGTTCGAGTGACCACGACAGTTCCGCCTCAACCCCGGCGGTCAATCCGAACGGTTTCCTTGCGTACTCGTTTCCAACGTATCAGGGAAGTGGCGTCAAGCGCGACATCCCGGAGGCGGAAACACCGTTAATACTTCGTGCTTTGAGGCGCGCGGCGACATCACACTCCTCGGTATCTGACTCTGTACGCGCGGGGCAAGGCGCAACGGTAGTTGCAGCATGCGCCGTGAACGGTGTGCCGAGTCTGTACGCCTGGACACTTACCCGAGCCCAAGCGCCACTTGGGCCGTACGGACAAATTCTGGTCTTGTCTTTGGCGGTCGTTCTCGCCGGTATCCTTTTTGTTGCCGTCGTTCTGGGTTTCGCGCTACGTCGGTGGAAAACCAATCTGTCACGGCTCGAACTCGGGCTCGCTCCGCAACCGGACACCGGGTCCATGGTGCGGTTGCCGTCGGTTGGGGAGCCCGACCTCGACAAAATCGTCCACGCGTTTAACACCTACGTCGCCCATGCTGAGGCACTTCAACGGCGCACAGTTGCCCTGGGCGATCAACTAATACAGGCCGAACGTTTCGTCTCCCTCGGCCGGTTGGCGGCGCAAGTGGCCCACGAAATTCGCAACCCTCTTGGCGCGGTCAGGCTGAAGGTCGAAAACGCTATCGCTAGCGATGGCAGCCGGCAGCGTGAATCCCTGATCTCGGTCCTCGTCCAGGTCGAACGTATCGAAACGCAGGTATCCAGCCTCCTCGCATTGACACAGCCCGTGACCGTTTCGAAGAAAGCGACGAACATAGTCGATTGGCTGGCGAAAACCGTCATTGCGCATGATGAACAGGCCGCATTGAGAAACGTAAATCTAAGCGTTGACCTGGAGGCGTTGCAATCGGACAAACTGGAGCCCGGGAATTGCTCCGCGAATATCGACCCCGCGCAAATGGCTCGCGCCATGGACAACCTTGTTTTGAACGCCATAAGGCACGCACCCCACGACGGCAAGGTCGTCGTACGGGCGCGCGGGATTTGCGCCCCCGAGGGCAAAACTTTGCGATTGGTCGTTATCGACAACGGACCGGGAGTTCCTGCCTCCGACCGGGAACGTATCTTCGAGCCTTTCGTCACTGGCAGGCCTGACGGCTCGGGACTTGGTCTGGCCGTTGCTCGGGAAGTTGCCACAGCGCATGGCGGCCGGGCCTATGTCGCGGACTCCGACCATGGCGCGTGTTTTGTAATTGATATCCCATGGCACACATACTCGTAGTCGACGACGATGAAGGATTCCGCGAAGGTCTCGTTGAGACTCTGGTTGACCTTGGACACCGTGTAGACGAAGCGACCTCAGGTGAGCAAGCACTCGACATGCTTCAACAGGCGAGCGCGTTCACCTGCGTCTTCCTGGACTTCCGCCTTCCCGGCATGGATGGCCTCGCGGTACTGGAGGCCATTCGAGCCAAGCCCCAATGGCAATTACTCCCGGTCGTGATGCTCACTGGCTTTGCAACCAGCGACAACACCATCGGAGCCATGACGCTAGGCGCGTTCGATCATCTGACCAAGCCCGTCGGCAGGCTGGCAATTCAGTCGTTGCTTGAACGCATTGTCTCGTCCGAAGCCTCTTCGGAAGCGCTTGATGAGCCAGCGTCCTCCTTCAGTCCTGAGACCGCCGGCAAGAAGCCTCGCCTGCTCGGGGTTAGCGACACCCTGCGCGAAGTACAGAAGCAAATCGGGCGGGCAGCTTCATCAGACGCCACCGTTCTCATCACAGGAGAAACTGGCACCGGCAAGGAAGTCGCCGCCCGCGTTCTTCATGATGTATCGAAGCGCCGTGGCCAGCCTTTCGTGGCCGTGAATTGTGCGGCGGTTCCCGCAGACCTGCTGGAGAGCGAACTGTTCGGACACGTCAAAGGCGCATTCACCGGCGCGGCCAACGACCGTGTTGGATGCATTGCCGCAGCCGACGGTGGAACGTTGCTGTTGGACGAAATTGGCGACATGCCATCGTCCATGCAAGCCAAGCTTCTGCGGGTCATACAGGAGCGCTATGTCACGCCTATAGGCACCAATCGTCAGGTGCCGGTGAACATACGGCTCGTCGCGGCGACTCACCGAGATTTGAAGGCAATGGTCGAATCGGGCGAGTTTCGTGAGGATTTACTCTATCGCTTGAGCGTCATTCCGATTCGCCTGCCTCCCCTGCGGGAGCGCCTGGCTGACATCCTGCCGCTCGCCGAGCACTTTCTCGCTGATGCTGCGCTTGCCAGAGGATATCCAATGCGGCTCTCGGGGCCAGCTCAGCGGTTATTGGTCACGTATCGATGGCCGGGAAACGTCCGGGAACTCAAGAACGCCATTGAGCGCACGTGCGCTCTTGCTCCCGGGCCGGCTATTACTGCGGATGACTTAGCGTTTCTTATCCAAAAGCCAGGCGAGGCAGGCTCACTCTTGCCGCCCGAGTTGCTCGAGATGGCTCTTCCGGCGGCCGTGGAAACGGTCGAGCGCGCGTTGATACGCAACGCCTTGGCACTCGCCGGGAACAACCGTGCCGATGCGGCGCGCCGACTCGGCATCAGCCGGCAAACGCTGTACGCAAAGTTGGCCAGCCTTGGCATCGAATAACGTGTCCAGAAATCCAACGTCGGAGTGTCGGGCTACTTGACACTCGCGTAACCTATCCGGCTGTGAACCCGGCTGTGAACCCTTATGGGCGGGTCGCCGAGCAATTGGCACAGAGCTTGCAATTATCTTCATGTTGTTCAATGGAGAAAATCATGCACTCGAAGTCAATATCTCGCATCGCGAACCTATGCGAACTTACGAGCGACACACGTTCGGGTTCGAACCTCAGGCATCTCGCACGCGCTGCGGCGAGTTCTCTTGTAGTCGTCGCAACCGCATGCGCTGCGCAAACGGCGCCTGCGCCGGCACCCGGAAATATACCTGCACCGACACCTGTCGCTGCCGCACCCGTGGGCAGTCCCCCGGACATGGCACCCCTGGTCCCGCCGCCTGCGCCGACGCCCTTGATGGCGCAACAACAATCGCCCGGTGCAAGCGGGTCGACAAGCGGGACGACAAGCGGGACGACAAGCGGGTCGATAAGCCGGTTCGTCATCAATCCCGAAGGCAATGTCGACGGCTTCATCCTCGCCGACGGCGCACTCGTTCACTTTCCACCGCACATGAGTTCGCAGCTAGTCGCTCTGGTACAAAGGGGTGACGCCATTCGAATCGCCGGCTTGCGAGACGGCGCGGGCAATGTGAGTGCCCAGCAGATCACCAACGAGCGAACCGGGCAAACGCTCAACGACCAACCACCACCCGTTGATGCGCCGCGCACACCGCCGGCACTGCGTGGCGCAGGCCTCGTCAAGCTCAGCGTCAAGGGGACCGTGATGCGAGTCACCACTGCGCCGCGAGGCGAACCCGATGGCGTGATTCTCAAGGACGGGACCATCATCAAGATGCCACCGCCCGTCGCTCAGCAGTTCATGACCCTCTTGCGTCCCGACGCGGTCGTCGCTGCTCGCGGTTATGGCACACGCAATCAGTACGGCGAGGCGCTGCAAGCAACTGCGTTCGGCACGCCGGACAACATCACCCAGCTCTACAACGACCTCCCCAACTAATTTCCCCACTTTTCGGAGTATGACCATGCATTGGATCGACCCAAGCTGCCTGCAGGAAACGCGCGGTACCGTGACTCAATTTCTGCTGAACCCGCATGGAGAGCTTGACGGCTTCGTCCTCGGTAAGAACAAGCAGGTGCATTTTCCGCCGCATATGTCAAAGCAGGTCGCCAAGCACATCAGTATCGGCGACCAGGTAAAAGTGCGCGGTGTGAAACCACGTTCAGCCGACATCGTAGCGGCGGTCCTGCTGACCTCTAGTTCTGGTGTCGCGATACTTGACGAGGGGCCGCATCACGATGGCGAGAAGCGCGAAAAGCCTCATGTAGAGAAGCGGCCGATGGAAGCCACAGGTGAAGTGAAACTCTCGCTGTATGGGCCTAAAGGCGAACTCCGTGGGGCCCTGCTAACGGACGGAACGGTTGTTCGCATGCCCCCGCCTGCGGCAGCCGAACTGTCGGGCTACCTTGAGCCGGGCGCTCACATTCAGGTGTGGGGCCATGGGGTGAAGAACCAGTATGGTCGCACCATCGAAGTAGACGACATCGCAGAACTGGTCGATGCAGACAGCGCGGAAGCTCCGGCCGAATAAAACCGGCGCCACGCAATCTCGACTCAATCTAATCTTTTTAAGGAGAACGCAAGATGGCCCAAGAGCGGACGGGAACCGTGGAATCGACAATTTCAAAAAGAAGCGCGCCGCTTGTATGGATGCACATCGGAGACTTGCATCTGACAGACCCCGAACTACCAAACCATCTTGCGCTCCGGGACATCATTTTGCAGGCCAACGCGCACCTCGCACGACACATCGACTTTGCAGTGCTCCCAGGCGACAACACCGATGACGGAACTGCCGAGCAGTATGAAATACTCCGCTCGGAGTTGGACCAGCTTGAGATGCCGATTCACATCATTCCCGGTGACCATGATTTCAAGTCGCGTAGCCTGAACGCATTTCACGAAGTTCTCGGTGCGCAACAACTACCCAACGCAGTGACGATTGGCGACTGCAGGTGTCTGTTTTTAGATTACGTCGCGGCAGGCACCGGCGGCCCCGATTTCAAACTCGGCGAAAGACAACTTCGGTGGCTTGAGGAAGAGCTGGAACATGCATCGACCCAAGGTCTCGAAACAGCCGTTTTCGCTCACGCCTATCCTGCTGACCTGGCCGACGCCGACGAAGCGAAAGTGTTCCATAAGATGCTGGGCGACTATCGCGTTATGGTCGTCGATATGGGGCATACGCACTACAACGAACTTGCGAATGACGGCACGACGATTTATGCGGCAACCCGCTCGACGGGGCAGATAGAGGAAGGACCGGCGGGATTTTCTATGCTCGCCATCGACGGGGATGTGGTCAGTTGGCGCTTTAAGACGCTGGACCAGCCGTGGCCGGTAGCGATGATTACCTCGCCCGCTGACCGCCGTCTGGTCACTCGGCCGCACTCGCTCAACCACATCCCGTCCGGCCGAACCATGGTCCATGCAAAAGCGTGGAGCGCTGAAGGCATCGCACTGGTCGAGTGTCGAATTGGAGACACTGAGTGGCAGCGTATGGGCCTCGACGCATTGACGCAATCATGGACGCTTGGATGCGCGATACCAGAAGGATCTTTCAAGATTTTAGTTCGGGCAACTGACCTGCGCGGTTCGAGCGATATCGACAGCGTTGACGTCGTCACGACAAGCGATGACCTCCAGCAGCGGTGCGCGAATGGCAGCGACGATGACGCGGTCGGCGCCTGGGAGGAGAAACACATCGTCGGCACACAGCTCGGTCCTAATCGCAACGGGAGAAAATGGTGAGTTCTCGCCCATGCGAACCGCCGACCGGCGGCGAATCAGCGAAGTCCCCTTCCGGTCGCAGCCTGCGCGGCCTTGACGGTCTGAATTTCTTGATGGCTGATGTGCGGGACGGCTTGGGCCCGTTTCTGTCGGTCTATCTCAAGGGGACTCAACATTGGGGCTCAGGCAACATCGGCCTTGTCATGGCAGCAAGTGGCATCGCGGCAGCCATATGCCAAATCCCCGCCGGCTTGTTAGTTGACGCCGTTCGTGCAAAGCGCCTGCTCATTGCGATTTCGGGTCTGCTGGTCGCCGCGGGGTGCCTGCTCATCGCGTTCTTCCCCAAGCTACCCACGGTGCTGGCGGCGCAAATCACGCTAGGCGCGGCATCGGCCATCATTCCACCGTGCCTTGCTGCGCTGAGTCTCGGTATCGTAGGTCACCGTTTGCTGCCCGCCCGAATAAGCCGCAACGAGAGCTTCAATCACGCAGGCAACTTCATGGCAGCGTTACTGGCCGGTGCACTGGGTCAGTATGTCGGCGTCATCTGGCTGTTCTATCTTATCTGCGGATTCGCAGTGGCGAGTGCTGTTGTGGTGCTACTCATCAAGCCCAACGAAATTGACCACGAGCTTGCACGAGGCTCGGAGAGCCCGGCAGAAGACGGCGCCCGGCACCATCCCGTCGCTTTCTCTGAGCTTTGGAAGAAGCGAGACCTTAAGGTATTCATTATATCCGTCGTTCTTTTCCACTTCGGAAACGCAGCGATGCTGCCACTTGCAGGCCAAGTCATCGCGAAGACTCATCCTGGCATGGATGTCATTGCATTGAGCGCATGCGTTATCGCCGCGCAGTTGGTGATGGTCGGAGTTGCAGCGGTGGTCGGGCGTGCGATGCGCAAGGGCATTGGTCGAAAGAAGATTTTCTTGGTCGCGCTCGCGGTGCTGCCTGTCAGGGGCGTCCTCTTTGCAATGACCAGCAGCCCTTATGCTGTCGTCGCCATTCAACTGCTCGATGGCTTGGCCGCAGGCATCTTTGGCGTCATCGCTGTCGTCATTGCATCGGACTTAATGCGGGGGACGGGCCGCTTCAATCTCGCGCAAGGATTGATGGCGTTGGCAGTAGGAGTGGGTGCGGCGCTAAGCAATGTCACAGGAGGCTACGTCGTCGAGAAATTCGGCTTCACAGCAGGGTTTCTCACTTTGTCTGCCATCGGTGGGCTCGCGCTTATATTTTTTGCCGTGTTTATGCCTGAGACCACACCTCGTGAGGACAGTACCGCCGCCCAGGGTACCGGCTCGCAGGATTTAATTCCCACGCCTCCATGATTGCCCAATGAACGCACTACTAAGCTCACCATTTTCTGTCTGGACCATCGCGGCAGTATCGGCTCTAGCCGTCATCACCCGCCCTTTCAAACTGCCGGAAGCGGTGTGGGCCGTGCTGGGGGCGTTGGCCTTGTGTGGATCCGGCATGCTCCCCTGGTCCGACGCCCTGCATGCAATTGGCAAGGGCACCGATGTATACCTGTTTTTAACGGGCATGATGATGGCGTCGGAACTTGCCAGGAAGGAGGGATTGTTCGCCTACCTGGCGGCGCTGGCAGCGCAGCGAGCGGCAGGCTCCGCGAAGCGGCTGTTTTTCCTGATGTACTGCGTCGGTACGGTCGTGACCATATTCATGTCTAACGATGCAACGGCAGTTGTGCTGACGCCTGCGGTCCTTGCGGTGGTGCATGCGGTCAAAGCCGAAAAGCCGCTACCCTATCTTTACATTTGTGCGTTCATCGCCAACGCCGCGAGTTTTGTGCTGCCGATTTCGAATCCCGCAAATCTGGTGATTTTTCGGGACCATATGCCGACGTTGATGCACTGGCTTGGTCGTTTCGCTATTCCGTCAGTATTAAGCATCGTCGCCACGTATTCGGTCCTTCGTTTCATGCAACGCGACGCGCTAACACAGCCAATTGAAGCCGATGTCGACGTGCCTGCTCTTTCGGGCGCCGGTAAAGCGACGGGTTTGGGAATTATTGTCATGGCAGTCGTGATGCTCGCGGCGTCTGCATTCGGCGTCCCGCTCGGCCTTCCCACGTTCTGCGCAGGCCTCGCACTATTCATCTCCAGCTGCCTTCTCAAGCGGACATTTCTAACTGGACATCTCGCGGAAATATCGTGGTCCGTACTCCCCCTCGTCGCAGGGCTGTTCGTATTGGTCGAAGGTCTTCAGCATACCGGCGTCATCAACCATCTCGCTCAGGTCATGCAAACGGCCGCGCAAGCTATCCCTGCGCACGCCGGCTGGATTTCAGGCGCCGTTATAGCCGTTGCATGCAATCTCATCAATAACTTGCCCGCAGGCCTCATTGCGGGGTCAGCGCTCACGGCTGCGCACGCCCCTATCCCCGTCGCAAGTGCGGTATTGGTAGGTGTCGACCTCGGGCCGAACTTCTCGGTCACGGGCTCCCTTGCCACGATTCTTTGGCTGACGGCGCTTCGCCGCGACGGCATCGAAGTGAGCGCATGGTCGTTTTTAAAGCTTGGCGTGGTCGTGACCCTGCCAGCGTTGGCGGCTGCACTAGCGGCGGTCGCTGTGAGCGCGAGCATGTGAATTACCTTGGCTGCACGAAACTCTCTAGCGTGCACGTTTCCGTCATTCCGCGGTTTTCGTTTGCAGACAGGCCTGCTCAGCAGAGCACAACGACGCGGACGGGCAATTTCGGGCAAATCCGCATCAAGGCACGGACCGGTGGTTCAGCAAAGGAGATTGTGCTCGCCGACGAGGACCCGCGCGCGTAGGCGCGCGTAGGACAACAGCGGACGTTTGTATCGTCTCCTTTGCTCGCCTTATCCGTTCGCGTCCGTCTTCGGACTAACGAATCACCTTGTCCAATGTGATGGGAAGATCGCGGATTCGCTTGCCGGTGGCGTTGAAGACAGCGTTCGCGACAGCTGCGCCCACCCCGGTAATTCCGATCTCGCCAACGCCGCGCGCGCCCATTGGCGTGTGAGGGTCAGCTTCATCACTCCAGATTATGTCGATCTCTGGCACATCGAGGTGAACTGGCACGTGATAGTCAGCGAGCGATGGGTTCATGACGCGGCCGGTCCTCTCGTCAAACTGGGTTTCCTCCATCAGTGCAAGGCCGAGGCCCATGATGATGCCGCCGCGAAACTGGCTAGCGGCCGTTTTGGCGTTAATGATCCGGCCGCAGTCGAACGAGCCGAGGAAGCGGCTCACGCGGATCTCGCCGGTAATGGAATCGACCCGCACCTCGCAGAAGAGAGCACTGTGGCTGTGCATGGACCAGTGTTGCAACTCAAACGGCATCGGAGCCTCTGCCTCGACAGTGACTTCCTCGCGCTTGGCGCGGGCGAGTATGGAGGCGTAGGTCTCGAATCGGCTCTCGTCCTCCAGGGCACAAAGACCGCCGTCCCGGCCGCCCACCTCGTCCGGTAACAGGCCGGAAAGGGGTGAGCTATTGCCGGCGAACCGGAGCAGTTCCCTGACGAGCTTGTGATGGGCCGCAATCACGGCGGCGCCGATGGCTGCCGTCTGCTGCGAACCGCCGGCCAGCACCACGCCCGGCAACCTTGAGTCCGCGTATTCGAAGTCGACGTCGTTCATGGTCAGCCCGAGGCGCTCGGCGGCGATCTGAGTCTGGGCTGTCGACGTGCCCATGCCCATTTCGTGCGCGGCGATGCTGACGGTGGCGCGCCCTTCGTTGGTCAGGGTGATCCGTGCCGCACCGCCTGGCATCCGATAATAAGGATAAGTACCCGTGGCGCATCCCATGCCGACGAGCCAATCGCCATCTCGCCGTGCGCCCGGCTTTCCACGCGCTCCCCAGCCGAATCGTGCGCGGCCGACCTTCCAAGCCTCGACAATGCCGCGCTGAGAGAAAGGCAACCCAGTCGTCGGATCCTTCTCCGGCTCATTTTTTATCCGCAGTTCGATGGGGTCCATGCCCATCGCGTGGGCGAGCTCATCGATACCGCATTCCAGCCCGAAGGTGCCAACCGCCTCGCCGGGTGCCCGCATGAAGGTATTGGCCGTCATATTCAATTTGACGGTTTCGACGTCGAGCAAGAAGCTTCGGGAAGCATACGCGCTCTTCGCCGGCAAAATGAACGGCTCCGGCATGTTGTTGTGTGGCGTCATTGCGACCGTGCCGGTGTGGATCAGGGCATCCAGGGTCCCATCAGCCTGAGCGCCCAGCGCCACGCGCTGTTCAGTGAGGGTGCGGCCGCCGACGATGCGGAACACGCCTTCCCGGGACAGGGTGATCCGTACGGGGCGCTGTGCCAGCTTCGCCGCTGCCGCTGCCAACACCTGATGCTGCCACACTGTTTTTGAACCAAAGCCGCCGCCGACAAACGGCGAAGTGACGTGCACGTCTTTCTCGTCGATACCGAACACCTCCGCAATGGTCCACGCTTCGTGGGCTACCGCCTGCACGGTGTCGTGAATCCGCAGCTTGTCCTCATCCCAAGCGAGTGTTGCCGCATGCAGTTCGATAGGATTGTGGTTGTGCCGGGGGGTCGTGTAGCGTACGTCGATCTTGTGGGGCGCAGCAGCCAGCATGGCCTCGGCATCCTTGATCTCGAGCTTCAGCGGCTCACCCTGGAAAAGACCGGTTTCCGTACCTTTTGCCTTGGCCGCGTCCAGCGAGGTTACCCCGTCGCTTCCCGCCTCGTAGATGACGTGGATCAGGGACTGGGCATGGTCCGCCTGCTCCTGCGTCTCGGCCAGCACCAAAGCGACCGGCTGGCCATTCCAGTGAACCTGGTCGTCCTGCATGATCGGCAGGTTATCGCCGCCCGCGGCTTTCTGCTGGGTCATGAATGCCGGCATGGGCTTGAGGCGAGGCGCGTTTTTGTAAGTCATCACCAATGCGACGCCTGGCGCGGCCTCGGCAGCCGCGGTGTCCATGCTGACGATGCGACCACGCGCGATAGACGAATACTTGAGCGCCGCGTAGGTCATTCCCTCCATGGGGAATTCGGCCGCGAAGGCTGCCCGGCCGGAAACCTTCAACGGCCCGTCGATCCGGCTGACCGATGCCCCGATCAGGCCGTGCTTGTGGCGCATCAGTGGATCTGGCTTACCGCCGGGAATAAAGCTGTCAGGGGCGAGTGCAATGGCCTTTTTCATCACCGCTTGCATGGCGTCTTTAAGGATGGGCATCAGCGAATCTCCTGAAGAGCGGTCAACTTGACCAACGTGTCGGTGATGACGCGCTGCGCCAGTTCTATCTTGAAAGCGTTGTCGCGAAGACCTTGAGCGGAAACGAGCTCGGTCTGCGCCGCCGCGCGGAACGCCGCCTCAGTCGCCGGCCCGTCCTTGAGGGCCGCCTCGGCCGCGTTGGCGCGCCACGGTTTGTGGGCAACGCCG
>Ga0302178_10003328_pt1 | contig 12156 bp, 10 predicted proteins | sample I_Palsa_E1_3_FD_198790 | JGI IMG/M metagenome (GOLD analysis project Ga0302178, IMG submission 198790) | Peat permafrost microbial communities from Stordalen Mire near Abisko, Sweden - I_Palsa_E1_3 | ecosystem: Environmental > Terrestrial > Soil > Palsa > Peat permafrost | place: Sweden... | reverse complement strand
TCCGTGCGCGCGCTGCGCCACGGCCTCGAGTTCACTACGCGTGAGCCGGATCTCGATGCGCTCGCGGTGCTCGCCGATCCTCGTCCAACGCAGGCCCGGCACCGCATCGTCCCGATCGTGCCCATTGCCAATGGCTACGGTCACCAGTTCCCGTATTCCCTCGCCCGCGCTCACGCCATGCTGCAAACACCAGGCGTCCCAGCGCGGCTTCATCGAGCCGAGTTCGACACACAGACGTGCACGTGACTTCACCATGGGCTCCTAAAGCGTTGGCGGCGACGGTTCCGACGGCGCGCGCTCGACCTCGCGGTCCAGCACCTGCTCCGCAGCAGGCCGCATGCGACGGCTGCGCGCCGACGGCGCCTTCGGATCGAACACTCTCGGCACCGGTATAGCAATGCCCTCCGCGTGAAACGCATCGAGCATGCGCTCCGCGCGCTGTTGCACCCGGGCAATCGAGCGCTCACTGAACCCCTGTTCACGCATCGCAGCCACAATCACGGCAAGCTGCATCGCCCGGTCTTCCGGTGCCGCCTGCGGGGTCGCGGAGCGGCGATCCGCACGCACGATTTCAGGCCCCACCTGGGTCTGGCCAGCACGCGGGTCATGCTCCGGTGGCGACTGAGCTCGCTCGACGAGTCGCGTACGTTCGCGCCCGACGATATCAACCGCCCATGTATTGCGGTAGACGTCCTTTTCTTCCTCGCTGATCACCTGCCCTGCCGCATCGACAACCGGTACCGTGACCGTCACGTGCCGCTTGCCGAGATTTTCGAGCGTGACCTGCTGGCCGGGGGTGGCTCCCGATTCAGCGACGGCCCGCTCCAGATCCACACCCCACACGACATGGTCGGCGCCGGCCTGGTCGCGATAGACCACGTAATAAGAGTCACTGCGTGCCGGGTTGTGCTGATAGGGCGCACCGCCATGCTCCATCAGCTCTCCGGCATAATGCTGCCGCTCCGGCTCGTCTAGCTCTGTGGGCAGTGCTGTCCGGCGCGGCATCGACGCCGGCGCGGACTTTTGCGGTTGCGCGAGTGCGCTACCCGGTGGCTCGTGCCGCGACGCGGCGTCTTCCCTGGCAGGCGGTACGGCGTTTAACGGTAACCCTTCCCTTACGACGTCGGCCTCCCTAGCGCCGCCGGTTGCCGAGGACGCCGGCTCGCCCGCGTCGATACGGTTGGTCATGCGCTCGCGGCGACCTTCGGCAATCCTCGCCAGATCAGCGGCCTTCGGCTGGTAGCCGCTGACCTCGATGCCAAGCAATGTTGCCTGCAGCCAGGCCTCGCGACGAAAGGCTTCATGTCCCGACACGCGGATGCGCTCCCACGCCTTCGCCCGGACCATGTCCACCATCGATTCCACCACGTCGGGCCGGTTGTGTTCCGTGACGAGGTAAGGGCCGATGTCCTCAAACGCGAGCTGGTACGGGGCTTCCTTGAGGAAATACTGGTTGCCCGAGCGCAGGTAGCGCTTGCGCACCCGTTCCGGCGGATCGCCAAGCGGTGCCCGGCGCAGAACCGCTTCGCGCGGCATGTGCGGGTTGGGCTGCGCGTCGGGGTCGCGCCGCTCACCTGACGGAGTCGTTGTCGGATGCTCGTCATGCTGCGACAGTCGGTGATCGCCATGGATGGCCTGCTCGCGCAGCCGGGCACGCGCCGCGTCGAACTCGCGACGCCGGCGTGCGGCAACCGCATCACCCGCTGCCTGGTCGAGACGTCCGGTATCCGGCGCGGCGCCCGCGACGCTGTCAACAGCAGCCGGCAGATCGGGTTCAATCACGTTGATCACCGGCGCCTGTCCAGCGTCGCTGGCGGATGGTAGAACTGTGGTGTCATTCATCGCTGACCTCACCGGCTTGGTTCCTGAAAGAAATTACTGATATATTGCATTCCTTATCATCACAATCCCTAGCATTCCGGATCGTCCTTTGCTTCACGCGCCGCACGCTCCTTCGACTGCGCAAGTGCGGCCGCCCGCGCCTCGCGTATACGCGTCCAGGACGCGGCCTGCAGCTGCTCAAGCGTCGCGTCGAGCTCGGTGTCGAATCCCACCTCACGGGCGGACTTCTTCAGCGACGCCACAGTGCGCTCGAGCTGGTCACGCGTACGGTCCCACGGATACACCTTGGGCCGCTCACCGTCATATCCGATCTGTACGTCGGCACCATTCAAGCGCTGGTTCTCGTCCATCCACCTCAGGCGCTCCGAGACGAACTCCATGCGCGCCTTCGCATGAAACACAACACTACACGTGGCCACTTCCTGGATAAGGTAGTGTTCGGTGTTGAACACTACGCCCCGGTACGGTCCGCCGTTTTCGCGCGGCGTTGCCATGCGAATTTGCGCACCGAACCGGTGTTGTGCGAGCGCCTTGATTTCCCCGGGTACGTCGTCGAGTCCGTACAGCACATCGCCCGCCTGCCGGCGCGCAGTTGTTGAAGCCCGCAGGCTACCACTCGCCTCCATCGGCGGGGGATCGGCCGCCTGGGTCGACGCCCTCACCACTTTCGTTTCCTCCTTCGATTGCTGCGACTGCTGCGTCGTAGCGTCCTCTCTGGCCGGCTTCCGGCCCGATGCATGGCGCGGCCTTGTATGGCCCGCGTCATCGGTCATTTCCTCTTTCGCGCGACTCATTTCCTCACCCTCCTTCCATTCGTCCAACGCCGATCCGGCGGCAGATCCATAACCAACTTCGCCAGACCCGCCGTCCAGCACCACGCCCGGCTCTCCGTATGCGACTTCGCGTAACAGCCTGCCCACGGATTCCAGCCCACCGAGCACCGCCATATCGTTAAAATCCGTCGGCGCCTGCCCGGCGATACGCGCCAGCGGCTCAAACCACGGCGTCGCCAACCTCGCCGAAGTGCCCGACGCTGCCTCCCGCGCATGCTCGTATCCGGCTCCGCGATCTCCAAGAACCAGTAGTTCCCCCTCCGGATACCGGCCGCGCCAGGTGGCCGCAACCCGCCGTAGGTTGCCGCTGGACAGGGCGGCGACGGCAAACCAGCCAGTGGCCTGCCAAGCGGACAGCGCCGTCGCCACACCCTCCGCAATCACGATAGGCGTCGCAGGTCGATCACCATCCATGTCGGGCGCTACGCTCCAGCAACCTCCCGCCTTCGCGCCACCCGCGAGCGCCGACTTGCGTCCCTGCGCGTCGATGAGCTCCAGCGTCGAAAGCGTGCCCCCAATGCGCACCGGCACCACCAGCACGCGCCCAGTCAGCGGCTCATCCGCGCTTCTCGGCACATACCCCAGCAGCGCACCCAGTTCCTCGGCCTCAAGCTCGCGCAGTGCCGGCACTGCCCTGACCTGCTTGCGTTCAAGATAGGGGTGTTCCGGTCCGACCGGCCGGGCCCACTGCCAGATGGCCACTGCCTCTCGCGCGACGCTCGCCTGGCGCGCGCGAATTTTTGCATTTAGCCGTTCCGGCTCAATCGCGATGCGCGTCATTGCCCCCTGGACGCCATTCGGGCGCTCGTCATGGGCACCGGAGCCCCTTAGATCAAAGCCATGCTGTCTGGCAAGCCAGAAGAGCGAGGCGAGCGACTTGCCGCCGGCCTCTTCTGCCGAGCGCCACGTCGCGCGCGCCGCCCGTGCTTCATAGTTCTGGGCAGTTCGGCTCCATTCGTCCCAGAGGTCAAAGCCGGTTTCACCGAGCCCCTGCTTGACCGCAAACGCCATATCGACCCACGTCGCGTAGTCTTCGGCCGGAATCACGGCAAGCGCGGCGCGCACGCGATCTGATTCATCAACATGTCGGGCACTCATTGGCGGTCTCCGTGCAGCGAAACGCTATTGGAACGCTCAACTGCGTTCGTCCTCCGTCCGGACGGGCTCCTGCCGGCCCGCGAACCGGCCGTTGCAGTCTTTCGCTGAGGTTTCGCCTGCGCTTCAGTGGGGTTGAGCTCTGCGGCATCGAGGTCGGACAGCGAGAGCCGCCGCGCGGCGAGCGCAATGCGTTCGGCCGGCACGCCCAGCAGCATGAAATGCCGCTCCACATAGGCCGTGGCCTCGTCGCTGCCGATGTCGGCGAGATGCTTTGGCAGCTCGCGCGAATCCCACGCCTGCAGTACCTCCAGATATTCGGGCGAGATATTGATGAGGCCCGTCATCTCCGGGTCCACCTCGTGCAGCCGCAATTCCCTCACACGGCGCTCGACCTGTGCCGTAAAACGCGCAAGGTCCATCGCAGGGACATCGGGTGCCGCGACAAGGCGCGACGCGAACACCGGATCGCGCCAGTAGCAAATCCGCTCGGCGAGGATCGGCTTGGTGTTCTCCAGCAAGATGATTTCCTTCTCGCGCCCCAGCTCCTTCAATTCCTGCGGCAGCAGCAGCGGGCGGCGTTGCTCTGAGAGGCTTTCGCTCGATCCGCCACGGCCACCAAAGACTCCACTGGAGCGGCTCACGCTGCGGGACCTGTCCGTGAACGTGCCCAGCATCTCCGAATACTCGTTCGCATCTCTCTGCTCGCGCGGCGCATAGAGGATCTGCATCGCATGGTTAGTCACGAAGGTCCTGGCGTCAGCCCGGCCGTAGACCGACTCGAACTGCGAGATCGACTGCACGATCGACAGCAGCCGCAGGTTGTAGCCCGCCATGTAGGCGACCGCCCGCGCGATGATCTGGATCTTTCCGATCGCGGTGAATTCGTCCATCAGCAGCAGGCACTGAAACTTCAGTGCCGGGTTATCCTGGGGCAACTCCTTCGTGTTGAAGTTCACGAGTTGCGAGAACACGAGGTTCACGAGTAGCGCTGCTTCGGTGAGGTGGTCCGGCGTGATGCCGATATAGACCGTCATGCGACGCTTCCTGACGTCGCGCACGTCGAAGTCATTGGCGCTCGTCGCCGCATCCACGACCGGATTGGCCCAAATTGTCAGCGGCGCATTGAAGGTCGCCAGGATACTTGCGAGCACCTTGTCGTCATTGGCGAGGAAGCGGTTCAACGCATCGACACACGTGCCCGTGAGCAGGTTGCGATGCTGCAGCAGTGCGCGCTGCAGATAAACCTTCACCGGCATGCCGTTGCCGGACGACTGGCGCAGCACTTCTCCCATGGTGACCGGATAGTCAGGAACATCCATCCTGCCGGCGCGGCGCGCATCCCGCCATTCACACAACAGCAGCACGATACCGAGGAACAAATTGCGCGCCTGGTCTTTCCAGAAATCGTCGTGCCCCCCGACGGGATACAGCGCATACCCCGTGGCCAAGATGTCGCCCACACGGAACACGCCATCGGGAATCGCGGAGAGCGGGTTATACCGGTGCGTGCGGCCATCCTCGGCAAACGGATTGAACAGGTACACGGCGTGCCCGTGCGCGCGCCGGAAACCCGCGGTAACGTTGAAATTTTCCTGCTTGATGTCGAGCACTACGGCCGAGTCCGGATAACTCAGCAGGTTTGGGATCACAATGCCCACGCCCTTGCCCGAGCGCGCCGGGGCCGCGAGCAGCACGAACTGCTGGCCAGCAAAGCGCAGGTAGCGGCCACGCCACACCCCGACAACCAGCGCCGGGCCGGCATCGCGCATCGTCGCCGTACTCATAGCAGCCCCGCTTCGCGGATCTCGGCGTCGCTCGCAAACCGCGCGCTGCCATAGAGGCGCCGGCGACCAGAGCGCTCCCACAGGGTATAAAGACCCAAGCCCGGCCCGCCAAACGCGACCAGCAGCCCGAACAGTGCCGAGCCGATGAGGCGTCGACCCTCTTTGGGCATCCTGCCGTCATGCCATGCGAGGACGGCGTCCAGCCAGCCGTGCAGTCCTGCGTGAAACGGATTCACGCGCAGGCTCGCGTACAGGTAGAACGATGCCAGCCACAGGGCGGCCGCGAGACCCGCCACAAAAAGAATCAGCGCCGCGAGCGTCACTGCGGGAAACCACTCGCGCGCGCCTGGGGCAGCCCGAAACTGTTCATCATCCATTTTCGATTCTCCCTTATGCGTCATTCAAAGACGGTCCGGTATTTCCGGACCGGATCGAACCAGATCTGGGTCATCGCCCAGCGTTTTGCGATCTGTACACCGGCGGCGTCGAACACGGGCTGCGCTTCCATATGCGCGACCACGTCGATCGTGAGAAACAGCAGCCGCTTGAGGGCCGCGTCGTCATACACGGACGCCTCGGGGTGTTCCTTCGCCATGAGCGCGAAGCGCTCGATCGCGACCGCCGCGCTGGAAGCGTGATAACTCGTGATCGAGCCCGAGTGTCCAGTGGTCAGGAGTTTGAGAAAGTCGTACGCTTCAGCACCGCGCAGCTCCGCCAGCAGTACGCGGTCGGGGCGCATGCGCATCGTGGCGGCGATCAGGTCCGCTGGCGTCACCCGTGCCTGGCCATGACCGCCTCGGCTGTAGAGCAGATGCACGCAGTTCTCGATGTGCCGGATGAACAGCTCCCGCACATCCTCGATCGTCACGACCCGCTCGCCGGCCGGGATATGCTGGCAAAGGGTCTTCATGAAACTCGTCTTGCCCGAGCCAGTATTGCCGACGATCACGATATTCAGACGGCTGAGCACCGCCAGCTCGAAGAACGCCGCGAAATCGTGCTCGTCGAGCCGGCGTACGAGATGCAGGTCCGATGCGCGCAGCATCGTGGAGGCGTCATCAAGTCCGGACGGACGGATCCACGACGTGCCGTCGAATAGACCTTCGGCACGATAGATGCCGAGTGTCTTCTCGCGCGACGACGGGCGGCGGATCGTGACTGAGACGGTGAGCGGCGGCACCACGGGCGGAATGACAATCTGGATGCGCGCGTCGCCAGGCAGCAGCGCGGAGAGAACCGGGTGCTGTGCGGAAACTTCCTGGTTCGTCAAGGTCGCGATCGCCACCGCGAACGACATCAGGCGCTCGTAGTCGAGTTCGCGGCACTCGTGCCCGTGCCAGCCACGGTACGTCTCGGTGAGCACGCGCTGCGGCCGATTGATCACGAGTTCCGTAACGTCCGCGTCATCGAGCAGCGGCGCGAGCGGTCGCATGAGCTCGCGCACCGACGCATCGTCGGCGAGCCTCGCGAATAGATCATCGCCGACCAGTGAGCGTTGGGCGTGCGTGTTCATCGGTTCCCTCCGGGAACCAGGGCGTAGACGGCGCCAAAGTCAAGATCCCGCGCGAGTACGATCGTGAACTCGGCGCCCTGGTTCTGCGTGAGGGTGGGCGGGATGTTGATCGTGCTGTCGAGCACTCGCGCGGCCATGTCGTTGCCGCTTTGCTCCGTATTTTCGAAAACGACGGAGCCGTTGCTGTTGCCGCCGCGCGTGGCAAGATAGCCGATCGCATCCTGCGTCACGCCAAGCAGTAGCGCAGCCCCGATGCGCTCGCCCCAGTGATTGTTCACGTAGCCACCCACGCCCATGCGCCCCAGCGCATCCGCTGCTGGCGAATCAATCTGAACCGTCACCCCCTGCGGCGTCTCGATCCGTGCCGACAGGATGAACACACGTTTCTGCCCCGGCGACAGATTCGAGCGGTACTCGCTATTGATCTGCGAACCGCGCTCAATCAGCACTACCCGCCCATCATCGGAATAGACGTTCTTCGTCACAGTACAGCTCGAGATGCCCGCATCTGTCGAGTCGAACGCGGTGTCCCCCGCGCAGTCGATCTTCGCGCCCTGCGCGAGAACGAGACTACGGTCACCGAGAAATCCAGCACGCACGCGCGGCGTCGGAGTCGGCACGAGTGCTTGCCCGAGCGGGCTGCCGGATTGCCCTTGCCGCGCGCTACCCGGACCGGCGCCAGCCTGTGCGTCCGGCGTCCCGGACGATGGACCTGCTGAGACAGCAGTTGGGCTCGCGCCAGCGGCGCTGTCCGCACCGCCGGTTGTAAGTAGCGGTGCGTCGTAATAGCTGCGCGCCGGCGCAGCGTGCACGGACACGCCCGAGCGCGGGACTGGCGCCGTGGGAGTCTCTGAAGCCGGCGCAGGGTTCGCGAATTTCGCTGCCGATGCAGGCACGGCGGCCGATGAAGCCGGCTCATTACCGAAGACCCGCCCCCGTGCCGGCTGGTCCTGCAACGCGTCCCGACGTGCCTTTTCAGCCGCGTCGTGGCGTTCGAGGAACCCGTGGATGGTCCAGACCGCGCCCGCGACGACCACCGCCAAGATCGCCAGCGGCATCAGCCACCAGGCACGCGAGCGCCCTCTCTGCTGGCCCAGATCGGGCATCCCGCGATCCACTGCAGTCATCGGGTCACCGAAGGTGCTGTCACGACCGTGCGGGTCATCGCGACCGTGCGGGCCGTCGTGCTCGGGACCATCTTCGGGTGCGATTTTGTTGGGCGGGCTATCATCACTCATGGCCGTCACTCCGCAGGACACGCTTCACGCCATCGACTGTCGTGCCGTCTTGCGGTGGCACCCCATCGATATCGAACGCGTCGTTCCACAATCCCACCACCTCATTGCCCAACCGCAGCACGAAGCGCCGCGCCACCTCGTGCACGACGATGACGTCGCTTTCGATGTGTTTGTCGACCACGCTCTCGCTGCCGTCTTCGGCGACCCGAAAGATCGCTGGAATACGCCGGTTGTTCGGCACGCGGATATACGTGAAACGCCCGTCGTCCCACGCAGCGCTCGGGGCGATATCGTCGGAATGCGGCATGACCTGCATCGAATAGTCCGCATTGCGTACCACTGACGGTTGGGCGAAACGTTCCTTCAGCAAGGCAGCATCCGCGGCGTCATACGAGCGCGCCTCATCCAGATCGGGATAGCCGAAGCTCACGCGGTACATCTCGTCGCCATTCGCGAATCGAGCCTTGAGCGGCAGCACCACCAAGTCGAAGCTATAGCTGCGGCGATCGGTCCGGATCTCAAGATTCGTATCGTGGGCAGATAGCTGCGGCTTCAGATAGACGTCGTGGTCGCCCCGGTTGGCGACAACCTGCCAGCCGTCCCGGTCGCCCGGCGCCACGACCAAAATCTGTTCACGGGGGTCCAGCGCAATATGCGTGGCAAATCCGCGCTGCGCCTCGATGCGCACTACTTCGTCCGGCCTGTACAGCACCTGACGCACACGCGAATCGCTCGACCAACCAGGTATGTCATAAGCGCGGACGTCGTGTCCCGCGAGACCGATGAGCGCGGCCACCACCATCAGACGCGGGTTCATCGCGCACCTCCCGCTGTGGAGGCCGATGCAGGCGGCGTATATTCCGGATCGCGGCTGTAGGCACTCACCCTAAAGCCGAACGGGTTCTCGATCGCGCTACGCTCGCGTGTGAACACCGCCGGCCGATACGTATAGGCGAGCGTGATCACGAATCGTTGCGCAGGCTCGGTGTTGTCGACACCGTTCTTCCAGGTCGTGCGCTCGATATGCACCACCGCGCGACCTGGCTCGTCCGGCACGAGCGTGGTCGAGAGGATCCGGATGCGCCGCTGCGTGCCCAGACCCAGTTGCCGGTCCAGTGCGTCCGGGCCGCTATAGATCTGTCGGTAGTCGCGCGCCACCACGTCGTCACTCATGTCGAGCACGCAGTCATAGTCCATTTGCAACAGCCCCCAGTCGTAGCGCTCACGTGAGCGCACATACGCCTCGACCCAGTGCTTGTCCTCGATGTCGCGCATGTGCACGTGCCGGGCACCCAGCACGTCGATCACCTGCGCCTCGCCCGTCAGCCGGTCGACCTCGATAGGCAACGGCACGACCCGGTAAAACGGCACCATGACCGCCAGCGCCACTACGCAGAGGACCGCCACCATCACGGCCGCACCGGCGACATGCCAGGCACGCCGCTCGGAGCGCTCCTGGGTATGCGTGACGGATGCCTCGAAATCCAATGCCCGACGGTAATCGCGTTCACCGTTCATGGCCGGCTCCGTCCGTCGGTGCTACGAATGGGATCGGCGGCACAGGGGCAACACGGTTCACCGGTACTCGATGAGACCCATCAGGCAGAACCGGTTTGGGTGGATTATCTGCACATCCAGTCATAAGTATGACTAACTGAATAACACTCAGGATCAGTGAAATCTTCTTCACAGTAGTACTCCCTCAGTTGCCGAAGGTGGCCGGCACCATCTGGTCCTGCAGCCGCGACGTATTGCCTGCGCGTTTAAGCACCAGTTCCTGCTGCTGCTCGGTGATCAGCCTGTCCTCAGCGTCCGCGAGCATCCTGAAAAGCTGCAGCTTCGTCATCTCGTTGCCGACGGTCGTGCTTTCCGACTGGATACGCGCCTGCAGCTCCGCAATTCCCTTAGGGTCCTGCGTGACGTCGATTTGCTGCGTGAGGCTCTGAATCTGGTTGAGCTCCGACAGCTCGATCTGATAGGCTTGAATGCCGAATGCCTTGTCCTGAAACGGTTTGTTCAGCGCACGCTGGCAGATCTGCTGGTCGATGCCGCTCTGATCCTCGCAGTTGTAGATTTCGCTCGCGGAGCGCAACGTCTGCGCGCTACCTGTCAGACCCGCATAGCCTCCGTTCTGGATCGCGGTATAGACGCCCTGCCAGTTCGCGGGCAGCGAGTTTGCGAGCACCGGCTTGTCGAGCAGTTCTCCGAATCCCCGGGTGCCGCTCATCGACTGGTAAAGCTGGATTTCCTGCTGTACCTCCTCCTTTAGTTGCCCCACGGTCGCAATGGCCTGCACGACGTTCTGCGCGTCGAAGACCGGGATCCCCTGCGCGAGAGCCTGCCGCGGAAAAGCCGCGACGAGCAGGGCTAGGATCAGGATCGGGACCGCGTCCGCCACTGTGCCCGGACGACCCGGCATGTATGGTTTCACCATGACGATCACCTCCGTTCAATCACCCTGTTGACCCAGATGCTCGTGTGCTGCACGCTGGTAGGCTGGCAACCCGCCAGTGCCGCCCGATGGCCCACCGCCTGGACGATCGCCGTTGTCGATTCGGCCGCCGGGGTGCGGTTGACCGCGCCCCAGGCGCAGCACCGCCCCAATCCCCTTGACGGCCTGCCGCGAGGCATATCCCGCGGCGAATGCGCCGAAGCCTGATAGCGTGGCGCCCCCCGCCAGGCCCGATGCGACCGCCGGCAGTTGCCAGCCGACCGTGGCAAGGAAGATCGAGGTGGTGAACATGCCGAGCGCCGCGCCCCACGAAGAAACGCTGCTCATCGCACTCTGGACGGCCGCAGAGAGAGAAGCTGCATTCGCATCGGGTGCCGAAGCCGTCACCTGGAACGGAGCGAGGTCGGCCGAAAACGCGGTCAGTGCCATGCCGAGAAATGCCGCCACCAAGACCTGCAGCAGCGCATAGTTGACGATCTTCCCGGTCCACGCCTCGAAGAACCGGGCGGTCGGTCCAAATGCGCCGCAGGCGATGAATACCGGCCCGAGTCCGAGCACCAGGTCGAGCAGCATCCTCGCCATGACGACCTCGAACGCGAGCACCATCAGGAAAATCGAGCCACCCAGTGCGGCCACGAGCCCGCACAGGAAATCGCCAATGCCCGCAACCATCCCGCTGAAACTGAAGCCTTCATGCGTGGCCTTGTCGAAGTACGCGTCCATCACCAGGTCGACCTGCCGGTCGTAGCAGTCGAGCGTCTGGTAGATGCCCGCGGCGCTCGTGCCGGTCACGCTGGCGCCGCTGACCGATCCGCAGCCCGGATTGCCAGCTCCGCTATTCGAAGCAGCGCTCTGAATGGTTTGCGCAAGCCCTGCGGTAGCACCGTTCACGGCCGTGACCACCTGCCCCTGGTAGGCGCCGGCGCCCAGGGCGAACCCGAGCGTGATCGCCAGCTTCAGTGCGCGCCAGGCAAAGGCCGGCACGGATTCATGCGCTTCACCCCGTACCACTGCAAAGCCGTAGGCGACGACCCACACCGTGACGGCAGTCGTGACCACCGGCACCAGCGCGCTAGCCAGTGCCGACGACACGCTGGTGACGTAGGTGCCCATGCCGTTTTCGAGCGTGCCGCCCACTGCGGTAAAGAGGCCACTCATCGCGCACCCCCTGCCAGTCGCGGCGCGCGGATGGGTGGGGTGACACTCGCGGCCCTGCGCTTCGCAAGTTGCTCATGAAAGACGGGCAACCAGTCGTCAGGATCGTCGCCCACCTGCGCCCGTATCGTGTCGAGCAGTTCCACGTTGTCCGTCGTCCCCGACAGCACGTCGAGCACATCGCCGAGACCCGCGAGGTCCAGTCGGCCGATCGCGGAACGGTGGCCCTGCTTGACGAGAA
>Ga0302178_10003325_pt1 | contig 12161 bp, 12 predicted proteins | sample I_Palsa_E1_3_FD_198790 | JGI IMG/M metagenome (GOLD analysis project Ga0302178, IMG submission 198790) | Peat permafrost microbial communities from Stordalen Mire near Abisko, Sweden - I_Palsa_E1_3 | ecosystem: Environmental > Terrestrial > Soil > Palsa > Peat permafrost | place: Sweden... | reverse complement strand
ATCGTGATTTCCCGCAACGCCTCGATCACCACCACGTTGGACGCGTTGCGCCCGATCGAACCGCCCAGGAACGTCTTCTTGAGCGAGCGCGATTTGGCGTCGAAGATCGGAAACTCCACCCACGCGTCGTGGGTTTCGATGTGTGGACCGCTCGGAGTCACAGGTTGTCTGCTTAGAGGTATTGCCCGGTGCCAGAACCGGATCCGCCGAGTCCGCCGGGCCTGCCGGCGCCTGGGGGCAGACCGCGCTGCTCGCGCATCTGCTCGAGCTGGCTGCGGGCGGCCATCTGCTGAGCGAACAGCGCGGTCTGAATCCCGTGGAACAGCCCTTCCAGCCAGCCGACCAATTGCGCTTGGGCGATGCGCAACTCGGCGTCGGACGGGACGGAGCCTTCGGTGAACGGCAGGGTGAGGCGATCGAGTTCTTCACGCAGTTCCGGCGCCAGACCTTCTTCGAGTTCTCTGATGCTGGTGGCGTGGATCGCGCGCAACCGGTTACGGCTGGCGTCGTCGAGGGGCGCCGCCCGCACCTCTTCGAGGAGTTGTTTGATCATGGTGCCGATCCGCATCACCTTGGCCGGCTGCTCGACCAGGTCGGTGATCGACCGGTCGTCTGAGTCTTGGAAATCGGAGTCATGCGCCGCCGCCATCAGCCGGGGGCCGACGCCGCCGATGACCTCAATATCGTCGTCGTTACTCAATGTTCGTCACCTCTTGTCATGGTCTGGCCCCGGTCATTTGGTTGGGCGTCGGGGCGCCACGCCATTCGTAGATCCAGGCTTCACCGTTGTCGTAGATCTTCGCCCACCACTTCGATTGGTCTATCGACACTAGACCGTCGGGCACCTTGAACCCCCGAACCGTCGGGGCGCTGGTCAGGATGTAGCGAATATTGAGTGCCCGGATCGCTTCTGGCACCAGCGCCCGCTTCTCCTCGGGTACCCCCGGTAGCGCGTCGGCATCGGCGTAGGCCCAGAAGATGAACCGGTAATAGCCCGGGCCGATCTGCTGCGGGAAGTCGTAGTGCGTCCACAGCGGATGCAGGTCGGCGACCGCATACATCCACGCGGTGCCGTCGACGTTGGAGTCGCCGATCAGGGTGGTGCGGGCGCCCGGCAGCGCGGCCAGGTGGGCAAAAGCGTCGAGGTCTTTCTGGTTGATGATCACCGAGTCGTATTTGTCGCCGAACAGCACCAGATGCCGGTACAAGTACTGCCGCGCGCTGAAGACGGTGGTTAGCGCCAGCAGCAGCACGGTGGCCGAGATCCAAACGGGCGCAGGCAGTTTGATGAATCGTTTGGCAACTGCGACGGCGCCGACGACCAACGCGAACACCGCGACGGCCGCCATCGGTGTCACCAGCATGGTCACCACGGCCGACAGCCGGCGCGGATCGTTGTAGAAGAACTGGCTGAACTGTTCGATGGCGGCGCCGAGCGGATTGCGGAATGGCGCCCCCGAATAAATGGTCGCGACGGTGAGCACCAGCCATAGCACCGGCGGCCACCAGATCCGCTTGTACAGCAGGATCGCCATGCCGATGCCGGCCAGCACAATCAGGCCGTACTGCGTCGGGAAGTCGTTGAGGTGGCGGGTGTGCAGCAGCAGGGCGTCGATGACGCCCTGCTTGACGGTCTTGAAGCTGGGGAAGGCATGCCCGGCGATGATGCCGGCCTGCTGGGCCACCCCGATGAACTGCGGCGCCAGGATCAGCCCGGCCGACACTCCCGCCGCGGCCAGCGTCAGCACGTCGGCCATCCGCCCGCGCATCGGATGCCAGCACCCCTCCAGAAGCCACCAGGCTCCGGCGAACAGGATCACGACGAACCCACCGGACAGATGCACCGAGAAGACACCGGCCAGGGCCAGCACCGCCACCGGGATGCGATCGCGATGCCGCAGCGTCGAGATGACCAGAACGAACGTCGGGATCGCGACGCCGTAGGCCGCCAGGTTGGGCATCGCCGCGGTGCCGAACTCGACGTAGGGCACCGACGTGAACGACGCCGACAACGCCGCGGCCGTCGCAGCCACTCCGGCGGCGTGCGTCGTGCGCGGACGGAGCAGTTGCCAGGTCAGCATCGCCGCGCTGGACGGAAACAGCCACACCGACGCTGCCACCGAACTCAGGGTGTAGCCGGTCGTCGGTGCCGCGCCGGTGAGCTGGCAGTAGACCGCGGTCAGGGCGTGAAACACCGAGGGGTAGTACAGCGGTTGATGGGTTTCGACGTTGCGAAGCTCGCCCATGTGAGTGGACGAAGCCTGGCCGGTGTCGAGAATGAAGCGCACCGTGTTGGCATGCCAGACCGCGTCCCAGGTGCTCGGAATGGACTGCCAGTGCACGACCCCGCGGTAGGCGGCCCACATGATCAGCAGCGCGCCGAGTAGCACCCCGGCCGCGACGGTCAGCGCCTGTCGCGGAGCAATCCCGCGCGCCTCGGCCTCGGTGTCTCGGTAGCGGGCCAGGAACGGCTGCACACCGATCATCACGACGCACACCACGACGAGCGTGGCGAGCGCGGTCCAACCGTTCCACGGGATTCCGATGGCGCCGAACGGGATAATCGCCAGCGCCACCACGCCGTAGGTCAGCGCGGGGCCAACTGCGATGGCGATCGGCCAAGTTAGCTGCGTGATTCGGGCGATGATTGCCCCTGGCGCAATCAGCAAAAACAACGCGATCAGCGTCCCCCACCAGAGCCCCACTCGACTATTATTGCGGGCCGGGTGGCCTGGCTCGGGACGGCGGGGACGTATTCGGGCGGCCCGCTACCGTCACGGGTTCTCTTATTGTGCCTAGCTCTAAGGTGGCTGGTATGGCATACGACGTCGCCCGAGTACGGGGATTGCACCCGTCGCTCGGGGACGGTTGGGTGCACTTCGACGCGCCGTCCGGGATGCTGATCCCCGACTCGGTGGCAACCACCGTCTCGACGGCCTTCCGCGGCTCCTTCCCCAGCACCGCCGGCCCGCATCCGTCGGCCAAGCGCAGTGCGGCCGTGCTCGAGGCGGCCCGTCAGGCGGCGGCGGATCTGGTCAATGCCGACCCCCGTGGCGTCGTGCTGGGCGCCGACCGCGCGGTTTTGCTGGCTTCGTTGGCCGACGCATCGTCCACCCGATCCGGCCTGGGCTACGAGATGATCGTCACGCGGCTCGACGATGAAGCGAACATCGCGCCCTGGCTGCGTGCAGCAAACCGTTTCGGCGCCAAGGTGAAGTGGGCCGAGGTCGACATCGAAACCGGTGATCTGCCGTCCTGGCAGTGGGAGGGCCTGATCGGTCAGGCGACCCGTCTGGTCGCAGTGACGTCGGCGTCGGGAACGCTGGGCACCTTCACCGACCTGCGACCGGTCACCAAGCTGGTCCACGACGTCGGCGGGTTTGTGATCGTCGACCATTCCGCCGCCGCGCCGTACCGGTTGATCGACATCGACGAGCTCGACGCCGACGTGGTGGCGATCAACGCGGTGGGCTGGGGCGGTCCGCCGGTGGGCGCCTTGGTGTTCCGCGACCCGGCGATGATCAACACCTTCACGTCGGTGTCGACCAACCCGTACGCCACCGGTCCGGCACGCCTCGAGGTCGGTGTGCACCAATACGGTCTGCTCGGCGGCTTCGTCGCCAGCATCGAATACCTGGCCTCGCTCGACGAGTCTGCGCGGGGAACTCGGCGTGAAAGGCTATCCACCTCAATACAATCCGCAACCGCTTACATGGACGGGATATTCGAATACCTGATGGGCTCGCTGCGCTCGCTGCCGTTGGTGGTGGTGATTGCTCGGCCCGAGTCCCGGATACCCGTGGTCAGCTTTGCGGTCCACGAGGTGCCGGCCGAGCGGGTGGTGAAGCGGTTGGCGGACAACGGCATTCTGGCGATCTCCAACGCCAACTCACGGGTGCTCGACGTGATCGGCGTCAACGATGTCGGCGGTGCGGTCACCGTCGGCCTCGCGCACTACTCGACGATGGCCGAGGTGGACCAGTTGGTCCGCGCTCTCGCGTCGTTGGGCTAGACCGTCAGCACGATCTTTCCGGTTACCTCTCCCGCGGACAGCAGCCGGTGAGCCTCGGCGGCCTCCTGAATCGGCAGGCGCGCGCCGATCACCGGTCGGACGCGTCCGTCAGCAATCATCGGCCAGACCGCCTCCGCCACCGCCGCGACGACTTCGCTCTTGCTGTTCGGCCCAGTCGTCGGCCGGCCGCGCAGCGTGGTGCCGATGACATGTGCTCGTTTGCTGAGCAGCTTGCCGATGTTGAGTTCGCCCTTCATGCCCCCCTGCATGCCGATGATGATCAGGCGGCCATCAGCGGCAAGCGCGTCGAGATTGCGGTCCAGGTACGAGGCGCCCATGATGTCGAAGATCACGTCGGCGCCCGCGCCGTCGGTGGCCTCCCGCACGCGCTCGACGAAGTCCTCGTCGCGATAGTTGATCAAGATCTCGGCGCCCAGTTCGCGGCACGATTCCAGCTTGGCCGCCGATCCGGCTGTGACGGCGACCCGGGCGCCCAATGCGCGGGCGACCTGAATGGCGTGGCTTCCCACGCCGCTGGCACCGCCGTGCATCAGCAGCAGTTGACCCTGGCTCAGATGAGCCGTCATCGCCAGGTTCGACCAGACCGTGCAGGCCACCTCCGGCACGCCGGCCGAGTCCTGCAGGTCGAGGCCAACGGGATGCGGCAGAAGCTGGCCGGCGGGAACAGCCACGTATTCGGCGTAGCCGCCGCCGGCCAGCAAAGCGCAGACTTCTTGCCCCGGTGTCCATCCCGCGACGTCGTCGCCGACCTTCTCGATGACGCCGGAGACCTCCATACCGAGCAGTTCGCTGGCGCCCGGTGGCGGCGGATACAGCCCGGCGGCCTGCAGCAGGTCGGCCCGGTTCACGCCGGCCGCGCTGACCTTGACCAGCACCTCTCCGCGGCTCGGGGCGACATCCGGGACTTGCTGCCAGGAGAGTTGATCGGCGGATTCGGCGACGATGGCGTACATGCCCGCCACGCTACTACCTGCATATTCGGTCTGTTCCAAAGCCGCTGTGTCGCATAGCATGACGTGATGGCCGTTCTGATTGCCGGCCGGACAGCCAGCGACATGCCGGGGCTCGACATCGCCGAGCAGAAATCCTGGCAGAACTTTCTGGACTCCACCCTGCGCTTGTACGCGACGCTCAATCGTCGACTGACCGAAGCGCACGAACTGTCGCTGTTCGACGTCAGGGTTCTCGACATGTTGGACCACGCGCCGAGCGGGTCCGTTCGGATGGGTGATCTCGCCGATGCGCTGGCGTCGTTGCCGAGTCGGCTCACCCGTCAGATCCGACGCCTCGAAAGCCAGGGACTGGTGCGTCGCGAGGCAAGCAAAGCCGACCGGCGAGGGGTGGTCGCCGCGATTACCGCGGACGGCCGGGCAGCGGCGCAGCAGGCCATGGTGACCTACGCCGAGTGCGTGCGGACCAACTTCTTGGGCCAGTTGTCGCGTTCGCAGGTCGCCGCGATGGGGGAGAACTGCCGCCGGATCAGCGCCGCGCTGAAGCGATCCGGCTAACCCAGCCGCTGACGATGCGGGCCGGCGCGGCCCGAGGTGGAGAGGCGAACGATAAGACCCAGCCGCTACCCTTGTCCGCGGTGGCGTGGCAGAGCGGCCTAATGCACTCGCCTTGAAAGCGAGAGACGGCTAAAACCGTCCGGGGGTTCAAATCCCTCCGCCACCGCCAGCACTAACCCTTGACGAGGGTGAACTGCGCAATGTCGCTGATGCTGCGGCGGAAGAAGTCCGCGCACCCGGTCAGGTAACGCATAAACCGGTCATAGTTGGCCTCGTCCGTGATCGCGATCGCCTCGTCACGCTTGGCCTCGAGGTTGGTCGCCCACATATCCAGCGTCCTGGCGTAGTGCGCGCGGAGGCTGTGGACCAGCTCGACGCCGAAACCGGCCGCGGTCGCGAACTGGACCACGTCGTCTTCGGAGGGCAGTTCGCCGCCGGGGAAGATCTCCTGTCCGATGAACCGCATGAACCGCAGATCGTTCATCGTGATCGCCACTCCGTTGGCCGCGAAGAAGCCCTGGGGCCGTCCGAGGATCGTGTGTAGCAGCATCCGGCCGTCGGCGGGCAGCACCCGGTGCGCCGACTCGAAGAACGCGCCATAGCGCGGCTTGGTGAACGCCTCGACCGCACCGATGCTCACGATGCGGTCGACCGGCTCGTTGAACTCCTCCCAGCCCTGGAGTCGCACCTCGACCGATCGGGTCGTCGGCACCTTGGCCAGCCGGGCCGTGGTCCACGCGTGCTGGTTGCGGCTCAACGTGATGCCGATGACGTTGACGTCGTAGCGCTGCAGGGCGAGTTCCAGCGAGCCGCCCCACCCGCAACCGATGTCGAGCAGCGTCATGCCGGGTTCGAGGTTCAGCCTGCCCAGGGCGAGGTCGAACTTCGCGACCTGCGCCTCGTCGAGCGTCATCTCGTCGCGCTCGAATTATGCGCAGGTGTAGCCCATCGTGGGACCCAGGAACAGCGCGAAAAAGTCGTCGTTGAGGTCGTAGATCGACTGCGACGTCTCGTAATCCGGAGTCAAGCCGCTGCTTTGACCAGCCATAGCGAAGCTACCCATCTATCTAAGTCAGAAGTCGGGCAGCGCAAAGCGGACGCTCATTTCTTAGCGCCCGCCATTGCTGGTCCCCCGACCACAGCCGAACGTGCTCCGAGCATGTTAGACCGGCGCGGATTAACGGCGTTAATTGTGGTGCATGACGGTGTCGGCCAGATGGACGCCGATCCCCAGGGCGACCAGGATCAGTAGCAGCGCCAGCGCAGGCCAGATCCACATCAGCCACCCGCGCACTGCGGCGACGATCACGCCTGACACCCCGACCAGGACCGCGACCCCGACCCCGCCCCATGTCACGGCATAAGCGGCGTTGAGCGCCCCGTAAGCGCAACGCTCGTTGCACGAGTCAGCGGCCATCACGAAGAAGAACGAGAACCCGACCGTGCCCGTCGCGGCGAGCGCGGCGAGTACGGACAGGATCGAGGTGAGTGTGATGTCAACGACGGAATGGCGTCGCGGCTGCATCACCTAACTATGGCGCAACCTGCGGGATCTCGGCGGCGATGCGGTCCATCAGCGCGGTGTACCGCTTGACCTCAGGGTCCCGGCTGGGCTTGCCGCTGCTCACCACACCGGCTGCCAGCCGGCGGTCGGGATCGGCCCATATCGCGCAGTTGACCAGCCCGAGATGGCCGAACGCCGCCGGCGCATCCCGGCCGAATGGGCCGAAACGCTTTGTGCCGAGCTGGAAGCCGGTGCCCCAGCGGGCCGGCAGGAGGCCGTTTGCCACGTCCGGTCGCAGTCGGCGACATTGCCGCGTTGCGTCGCGCAGTGTTTCGGGACTCAGAACCCTGACGTCGTCGAGTTCACCTCCGCGACGCCATATCTCGGCGAACCGCGACATCTCGGCGGCATTCGAGATGGTGTTGGACGACGGGATCACGGTCTTGAGAAAGAGCGGTGTGTTGGTGATCGGGATGATCTCGTGGGTGGTACCGCCGATCGCCTTGCGGAAGGCCGCCGCGATCGGAGCGGGCAGCAGCGGCGTGCCGGTGGCATGGCTGGGCGCAACCAGCGGGATATCCTGTTCTGCCACACCAAAATTGGTCCAGCGGAAGTTTAGCGGGTCGAGGATCTCGGTGGCCAGAATCTCACGGACGTCCTTGCCCGTTGCGGCGTAGACGATTTCGCGCATCAGCGGGCCCCAGGTCAGTGCGTGGTAGATGTGCACCAGCCCCGGCCGGTACAGCGGCCGCAGGTTGCTGAGCTGTTCTTGCGCGTACGCGTGATCGTCGGCCCGCTTGAGGTCCGGCCTGGGTCCGGTCGGAAACGGGACGCCGGCGCTGTGGGTGATCACGTGCCGGATGGTGGTGCGGTCCTTGCCGTGGCTGGTGTACGCCGGTATGTACTCGCAGACCCGGTCGTCGAGTGAGAGCTGACCGCGCTCGACGAGCATGTGCACGACGGTGGCGGTGATTGCCTTCGCGGACGAGTAAACGCAGAACGGCGTATCGGTCTTTACGGGGACCTTCTCGGCGTCGGCCGGGTCGGTCGGGGCGTTGCCCCAGCCGTGTCCGATCGCCCGATTCAGCACGACCTTGCCGTTGTGCCGCAGGCACACCTGGATCGCCGGATGCATGCCTGCCTGGTACCAGTGGCGGGCGGCTTGCCAGATCCGCTCGACGGCCGCCGGGTCGATCCCGGAGTGGTCCTCGTCGCCGATTGCGGTGACGGCGTCGAGGTCGGCGGGGACCCGGACTCTGCCCCGCAAGTCATCCTGGCCGGTCATGCACGTCCCCTCTGCGTCGACGGTCGAAACTCCTCCGCGAGGGTACGTGGCCGCTCGGCTGTCGGAGTTATCCACAGTTGGACGTTTATCCACAGGCGAGGGTTTGTGGGCCTGCTTTCGTCGGCCGGCTTGGCTAGTATTCGAACATGCGTTCTAGTAGTCGGGAAGAGGTCGTCGAGGTGTTCGACGCGCTCGAGGCCGAGTTCAAGCGCGCCCTGGATTTGCGGTGCGACGCGCTGACCACCCCCGAACACCTCGCCGTGCTGCAGCGCTGCGAGCGGATGCGCCGCTGGCTGCCGGCCATCGAGCATCCGGTGATCAACCAGCTCAGCGACCAGGCCGACCCGGCCGAGTTGGGCGGCAAGCTGGCACCGGCGCTGGCCGACCGGCTGCGGATCACCCGAGCCGAAGCATCGCGCCGCATTCACGAAGCCGCCGATTTGGGCGAGCGACGCGCACTGAACGGCGAACCCTTGGAGCCGGTGCTGCCCGCCACCGCACAGGCGCAACGCAATGGGGTCATCGGGTTCGGACATGTCGCGGTGATTCGCGGTTTCTTCCACCGGCTGCCGGATTTCGTCGACATCGAGACCCGACACAAAGCCGAAGCACATCTAGCCAGACTGGCCGGCGAGCATCGCCCCGACGAACTGAGCAAACTGGCCGACACCCTCACCGACTGCCTCAACCCCGACGGCGACTTCACCGACGTCGACCGCGCGCGGCGGCGCGGCATCACCATCGGCAAGCAAGACATCGACGGCATGAGCGCAATCAGCGGATACCTCACCCCCGAAGCACGCGCGACCATCGACGCGGTGTTCGCCAAGCTCGCCGCGCCAGGGATGTGCAACTCCGCCGACCTCGATCCGTGCACCGGCGGCACCCCATCGCAGGCCGCCATCCAGGGCGACACCCGCAGCGCCGGACAACGCAACCACGACGCGCTTCTCACGTTGGCGCGCAATGCCCTGGCCTCCGGAGAACTCGGTCAGCACAACGGGCTGCCCGCCAGCATCGTGGTCACCACCACGCTCAAAGAGCTGGAGGCCGGCTGCGGAAAAGCCCTGACCGCCGGCGGCTCGTTGCTGCCGATGCCCGACGTGATCCGGCTGGCCGGCCACGCGCACCACTACCTGGCCATCTTCGACAAGGGCAAAGCCCTCGCGCTCTATCACACCAAGCGACTGGCCTCACCCGCCCAACGAATCGTGTTGTACGCCAAAGACCGCGGATGCTCGTTCCCTGGCTGCAGCGTGCCCGCACACCTCTGCGAAACCCACCACTGCACCCCCTACGCCACCAACCCCGTCACCGACATCAACGACCTCACTCTGGCCTGCGGCTCCAACCACAAACTCGCCGACCAAGGCTGGACCACCCGCAAAAACGACAACGGCGACACCGAATGGATCCCCCCACCTCACCTCGACCACGGCCAACCCCGCACCAACACCTACCACCACCCCGAGAAACTCCTACAGGACGACGAAGACGAGGTCCCCTGATGCCCTGCGGCTGTGCCGAATCGCGTTATTCGCCGGTGAACTTCGGCGGTCGCTTGGCGAAGGTCGCCGAAACTCCCTCGGACAGATCCTTCGACGGCAGGAACGCCGCATTCCACGCCGCCACGTACCGCAGGCTCGCCGACACCTGCGAAATCCGTTGCTGGTCAAGGACATCCTTGACACCGCGGACCGTCAGCGGCGGGTTGTCGGCGATCTCAGCAGCCGTAGCGTGCGCGGCCTGCAGCGTCGCGTCGGGATCGGCAAAGACGTCGTTGACCAACCCGATCTTCTCGGCGCGGGCCGCGTCGATGTCCTTGCCGGTCAGCGCCAATTCGCGCAGGTGCCCATCGGACAGGATCAGCGGCAGCCGGGCCAGGCTGCCGACGTCGGCGACGATCGCGAGCTTGACCTCGCGGACGGAGAACTTCGCGTCGGCGCTCGCGTAGCGGATGTCGACCGCGGAGATCAGGTCGACACCACCGCCGATGCACCAGCCGTGGATCGCCGCGATCGTCGGGGTGCGGCAATCGGCAACGGCGCTGATGGTGTTCTGCAACCGCAGCACCTCGGTGTGGAACTCGGAGCGGGGTCCCGCCATCGCGCCCTCGGCCAGCACCGGGGCCAGGAACCCGCCCATCGCCGGTAGGTCGAGGCCGTAGCTGAAGTTGCGGCCGGAGCCGGTGAGGACGATGGCCCGGATGTTGGGGTCAGCGTCGAGAGTGGCGAACAACTCCGGCAGCTCCGACCAGAACGCGGGCCCCATCGCGTTGCCCTTGCCCGGTCCGATCAACGTCACCTGTGCGACGTGGTCTTTGGTGTCGACGAGGACGGATTCGTATGGCTGGCCCATCGGCAGACTTTACCGCGGTACGGGCCTGGGCTCAGACGCGCTCCAGGTAGAAGTAGAAGTAACGGCCGTTGTCGATCACGCCTTTGCCGTTCATGATGCCCATCACCGTGGCGGCGTCGACGCGCTTGAAGTGATCGTGAACCGGCTCGCCGTCGTAGACCATGGTGGCCGTGACTTCGCCGCGGAATTCCTCCAGCCACAGGCTGGCTTCGCCCTTGCCCATCTTGACGTTGGAGAACCGGTTCCCGTCGTCATCGAGACAGACCAGTGGCTGCACGTCGTCGGGTGACTTGAACGTTTTGCCGAACCAGCGGGACTTTTCGAGTTGACCGTTCATCCGGTGGCCGGTGACGAATTCGCCGCCCTTCCACTCGCCGAGCATGCCGTCGACGGTGGCCGGCGGCAGGCCGGCCCAGAAGTCGTCGAGTTCGGCGTCGTCGATCGACCCGGCGCGCTCCTTGAACTCGGTGAACTTCTTGAGCGCCAACGCATCTGTCATCTCGATCTCCTCTTCGTATTTAATGGCCCGGCTCCTCCTCGGGCCGCGGCTCGGCCCGCATCGTCGCCGGGCTAGATCCAGCCCTGCGCGAATTGCAGCATGGCATCGTTCTCCGACGGCGCACCGATGGTCACCCGGACACCGTCGGTCCCGTAAGGCCGGACCACGATGCGTGCGTCGGCCGCGCGCTCCACGAAGTCCAGAGTGCGGGGTCCGAGTGGCAGCCAGACGAAATTCGCCTGCGACGACGGCAGGGTGAACCCGGCCGCGCCCAGCGCGTCGCTCACCCGCGCCCGTTCGGCGACGACGGCATCGGTGCGGGCGAGCAGCTCGTCGGCGGCGTCCAGCGAAGCGATGGCCGCGGCCTGCGAGATGCTGGTCGCGGTGAACGGCACGTAGGCCTTGTCCATGGCAGTGATCAACTCCGGGTGGCCGGCCGCATACCCCACCCGCAAGCCGGCCAGCCCGTAGGCCTTCGAAAAGGTGCGCAGGACAACGACATTGCTGTGGTCGCGCACCAAACCGAGGCTGTCCGGCACCAGGCCGTCGCGGATGTATTCGACGTAGGCCTCGTCGATTGCGATCAGGACGTGCGACGGCACCGCCTCGACGAACCGAGCCAAAGCATCCGGGTCGACGACCGTCGAGGTGGGGTTGTTGGGGTTGCAGACGAAGATCAGCCGGGTGCGGTCGGTGACGGCGGCAAGCATCGCCGTCAGGTCGAAAGTGTGGTCAGAGAGCGGGACTTGGACAGCGGTGACGCCGGCGAGGCGGACCTGCAGCGGGTAGATCTCGAAGCTGCGCCAGCCGAACAGCACCTCGTCGCCGGCCGTGGCGCTGATCTGGGTGAGTTGCTGACACAGGCTCACCGATCCGCAACCGACGGCGATGTGCTCGGGTCCCCAACCGCCGGCGCTGCCCACCCGTCCAGAGTTGAGGTGCTTGGCCAATGCGGCTTTGAGGTCGGCGCAGCC
>Ga0302178_10003323_pt1 | contig 12162 bp, 12 predicted proteins | sample I_Palsa_E1_3_FD_198790 | JGI IMG/M metagenome (GOLD analysis project Ga0302178, IMG submission 198790) | Peat permafrost microbial communities from Stordalen Mire near Abisko, Sweden - I_Palsa_E1_3 | ecosystem: Environmental > Terrestrial > Soil > Palsa > Peat permafrost | place: Sweden... | reverse complement strand
AACCGACGGCCGCCAACACGACGCTCAGCGCGCTGGGCGTGCAGAAACTGTACTTCCATCGCCTGGGCACGCGGCAGGCGTCGGATCGCCTGATCTACGCCGCGCCCAATCGACCCGACGAGTTCGTCGGTGCCGATCGCACGGAGGATGGGCGCTACTTCTTCTTCAGCCGGTCCAAAGGGAACGGCAACAGCTTGGCCTGGAAGCGCGGCGGCGCGCCGGAGACGGCGTATCAGCCGATGTTTTCGCTCGATCCGGACGTCCAATACGGCGTCGTCGGCGACGACGGGAACAAACTGTACGTTCAGACGAACCTGGGAGCCCCGCGCAGCCGCCTGGCCTACGTGCTGGTGACCGATCCGCAGCACACCCTGCACGACATCGTGCCGCAAAGCGCCGATGCGCTTGAGGGCGTGACGCTGATCGGCAACCGCTTCTACGTCTCGTACCTGCACGATGCGCACTCGGTCGTGAAGATCTTCGACCTCAACGGCGCGCCGGCAGGCACGATCGACTTGCCGGGGATCGGTACCGGCGGACTGCCGAACGCGCACCGCGGCGATCGCATCGCGTACTACGGCTTCGCGTCGTTCACGTACCCGACGACCATCTATCGCTACGACACGGTCGCTGGTACGAGCACCGTCGCGATCAAGCCGAACGTCGCCTTCGATCCGGCGCCCTTCGTGACCGAACAGATCTTCGCGACCTCGAAAGATGGGACGCGCGTCCCGGTGTTCGTGACCCACCGCAAAGACATCGTCCTCGACGGCTCGACACCGACGATCCTGTACGGGTACGGCGGCTTCGACATCTCGATCACACCCTATTTCTCGACCGGGGCGGCCCTGTGGCTGCAGATGGGCGGCGCATACGCGGTCGCCACCCTGCGCGGCGGCGCCGAGTACGGCGAGGCCTGGCACGACGCCGGGCGGCTGGGTAACAAGCAGCACGTCTTCGACGACTTCATCGCCGCGGCGCAGATGCTCATCGACCGCAAGATCACCTCGACGCCGAAGCTCGCGATCAACGGCGGATCGAACGGCGGCTTGCTCGTCGCCGCGGTCGAGCTGCAGCGACCCGATCTCTTCGGTGCCGCGATCCCCGAGGTCGGCGTCCTCGACATGCTGCGCTATCAGAACTTCACGGTCGGGAAGGCATGGGTTCCCGAATACGGCTCGAGCGCGCAGTCGGCGGCAGCGTTTGCGTGGCTCTACGCATACTCACCGGACCACAACGTGAAAGACGGGACGCACTATCCGCCAACCTTGATCATGACCTCCGACCACGACGATCGCGTGTTCCCCGCGCACTCGTTCAAGTTCGCCGCGCTGATGCAGCGCGCGCAGGCCGGCGACGCGCCGATCCTGTTGCGCGTCGAGACGAAAGCGGGCCACGGCGCCGGACGTCCGACCGAGAAGATCATCGATGACGTGGCGGACCGCTTCGCGTTTCTGGTCAAGAACCTCAACTTCGCGCCGTCGCTCCCCGCTGCGGCGACGGCGCTGCGGTAGGTTCGGCTAGACGGACTCGAGTTGGGCCGTTTCGTGCTCGTTTTGGGCATCGAACGCGGCCCGCTTTGATTTCGCCGCGGCGTCGGCGAGGGAACCGGAGGACGCCGGCACGTCGCCGCTGATCGTCTTCGCCGCAGCGAGCGATTCGATGCCCTTTTTCACCGAGCCCAGCGCACCGCTCAGCCGCACGTCAAGGTCGGTCAGCACCGATGCCGCGTAGGCATCGGCGCCTTCGCGGATCCGTGCGGCCTTCTGCTCGGCTTCGCGCAGCACGATCTCGGCGGTCGCGCGGGCGCGCTGCACGATCGCGTTGTCGTCGAGCAGTGCCGATTGCGTCTGCGAGGCCTCGACGACGATCGCCTGTGCCTTCTCCTGCGCCTCGCGCACGAGCCGGTCACCGTTCTTCGCGATCGAGCGCGCCCGGCCGACTTCTTCCGGCAGCGAAGCGCGCAGCTTTTCGATCAGTTCGAGCAGGCGTTCCTCGCTGACGATGCGATAGCCGAACGGCAGCACCGTACCTGCTTTCACGTTCATCTCGAGCTTGTCGATCACGCGGTAGACGGACATCAGGCGGACCTCCTATTTTTCGGTGGGGCTGGGAGCGGGGCGTTTGGCGAGCATCACGGCGAGCACCGCCTGCGGCACGTAGTCGGCGACGTCGGCGCCGAGGTTGTAGACTTCCTTGACCAGCGTCGAGCTGACGAACGACCAGCGCGGATCGCTGGGCAGAAAGACGGTGTCGACCTCTGAGAGCGAACGGTTCATCAGCGCGGTCGACATCTCGCTTTCGAAATCGGAGACGACCCGCAGCCCTTTCACGATGACGGTGGCCTGGCGATGGCGCACGTAGTCGGCCAGCAGGCCGCGGAAATGGTCGACCTGCACGTTCGATAGGTGCTCGACGGAGCGCCGGATCATCGCCTCCCGCTCGTCGAGCGAAAACAGCGGTTCGCGCTTTTGCGGGTTCACGACGACGGCCACGGTCACGAGATCGAAGATCTTCGCTGCCCGCTCGATGACGTCGAGGTGCCCGCACGTAAGCGGATCGAACGATCCCGGGTAGACCGCGGAGTGCCCCGCGCCGGCGATCCCGTTCACGCGGCTGCCTCGACCGGCCGCAGGAAGGCGAGCGCAACGTCGCCATAGCGCGCGCCGCGTTCGAGCCGCATCGCGGGATCATCCGGGGCAGCGTTCCGCGCCGCGTGCTCGTAGACGACCGTTGTCGTCGCATCGATGGCCCCGCGCTCGCGCAAAGCGGCAAACAGTGCGGCGGGATACGGATCCGCATACGGCGGATCGGCAAAGACGAGATCGTACCGTCCATCGAGCAGCTTGACGGCTTGCCGGGCGTCGGCGGGCAGCACCGTGATCTGGTCGTCGACGCCGAGCGTACGTGCGACCGCGCGCAACGCGTCCGCGGTTGGGCGATGCCGTTCGACGAACGTCACGCCGGCCGCGCCGCGGGAGAGCGCCTCGAATCCCAGCGCGCCGCTGCCCGCAAAGAGGTCGAGCACGCGCGCGGTTTCGACGCGCGCGCCGAGGATCGAAAACAGCGCCTCCTTCACACGGGAGGGCGTCGGTCGCACCGCGCGGCCCGGAGGCGTCGGCACCCGCCTGCTGCGGAGCGTTCCCCCGGTAATCGTCAGCGTCCCCATAAGAGTTATGGGAAAGACGCGTTCTCGGTGAGCGCCTCGAGCTCCCGCAGGGCGCGGATGATCCCGGACGGCGGCGGCAGATCGGGCGGATACGCCTGACCTTCCCAGTCGAACCACATCGCTTGCAGTCCGGCCGCAAGCGCTCCGCTGACGTCGGTGCGTGCGTTGTCGCCGACGTACCACGTCGCCTCGCGCGCGCCGCCGAGCGCCGCGACGAGCGCGTCGAACGCAGCGGCTTGCGGCTTCTCCGAGCCGATCTCGTCGCTGACCAGGACGATGTCGATGGCGTCCGCGCCCAGTGCGCGCGCGATCTTCATCTGCTGCAGCGGCGACCAGCCGTTGGTGAGGATCGCCAAGGGGACGCCGCGCTCGCGCAGGAGCGCGATCGTTTCGCGCGCGCCGGGCATTGGGCGGACGAGCTCGTCGACGAGCGCGTAACAGCGCTCCCGCCAGCGCTGGGGTTCGATATCGGGGATACCACGTTCGGCGCTGAAACGGCGCAGCATCTCAACGATGTCGAACGCCCCGCCGCGAAAGCCGGCCAGCAGTTCGTCGACGCGCGTGCGTACGTTCTCGTCGCGTTCCGAGATCGGCCGGCCCGCCCCCGCCGCGACGTCGTACAGTGCACGCCGTTCGAGGCCGTTGTCGACGCCGAGCGTATGATCGAAATCGAAGCCGATTCCCGACGGGCGGTTCATCATGCGGTCACCAGCATCGCGCGCGCGGACGCGCTGTCGTTGAGCAGCTCCAGTAATGCGGCGTGCGCGGGATCGCTCAGCGTAGGATCGGCAACGACGATCGCATCGGCGGCGATCTTCGCCTGCTGGTAGAGCCGGAAGTCGTCGACGATGTCGCCGACGAGTGCCATGTCGCCGGCCTGCTGCGTCCCGGCGAGCTCACCGGCCTTGCGCATGCGCAGATCGGCCTCCGCGATCGCGAAGCCGTCGGTCGTCCGTTCCAGCACGTCGAGCCGCTCGACCTCGCCGGCGTCATCCGGTGAGATGACGACGCAGAACGAATCGGCGACGCCGCGGCCGACGCGCCCGCGCAGCTGGTGCAGCTGAGCCAAGCCGAAACGGTTCCCATCCAGGACGATCATCACGGACGCGTTCGGGACGTCGACGCCCACCTCCACGACGGTCGTCGCGACGAGGACGTCCGTTTCGCCGCGCATGAAACGCTCCATGACGGCATCCTTGTCGCGCGCGTGCAGCTTGCCGTGCAGCACGTCGACGCGCAGGTCCGGAAACACGCGCGTCCGCAGCTCTTCGGCTTCGGCCAGCGCTCCGGTGAGCGCCGTCTCCGTTGCGTCGATCGCGGGCGCGACGACGTAGACCTGGCGGCCGGCGGCGACGTTCTTGCGTACGAACGCGTAGGCAGCGTCCTTGTAGCTCTCGCGCAGGATGAAGGTGCGGATCGGCGTGCGACCGGGCGGCAGTTCATCGATGATCGACTGGTCCATGTCGGCGAAGCGCGTCTGCGCGAGCGTGCGCGGGATCGGCGTCGCCGTCATCGCGAGCGTGTGCGGGATACCACTCTTCCCGCGCAGCCGCGCGCGCTGCGCGACCCCGAAGCGGTGCTGCTCGTCGATGATCGCGAGCCCCAGCGCGCGGAACGTCACGCTTTCGGTGAGCAGCGCGTGCGTGCCGACGGCGAGTCCGGCTTCTCCCGAGGCGATGCGATCCTCAGCGCGCCGGCGCTCGCGCGCGCCCAACGAGCCGAAGACGGCCTCGACCGTCACCCCAAACGGCAGCAGCAGCGGCGCGAGCTTGGCGGCATGCTGAGCCGCGAGGATCTCGGTCGGTGCCATCAGCGCCGATTGCATGCCGCCGGCGTGCGCGAGGACGATCGCGGCCGCCGCGACGAGCGTCTTCCCGCTCCCGACGTCCCCTTGCAGCAGGCGGTTCATCGGCGCCGTGCGATTCATGTCGCGCCAGATTTCACCGATCACGCGCGCTTGCGCGCCCGTCGGCGCAAACGGGAGCTGCGCGACGAACGCGTCGTAGAATCCGCCCGGCAGAGGGAGCGCGGTGGCGCCGCCGCCCGACTCGCGGCGCGCGCGTTTGACCGCTGCTGCCAGCGCGATGGCAAAGAATTCGTCGAACACGATCCGCTCGCGGCCGCGGACCGCCGCCTCCGGCTCGAGCGGCGCGTGCACGTCGCGCCACGCCTGCCGCAGCGGCGGCAGCTTCAGCTGCGCGATCAGATCGGGCGGGAGCGCATCGCGACGGCCGGCGATCAGGCGCTCGAGGTTGCGCGCGATCACGCCGCGGATCGCTTTCGACGTCAGATCTTTCGTCGCGCCGTAGACGGGGACGATCTCCCCCTGCCAGACCTCGTCTTCGCGCAGCACGCGATGCGCGCTGACGTTCAGCTGCGGCAAGAGGCCGCTGCGAACGACGCGGCCGGCGACGAACATGCGATCGCCGAGGGCGAGTTTGCCGAACAGGAAGCTGCGGCCGAACAGTTTCGCTTCGACGCGGCCCGTGCCGTCATCGAGAACGACCGTCACCAGCGCGAGGCGGCCGCGGCGTTCGTGCAAGTGCACGATGCGGCCGACGACGATCGACTCGCCGTCGCTCTCGCGCAGGTTCGCGATCGCGACCGGCGTGCGCCAATCGCGGTACGCGCGTGGAATGTGCGCGAGCAATTCGTCCGGCGTGGTGACGCCGAGTTCCGCGAACTTGGCCGCGGTCTGCGGACCGATGCCCGCCAGCGCGCCGAGGCCGGTTGCGCTCAGGTTGCCGGCGCGGCTCGTCGCGATAGCTCGGCTCCCACGGCGTCGAGTGCGATTCCGCGCTCGTGCAGCAGCACGACAAGATGGTACAACAGGTCGGCCGTTTCCCACACCAGTTGATCGGGATCGTCGTTCTTGGCCGCGATGACGACCTCGGTCGCCTCTTCACCGATCTTCTTCCCGATGCGATCGACGCCGCCCGCGAACAGTTTAGCGGTGTACGAAGCATCGGTCGGACTTTGGCGCCGCTCGGCGACGGTGCGCGCCAGCGCCGTCAGCGCCCCCCCGAGCCCGCTGCCGTCGCCCGGCTCGAGCGGTGCTTCCTCCGCCAAGAGCGGCGTCGCAAAGCACGACACCGCACCGGTATGACACGCCGGGCCGTTCGGTACGACCCGATAGAGCACGGCGTCACCGTCGCAATCCAAGCTCACCGACACGACCCGCTGCGTGTGACCCGAGGTCTCGCCCTTGTTCCATAGTTTGCCGCGCGAGCGGCTCCACAACCAGGTCGAACGCGACGCGAGCGTCCGTTCGAGCGCCTCACGGTTTGCGTATGCCAGAGTGAGCACGGCGCCGGTTTGCGCGTCCGCGATCACGACCGGAACCAGGCCGCTGGGATCCCAGCGCACGCCGGCGAGCGGATCGTTCATACGGCGATCGGATCCCGGCGCACGACGATGCCCACTTCGGCGAGCCCGTCCTTGAGTTCGCCGATCGAGAGCTCGGCATAATGGAAGAGCGACGCCGCGAGCGCGGCATCCGCGTCGCTCTGCAGAAACACCATCACGAAATCCGCCAGCGTGCCTGCGCCGCCGGAGGCGATGAGCGGCAGGTTGACCGCATCGCGAATCGCGCGCGTCAGCTCCAAATCGTACCCGTCTTTGGTGCCGTCGCGGTCGATCGACGTCACGAGCAGCTCGCCGGCGCCCAGCCGTTCCGCCATGCGCGCCCAGGTGACCGCGTCCTGTCCCGTCCCGGTGCGGCCGCCGTCGATGACGACCTCGAATCCCGACGCAACCTCGCCGCTGCGCCGCGCGTCGATCGCCACCACGACGCATTGCGCGCCGAAGCGGTGCGCCGCCGCGCTGATGATATGCGGGTCGCGCACCGCAGCCGAGTTCAGGCTCACCTTGTCACAGCCGGCGCGCAGCAGATCGTTGACGTCCTCGACGCTGCGGACGCCGCCGCCGACCGCGAACGGGATCGTCAACTCGCGCGCCACGGCGCGCACGACGTCGAGCGTCGCTTGGCGGCCCTCGACGGTCGCGGTGATGTCGAGAAAGACCAACTCGTCGGCGCCTTCGTCTTCGTAGCGGCGCGCGAGCGCGACCGGATCGCCCGCATCGGTGAGCTCGACGAACCGCACGCCCTTGACGACGCGGCCGTCCTTGATGTCGAGGCAGGGGATGATCCGGCGGGCCAGCACCAGACCTGCTTCGCCGCCGGCGCCGACCGTTCTTCGGCGTGCGGCGGCGCGGGACTCAGATGGACGCCGTCGCGGGATCGATCGCGTCGAACGCCGTGTCGATCCCGTCGTGCTGAACGACGCGCAGCGCGACGATCGCGAGATCGTCTTGCACCCCACCGCTATAGTCGTCGGCGGAGATCACCAACAGGTCGCACAGCGCCTGGGCATCCGCGGGCGCTTCGCGCAGGAGCGCGATGATGCGCTCTTCACCAAGCTGCTCTCCGCTCGGAGCCCGCGCTTCGCTGAGCCCGTCGGTCGCCAAGAGGACGACATCCCCGACGCCGAGCGGAACGCTGTGCGTCTCGTAGTCCGCGTCGCGCTCGACGCCGACGATCATGCCCGTCGGGGGCAGGTCCTCGACGATCGAACCGCGGCGCACGTAGGCCGTCGCATGTCCGGCGCTCGCGTAGCTCAAGGTCTGCGTCGAGGCTTCGAACGAGCCCAGGAACATGACGATGAACACATGCGGGTCTTCGATCGTATCCATGAACAGCCGGTTGAAACGCTCGAGGACGTCGGCCGGATCGTCGTTATCGGCGGCGAGAGCGCGAATCGCGTACTGCGCGAAGGCGGCGTGGCGCGCCGCTTCGATCCCTTTCCCGCTCGCATCGGCGATCAGGAACCAGCCCCGGTCCTCAGTCGCGCGCCAGGCGTCGAGCAGATCGCCGCCGACCAGCGCCTCGCGCGTCGCCGACGCGTACGCGAAGCCCATCTGCGTGCGCGCGAGGTGCTGCCCGCTGACGCGCAGCGTGCGCTGCAAGGCGTCGACCAGCGACTGCTCGCGGGCCAGCCGCGAGATCGCATTCGTCCGCCCGATGGCATACCACAGCGCCAAGATCGCGAACAGGGTGACCGTCCCGGCGCTGATCGCAAAGGTAGCGTTGATGCGGCGCGCGAGCGTCTGCCGCACGCTTGCGCCTTCCGCGGTCAGCGCTCCACGGACCTGAGCGCCGTCGCGGCTCATCGCGTCGGTCAGGAACTTGCCCTGCGCTTGCTGGACGTACGCATCGCGCGAGCCGGGGTCGCGCATCAGCGGCAGCGCGACGCTTTGCTCCCACTGCAAGTGCAGGGCGCGCATGTCTTCGACGACTTCGGGTCCGTGCGTGAGATTGGCTTGCCGCAATTGCCCTTCGAGCTCGAGCGCGATGCGGTCGAAGTCGGGGTCCGGCGGCTTGTCGGCTTCGAGGAACTGCGGATCGCGCGTCGCGATATAGCCCCGGACGCCGGTCTCCTCCGCGAGCTGCGTGCGCAGCAGCGCGTCGAGGTCCACGCGCGCGTCGGCGAGCCGCACCTGCGCGTTGGAGGCCGCGTCGAGCAGGCGGATGCCGATCAGCGGGCCTGCGATCGCCGTCGCGAGGAACGCGAAGACGAGCAGAACGATTGGAGGCGACGCCCAGAATCGAACTGGGGGTGGAGCTTTTGCAGAGCTCTGCCTTACCACTTGGCTACGTCGCCGGTCACGCTTGGAGCGGGTGGCGGGAATCGAACCCGCGCATCAACCTTGGGAAGGTCGCAGGCTGCCATTACATCACACCCGCGCTCGGGACGACTGGCGGCCTTCGCGCGGATACCGACGATTCCTCGCTTACCCGTGCGCGTCACATCGTCGCCGTTTGCCTCCCGGCGGTGCCGTTTCCCGTCGCATGCTTGCGGATTCGGGTACGCGACTCCGGATGCAAACGCATGCCGCGCCCAGCGCGGATGAAACGACGAGGGCGCGTCGCATCGACGCGCCCTCGTCAGTCCGGCGGAGCGGTGCTACTTGACCGTGACCTTCGCGCCCGCGTCTTGGAGCTTCTTCGCGATGGCATCGGCCTCGTCGCGCGGAATGCCTTCCTTGACCGGCTTCGGTGCGCTCTCGACGAACGACTTCGCTTCGGTCAGGCCGAGCGAGGTCACTTCGCGAACGGCCTTGATGACCTTGATCTTTTCGGCGCCCGCATCTTCGAGGATGACGTCGAATTCGGTCTTGGCGGCTTCCGGGGCAGCGGCTGCACCGGCGGCCGGTGCAGCTGCGGCGGCAGCCGGCGCTGCGGCGCTGACGCCGTACTTCTCTTCGAGCTGCTTGACGAGGTCAGCGAGTTCGAGGACGGTGAGTTTATCGATTTGGCTGATGAGTTCTGCGACGGCCATGATCTGGAATGCTCCTGGTTATGCGGCGGGCTGATCCGCGGATTTCTGTTCGCGGATTGCATTGAGGACGCGGACGAGTCCGCTCTGGTTGCCACTGAGGACCCGGACGAGTCCGGACAGCGGAGAGGCGAGCGACCCGACCAGTCTGGCGAGCAACTCGATTTTCGGGGGCAGGGCGGCGAGGACGGCGACTTGCGCGGCGTCGACCAGACGGCCGTCGATGTAGGCGGCTTTGACGTCGACCGGCTTGGTTTGATCGGAGAACGTTTTGATTGCTTTGGCGGGCGCGACGGGATCTTCACCGGCGAAGACGACGCCGGTCGGACCGGCCAGGATCGCGTCGAGCTGAGCTGCCAAGTCGTCGCCGGCCGCACGTTTGAACAACGTGTTCTTCACGACGCCGTACGTGCTGCCGTCCTTGCGCAGCTCGGCACGGAGCTTGCCGATCTCTTCGACCGTCAAACCGGCGTAGTTGGTGAAGAACAGGTTCTTGGCCGCGGAGATGCGCTCGCGCAGCTCCTCGATCGTGGCTTCTTTTTTCGCGGTCGGCATATGCTCTCCGGGGAAACGAAAACGCCTCCGCCGACGGGCGAGGCGCACGGATCACCGGCAGGCATGCCGGCAAGAGACTTAACTCGATTCCGCGTCCTCGGCAGGCGTGCTCTCGCGGGGAGCGCACATTATCGACCTTGGAAGTCGACCTGCGGTCATTGGAGCCGACGAACAGTTTAGTACGCGCCGGGTCACGGCGTCAAGGATGAGCCCCGATTCCGCCGCTGCAGCGTTCTGGGCCGCCTACATACGAAATCGCAACGTCGACGAGCGCACGGCCGATGACGGCGCCCTCCCCGTGGGGGGTGGCTATGCCCTGTACGTGGCCGGAACCGCCTTCGACCACGTCCTGGGCGCAGGCCGCGAGCGTTCGCTCCGCAGCGATGACTTTGCCGTCGTCGAAGAGTTCTACGGCGCTCGGGGCATGGCGCCGTCGTTCCAACTGAACACCGAGGCGGCCGAACGCGATGCCGCTCTCCTCGCCGAACGAGGGTATCGCACCGACCCCGGCTCGACGCTGGTGGTCTACGAGCGCCCGGTCCCGCGACCGTCGCCGGCGGCCGAGCGGCCCGTCGCCGTGCGCGTGACCCGCGACCGCCGCGGGTGGAGCACGCTGCTCGCACAGGCGCAAAGCGACGGCGCGCCCTCCGACGAGCTGGAACGCACGCTGCGCTTCTTGGCGGCGGGCGCGAGCGTTCTCACCATCGCCTCACTCGACGGCCGCGACGTCGGCGGGGGTGCGGTGCTGCTCTCGGGCGAGTTCGCGCTGTTCGCCTCGGGCGGCGTGCTGCCGGAGGTCCGGCGGCGCGGCGTCCACGCCGCGCTCGTCGCGGCACGGCTCGAGATCGCCTACGAACGCGGTGCTACGCGCGCGGCCGTACAGACACGGCTCGGCTCTCCGGTCGAGCGCACGGCGCAGCGCGCCGGCTTCGCGCGCAGCGAGATGAGCGTGCGCGCGAGCCGGTGACCGCTACGCGGTCGTTGCGGTTGCTTTGATGCGCGTGGGGTCGACGCGAACGCCCGGCCCCATCGTCGAGCTCAGCGTAATCGAACGCAGGTAGGTGCCCTTGGCGGCCGGCGGTTTGGCGCGCACGATCGCATCCAGCAGCGTGGCCACATTTTCGGCGAGCTGCCCTTCATCGAACGACGCCTTGCCGACGATCGTGTGCACGATCCCGGTCTTGTCGAGACGATACTCGACCTTGCCGCCCTTGATCTCGCGCACGGCTTGGCCGATGTTCGGCGTGACGGTGCCCGACTTGGGATTCGGCATCTTCTGCGCGAGGATGCGTCCGAGCTCGCGCCCGATCGACGGCATCATGTCCGGCGTTGCGATGGCGACGTCGAAGTCGGTGAAGCCGCCTTTGACGCGATCGATGAGATCCTGCTCGCCGACGACGTCGGCGCCGGCGGCTTCGGCTGCGCGCGCGGCGTCGCCCTTGGCGAACGCGATCACGCGCACGCTGCGGCCGGTGCCGTGCGGCAGGCTCACGGTTCCGCGCACGTTCTGATCGGATTTCTTCGGGTCGACGCCGAGCCGGACGTGAATCTCGACCGTCTCGTTGAACTTCGCGTTCGCGTTGCGCTTGACGAGCGCCGCGGCTTCCGCCGGCTCGTAGAGATGTTCGCGGTCGTACGCGGCGACGACGTTCTTAAAGCGCTTGCCGTGCGTGCGCATCAGCCGACCTCCACGCCCATCGAGCGTGCGGTTCCGGCGACGATCTTCATCGCCGCCTCGATGTCGTTCGCGTTGAGGTCGGGCATCTTCGTCTGCGCGATCTCGCGGACTTGCGCCGGCGTCAGCTTACCGATCTTGTTGCGGTTCGGCTCTTTGGAACCCGATTCGACGTTGAGCGCGCGTTTGATCAGGAACGACGCGGGCGGCGTCTTCGTGATGAACGTGAACGTCCGGTCCTCGAAGACCGTGATCTCGACCGGGATAATGAAGCCCTCTTGGGCCTTCGTCCGGTCGTTGTACTGCTTGCAGAAGTCCATGATGTTGAGCGAGTAGGGGCCCAACGCAGGACCGACGGGCGGCGCGGGCGTCGCCTTCCCGGCGGGAAGAGCGAGACCGATCTTCCCGACCACTTTCTTGGCCATGTC
>Ga0302178_10003322_pt1 | contig 12163 bp, 9 predicted proteins | sample I_Palsa_E1_3_FD_198790 | JGI IMG/M metagenome (GOLD analysis project Ga0302178, IMG submission 198790) | Peat permafrost microbial communities from Stordalen Mire near Abisko, Sweden - I_Palsa_E1_3 | ecosystem: Environmental > Terrestrial > Soil > Palsa > Peat permafrost | place: Sweden: Abisko... | reverse complement strand
ATGTTGGGCACGCCGAGCGTGGACAGGGCCAGTGCCGCCGCGCCGCCCGCCGGGCCGGAGCCGACGATGAGCACGTCGGTTTCCACCGTGGTCCCGCTCGGAATCTCAGTCTCGTCGCGTCCGTCGTCGAAGTCAGGCATGACGCGATTGTCGCCGACGTGGCGGCCAACCCCAACGGTATCGGCCACAGTCGTGCCCTACCATTTCGGCATGCCTGCCAACGATCGTCTCGAACGCTTCGCTGACCTGGTCGTCCGGGTCGGGGCCAACGTGCAGCCCGGGTCGTTCGTCCTGCTTCGTACTGATATCGCTCACCTGGAGATCGCCCGTGCGGTGGTAGAGCGCGCGTACGTGGCCGGCGCCTCTTGGGTCGAGGTCGACTGGTCAGACGGCCCGATCCGGCGCTCGCAGCTCACCCACGCGGACATCGAGAGGCTGACCAGGACACGCCCGTGGGTGATTGAGCAGACCAGGGCGTGGGCGGCCGAGCGGGGCGTCTGCATCACGCTCGTCGGCGATCCTGACCCGCACCTGCTCGACGATGTCGATCCGGCGAAGGCGGCCGCGCTCCCGCTCGAAGAGGCCAGGGCCTACCGGGAGGCGATCATCGGGCAGCAGCTGCGCTGGACGGTGGTCCCGGCGCCCAATCCGGGGTGGGCGCAACAGGTCTTCGGCGAACCAGATCTGGAACGCCTCTGGGAAGCGGTCGCGACGGCGATGCGCCTCGACGAGCCCGATCCGGTCGCCAGCTGGCGGGAGCGCACCGCGGAACTGGCCGCCCGAGCCCGCGCGCTGGACGCTCTGGAGCTGACCGAGGTGCGCTACCACGGCGCGGATACGGATCTGACGGTCGGGCTGGTGCCGAACGCTCGATGGACCGGCGGCTCTTTGGGCGACCCGGATGGCATCACGTACATGCCGAATATTCCGACTGAGGAGGTCTTCACGAGCCCCGACCGGCGCCGCGCCGACGGCGTGATCAGCCTGACCAAACCGGTGATCATCGGCGGCCTGGTGGTCGAAGGGCTGAAGGTCACGTTCGGCGCAGGGCGCATCACCGACGTCACCGCCACCTCGGGCGCCGAGACGGTGCGGGCTCAGCTCGACACCGACGAGGGCGCTCGCAGCCTCGGTGAGGTCTCGCTCGTTGACCGGGACTCGCGGGTCGCGAAGGCCGGCCTCCTCTTCCATAACATGCTGTTCGACGAGAACGCCGCCTGCCACGTCGCGTGGGGACAAAGCTTCCCGTTCTCGGTGGTCGACGGTCTGGCGATGAGCAACGAGGAGAGGTACGAGATCGGGCTCAACCGCTCGGCCGTGCACACCGACGTCGTGATCGGCGGCGCGGGTCTGACCGTCACCGGTACGGGCCCGAAGGGGACATCAGAGATCATCCGCGACGACGAGTGGGTCCTCGGGATTCAGCATTGACGGACGAGGCGCGGTCCCGTTCTCGGCCTCGTCGCGGCGGTGGATTTCGATCAGCTCCTCCCGGTAGCGGTGATCCGCACAGGGCAGTTCGTCGCGCACCGCAGCGCCGTTGTCCCACCACTGCATCAGACCGCGCCCCAGCTCCTGACCGGCGCGGGTGTGCACGCAGTGGGCGTAATCCGGGACCTCGACCAGCGCTTCTCCGAGAGCAACCTTCGCGACGACCCAATCGGCGTGCTCGGAACTGGTGCGGTCCTTTGGCGCGGAAGCGAGCAGGCGCACGGCGTGACACGCCATCATCCACTCCCCGCCCGGGGTGGCATTGAAGTTACGGTGAAGCACGTCGATCAGCACAGGCCCGAGGGGCAGACCCATCCCCACGTCTTCAACCGCGATGACCTGCAGGCGCCGCCATAGGTTGGCGATGGTGGCATTGGCGCTCAGCGCCTCGTCGATGATGCTCATGACCTCAGGATCACCCTCGGGGCCGGGCCGTCGCGCCCGTGTACTCCCTGGCCCCTTCCCTGGCCTAACGGCCAGTGAGGACTGACGCTAGTCGCCGTCGAAGGTGGGGTTGCGGTGCTCGCGGCGGGCCTGGACTCCCTTGTGGATGTCGTTGGTGGACAGGGTGACCGGCTGCGCCAGCGCCTCCCACTGCAGCGCCAGCTCGAACCCGCCCGGCGAGCTCTGCGCCAGTCCCGCCTTGGTCAGCCGGGTGGCGATCGGCGCCGCCCGCGCCACGCTCTCCGCGACCTCCAGCGCGCGGCCCACCACGTCCTCGGCGACGTCGCTGACCAGTCCCCAGGCCAGGGCCTCCGCGGCCGTTACCACCCGCCCCGTGTACAGCATCTCCCGCGCCCGCGGCGTCCCCACCGCCTCAGGCAGCAGCCAGCTCACGGCCATCCCGCCGTGCGTGCCCAGGTGCGTGAAGGGGGCACTGAAGGTCGCCGACGGCGAGGCGTAGCGCAGATCACACGCCAGCGCCAGGCACAGCCCGGCCCCCACGGCCGGGCCGTTGACCGCCGCCACCACGGGCACCGGGATCTGCTGCGGAGCAAGCCACGCCCGGTAAAAGGGCAGCATCTTGTCCCGCAGCCGATCCGGGGTGTTGTCACTGAGGTTGCCCTGATCCAGCCACGACAGATCCGCCCCGGAGCAGAACGCGCTTCCGGTGCCGGTCACCACCACCACTCGCAGTGACCGGTCCCCGGCGACCTTATCCATGACCACGGTCCACGCCGACGTCAAGTCCGCCGTCATCGCGTTCCGCAGCTGGGGCAGGTTCAGCGTGACCAGCGCCACGCCAGGCAAGGCCAGCTGTAGATCTACCAGCCCTTCCAGCCCATGAGCCATGCCGTCCCTTCCTGCCTCAGCTGGCGGCGTAGAGGATGTCGTACGGGCCCTGCTTGAGTTCGCATTCCTTCAGCGCGGAGCTGGGGAAGCCATTGTGCACCGACGGGGTCGTGGTCCAGCTCAGGTCCAGGCCGGGGACGTTCGTCGGCAGATTGGACGTGGCGGCGAGGGCGGCCGCGAGCTTCGGTCCGTCCAGTGAGTTCGCCGTCTCGATCGCGTGCTTGACCGCGAGCAGATAGAAGTATCCGATGACGATCCCGGCAGTCTCCGGGTTGAGCCCGATCTTGGCCTCGTAGCCCTTGAGCAGGGCGACGTTCTCAGGCGTCAGCAAGGTGGACGTCGGCTGCCCCGGCGCATAGGAGATGTCGCATCCGTCGACGGCGCCCGGCGGCAGCTGAGCAGCGGTGACACCGTAGTCGTTCAGCCCGCCCCAGCCGATGACGTGAGGTGACCAGCCGATCTGCTTGATCCCCGCGACCATCGCGGTGATGCCGGTGAACCCGGTCGGGAACAGCGTCTGGACGCCGGCCTCCTTGAGCTGGGTCAGCGGGGTGGTCAGGTCGATCGCGGTGGGCGAGTAGGTGATCGTCTCGATGAACTTCAGCCCGGCTGCCTTGGTGTCAGCCTCGGCGTCGGCGGCCAGCTCGACGCTGAACGAGGTCCCGTCGCTGATGATCCCGACGTTGTTGTCGCCGTGCGACTTGGCCCAGTTCACCATCAGCTGGGCATACTGCGCGTTCGACGGGCCGGTGCTGAAGGCGGTCGGATTCTGCGCCGCGTTGAACAGCGCGTAAGCACCGTCCCCGTTGACGACCAGCACGTGCTGCTGCATGAGATACGGCTGGATCTGGTTTTGCGCGGAGGAGAAGGAGTCCGCCAAGACGATCGGGTTGCCCTGGGAGACGAGCTGGCGGGCGATGCCCAGCGAGGTCGCCGGGTCCCCCTTGTCGTTGTAGTTGGCGACCACGAACTTGTGCCCGCACACGCTGTCGTGCGCGTTGAAGTAGTTGACGACCACCGCGGACTCGAGCTGCTGGGGGACCCCTGACGTCGCGGTCGGCCCGCTCAGTGGCACGATGTTCGAGATCTTTATCGGGCCAGCCGGGATATTCGAGCACGTGGCCGAGCTCCCGCTCGACCCAGTACCCGTTGACGAGGTGGTGGTTGACGAACCGCTCGAACTGCACGACGCCAGCCCCAGCGCGAGCACGCCGGCCGCGACGGGCAGGAACCCGCGACGGAAGCCAGCCCTACGCAACTGTCCCATGTGCGGTCCTTTCGAGGTCGGATATCAGACTCTGGTTACTTACTGTAGGTTCGTTTGCGAGACATGTGGACAACTATCGAACTTATAGTTGCATAACAATTTGATTCTTTGCTTGCCTACAAGCAGACCTCGGGACGAGCCGTCGTCGATCGGGTCCGCTGTTACCGGACTGCGCGCAGCCAGTCGTCGATCCAGGACGGGATGGCCGACGTCCCGTACGAGGCCGTCGCGGCCGGGCCGGGGTGGCTGCGGATGCCTATCCAGCCCGGACGGGCGACTAGCTCCGCGCCGCGCAGCGCGCTGGCGTCGCCGGCCCACAGCAGGCGAGCGATGAGGTCGGCGACCGGCTGATGGTCGGCTGGTTCGGCGGTCTCCAGGGCGATCGAGAACACGTCGATCTGTCCCGGCCGGATCAGGCTGCCGCAGCGGGCCAGTTGCGCCACGGCCTGCGCGGCGGCACGCAGCGGCGGCGACGTGGCGTCGGCCAGGTGCATGACCCGGATGGGCCGCGAGGTCCGTACGGCGTGCCGGGCCGCGGCTTGCAGCCATCCCGCGTGGCACAGCACCCGGTCCGCGGTCGCCGAGTAACCGGCCAGCATCTGTCCCCACGACGCCGCGCCCGGACCGGGGGCGGCGAAGGGACCGGGCGCGATGACAACCGCGTCGATGCCTCCCGCCGCGTGAGCGGCCCGCTGGACGGCCGCCTCGGCGGCGGCGAAGCCCTTGGGCAGGCTGGCAGGCTGGTCCGGCGCCGACAGGCCGGTCAGGGGCTGGCCGGTCAGGGGGTGGCCGGAGAGGTCGATGGCGGTCATGCCGCAGCGGGCCAGCGCGGCGGCGATCGAGCTCGCGACTGCGGCGTGGTCCGAGATAACCAGGCAGTTAGCGGAGGCCGGGGCCGGACCGGGAACGGGCCCCGGGGTTCCGGGCTGGTCGAAGACGGGGCCGAAGCGCGCGTTGGACCCGCCGGTCGAGCGCTGCCGCTCCTCGGCCGGGCCCAGGACCACGGGAACCAGCGTGTCGAGCGAGGCGGCGAAATCGGCGGTGCGCTCCGTGCGGACGGCCTCGAGCAGGCGCGGCGGCGAGATCAGGGACAGTTCGGGGCCGGCCGAGAAGATGACGTGCCCGCGGCACGATCCGGCCTCCGCGCTGGCCAGGTACGCGGCGGCCGGCGCCATGTCCTGCGCGGGCGGCAGGCCGGACAGGTCCAGGCCCCCGCTCTGCCTCCGGCCAGCGTCACCACCGCTCTGCCTGCGGCCAGCGTCGCCGCCGGTCGCGGCCCCGGTGATCATCCTGGTGGCGGCGAGCGGTGACAGCGCGTTCAGCGCGACGCCTTCCGGCAGCAGATCGGCTAGCTGCCAGGTCACGGCGGCGACGGCCCGCTTCGCGCAGCTGTAGTGGGCACTGTCAGCGGCCGCGCGGGCCAGCCCCGCGCCGGAGGTCACGCCGACGATCCGGCCGTACCCGGCCGCCGCCATGACCGGCAGCGCCTCGGACAGGACGTTCAGGTACCCGTTCAGGTGGACGTCCAGGACGGCCCGCCAGTCGTCTTCGGCGGCGTCCAGAAACGAGGCGAAGCGCAGGATCCCGGCGGTGTTGACCACGATGTCCAGCGAGCCGAACTCACCGACCACGTCGGCGAACAGCGAGCGGACCGCGTCGCGGTCGGTCACGGACGCCGTCGACGCCCGGGCCACGCCGCCCTCGGCCTCGATCCGCTTCGCGGTCTGCGCCGCGGTCGGCTCGTTCAGCGGCTCTCCCTGCAGGCCCACCCCGGGGTCCATGGCCACGACGGCGACGCCCCGGCGGGCCAGCTCGAGCGCCACTTCCGTGCCGATGCCGCCGCCGCCTCCGGTCACCACCGCGGCGGGCCTCCGCCGACCCAGGTCGGTCATGGGATGCTCCCTTCGCGTCAGCGGGTCTGGCACATTGACGCCCCCGGCGTCGGTGGTTACGGTAAATAGATCGTAATGCTTATAAGTGTCGAATAATAAGGTCTCGGGCGGCCTAGAGGAGTCGGATCAGATGGCATTCCCGAAGCGGCAGGCGGCCATCGTCGGCACGTACACCACCGCGCAGGCGCGGAACCTGGAGCGGACGTCCCTGTCGCTGGAGATCGAGGCGATCAAGGGCGCCCTGGCCGACGCGGGGCTGACTCCCGGCGACGTCGACGGCGTGGTCCCGATGGCGGCCACCGGCGAGGCCCCGCACCGGCCGGAGATGTACTGGGCGGCCCAGTTCGGCGGGCGGCCGATGTCCTACGGCGAGCTCGGCTACCCGAACGGCGTGACCAAGGCGGCCTTGGCCATCTCGGCCGGGCTGGCCAACGTCGTGGTCGTGTTCTGGGGCAAGGCGGGCTGGAAGATCGGGCCGGGCGCCAAGGGCGTGCCAGTGAAGAGGGATGGGGAGGTGGGTGGGGCGCCTCGCGGGTACGACTGGGCGGGCGACGCGCACGGCGCGTACATGACGCCGTGGTACGCGATGTGGGCCCAGCGGTACATGCATGAGTTCGGGGTGACCAGCGAGGATCTCGCGGAGGTGGCCGTCACGCACCGCTACCACGCCACCCTCAAGCCGGACTCGGTGATGGGCTCGCGCGGCCCGCTCACCGTTCAGGACGTGGTCGGCTCCCGGATGATCTCCACCCCGCTGCACCTGTTCGACTGTGCCATCGACACCGACGGCGGCTACGCCATGGTGGTGGCCTCCGCCGAGGTGGCGCGCGGAACCCGGGGCAAGCCGGTCTGGGTGATCGGCGGCGCGGAGGCCACCCACACCGACGGCTACACGACCGTCGACGCCCCCTGGTTCCCCGAGCAAGGACATTCGGTGCGGCGGTCGGGAGACATCGCCTTCGCCCAGGCGGGGGTGACGCGCGACGACATCGACGTCGCGGGGCTGTACGACTGCTTCACCATCACCGTGCTTCGCGACCTGGAGGAGCTCGGCTTCTGCAAGCTGGGCGAGGGCGCCGCGTACTTCAAGGAGGGCCACACCCGGCTCGGCGGGTCGATGCCGGCCAACACCGACGGCGGGCTGCTGTCGAACACTCACTGTGGGCTGCCGCACGGGCTGTTCACCGTCGAGGTCGCGCGCCAGCTGCGCGGCGAATGCGGCGAGCGGCAGGTAGCCGGGGCGAAGATCGGGCTGTCGCTGGCGCAGGGCGCCTCGGTGCACGGCTACGCCGGCACGCTGATCATGGCTGTGGACTGACGGGCACCGCATGACAACCTTCGGTGCGGGCGCGTAGTAGCCGGCTGGGGCCGCGGGAACCCACGGCCGTTCGGTAAAAAGATTTCAAGTTTGGCGGGCAACCCAGCGCCACATGGTGATGTCCTCACCGGGGATGTCCTGGTAGGCGATTTCGATGGGCATGCCCACGCGGACGTCCTCGGGAGCGGTGCCGACCAGGTTGCCCAGGACCAGGCACGGCCGCGGCTGCTCGGCGAGCTCGCCCAGGGCGATCACGTAGGGCACGTCGGCGTTGAATGCTCCGGGGCCGCGGTGACACACGGTGTAGGTGTACACGGTGGCCTGCCCCGAGACCGGGGTCCAGGTCTGGTTCTCGGACAGGCAGCTCCGGCAGGCCGGGTAGGGCACCCAGTTGTAGTCTCCGCAGTCGTCGCAGCGGGGCACCACGAACCGGTGGGCCTGCAGCGCGTCGAAGAACGGCTTGTTCTCCGGCCGCACTTCGGGCAGCGGCTTGAGGTAGGGGGCGGCGGCCGCCTCGAGGATGGTCATCTCGGTTTCTCCTTTAATCGACGGCCATGACGAGCGTGCTGGCCAGGCCGTGCACGGCCCAGCCCTGTTGGAGCGAGACGCCGATCCGCGGGTCCGGAACCTGGCGGGCTCCGCACTCCCCCCGTAGCTGCCGGACGACCTCGATGGTGTGCATGCCGGACGGATCGCCGCAGTGGCTATTGGACAGCAGGCCGCCGTCGGTGTTGGTCGGCATCGACCCGCCGAGGCGCAGGTGGCCCTCCTTCACGTAGTCGGCGCCCTCGCCCAGCTTGCAGAAGCCCATCTCCTCCAGGTCGCGGATCGTGGTGACGGTAAAGCAGTCGTACAGGCCCGCCACGTCGATCTCGTCCCGGGAGATGCCGGCCAGGCCGAAGGCCCGGTCGGTCGCCTTGCGCACCGCCTTGCCCTGATTCGGGAACCACGGGTCGTTGATCGTCGCGTAGAAGTCGGTGTAGTAGGCCTCGGCGCCGCCCAGGATCCAGACCGGTTTCTTGCGGCAGTCCCTGGCCCGCTCGGCGGAGGCGATCACGACCGCGTAGCCGCCGTCGTTGTCGATCGAGCAGTCGAGCAGGTGCAGCGGCTCGCACACGTACCGAGAGGCCAGCACGTCCTCGACGGTGATCTCACCGCGGCTGCCCATGACCGAGTCGGGGTTGAGGGTGGCGTGGTAGCGAGTGAAGACGGCTACTTCGGCCAGATCGGCGTTCGTCACGTTGAACTCGTACATGTACCGCTGCGCCCACATGGCGTACCACGACGTCATGTAGCCGCCCGCGGTCGCGAAGCTCCAGTCGTCCGCGACGCGCGGCGCCCGGTCCGCCGCGGCTTTTGTGCCGCCCGGCCCGGTCCTGGCGCCCGCGCGGCCGAAGAACAGCACCGCGACGTCGGTCAGGCCGGCCGCGATCGAGGCCGCGGCCTTGGCTAGCTGTCCCGATGCGCCGCCGATCTCGACCAGGCTGAGGGGGCGCTCGCCGAGTTGTTCGGCCCAGAACTGGTGCGCCGTGGTGCCGGGCATGTGCGCCGTGCCGCTCATCGGCAGCAGGCCGTCGATGTCGGCGGTGGTCAGCCCCGCGTCATCCAGGGCGCCCCGGATGGCCTCCAGCTGCAGCGAGAACGACGTCCGGTCCGGGAGCTTGCCCTGTTTGGTGGTGTAGACGCCCACGATCGCCGCTTGCCGCTTCGGAAATGGCACCCCTGGGTCTCCTTGCTGTTGCTTTGCTGTTGCCTTGCTTTGCTAGCTGACGACGATCAGGGCGTCGACGGCCTTGGCTGTCTCGCCGTCGACGCGGATCGGGTTGATGTCGATCGATTCGACCTCGGGGATCTCCAGCGCGAGGGCGGCGAGGCCGGTCATCGTCTTCGCGATGGTTCTGGCCTGTTGCTCGGACAGGCCGCGGCTGGCGGTGCGCAGGCGTCCCCCGGCGATGCGGGCCACGGCATCCTCGGCCATCCGCTGGGTGAAGGGCGGGCGCAGCAGGACCGTCCCGCCGACGATCTCGATCAGCACGCCGCCGATACCCGCGGCGACCATAGGCCCGAACACCGGATCGCGCTGGAGCCCGCAAGAGATCTCCACCGACGCGGGGACCATCTCCTGGACCAGGACGCCCTCGACCTTGATGTCGGGATTGGCGTCGCGGATGCTGGCCAGCATCTCCTCGTACGCGTCCCGGACGGCCTCGTCGCCGAGCAGGCCGAGGCGCAAGGCGCCGGAGTCGGACTTGTGCGGCAGGCTGTAGGACAGGACCTTCAGCGCGACCGGGCCGCCTAGGGTGCGCGCGGCGACCACCGCCGCCTCGGCGGAGTCGGCGATGACCTCGCGGCTGACCGGGATGCCGTATTCGGCCAGCACCTGCTTGGCCACCGATTCCAGGACGAACGGCTGGCCTGCTTCACGCGCGAGCAGCGCGCGTACTCGCTCGGCGCGGTCCTGGTCTGTGGCCAGCGGCTCGACGCGCTCGCGCCGGCGCATCGACTCGCTGAAGGCGGCCACCGCGCCGACGGCGCGGACCGCCCGGGCCGGATCGACGTAGACCGGGATACCCGCCTGCGCGATATCCGGCGCGGACAAGGTGGTCGCCACCACCACCGGCTTGTCGGTGGCGGCCCAGACCTTCATGGTCGCTTTGGTCTCCCGCTCCCCCACGTACCACATAAGCTGAAGCACCGCGTCGACGCCGTCCGAGGCGGCCAGGCCGCCGTAGACCGCGTCGAAGTTCTCCATGTTGAAGTTGCCGGTCGTGTCCACCGGATTGGCCGCGCTGCCGAAGCTCGGCAGCAGGCTGGCCAGGTACTCGCGGTCCGCGTCGGGCAGTACCGGCACCGTCAGCCCCACTGTCTCGGCCACGTCGGCCATGAGCGCCCCGGAGCCGCCGGACTGGGTCATGATGCCGAGCCGCCGGCCGGCCATCCTGCGGCCGGTCTGCAGGGTCAGGCCGAAGTCGATCATCTGCTCCACGCTCGACGCCTGGATCAGGCCGTACTGACGGCAGATCGCGTCGTAGACCTCGCTCGAGCCGGCGATCGAGGCCGTGTGGCTCAGCACGGCCCGCGTTCCTTCCGCGGTGTAGCCGGCCTTGACCGCCAGCATGGGCTTGCCGAGTTCCGCGGCCCGCTGCGCGACCTCGACGAACACCTCTGGCGAGCGCACAGCCTCGAAGAAGGTCAGCACGATGCCGACCTCGGGCTGTTCGATTATGTAGCGCAGGCTCCGGGCCACGTTCATGTCGGACTCGTTGCCGGTGGACAGGTACCAGCTGACCTGCAGGCCAGCGGTGATCGCCTTGACCAGGATGTAAGAGCCGAAGCCGCCGCTCTGCGAGACCACCGCCACCGGGCCCAGCTTCGGCCGGTCCATATCCACGGGGATCGCGAAGGTCGCGGCGATCTTTTGCTGGCCGTTGTAGAAGCCGTTGCAGTTGGGGCCGACGACCGGGAAGGCGTGGGCGCGCGCCGTGTCGGTCATCCGCTGCTGCGCCGCTTTGCCTTCGGCACCGGCCTCGGCGAAGCCCGCGGCCAGCACGACCGCGCCGCCGATGCCGCGCGCCGCGCAGCGATCGATGATGTCGGGCACGGTGGCCGCCGGGGTGAGGATCACCGCCATGTCCACGGACTCGGGCAGGTCATCGACGGTGGGATACGCCGTTATGCCGTGGACTTCGGCCCGCCGGGGGTTGACCGGGTAGAGCCTGCCGGGGAAGTCCCGGTGCAGGTTCTGGAAGACCATGCTGCCCAGGCCCGCCTCTGAAGCCCCTACCACCGCGACCGACTCCGGCGAGAACAGCCGCTGCACGCCGGCCTGGCTGGACATTTCGCCTGCTTGACTGTCGGGGGATACCGGGTGCTGTGGCACGTCCATGTTCAGCCCTCCGGGATAGGTGGGATAATTCCTTAACTATCTAACAATCTAGCTGCGGACGGCAACACCCGGACGGGAGGAAGTGCATCCTTGCGGGCGCTTCGCGGGTAAGTATGCCGTATTTGTGGTGGGCTGTGTCACCACTTGTGGCTTAGATAGTTTTGAAACTATTAACGTTGACGGGGCCGACGGGCGGATCCCCTGGTGGCGCGGGCGGGCGTCTGGGGGTCGTGGCGGACGGGCCTGATAGGCGCACGGGCCCCGATAAGCGCACGGGCCCTGATAGAGCGGAGCGTGCCAACTGTGCCCGGCGGCTGACCGTCGAGGTCGTGGCTACCTGTGACCGCTGAGGCCCGTGCTGCTTCTCGTGCTGCTTCTCGTGCCCGCCGGCCTGCCGTGCTGAGGCCAGGGTCTGGGTGCCCCCGGCGCAGGCACCTCATCCGTCACGCAATTCACCAACATATTCGAAGAGCCGGAAATTAACGCGGAGGATATAGCTTATGCGGAGCATTTTGGCAGTTATAGCTGCCCGGATCTACCGCGTAAGCCGGATCCTCCACGGAAATGGGACGGAGGTGGCGTGAGGGGGCGATGAGCACCGTTACTTCATGACCGGCGGCGGCGCCCTAGGCCGTTAGCGGTCGGCGCGGTCACTGGTCGGCGCGGTCAGCGGTCGGCGCCGTCACTGGTCCGTGCCGTTGACGGTCGGCGGCGTCACTGGTCGGCGGCGTCACTGGTCGGCGGCGTCACTGGTCGGCGGCGTCACTGGTCGGGGGACGCGACGCTGATGCCGATGAGCTTGGTCTCCAGGTACTCGGTGATGCCCTCCTGGCCGCCTTCGCGGCCCAGGCCGCTCTCCTTCATGCCGCCGAACGGGGCGGCCGCGGAGGTCGGGTTGATGTCGTTGACGCCGACGATGGCGAACCGCAGCGCCTCGCTGACCCGGATGGCCCGGGAGATGTCCTTGGTGTAGAGGTAGGCGGCCAGGCCGTAGTCGGTGTCGTTGGCCATCTTGA